>Ga0228536_1000318_pt1 | contig 104067 bp, 90 predicted proteins | sample SJ1Smetagenome_FD_168611 | JGI IMG/M metagenome (GOLD analysis project Ga0228536, IMG submission 168611) | Enriched culture of PCE-dechlorinating microbial communities from Ithaca, New York, USA - SJ1.S | ecosystem: Engineered > Modeled > Simulated communities (microbial... > Unclassified...
AGAACATCAACCGGTCCATGGAAGAGCAGGGGCGTGTGACGGAGTCCATCGCGAAGGCGGCGGAAGAGCTCGTGAGCCTGTCGGAGGAGATGCAGAAGTCCGCGTCCCGGTTCAGGGTCGACGGAGAGGCCGAATCCGGTCTCGTTCCCTCCGAAGGAGAAACGGAAGAAGCCTGATCCCCTGGATTTGCGGTCATAGAGAAAGGGGGGCTCCGCCCGGAGCCCCCCTTTCCTGTTCAGAATTTCTTCAGGGCCCTCTTTCCCGCTCCCTTTCCCGGCGGCGGAAGCCCCTTGTCCCTGCAGTCGGGGCAGATGCCATAGAGAGTGAGCTGCTGCTTCAGCACCTGGAAGCCCTCCAGCGCACCGGAATAGGACTCCGGCCGGGGAAAGTCCACATGGACGTCAATCAGGGACCGGCAGGAAAGGCAGAAGAAATGATTGTGGGAATCCGCGCAGGTATCGTACCTGATTCCTCCGTCGCTGAGATCCTGCACTTCCACTACCTCTCCAAGGGAGGCCATCTCCCGTATGGTGTTGTAGACCGTCGTTCGAGAGACTTCGGGCATGGTGGACACCACCTGGCGGTACACTTCATCCACCGTGGGATGGGTCCTGTCCCTGGAGAGAATTTCAATGATCAGGCGACGCTGGGGAGTGAGTTTGAGCCCCTTCTCCCGCAGGCTGGCAGCTATTTTGTCCACGGATCGCATGAAGCATCCCTCCTAGTTTCAAGAAACTACGTTGTAACCATTATAAATAAAAAAACTTTTCCGTCAACAGCAGTTCTGCCCTCCATCCGCAGAAGGAGGGCAGAGGGGCTGCTCCGGCAGGGCTGGTCCTAATCGCCGTAAAGCTTGTAGAGCGCCTGGGTGCCCTCGTTTTCAAGGCCAAGGGCGGCGACTTTCCCGTACTGCTCGAAAGCTTTCTTCAGTCCGGCGGCGTCCATTCCCATGCGCTCCGCCTCGTCGAGAGCTATCTTCATGTCTTTTATGAAATGCTTCACGAAAAAGCCGGGGGCGAAATCGCCCGCCAGAATCCTGGGGGCGAGATTGGAGAGGGACCAGCTTCCCGCAGCGCCGCCGGAGATGCTCGACAGCACTTTTTCCGGATCGAGCCCCGCCTTCTTCGAGTAGGCGAGGGCCTCGCAGACCCCCATCATGTTGGAGGCAATGGCGATCTGGTTGGCCATCTTGGTATGCTGGCCGCTGCCCGGCCCCCCCTGAAAGACGACGTTCTTTCCCAGAAGGGTGAAAAGGGGCATCATGTCATTGAAAACAGTTTCGTCGCCGCCCACCATGATGGACAGGGTCCCCTCCCTGGCTCCTCTGTCGCCCCCCGACACGGGGGCGTCGAGGACAGGTACCCCTTTTTCGGCTCCCGCCGTGGCGATGCGGGCCGCCAGGTCCGGGCTCGAGGTGGTCATGTCGATGAGCACCGTTCCGGGCCGGGCCCCGGCAAGGAGACCTCTTTCACCGAGATAGACCTCCTCCACGTCGGCGGGGAAACCCACCATGGTGATGACCACGTCGCTTTTTTCCGCCAGGGAATGAATGTCGTCTTTCCACACTGCCCCCTGGGTCAGCATGTCCAGGGCCTTCGCCTTCGACCTGTTGTAGACGAGCAGGTCGTAGCCGCCCCTCATGATGTGTCCCGCCATGCTGTGTCCCATGACTCCGAGACCTGCGAATCCGACGACCGTTTTTCCCTTTTCGGGTTTCATGCAGTGCACCTCCGGTTGTATTCTGCCTTTATCGCTCCTTTCCCGTCCTATTGTTCCCAGATACTCCATTCTCGGGTACAATGCATGAAGGAAAGAAGGGTCAGTTTTGATTGTACCCTTATCATTACCGATTGAGAAGGAGGCAGATCCATGAACACTCTGGAACAGATCGAGCAGCTGCTTGGAAACGAGGCGGAATATCTGCTCGGGCACACATGCGGAACCATCGGCAGGGAGATGCTCACCCTCCCCGGGCCTGATTTTGTGGACAGGGTGACGGCGCTCTCCGACCGCTCCATTCCGGTAATGCGGTCCATGCAGGCTCTCTTCGGCGCGGGAAGGCTGGCCGGAACGGGGTATCTTTCCATCCTCCCCGTGGACCAGGGAATCGAGCACTCCGCCGGGGCCAGCTTCGCTCCCAACCCCATCTATTTTGACCCCGAGAATATCGTGAAGCTCGCCCTTGAGGCCGGATGCAACGCCGTAGCCAGCACCCTGGGAGTTCTCTCGTCGGTGGCCAGGAAATACGCCCACAAAATCCCCTTCGTGATGAAGATCAACCACAACGAGCTGCTCTCCTACCCCAACAAGTACGACCAGATCCTCTTCGCCTCGGTGGAACAGGCCCGGGACATGGGAGCGGCTGCCGTGGGAGCCACCATCTATTTCGGCAGCGACGAATCCACCCGGCAGATCCAGGAGATCAGCACGGCCTTCGAGATCGCCCACAGCCTGGGCATGGCCACGATCCTGTGGTGTTACCTGCGGAACAGCGCCTTCAAGACGGCGGAAAAGGACTACCACGTGGCCGCCGACCTCACGGGGCAGGCAAACCACCTCGGGGTAACCATCGGCGCCGATATCATCAAGCAGAAGCTCCCCGAGAACAACGGCGGATTCTCCGCCCTGAAGTTCGGCAAGACGGCCAAGGCGGTCTACGAAAAACTTTCGAGCGACCATCCCATCGACCTGACCCGGTACCAGGTGGCGAACTGCTACATGGGCAGGGCGGGACTGATCAACTCCGGCGGCGCATCGGGAGCCAACGACCTCGCCGAAGCCGTGAAGACCGCGGTGATCAACAAGAGAGCCGGAGGCATGGGACTTATCCTCGGCCGGAAGGCCTTCCAGCGCCCCATGAAGGAGGGCGTGGAAGTCATCCACGCGGTGCAGGACGTCTATCTCGAGAAGCAGGTGACCATAGCCTAGCCCCGGCGGAGCGGGACGCTTCAAAGAGCCCCTTGAAGAAGGACCGGACGTTCTCTCCCAGGAGGCGGGTGTTGTAGCCCCCTTCCTGGACCACGAGGACGGGAAGCCCCAGGCCGCCGATCAGTTTTCCGTTGTTTTCGAAATCCCTGGCGGCGAGGCTCCAGGTTCCTGTTGGATCTTTTTTGCAGGTGTCCCCTCCGAAGGGAACGACGAGAAAGCGGGCTCCGTGGTTTGCTATTCTCCTTGACGCCCTTCGAAGGGCGTCAAGGTATTCCTGCCCCGAAAGATGTTCGGGAAGGGGAAGGTTGAGGTTGAATCCCCGGCCTTCCCCTTCCCCTTTTTCGTCCTCGAACCCCGAGAAATAGGGGTAGGCGAACCGGGGGTGCCCGTGGAGGGAGACGGTGAGGACGTCGCTCCTCCCGTAGAAGATGTCCTGCTGCCCGTTGCCGTGGTGGTAGTCGATGTCGAGCATGGCCACCCTGCCGAAGGCCGAGAGGTACTCGGCCGCCGCCGCCGCGCTGTTCAGGTAGCAGAAGCCCCCGAAGAGGCGCCGCTCGGCGTGGTGCCCGGGGGGCCGCACCAGGGCGTAGGCCAGGTGCCGTCCTTCCGCAAGGGCCTGGGCGCCCGACAGGGCGCAGTCCAGCGCTCCCAGGGCGGCGAGGAAGGCGTTTTTGTTCAAAGGGGTAAAGGTGTCCATGCAGAAGTACCCCGCCCGGACGGAGAGATCCTGGGGGGGCCTGGCCGCGTTCCGCACGGGAAAAACATAGGGGTAGACGGACTCCTTCTCCGGCATGGCCATGCAGACTTTCCTGAGGTAGGAGAAAAAGACGGCGCTGTGGACCTTCAGGATATGCCGCTCGCCGAAATGGCGGGCCTTCTTTTCGGTGAAGAGCCCCGAGGGGAGGATCTCCCGGAGGATAGCCTCCACCCGGACGGGAGACTCCACGTACCCTCTTTCCCTGACGTGGTGGATGGCATGGTCCCGGTTGACGAAAAGGGCCACCCGCTCGCTCTCGGGAAGGGCCGCGGCCACGGCGGTCCGTTCCGGGGCGGTCACGTACTTCAGGGGACGGAGCTTCACCGGGTCGTCCCGGAAGGAGTCCATGACCATCCTGATATACTCGGGCGGGCAGAGATCTCCGTATTTCTTCCCGAGGATGGCGGCTACGATGAGCCGGGCCTTTTCCCTCCTCAGGGGGTCCTGCCTTCCCAGGCCGTCGAAGACCAGATAGGGAGGGTTGTCCCCTCCCGGCTCCAGGGGCGTCTCGTACTTCGTCCCCGCCACGGGAACAGCGCCGTACCGCTCGTAGAAACGCAGCCGGGCGGCGTTCTGCTTCCTGGTCTCCCCGTCCCGGCAGAGTTCCGGGTCGTCGGGAAGGCACTCGAAGAACAGCCCCACGCACCCGAGGTCCAGGGCTTCCTTCCGCACCCTTTCGTAGAGTATTCCTCCCAGGCCTCCGCCCGCTTCTGCCCCCGGAACGGCGATATAATCCAGAAAGGTGAATTTCAGCAGGGGATCGTAGAGAGCGAGGGCAAAGCCGTGGACCTTCCCCGCCCCCTTCTCCGCGGCGAAAAGGATGGTCTGGAAGCCGTACTTGAGCTGGTTCCGCAGCTTTTCAGGGATAGATTCAGCCTCGCCGGGGCGGGCCCCCGGAAACTGCTCTTTCAGGATCTCCCCGATGCGGGCAAGAGCCTTCCCGTTGGCCGGGGAAAGATCGTCGAAGATTCTCCGGATCCGGAACACCCTACACAGCTCCTAAGCAGGGCGCCTGGCCTTGCCCGAAAGCTCCTCCGGGTCGAGGCGGAGCACCGTCACGGAAGCGCATTCCACGGGCGAGAATTCATGGGAAAAGTCCTCCCCCGCGTATTTTTTCATGATCGCCAGAAGGGCGGCGCCCTTCTCCGGCTCGTCCTCCACTACCGTTACCGGTCCCGACATCATGACGCTTTTGTAGAACATCCCCCACCCGCAGGGCCGCTCCGCAGACGGAACGAGATCCTCGCCGCACTGGGCCTGGAAGCACCCCCTCGGGTTCTGCGCGATGATGTCGAGCTTCCGTCCCTCCCGGGCGCAGTGGAAATAGACGGCGCCGTTCATCACACCGAAACAGAGGGGCACCACGTAGGGTTCACCGCCGCTGCAGAGGGCGAGATGTCCTGTGAAGGACCTGTCCAGAATTTCGTATATTTCTGCCCTGTCGGTGATTTCCCTGTCTTTTCTGCGTACCGGATGGCCCATTGCCGAATCCTCCTCAGTTATAGCGAAATGATATACTGAACACAATGGAGGTATTTGAGAGATGATCCGATTGCCGACCGCCTCTGCCCTTGTGTTTCTGTCAATTCTACACTTTTTTAGCTTTTCAGGCGAGGGAACAACCCTTCCGCCGGAGGAATTAACTGAAAAGTACCGGAACACCGCCCCGGTCCAGTGGGGTGAGCATGTTTCCGGCACGGCCGCGAGAATCGCCTCCGAAGGGAAAGAGTTGGCCCTTACCTTCGACGCCTGCGGGGGGAAAAAAGGCTCGGCGGTGGACCGGGAGCTCCTGGATTTTCTGAAGCGGGAGCGCATTCCGGCCACCCTGTTCCTGAGCGGGCGGTGGCTTGCAAAGAACAGGGAGACCGCCCGGGAGCTGGCGGCGGACCCCCTCTTCGAAATCGGCAACCACGGCGCGGAGCACCGTCCCCTCTCCGTCACGGGACGGTCCGCCTACGGTATCCCCGGGACCGAATCCGTGTCCGGGGCGGCCCGGGAAATAGAGGCGAACGCCCGGCTCCTGGAGGAGATCACAGGAAAACGTCCCCGGTATTTCCGCTCCGGCACGAACCATTACGACGAGGTGGCCGTAAAGGTGGCGGCGGAGCTTGGTCACGTTTCGGTGAGCCATTCCCATAACGGCGACGGCGGGGCGTCCTATTCGAAAAAAAAGATCGTTGACGGCCTGCTTTCCCTTCGGGGAGGGGAGATCGTGCTGTTCCACATGAACCGGCCTGAAGGCCGGACTGCGGAGGGGCTGAAGGAAGCCGTGCCTCTTCTCCGGAAGAAGGGGTTCCGCTTCGTGAAGCTCGGGGAATGGCCCCTTGTCATCGAGGGGAGATCCCCCGAACCGTAAGGGCCGTATGGTATCATACAGGGGATTCCGCTTTTGAGCGGGCGGAAGGTTTTCGCGACGGACGGAGATGACGCCATGGACACGATCGGTTTTGCACGATGGAGTGATAACCGGCCCCTGCTGGAGGCCACCGAAAAGTTTGCCGCCGCGGCGAAAAACTACCTGGCCGTCAGGGATTCCACAGAGACAGACGACCGCATCGCCGCCAGGAAGCTGTGGCAAATACTCTCGACACAGTACTGGGACGTGCTGGGCTCCCTCGTGGACGCTCACACGGAAGACCTCCCCGACGAGCTGCTCTTCGACGACCGGGAGCGGCTCTTCATCGATTTCGGCTACGTGAGCGACGAACTCACCCCCGCCTCTCCCGCCCTCCGGGAAGCCCTCTCCCCCAAGGCGGCGCTTGGGCTCTTCCAGTACTACACATTCTCCGACTTCATTGCCGAGGCCTATTCCATGATCATGGGCAAGCCCGTCACCCCCCCCCGGAACGGCTTCTCCCCGGAGGGGAAGGCCGTCCAGATGCGGCGGCAGCTCGACGGGCTGAAGTCCAGGATCAAAATCATCCTCCCCGTGGTGCTGGCAAAGCAGGGAGCCCTGCCTTCCGAGACGGACCATCTTCTCTCGGACCTCCAGCAGTGCCTCGAATCCTACACGGAGGTCTCCATGCGGACCAGGGGCTACCGGGAGGCCCAGGAAAAGGAAAAGCAGCAGATGGCGGTGGACCACCACGCTTTCGTCGAGGCGGAGAAGCGCATCGCCTCCTTCCTCAAGGGGAACGGGGAGGAGGGCGGCGGGCTGGATGAAAACGAGATCCAGAAAGTCACCGGCCTGCTGGAATCCGCCAAGAACCTCGCACGGAACATCGTTTTTGCGACCCAGGAAATTTCGAAATGGGAGCGGAGGGTGAAAAAGACAGCCGCCGATCTGGAGGGCATCCCGCCCGCAGTGCGCCGGAGGAAACTGAAGGACCTCATCTTCTCCAAGAAGGAATACATCTCCCTCACGGCCAAGTCCGCCCGGAGGGATCCGTCCCAGCTCTGCCAGAGCGAAAAGCCTCCCCTCTCTCTCGACCGGGCTGCGGCCATCGTGGAGGAGCTGGCTGCCCTGGACCCGGAAATGCTGGTGGTGGCCAGGATACGGATGTACGGCATCCCCCGGGTGATCGTGGTGCCCGGACAGGGATACGGCACCTACGACTGGAGCGACCATACCCTGCTCCTGCCGGCCTTCCCGCTGAACAACCTTCCCGAGAAGGCCGCGGCCTATGCCCTGGGCACCTTCCGGTGGGACAGCGACGAGGACAGGGTCATAAAGAACAGTTACGAACTCATCAAGGAAAACCGGGGAAAATCCATCCTCGACCTGAGCTCGTCCTTCTACAGGGATTATTTTCTCTGGCTCACCAAGGAGAAAAAGGGCTACCGCATTCTGCCGAGAAATTCCCACAAGGTTTTCGTCCAGATGTTCTCGGCCAGAAGCCAGGAATAACTTTCACCAGGAACGGAGAGATTCGCCATGTTTGACAGGATCGCCATCATCGCCCTCGGAACCCTCATGATCTGGCTTCTCAGGTTCAAAATACTGAAGCGGGGACTGTCACCCCTGAAGTCGGCCGTGTATGCTTCTCTCATCATCATCGCCGGAATCCAGTATCACTACCACTTCCTTCCCTACGAAACATTCCGGGGAGGAGTCGCCTATACGTCCACAGGCTTTCTCGCCTTCCTCATACTCCAGTATGGCTACCGGAAGAAGGAAAGCACCAGGGGCGCCTCGGAGAAAGACCCGGGGAAATAGTCCGCCCGTCACTCCCAGAGGTGCTTTTCCGGAACGCACACTCCCGAGAGGTCCAGCAGTTTTTCCCTGATGCGCCTGGCCCGGCTCCCGTCGGCCAGGGCTATTATCCTGTCCCCTGCGGAGAGCAGCGTGTCCCCGTTGGGGAGAATCTCCTCCCCGGACCGGTGGATGCTCACAAGCAGGCAACCCTCGGGCAGGGACGCCTCCCTCACCATTCTGCCGTCGAGAGGCGACCCCGGGCAGACCGTTCCCTCGAGAAGTATCTTCCCGGCACTGACTGCCCCGTCGCTTTTCCGGAGCATCCTGAGGAGGAGAGAGTCGTATATGGGCCGTGCCCGTAGCAGGTCCGCCGTCACATGGGCAAGGATGACCACGGCGGAGACGGACAGCAGGTGGGTGAAGGACCCGGTCATCTCGGTGATGAGAATGATCCCCGTGATGGGAGCCCTGACCACCGCCGCGAAGAACCCCGCCATCCCCACGATGAGGAAGTTCACCACGAAGGCCTGGTCCATTCCCGTGAACAGGGCCGCAGCCGTTCCGTACAGGGCTCCCAGGGAGGCCCCCACGGCGAGCATGGGCAGGAAGATCCCCCCGGCCGCCCCGGAACCGAAGCAGAGGGCCGTGAAGAGCAGCTTGCCCGCGAAGAGGAGAAAGATGAGGGACAGGGTCTTCCCTCCCATGCCGAGATGCTCCACCAGGGCATGGCCGCCTCCCAGGATGTCGGGAAGAAAGGGCCCGATGCAGAGGGCCGCCAGGGCGGGAATGACCACCCTGTACCGTGCGGGGAAGGGGAGCCTGCCGTAGAGGGTCTGGACGTCGAGGATCACCCTGCAGAAGAGGGCGCCGCCGGCGCCGCAGAGCAGCCCTAGGAGGAGCAGGTGGCCGTAGAGGTTCAGGGGAAGGACCGAGGGAACGCCGAAAGAAAAAACCGGCCCGAGGCCGAAAAAGTGCTTCGACACGAAATCCGCCGCCAGGGAGGCCATCATGGCCGAAAGAAGCACCAGGGGAGAAAAACTCTTGTGGACTTCCTCCAGGGCGAAGATCACCCCGGCGAGAGGGGCGTTGAAGGCGGCGGAAAGCCCCGCCGAGGCCCCGCTTGAAAGGAAAAGCCGCTCCTCCACCTTTCCCCGCTTCTGCAGTACCGCCATCCCCTTGCCGGCGACCGCGCCGATCTGGACCGAAGGCCCCTCCCTGCCGAGGGAAAGGCCGAGGGCGATGGCAAGTCCCCCTCCGAGAAATTTCGCCGCCAGCACCTTCCACCAGGACATGGACACCTGACCGAGAAGCTCCCCCTCCACCTGGGGAATGCCGCTTCCCCTCGCCATGGGCTCCCACTCCATAAGACGGCCGATGGCCACTGCGACCCCGCACCAGAGAAGCACCGTGACGGGAAAGGGAAGGGGCAGCCCGCCGGTGAGAGCTGCGAGGGAGAAGTCCTCCGCCATGCCGAGAAGAAGGCGGTAGCAGACGGCGGCAAACCCGGCGACGGCACCCACGGCAAGCCCCTGGGCGATCAGGTGGATCCGGAACCGGCTCTCTCCGGTGAGCAGTTTGTAGCGAACCATGACCAACACCTCTTCTGCGGGAATTTCTCCCGAGCCCGCTCTTCGCGGAAGATCCGGAAATAGGGGGTGATGCAGCACGGAACGGCGGAGGGAGGTTTCCCGGGAGAACGCCCCGGGCGCTCACTCCGCCGCCGTTTGCAGTGAAAAAGCTATTCCTTCGGCTCCAGAAGCTCCGCCACGGAATCCAGAAGGGTGCGGATCCGGAGGTTCTGGGGACACTTCTCCTCGCAGGCTCCGCACTTCACGCAGGCGCTCGCCCTTGCCCCCGGCTTCAGGAAGACGGGGTAAGTCATCCGGGCCTGTTCGAGGTTATCGAACATGAAGGCCATGTTGTACCGGTTGAAGCACTCTGGAATGTTCACCCCCGCCGGACAGGGCATGCAGTACTGGCAGCTCGTGCAGAGGACTTTCATCCTCGTCCGGTACTCCTCCTTCACCCGGGCGATCATGTCCCGCTCCCTTGCGGTCAGGCAGCCTGTGCAGGCGTCATCGGCGGAGGCGAGGTTGTCTTCCAGATCCTCCTCCGTGGTCATGCCGCTCAGGACCACGGAGACTTCCGGCTGGTCCCAGAGCCAGCGGAGCGCCCATCCCGCGGGGGAAAAGGGCTTCGGCGACCCGCTCCAGATCTTCTTCATCACGTCCGGAATGTTCCTGGCCAGATTTCCTCCCCGGAGGGGCTCCATGATCACCACGCCCATATTCCGCTCCGCGGCGTACTTCAGCCCTGCTGTGCCCGCCTGGTAGTTCGTGTCCAGGTAGTTGTACTGGATCTGGCAGAAATGCCACGGGTAGGCGTCCACGATCTCCCGGAAGAGGGGAAGCTGGTCGTGGAAGGAAAACCCGGCCCGCCGGATCCTCCCGTCCGCCAGGGCCCTGTCGAGGAAGGCGCCGAAGCCGTTCTTCCTCATGATCTCCCACCGTTCGGCGTTCAGGGAATGGAGCAGGAAATAGTCGATCACGTCCGTCTGCAGGCGGGCGAGCTGCTCGTCCAGAAAGCGGTCCATGTCGGAGGGGGTCTCCACCATCCACGAAGGCAGCTTGGTGGCGAGGAATACTTTCTCCCGGTAGCCGTCCCCGAGGGCCCTGCCCACGAAGGGTTCGCTCTCGCCACCGTGGTAGGGGTAGGCGGTGTCGATATAGTTCACTCCCCGGTCGATGGCGGTACGAACCAGGGCTGTTGCCCGATTCTCGTCGATTTTCCCCTCTCCGTCGAGGGGAAGGCGCATGCAGCCGAAACCCAGAATGGACAGTTCATCCCCTGTGCGGGGCATGGAACGGTACAGCATATAGGAAGACCTCCTTCACAAAGGTTCAATTATTTTTCGCAGGCAAAGATTTCCGGGGATACACTCCGTATTGTACAATTATCCCACAGATTTTCAAACTTCCGGAGGAACCGCATGGAGCATTTCAATGAAAAGCAGGCCGCCGCCGAAGCGGCCCAGACATTTGAGGCATCGCTGAGGCTCTGGAGAACCCTTTCTTCGTGCCGGGCCAAGGAGAGCCAAGGCGTGTTCCTCCTCTCCACAGGAACGGCCATCCCGGACCAGAACTACGCCCTGAGAACAAAAAAGGGAAACGGGGCAGCCATGGCCGCCGAGGCATTGTCCTTCTTCGCCTCGGAAAACATGCCCTTCACCTGGTGGATATCCCCCGGAACGGAAGCTCTCTCCGAAAGCGGCGAAGTTGCCCGGGCAGGGCTTCCCCTCCGGTGTTCGCCCCCGGCCATGCTTCTTCGACTCAGGGAAGGGCGGAACGCCGCGCCTCCGTTTTCCGGCGGGGACATTTCGGTCTGCCGCACCTCAGGAGAGGCCGCGGAGTGGGCCGCTTCCTCCCTTGAAGGGTTCGGATCGAAACCGCATCACCTGGAAGCCTTCGCCGCCTTTGCGGCGTCCATGACGGAAGAGCCCGTCCGGGACAGATTCCGGCTGCTGACCCTTTCCTTCCGGGGCAGGCCGGCTGCGACGGCCCTGCTGACCCTGCCGGGGAAGACCGCGGGACTCTTCTATTTTTCCGTGCTGCCGGAATTCCGCCGCCTGGGCCTGGGAAACCGGCTTCTTGACAGAACACTGAAGGAGGCCCGGGAGGCCGGCTGTTCCGCCGTGGCCCTCCAGGCCTCCCCCATGGGGTTCCCTCTCTACAGAAAATACGGTTTCCGGGAGTGCGGGCGGTTCCTGGTCCACTCGCCTCACCCTGACGCCTGCTAGAAGTTCAGCCTGTCAACCAGTTCGTCCAGTTCCTCGTCTGTGGCGGCGAGGGAGGGCAGGAACCGGAGTGCCCCTCCCGCCGCGTTGAGGAGCACTCCTTTTTCGAAGGCCCGCTGCTTCACTCGGGCGGCATCATCCGTGACGACGCCGATCATGAGGCCTTTTCCCCGCACCTCCCCGGCCCAGGGAAGTTCCGAAAGGCGCTTGCCGAACCTTTCCCCCTTGCGGGCAACCTCCCCGAGAAAGGCCGGGGTGAGATGGGAGAGCACCGCCTTCCCCGCCGCCAGGGAAACGGGATTGGGGGCGAAGGTGGACCCGTGGTCTCCGGGGCTGAAGGGAGACCATCCGCAGAAGACCGCCGCGCCGAGGGGCAGCCCTCCGCCGATGCCCTTGCCGATGGTGACGATGTCCGGGGCCAGTCCCCAGTGTTCATAGGAGAAGTTTTTTCCCGTCCGGCCGAGCCCGGCCTGAATCTCGTCGGCGGCGACAAGGACCCCCTTGTCCCGCTGCAATATCTTCACCGCCTCGGCCAGCTCGCCGGGGACAGGGATCACGCCGCTGTTTCCCTGGACGCACTCCAGGAAAACGGCCGCCACATCGTATTCTTCGGCGAAGTCGAGGAGCATGCCTCCCCGCAGGGGAAGGAAAACGCACCCGGGAACGAGGGGTTCGAAGGGTTTTCTCATGGAGGGGCCCCAGGTGACGGAGAGGGCGCCGAGGGTTCTTCCGTGGAAGTTCCCCTCGAAGGAGACTATGACCCCCTTCCTGTGCTTCTTCACCGCCTTGAGGGCGGCCTCGTTCGCTTCGGCGCCGGAGTTGGAGAAGTAGACCTCCCCGGGGCGCCCCGTCATGGCGACGAGCTGTTCCGCCACGGTGACTGCGTCGGGATCGAGAAAGTAGTTGGAGAGATGGGTAAACCGGGCAGCCTTTTCAGCCACCGCCCGGACCACGTCGGGATGGCTGTGCCCCAGGGGGAGGACGCCGATGCCGGAAAAAGCGTCCAGGAAGACGCCCCTGTCCGTATAGACCTTCATTCCCTCGGCCCGCTCCACTGAAAGGTTCCAGGGAGAATAGACGGGAGACAGCATCGGCATCATTCCCCCAGACCGAACTCTTCCACCAGGGCGCGGAGGGCTGCGTTGCCGTCCTCCGTGGCCACGAGGGCGGAAATTTTGATTTCCGACGTGGTGGTCCCCAGCATGGCGATCCCCTTCCGGCTCAGGGCGGAGATGAACCGCGCGGCCACTCCGGGGGCTGACTTCATCCCCACTCCCACGGCGGAGACCTTTACCACGTTGCGGTCTTCGGACACGGACCATCCTTCCCAGGGAGCAAGAACGTCCCTCACCGTCCTGAGCACCGCCTTTTCCGTGGCGTCCACCACGGTGAAGGTGAGATGGGAATGGCCGTTCTCGTTCACCGTGGAGATCATGTCCACGTTCACTCCCTGCTCAGCCAGCCCGGTGAAGAGCGCGCTCAGGGCCTCCATGGACCGGGGAAGGCGGGATATGGTGAGCCTCGTCTGGTTGCTGTCGGTGGTCACGCCCGAAACGACGGGCTGCTCGAGCCACTCGGGAAGGGAATTCACTACGCAGGTCCCCCTTTCATCGGAGAAGGTGGAGCCGCAGTACAGGTCCACCGAGTATTTTTTTGCGATTTCCACGGCCCTGGAATGGAGTACCTTCGCCCCCAGGGACGACAGTTCCAGCATTTCGTCGTAGGTGATGTAATCGAGCTTCCGGGCTCCGGGGACCCTGTTCGGGTCGCAGGTGAACACCCCCGGCACGTCGCTGTAGATCTCGCAGGGGCAGCCGCACTTGGCGGCGATGGCCACCGCCGACGTGTCCGAGCCGCCCCTGCCCAGGGTGGTGACATCGCCTTCGGGTGTGACACCCTGGAACCCGGTCACCACGAGGACGCTCCTCCGCTCGAGCTGCATCCTCAGCCTGGACAGGTTCAGGTCCATGATCCGGGCGTTGTTGAAGCTGCCCGTGGTGGTCAGCCCGAGCTGGAAGGCGTTGTAGGAGAGGGCCGGTATACCCATGTCGCACAGTGCCATGGCGAGGAGGGCGGAAGTCACCTGCTCCCCCGTGGCCAGGAGCATATCCAGCTCCCTGGGGGACGGCTCCGGCGAAACCTGCTCCGCCAGGGCGATAAGGGAGTTCGTGGTCTTCCCCATGGCGGAGACCACCACCACAAGCTTTTCTCCCCGGTCCACCCTCTGCTTGATTCTCTCGGCCACACCCCGGATCTTCTCCGCCGTGGCCACCGACGACCCGCCATACTTCTGTACGATCACTTCCGGTCCTCTCCTCCGCCGCGTGTCCGGCTACTTCAGGTTGCGGAGATCCTGCACGATCTCCGTCTTGGATTCCGTCTTTTCGTCCACGTCCTTGACCACCCTGGCGGGGGAACCCGCCACCACGGTCCTTGGGGGGACATCCTTCGTCACCATGGCCCCCGCCGCCACCACTGCCCCGGTGCCGACCCTGACACCCTCGAGGATGACGGCGTTCGCCCCCACGAGGACCTTGTCCTCGATCACCACGGGGGTGGCGCTCGGCGGTTCGATGACTCCCGCCACCACCGCCCCGGCGCCGATGTGGCAGTCCGCCCCGATCTGGGCTCTTCCGCCCACCACTGCGTTCATGTCGATCATGGTCCGCTCTCCGATGACGGCGCCGATGTTGATCACGGCACCCATCATCACCACGGCGGCCTTGCCGATCTCCACCATGTCCCGGATCACCGCGCCGGGCTCGATCCGGGCTTCGTATTTCGTCAGGTCCGCCAGGGGAACAGCGGAATTCCGCGCCCTGGTCTCCACGTGGACCGACCTGATTTTCGGGGCGTTCTCCGACAGGATTTTCTCGACCTCCGCCCGGTCTCCCGCCAGAATGCCGAAATCCTTCCCTCCGACAAAGGCAACGCCGCCGGCGTCCATTTCATCGAGGTCCCCGGAGACGTAGGCGATGCAGGGCGTTTTCTTCTTCGATTCCTTGATGAGCCTTATGATATCTTCCGTCCGCATGTGAGGACCTCCTCGAAAGAATAGAATCCGGGCTTCGCCCCGGCGGCGAATTCCGCCGCCCGAAGGGCTCCCAGGGCGAACACGCTCCGGGAGATGGCCCTGTGGGTCAGGGTGAACACCTCTCCCTCGTTGGCGAAGGACACCGTGTGGTCCCCGGGAACGCCGCCCATCCTGAGTGAATGGGTGGGGCAGTCCCGCCCGAGGGCCTCCCGAAGGAGGATGGCCGTCCCGGAAGGGGCGTCCTTTTTCCTGTTGTGGTGGGTCTCGCTCATCTCCGCGTCCCAGTCTGCGAAAAGGGGCCCGAATTCCCGGAGGATCATCTTGAACAGGGTCACCCCGGCCGCGAAGTTGAAACTCTGGACCACCGCCGCGGACCGGGCAGCGTACCGCACCTCGTCCATCTGTTCCGGGGTGATCCCGGTGGTGCCCAGCACGAGGGCGCAGGAAAAGCGCCGCACCGCGTCCAGGGTGGCGCCGAGGGCAGAGGGCAGGGAAAAGTCCACCATGACCTCGGGCGTGCCTTCGCATGTCTCTCCGCCGATATCGAGGGTATAGCAGAGCTCATGGGAGGCGAAGGCCTTCCGGATCTCCGCCCCCATGCGCCCCGACGCCCCCACGAGGCCGTATCTCATAGGCTCACCCCGCACTCCTTCAGGGACTCGTCGATGACAGCCATGCACTTCTCCGTGGCGGGAACCAGGGGAAGCCGGAGTTCGTTCCGGCAGAGCCCGAGGCGGTTCACCGCATACTTCACGGGAATGGGGTTCGCCTCCACGAAGAGGTTCTTCATGAGGGGGAACATCCTGTGATGGAGCTCCCGGGCCTTCTCCACCTCCCCGGCGAGGGCCAGCCGGATCATGTCCGACGTCTCCCGGGGCATGACGTTGGACAGCACGGAGATGACTCCGTCGCCGCCGGAGTTCACGAGATGGAACGCCTGGTCGTCGTTCCCGGAAAGAACGGCGAAATCGGGACGGTCCTTTTTGATGAGCCGGACCAGGTTGTCGATCTGGGCCACGTCTCCGGCAGCTTCCTTTATTCCTGCCACGTTGAGCAGCCTGCTCAGCCTGTGGACCGTCTCGGGGAGGATGTTCGTCCCTGTGCGGCCCGGCACGTTATAGACGATGAGGGGGATCTTTATCGCCGCTGCGACTGCCTTGAAATGCTGGTACAGCCCTTCCTGGGTGGGCTTGTTGTAATACGGGGTCACCACGAGCACACCGTCGGCCCCCAGTCCCTCGGCCTGCTGGGACAGGGCTATGGTGCTGGCCGTGGAATTGGTGCCCGTGCCGATGACCACCGGCACTCTCCCCGCCGCCGCCTTCACGGCAAAGGTGATGATCTCCGCCCTCTCCGCTGCGGTGACGGTGGGACTTTCCCCGGTGGTGCCAAGGACCACAAGGAACTCAACACCGTTTTCGATCTGCCAGTTCAGGAAACGCCCGAAACTCTCGAAATCCACGCCGCCCTCTTTAAACGGGGTTACCACTGCAGTACCTGTTCCTCCAAACATCTCCGCACCTCCTGTTGTTGTCGGGATATAAAAAACGGCCCGTCCCCGAAGGGACGAGCCGAAACTCGCGGTACCACCCTAATTGGACATGAAATAAAACCCATGTCCCGCTCGGGCCCGATGACGGGAGCCCGGACCGGGAATGTACTCCGGGAACCGCTCTTTAACGGCTGCCCTTTCCATTCCGGCTCACCGGCCTTTTCGTCCCTTTCCTCCCGGCGGGGACGCCTCTCAGCCGCTGAACGCCCCTCTCTGTCGCCGGACGACCGGAAAAGAACATACCGGTTCATCGCCTTTTCAGATATATTTGGAGATTTTATGCAAAGACCGCTTCTTTGTCAATAGCCAATCTGCCGTAGCCAATCTGCCGTATGAAAATCTGCCGGGAATGCAGGGATCATTCCCCGGAAAGAAAACGTTCGAGTATTGACCGAACATCCTCCCTTTCCACGGGCTTGGTCAGGAAGGCGTTCATTCCCGACCGCAGGCACTCCTCCTCCGCCTCCCTGGAGATATCCGCTGTCAGGGCCACGATGAACGGTCCAGTACCCGATGCACCCTCCATTCCGCGGATCGCCGCCGCCGCCTCGCAGCCGCTCATCCCGGGCATGTGGATGTCCATAAATACAAGTCCGGGATGTCTTTCACGGAACAGCCGCACCGCTTCCCGGCCGTCGGAGGCCTCCAGGATTTCCGCTTCGGGAGCCAGGCGGGAGAGAAGGATCCGGAGGAGCTTCCTGTTCATCTTCACATCCTCCGCCAGCAGGATGACTTTCCCTGCGAAACCGGCGGCCTCCGTTCCGGGACGGCTTTCCCTGCTCTCCTGCAGGGGATGGGTCCCTGTCATTCCGCTGTCCGTCTGCTCTTCACTCATATTTCTGCAGGATGCCGCAATGGTGAAGAAGAATCGGCTTCCCCGGCCGGGGCTGCTCTCCACGGAGAGAAAGCTGTCCATTTGCTTCAGGATGCCGTCGGAAATGGCGAGGCCGAGGCCCAGTCCGCCGAACTTTCTTGTATTCGCCCCGTCAGACTGGTAAAAGGGCTCGAAGATTCTCTTCAGGTCATAGGAAGGAATACCGGGTCCCGTGTCCGAGACCGAGAAGGTGAAGAGACATTTTCCGCTCTGTCCCGGACGGAAGCTGACCGACAGCTTCACCTCTCCCTTTTCGGTGAACTTGACTCCGTTTCCCAGGAGATTCAGGAGAACCTGCCGTATCCTTACGGGATCAATCATTACCGCGGCCGGAAGGTTGTCGGGGAGGGAGAGGGTGACATCCAGCCCCTTCATCTCAGCTTCGTGCCGCACCATGACCAACGTTTCCCGGAGAAGGAGGCGAAGATCCGTCTCCTCTTCTTCCAGACTGAAGGTCCCCGCCTCGATCCTGGAGATGTCGAGGATGCCGGAAATTACGTCCATCAGCCCCGCTGCGGACACCTTCACATTTTCGAGGTACCCCTTCTGTTCCTCGTTGAGGGGAGTGTCACCGAGAAGGTCGGTAAAACCGATCACCCCGTTCATAGGGGTCCGGATCTCGTGGCTCATATTGGCAATAAAGGTGCTCTTCGCCCGGCTTCCCTCCTCGGCTGCATTTTTCGCCTTTCTGAGTTCCTCCTCGCTTTTTTCCCTTCGTTCGACTTCCTCCTCCAACCCCCGGATTGTTTCCCGGAGCCGGTCCGCCATCTTCCGGAAGGAAAAGGCCAGTTCCCGCACTTCCCTGATCCCGCAGTCCCCGGAAACATCAACGGGAGTCTCACCAAGGGCAAGTGCCCGGGCCGCCTCGTTCAGCCCACCGATCGGGGAGGCAATTTTCCTGGAGATCAGAACGCCGAGGAGCACGGCAAAGAGGAATGCCCCCGCCGCAAGAACACCTGAATCCCTGAAGTTCCTCCTGATTCCGCCGAGAAAGGCGCTTTCCGGAATAGCCACGACTACTATCCAGTCGAATGCCTCACCCTCTGAGAGCCGGGAGGCGTGGAGATAGAAGGGATCCTCTTCCGACTGAATTTCCGTTTCGAGAGGAACACCCGAGGGGAAGAGTTTCTCCCCCCTGCGCCAGGCCTCCACCTCACGGGAAGAAAGCCGGACGTACTCGCTGGAGCTCTCCGTGCCCCTGATCCTGCGAACCCCTTCCTTGCTGTCGGCTGTAAAGGGTCTTTCTCCCGAAGAGGAGGCCACGAGGAATCCTTCGCCGTCGAGAATGAAGGCCTTCCCCGGAATTCCGGTCTCTAGGGAAGAGAGGAAAGCGGTGATTCGGGAGAGGAAAACGTCCACGGCGGCCACCCCCAGGAGAGTGCCCGCCGGGTCGTAGACGGGGCGGGAAGCTGTCACCGCCACGTCATGGCCCGTGAACAGAACATAGGGGCTGCTCCATGAAGGTTTTCCCTTTTTTCCGCCGCCGTGTACCAGGCCCTTGTCCTGCCGTCGAATCCCGGCAGTTCGGAGAGAAGTCTCGTTTTATTACCGTCCCGGTCCACGGCATATTTCCTGAAGGTTCCTGCGGCGAAATCCTCCGTCTCGATGACATACGGCGGTTCCCCGGGTCCCTCCCTGCCGCTGTTCACGACTCCTCCCCGGGGGTTCCCGAAATAGATGCTGGACACCGTTGGAAAAGCGTCCAGCTGCTGCCTGAAAAAGGACTGGAGACTTTTCATGTCCCGGGGATCAAAAATCCCTTCAGCCAGGGCCCGGGAATTCATCCTGTTGATGATCTCGGGTGCGGCAAGGAAGGAGAGGACATGTTCCCTTACACGGACAGCCATGTCCCGGCACAGCATGGAGGCCATTCCCGACAGGGATTCCCTGGTGTTCCGGTAGGAGAGAAATCCTGCCAGGCCGGTCCCGAGGATGGTGACCGCCAGAAAGGAGAGGACAAGGACCGCCTTCAGGGATAGAGAGGGAGTCCTTCGCTCCCCTTTCCGGCCGGCCGGCGGAGGTGATCCCGAATTCCGGCTGTCCTTCGTCATGTCCCGGCCCCCGAAGATTACACGGTCCTCTCCGCAGGAGAACGCTTCAGGTTTTTCCTGAGGTACCGGCTGTAGAGCACCGCCGCGGGGTTGTGCCCAAGGACCCTGTCCTTGACCACGAAGGTCGTGACCGGGGCCTTTGAATGGCGGTAAAAGATGCTGTCGTGACCGACACAGAGACCGAGGACGATGCTGAATTGAGACCCCGCCTCGTCGAGAAGCCGGGCCTGCTCCGCCGGGTTGCAGGAGACGGCGCCGATCCAGGGACGCCTGACGGCGCCTATCTCGTCTTTCGTCATGGAGCAGACCTTGCAGCAGGCGGAATGAACCTCGAACTCCTGCGAAAGCATGTCCCCCAGAAGGGCCGCCTCGTCGGAAAAACCGACGCAGAAGGCGATCCCCAGGGTTTTGTACTCCATCCTCCGGGCGAATTCCATGATCTCCTCAAGACGGTTCAGGGTGCAATAGTAGAGCGCCTCCACGTCGGAAGCGGTTTTCAGGAGACGGAGGTCCTCCCCGTCATACAGTTCCGTTCCTTTCCCCGGGCTGCAGGGCTCTCCCCTGGAGCACCCCTTCGCCTCGCACAGGTGGCACTTCATGTCAATTTCCTCCTTTTGGGGCCGTAACCGCCCTCATGATCATATCGGCCGCCGCCCCCCTGGTGACGAAGGAATCTGGCATGAACACGCCCCCCCTGGCCGCCCGGTCGAGAACGCCCCGTTCGGCGAGGAAGTGTACCGGACCGAAGAGCCGGGACTCCTCTTGAATGTCAGCATAGCGGGGCCGGGTATCCCGGGGAAGGTTCCGGTAGCCCAGGGCCCTGGCCAGGGCGGAGCAGAATTCCCCCCGCGTAACGAAGGACGCCGGGCCGCTCCCGGGGTACAGCAGGGGGCCCGCCGCCTGCGGGCCGGAAAAGGCTTTCCGGAAAAGTTCTTCGGCCTCCGTTCCGGTCAGGGGTGAGTTTACCCCGAAGGTCCCCTTGTCAAGACCGTAGAGCCGGGCCCTCACTACCTTGTGGTTGTAAATATCGTCGATCTTCGCGGAGGGGGCCGAGGGAAGCTCCTCGGGGGCGATCCACCCGTAGAGGTTCGACATCTGGACTCCCGGCCAGAAGGGGTGGTCCCTCGGAACGTCGGAATAATCGCACAGGGAGAGGGCACTGCCTGCCTCGAGGAGGGATTTTTGAACCTTCCGGGGATCCAGCGCCCGGGGAGGGATGCCCGTCAGCACGGAGAGAGCGGCAGTGGTGCCGGCCGCCTGGCCCGTGAGCATGGAGATGGGCTGAAGCCTGAAGGCGCCGGCGACGAGTCGCGACATGGAGATGTTCTTTTCCGCCGCGAGAAGACCGTCCACGTTCCTGGACACAAGACTGCCGAAGGGAACCTGGAAGGGCCCCCGAGGCATGTCAGTTTTGATGGAGGAAGCGGTTTCACCGAATTCGGCTTCCAAATCCACATCTTCGTCCCCGGCATGAAGATCGAGAATGTAGCCTCCGATGGCAATGGCCCCGGCAACTTCCCGTCCGTCCCGTCCGTCCCGGTAGCTCTCGGAGTTCAGGCGCACGTCCCGTGACGCGGGGGTCTCGAGGCCGACGATCCTGCGGCTTTCCCTTACGTAGGGAATGGGGGGAAAACGGCGGAGGATTTCGGCGTACTCATCGGGAACGATTCCTCTGGCGGTGTCCAGCGGTGCGGACGAAGAGTACTCGTCGTCCGCCACGGACCAGGGCTCCCCGAGTTCGTTCTGGACATAATAAAGAAAAGAGAGGGTTTTCATCAGGGCAGCGGCGCCGGCCTTCCTGCGGAATTCCGGATCCTCCAGGTAGGCCGCGGGAAGGCCCCCCCGTCCCTCCCACTTCTCGCTTCCAGGGTAGTCGTTGGCCCAGTTGATGCCGGTCTTCGTGATGGCGGACCATCCCTCGGGGGTCGAGGCATCGTAGTTTCCGGGATTGGAGGAATCGGGAAGTCCCCGGTAGCCGTTGTGTGTGGCAAAATCCACGGGAAGACGGAGGGGATAGCTCCTGAAGGAGTTGCCGTTCTTCGTCACGATCTTCCTGAATCCGGGGAGGTACCGCTCATATCCCGGGGGGGGATTCCGGAGCTTCAGGGAGGAAGGGATCCCTCCGGGGTATTTTTTCATGACGGCAAGCCACGTGATGTCCTGGATTCGGCTCTTCGGCGAGATCATGGGACTCAGGGAGTTCCCCGCCCGGTAGAGGGCCCCCGCCAGGGGGATCACGTCGCCCCACTCGGTGGCATCGATGAGGACGGAACAGTCTATAATCATCCTTCGCCCGTCCATGTCCGCCGTGACTCCGCGGACTGCCGGTCCCTCCCTGCGGACAGCGGTAACCCTGGACCGGTAGAAAATGTCCAGGCTTCCTTTTTTTCCTCCTGAGGAAGCTTCCTTTGCCGCATCCTTCGCCATCCGGACAAGGATGTCCCTGCCCACGGAAGGTTCGAAGGCCATGGTGCTCCCGTCCCAGTAACATGTGGAGACGGACTTTCCCTTCATGAAATAATGGAACAGGACATTCTCGTAAAATTCGCCGTACAGGCCGGTCCTGTTTCCGCTGAGATCGTCCATGGTGGAGACACCCGCTGCAGTCATCTGACCGCCGAGCCATTCCGTCTCCTCGAGAAGGATCACCCTCACACCCAGCCTCGCCGCGGCTATGGCGGCGCTGATCCCCCCGGCACCTCCGCCGGCGACCACCACGTCGCAGGAGAGCCGTCCCGCCTCCGAGGCCCGTGCCTGGGACAGGGGAAAAAGCACCGCCGGGAGGAGAAGGAGGAGAAGAACCATTCTTCTGACCGTTGAAGGAGAAAAAACAAGGGTCCGGAACAGGCGCGGGGAAGTCTTATTCATGGCGAACGCTCCTTCTTGCAGATTTGTTATAGTTCAGCCAGATTATTGCATAATCCGGAGAGCCGTTCAATCCCGGAGACCGGCCATGTACAATAGAAGCCGGAGAGAGCGGGAAAGGAGGAATATCCATGCAATATACAGTCAGATTTTTCGGCATCCTCGCCATGAACCTCGGGGTGACCTCCGGTGAAGCCGTCGTCCTCGAGCTTCCGGAAAACCCTGTCTACGGCGATGTCCTCGACGGAATCCGGGAGCGGTTCGCCGGCCATATCCCCCCGTCCATGTGGGACGAAGAGGCGGGGTGCCTCCACCGGGGCATCCTGGCCTTCGGCGCCGACGGGAAGTTCCTGGCCCGGAACAGGGACCTCCCTCTCCCCGGGGGAGGGGAGGTCCGATTTCATCTTCCCCTGTCGGGAGGCTAGAAATCCCGGAAGGTGATCTTTCCGCCCATCATGGTCAGCACGGCTTTCCCGGCGGGAATCTCCTCCAGGGGAACCGAAAAGATGTCCCTGTCGAGCACGGCCAGGTCGGCGAGCCTGCCCGCCTGGAGGGTTCCCTTTTTGTGCTCCTCGAAGGAGGCGTAGGCCCCTCCCCTGGTGTACAGGTCCACCGCCTCCTCCACGGTGAGCTTCTGGGCCGGGTTCCATCCCCCTTCGGGAACACCGTCCCGGTCTTTCCGCGTGACGGCAGTATAGATGCCCCAGAGGGGGTCGAAGGTCTCCACCGGGCAGTCCGAGCCCCCCGAGAGAAAAATCCCCAGGTCAAGGAGGGTCTTCCAGGCGTATCCCCTGCGGGCCCGGTCCTCCCCGATCCTCCGCAGGGCCATGGGACGGTCCGAGGGAACGAAGGGAGGCTGGATGGCGGCCCCCACGCCGAGGCGGGCCATCCTGTGGTACTGATCCATATCCCCCATCTGGCAGTGGACGATATAATGGCGGGCCTTCCTCAGGTTCCGTTCCCTGGCCTTTTCCAGGGCGTCGAGACACATGTCCAGGGCGCCGTCGCCGATGGCGTGGAGGGCTACCTGCATCCCCGCGCTGTGGGCGGTCCAGACGAGGTCGTTCAGCTCCTCCGCCCCGTAGATGGGCACGCCGTAGACTCCCGGCATGTCGGAGTATTCCTCCCGCAGGAAGGCCGTTCTCCCCCCCATGGACCCGTCGGTCAGGATCTTGAGGGGGCCGATGTGGAAGGCGGGGCTTCCGTCGCCGGTCCTCCACCCCGAAGCCAGGAACCGGTCAAGGGCCTTCCTGTTTCTGAGGAGGAGCTGTTCCGTTATCCTGACGGGCATCTTCCCTTCCGCGTCCAGGCCCAGATAGAGGCCGAGAATGGTTTCGAAGTCTCCCCCCACGGAGCCCAGGTCGTCGGAATGGATGGAGGTCAGCCCTGCCGCCGCCGCCGCCGTACCTGCCCTGGCCACGAGCCTCCGGAGCTTCTCCCTGTCCGGCAGGGGTTTCCGGGAATGGACCCATTCCACCGCGGTCTCCCGGATGACGCCCGTGGGATGCCCCGCGCCGTCCAGGTCCACCACCCCCCCGGGAAAGCGGCTGTCGCCGGTGATCCCCAGGATCTCAAGGGCTTTCGAATTGAGCACCGCCACGTGGCCGCACACCCGGGACAGGATCACGGGGTTTGAGGGAACCAGGTCGTCCAGGTCGTCCCGGGTGAAGATCCGGGGCTCTCCGAAATGTTCGTGGTTCCACCCCCGGCCGGAAACCCACTCTCCGGAGACGGGCTTTTCCCTGTCCAGGAAAGACTTCAGCCTGTCCCGGACCTCGGGGACGGAGCGGCACCCCGTGAGGTCCGCCTGCTCCAGTGAAAGGGCATAGGCAAGAAAATGCATGTGTCCGTCGATAAATCCTGGGAGCATGAGCCTCCCGCCCAGGTCTATCCTCTCGGCCCCCTCCGCCCTTTCGAGCACTTCCCTGTTCCGTCCCACTGCAGCGATGGTCTGCCCTTCCGCAAGGAGCGCTTCGGCCGTGCCTCGGGGCGTGTATATTTTTCCGTTGAAAAAAACGGTTTTGCTCACTTCTCTTCCTCCTCCTCTTTCTTTGCCGCGGAAAGAAGCATCCTTTCCAGGTCCTCCAGTTCGTCGGGGAAGAAAACCTCCTCCGCCGGAAGGGAGCACCGCTCCAGGAGCCCCTCCCGGAAAAGGGTTTCCGCCTCGGCCCGTTCCGCCGGACGGGCCTCCCTGCCGTTCTCGTCGTAAAGAAAAAGCAGCCTCTCCCCCGAGGGTGCTTCCCCCTCGACAAGGTACAGGCAGCTTCCGTCGTCGTCTTCCCTCATGCCTGCGATGCGCATGTCTATCCCTCCCGGGCAGTGTGGTGGAATCCATTATACCGTCCGAGGCCCCTTCGGATATAATTGAATGAGCTACTTCCCGAAAGGAGCAGGATTCCATGGAAAAAATGCCCCGGTCCAGGGGATGCTTCGTCTGCGGTTCCCCGGAGGAAAACAGCCGGAGCCTCGGCGTGGAGATTTACTGGAACGAAGAGGAACACAGGACGGAAATCCGCATACGGCCGGATACCACGTGGTGCGGCTACGAGGGCATGGTCCACGGGGGCATCATCGCCTCGGTGTTCGACGACGCCATGGCGTGGGCCGTGAGGAAAACCATCGGCACATGGGCGGTGACGGGAGAGATGTCCGTCCGGTACCTCCGCCCCGTGCAGGAAGGAAAGGAATACGTGGTGGAAGGAAAGGTGGACAGGCAGTCGGGGCGGAAAATCACCACAGCGGCACGGATGGCCGACGACAGAGGGAAAACGGTGGCCGAAGCGACCGCCCTGTTCATCAGGATGCCCGGCGGCGGAAGCTGACCCGCCGAAACCGGGAGCCGAATATTGCCCAAGGAGGCTGACGAAGACCCATGAATCTCGTATCGTTCATCGACCCCGAACTCGCCGAGGCGATTGAGGGGGAAAAGGCACGGCAGAACCTCACCATCGAGCTCATCGCGTCGGAAAACTTCGTCCCGGAGGTGATCCTCGAAGCCCAGGGATCGGTGCTCACCAACAAGTACGCCGAAGGCTACCCCGGAAAGCGGTACCATGGAGGATGCCGGTTCATCGACGTGGTGGAAAGCCTCGCCATCGAGCGGGCCAAGACCCTCTTCGGAGCGGAGCACGCCAACGTCCAGCCCCATTCCGGGGTGAACGCGAACCTCGCCGTGTTCATGGCCATGCTCGAACCCGGTGACGTCATCCTCGGCATGGACCTCCGGCACGGGGGACACCTGTCCCACGGAACGGCTGTGAACATCTCCGGAAAGTTCTTCCGGGCCTTCAGCTACGGCGTGGACAGGGAGACGGGCCGGATCGACTATGACGAGGCCGAAAGGCTCGCCCTGGAACACCGCCCGAAGATGATCATCGCCGGAGGGAGCGCCTACCCCAGGATCATCGACTTCGCCCGGTTCGCCGGGATCGCCGATAAAGTGGGGGCCTATTTCCTGGTGGACATGGCCCACATCGCCGGCCTCGTGGCGGCGGGAGTCCATCCCAGCCCCGTCCCCCACGCCCATTTCGTCACCTTCACCACCACGAAGACCATGCGGGGCGCCCGGGGAGGCAACATCCTCTGCCGGAAGGAATTCGCCTCCAGGATCGACAAGGCCATCTTCCCCGGCATCCAGGGAGGTCCCATCCCCCAGATCATGGCGGGAAAAGCCCTGACCTTCAGGCTCGCCATGACGGAGGACTTCCGGAACTACGGCCGGCGGACGGTGGAGAACGCCGCCAGGTTCGCCTCGGTCCTGACGTCCCGGGGGTTCAGCCTCGTTTCGGGCGGCACGGACAACCACCTGATGCTGGTGGACCTCCGCAGCAAGGGGCTCACGGGCAGGGAAGCCGAAGATCTCCTCCATGCCGCCGGGATCACGGTGAACATGAACCTCATCCCCTTCGACCCGGAAAAGCCCACCGTCACCAGCGGCATCCGCATCGGTCTCGCGGGCGTCACAAGCCGGGGCTTCACCGCCGGCGACGCGGAGGAAACGGCCCGCATCGCCGCCGACCTGCTGGAAAAGAAGCCCGCAGAAGGTCCATCGTACAGGGAGAGGGTTCTCCGCCTTTGCCTGGACCACCCGCTGTACATGACCCGGGAGGAGCTGGCGGCGTCTCCCTTCCTCTCCAGGGATCTCCTGTAGCGCAGAGCACTCCCTCTGCCTGGAAACACTGCTGATTTAGACAGGCGGCACCTAAATCCGCAGCTTCTCCTGGCAGAGGGAGTGTCGCCGGGCACAGCGCCCGGGCCGAGAAACCGACAAGGATGTCGGTTTCAGGTGCAGTTGTCAAGGACGACAATCTGCACCGGCGGCCCAAGCGAGCACCGGTGACGCTCCCCGCTGCCTGCGGATTTAGGCGGCAGGAAAAAGTTTGACAAATTTGATGATTTGTGAATATAATCTGACTGAAAACATTTGGCTTCCATGGTATACCAGTCAGATGCTCTTCGTTATGTCGAAAACCGGCTTCCCTTGCCTCGCCGCACCATGAATCAGTCCTAAATGTACGGCGATTTTCCCTGATAGTGTTAGAATACCTGTTGTGGGTTCCTGTAATCTGCAGTGCGACCTTATATATTTTTCATTTCCGCGAAGGAGGTTCATTCATGAGAAGCGAGGAAGTCTACGCAAAGTCCCTGGATCTGCACAGGGCGAAAAAGGGCAAGGTGGCCATCGAAAGCAAGATGCCCGTCAACTCCATGGCCGACCTGGCCCTGGCCTACACTCCCGGAGTGGCCGAACCCTGCAGGGAGATCGGGCGGAACAGGGATTCCATCTTCGAAGTGACCTCCAAGGCCAACATGGTGGCGGTCATCACCGACGGTACGGCGGTTCTGGGCCTCGGCGACATCGGTCCCGACGCGGCCCTTCCCGTCATGGAGGGCAAGTCCATTCTCTTCAAGCGCTTCGCCGACATTGACGCCTTCCCCATCTGCATCAATTCCAAGGATCCTGACGAGATCGTCAGGACCGCAGCCCTCATCCTCTCATCCTTCGGCGGAGTGAACCTCGAGGATATCGCCGCCCCCCGGTGCTTCGAAGTCGAACGGAAACTCCAGGAAATAGCTGACATTCCCATCTTCCACGACGACCAGCACGGAACGGCCGTCATCGTTCTTTCAGGGCTGCTGAACGCCCTGAAAGTGGTGGGAAAGAACATCGGCGACGTCAAAATAGTCATGACGGGAGCCGGAGCGGCCGGTACGGCCATCTGCAAGTTCCTCATGTCCGCCGGGGCGAAGAACGTCATTCTCTGCGACCGGGGCGGCGCCATCTACAAGGGGCGCACGGAACACATGAACTGGGCCAAGGAAGAGCTCGCCGGGACCTCCAATCCCAACAGGGAGAAGGGATCCGTGGGCGACGTGATGAAGGGCGCAGACGTGTTCCTCGGCCTCTCAGGACCCGGGATCATCGACCAGGATATGGTGAAGACCATGGCCCCGAAGGCCATCATTTTCGCCATGGCAAACCCCACCCCGGAGATCTACCCCGACGAGGCCCTCGCCGCTGGAGCCGCCGTGGTGGCCACGGGAAGAAGCGACTTCCCCAACCAGATCAACAACTGCCTCGGTTTCCCCGGAATCTTCAGGGGAGCCCTGGACGTGCGGGCCTCGGTCATCAACGAGGAGATGAAGCTCGCCGCCGCCTACGCCCTCGCCGGGCTGGTGCCGGAGGACGAACTGCGGCCGGACAGAATCATCACCGAGGTCATGGACGAAAGGGTCGTCCCCGCCATCGCCGCGGCGGTCGCGGAAGCCGCCAGGAAGACGGGGGTGGCAAGAATCTGATTCGGGCCTTAATGGCATACTTCATTTCATAGAGGAGGCAGAAAAGGGATGAAACGTTTTTCGGTCGTGTTTCTTGCAGTACTGCTCGTAGCGGCGGCATCGGCCGCCTTCGCGGCGGAGCACACCCTCAAGCTGGGGCACATCGCCGACCCCCAGAACCCATACGCCCAGGGCGCGGTGAAATTCGCCGAGCTGGTGAAGGACAAGACGGGCGGCGCGGTTGAAGTCCAGGTATTTCCCAGCAGCCAGCTCGGAAACCAGCGCGACCTCATCGAGGGTCTCACCTTCGGAACGGTGGACATGACCCTCACCAGCACCGCCGTCCTCGGCAACTTCCTTACCGAGGCGGCCGTGTTCGACCTTCCCTTCATCTTCCGCGACATTCCCCACGCCTACAAGGCTCTCGATTCCGTGGGCATGGAGATCTGCCAGCCCCTCGAGAAGCGGGGTATCAAGGTTCTCTCCATGTGGGAGAACGGCGTCCGCCACATGACCAACAACAGGAACCCCATCCGGAAGCCCGAGGATGTGAAGGGCCTGAAGATCCGGGTCATGGAGCAGCCCATCTACATCGAAATGATGAAGATCCTCGGCGCAAGCCCCACCCCCATGGCCTTCGGCGAACTGTTCACCGCCATGCAGCAGGGCGTGGTGGACGGCCAGGAGAACCCGGCGGCCCACATCTTCACATCCCGTTTCTTCGAGGTGCAGAAATACATCTCCCTCACCGCCCACACCTACTCCGCGGAGCCTCTTCTCGTTGCCATGGGCGTGTGGAGCAAGCTCCCCGAGAACCACCGGAAGGCCATCCAGGAAGCTGCCGACGAAGCCCGTGACTGGCAGCGCGACCTGTGCCGGCAGCTCGAGAACCAGTATTGGGATAAAATCCGCGAGAGCGGAAAGAGCGAGATCAACGACGACGTAGACAAGGCCGCCTTCATGGAAGCCACGAAGCCCGTGTGGGCCATGTTCGAGGAAAAACTCGGCAAGCACAACATCGAAGCCATCGTCAACGTGAACTGATTTTCTCCGGACGGGAGCGGCCCCTTTGCGCCGCTCCCGTCTTTTTTCAACTCACCATCCGAACGGAGGCGGCTGAATGAAAAAATTCCTCGCGCTTATGGAAAAAACCTTTGCCTTCCTCTCCATGGCGGGCATCGGCCTTATGCTGATCATCATCTTTCTCCAGGTGGTTTCGAGGTACTTCTTCCACTACACGGCAAGCTACTCCGAAGAGCTCTCACGGTACCTTTTCGTCTGGGTGACCTTCCTCTCCCTGCCCGTGGTATCCCGGCAGGGAGGGCACATGGTGGTGGGGCTGCTCACGGAGCGGTTCACGGGCGAAAGACTCCGCAGGCTCAAAATCGCGGGATGCCTCTGCAGCATAGCTTTTCTGGCCGTCATGGTCTGGCAGGGAATCCGCATGGTACAGCTTGCAGTCTGGCAAACGTCGCCGGCCATGGAAATCCCCATGTCCTACATGTACATCTCCATCCCCCTGGGCTGCGGGGGCATGCTCCTCCTCGCCCTCGAAGAACTTTTCGATCTCGTCCGGAGGAGGGAAACGGCATGACGGATCTCACTCTCTGGCTTCTGCTCTTCTTCTTCATCACCGTTCTCCTGACGGGAGCGCCCATCGCGGCCGCCCTCGGCCTCTCCTCCGCCATCGTGGTCTACGCCACCATGAACGTTCCCCTTATCGTGGTGGCCCAGCGGATGTTCACTTCCATCGACTCCTTCTCCTTCATGGCGGTGCCCTTCTTTATGCTCGCGGGTTCCTTCATGTCCTCGGGAGGCGTGACCAGAAGGATTGTCAATTTCGCCAACGCCCTGGTGGGGGCCCTCGCCGGGGGACTTGCCCTCGTGGTGGCGGTGGCCGGCATGTTCTTCGCCGCCCTTTCCGGTTCCTCGGCGGCAACCACCGCAGCCATCGGCGTTGCCATGATCGACGAGATGGAGAAGCGGGGCTATCCCAAGTCATTCGCGGCGGCAGTGGTAGCCACGGGGGGCACCGTGGGCATCGTCATCCCCCCGAGCGTCACCATGGTGGTCTACGGGGTCATCGCCGGAACCTCCATCGGGGACCTCTTCATGGGCGGCTTCGCCCCCGGCATCCTCATGGGAGGAGCCACCTGCATTGTGAGCTGGTTCATCGCCAGAAAGAAAGGATATCTCGGCGAGGGAAAGGCCACCTTCGCACGGATAGCCTCCACCTTCAAGGAATGCATCTGGGCCCTTCTCATGCCGGTGATCATCCTGGGCGGCATCTACGGGGGCATCTTCACCCCCACGGAAGCCTCTGCGGTGGCGGCGGTCTACGGAGCGGCCATCGGCAAGTTCGTCTACAGGGAGCTGAAGTGGAAGGACGTTCCCAAGGTGCTCCTGAGCGCAGCCACCAGCACCACCATGATCATGTACGTGGTGGGGGCGGCGAACCTCTTCGGCTGGATCCTCACCAACGCCCAGGTTCCCCACAAGATAGCGGCCGGCTTCACCGCCATGACGGACAGCCCCCTGGTCTTCCTCATGCTGGTGAACGTGCTGCTCCTCTTCATAGGAACTCTGCTCAACGCCTCGGCGGCGGTGGTCATCCTGACACCTATCCTTCTGCCGGTAGCCCTCTCCCTCGGGATCGACCCCGTCTTTTTCGGCGTTCTCATGGTGGTGAACCTCGCCATCGGGTGCATAACGCCCCCTGTGGGACTGGACCTCTTCGTGGTGTCCAGCATCACCAAGATTTCCATCGACAAGATCATGAGGGACGTGATGCCCTACCTGCTTGCATTGATCGCGGTACTGGTTATCCTCACCTGGTTCCCGGACATCATCCTCTTCCTTCCCCGGCTGCTCAGGGGAGCGTAGCATACCGGTCCCGCCCGGCATGGCCGGGCGGGTTTTTTTATAAGGAGGCCCGGAATGAACGACCCGATTGCACTTCTCGCGAAAGCCCTTCAGGAATCCCCTTCCACGGTGGTGTTCACGGGAGCGGGGATGAGCACCGAATCCGGCCTGCCCGACTTCCGCTCGCAGCAGGGCCTGTGGAAGCAGTACCGGCCGGAGGAACTCGCCTCCACGGACGCCCTGAACAGGAATTTCGAGCAGTTCGCCGCCTTTTACCGGCAGCGCATCGAGATCCTTGGTGAAGTTCAGCCCAACAGGGGACACCGAATCCTGGCAGAATGGGAGCGCCGGGGGCTGGTTTCGGCCGTGGTCACCCAGAATGTGGACGGACTCCACCAGGCGGCGGGGTCGAAAACGGTCCGGGAACTCCACGGCACCCTCACGAGAGTCCGCTGCCAGTCCTGCGGCAGCGAGTACCCGGCGGAACGGTTTTCATCGGAGGCCGCCTGCGGACACTGCGGCGGGAAGCTCCGTCCGGCGGTGGTCCTTTTCGGCGAGATGCTCCCGGAAAACGCCCTCTCGGCAGCTATGGACCTTGCCCTGTCATGCTCCCTCTTTCTCGTCCTCGGTTCATCCCTCGCCGTCTCGCCCGCCAACCTGCTTCCCGAGAGGGCAAAAAGACACGGGGCAGGGCTTTTCATCGTCAACAATACCCCAACCCACCTCGATCTTGTCGCTGACGGCACCATCAGGGATTCCATAGGCAACGTCCTGGAAAAAGTGAACGAAATAATCCGGAAAAACCAGCGCCTTACGACCAATTCAATATAAAATCGAAAACGCCCCTCTCAGGTATACAATTGACTTTTCTGATAATGTCATAGACAATGTGTAGAGTCTGCTGCAATTCAATCATCCGATGAAGGGGGGGATTATTCCGCTCCTGCACCTGCATTGAAGCATTTCCGACGAGAGTCTGCACAACCCAGGAATTTCATCTGATCAAGGAGGGATGAGCATGTTCAGGAAACTCGGTCAGTCAATGGCAGCATGGTCCTTCAAGTATATCCCCGACCCCAGCATCTTCGCGGTTCTTCTCACGTTCATCGCGTTCGGCCTCGGCATGGGCCTTACCCCAAGCGGCCCCATGGATATGGTTCTCCACTGGTACAAGGGCTTCTGGGAGCTCCTCACCTTCAGCATGCAGATGGCCCTCATGGTCATCACGGCATCCACGGTGGCAAACGCTCCGGCGATCAAGAAGGGCATTTCCGCCCTCGCGTCCATCCCCAAGAACAGCAAACAGGCGGTGTACTTCGTCGCCCTGGTCTCCGTAGCGGTCTCCATCGTCCACTGGGGCCTCAGCCTCGTCCTCGGCGCCCTTCTGGCCCGGGAAGTGGGACGGTCTCTGAAAAAGCGGAACCTGACCTTTGAATACGGCCTCATCGGCGCCGCGGCCTACCTGGGGCAGATGACCTGGCACGGCGGCCTGTCGGCCTCCGTGGGACTCCTCATCGCCACCCCGGGACATTTCCTCGAGAAGCAGATCGGCATCATCCCCATCGCGGACTACATGATCAACCCCATGAACATCGCCGTCACCATCGGCGTCCTGGTCTTCCCGCCCCTCTTCGCGTGGATGATCCACCCGAAGGACGACGAGATCAAGCTCCTCGAGCCTGACGTGGCGGCACTCCTCGACAGGACCGACGAAGGCGCCCATAAGGCACGCCAGGTGGTCACAGTGGGCGACAAGATGAACAACAGCAAAATCATCGCCCTGCTCCTCGCCGCCCTCGGCTTCACCTACATCTACTACCACTTCTCCACCAAGGGATTCAACCTCGACCTGAACATCGTGAACGCCATCTTCTTCTTCGCCGGCATTGCCCTTCACGGCACCATGGCCGATTACGTCCAGGCGGTGAAGGACGCCACGCCGGGCGTGAGCGGCGTCATCTTCCAGTTCCCCCTGTACGCGGGCATCATGGGCATGGTCCGCTACTCGGGCCTGGTGGACGTGTTCTCCGCGGCCATCGTGTCCATCAGCACGCTGAACACCTTCTACCTCTGGACCTTCATCAGCTCCAGCGTGGTCAACCTCTTCGTCCCGAGCGGCGGCGGCCAGTGGGCGGTCCAGGGCCCCGTCGCCATGAAATCGGCGGAAATGATGGGCGCCAGCTACATCAAGTCGGCCCTGGCCGTGGCTTACGGCAACACCTGGACCAACATGCTGCAGCCCTTCTGGGCCATTGCGCTCCTCGGCATCACCGGCCTGAAAGCCCGGGACGTCATCGGTTACGCCACAGCCGTGATGATCCTGAGCTTCCTCGTCTTCGCCATTCCCCTCCTGTTCCTTCCGGTGTAGGATAGAAGAAAGAGCAGACAGACACGCCGGAATACACTGAACGAAAGGAAGTGGAACGATTGTCCGAAAAGGGTTTTCGCGTGGAAGAAGCGACCGTGCGGCAGATCCATGAGGCCATGAAGCGCGGTGAGACATCCTGCAGGGCCGTCACGGAAGAGTATATCCGCCGCATTGAAGCCTACGACAGGAAAGGGCCTTCCCTCCACGCCGTCATCCTGGTCAATCCCAGGGCGCTGGAGGATGCGGACGAGCTCGACCGCATCTTCCGGGAAAAAGGGCCATCGGGTCCCCTTCACGGCATTCCCGTGCTGCTGAAGGACAACGTGGAGACGGGGGACATGGTGACCACAAGCGGGTCCCTCTCCCTGGAGCACTACCTTCCCGACGACGACGCCTTCATCACGAAAAAGCTCCGGGAGGCGGGAGCCCTGATCATAGCCAAGGCGAACATGCACGAGTTCGCCGTGTGGGGCGAGAGCGTGAGCTCCATCCTCGGGCAGGTGATCAACCCCTATGACCTCACCAGAACACCGGGAGGGTCGAGCGGCGGCACTGGCGCCGGCATGGCGGCCAATTTCGCCGCCGTGGGTATCGGCACCGACACCATCAACTCCATACGGTCCCCGTCCTCGGCCTGCGGCTGCGTGGGCATCCGGCCCACCATCGGCCTCGTGAGCCGGGACGGCATCTCCCCCTACTCCCTTGACCAGGACACCGCGGGGCCCATCTGCCGCACCGTGGAGGATGCCGTCATCGTTCTTGACGCCATCGCCGGGTACGACCCGGCGGACCCGGAGACGGCATGGTCCGTTGGAAACACTCCCGGAAGCTACATGGACTGCCTCTGCCCGGACGGCCTGAAGGGAAAGCGCATCGGCGTTCTCCGGAGCCTCTTCGGCGACAAGCCGGAGCACGAGGACGTAAACGCAGCCATGAAGCGGAGCCTGGACGCCATGAAGGAGGGCGGGGCCGAACTCGTGGAGGTGTCGGAGCCTATCGACACCAACTACCTGGCGTCGAAGGTGAGCGTCCATCTCCATACCCTCAAGGACGACCTCGAGGGATACCTGAAGAGCCTCGGCGGCAAGTGCGCGTACCATACGGTGGATGCACTCATCGCCTCCGGCAAGATCCACCCCGGCATCGTGGAAAACATGAAGACCGCCGCCGGACTGAGCAAGGACAGTGACGAATACCGGTCCCGCACACTGAAGCGCCTCGCCCTGAAGACCCAGGTGATGAAGCTCATGGCGGACCTGAAGCTGGATGCCCTCGTGTACCCCCACCAGAAGCGGCTCGCCGTACCCGTGGGCGAATCCCAGGTGGAGCGCAACGGAGTCCTGGGCTCTGCCACGGGCTTCCCGTCAATCGCCCTGCCGGCGGGATTCTCCAGATCCACGGAGTCGGCACCCGGCGGAGTGCCCATCGGACTGGAAATCCTGGGCCGGCCCTGGAGCGAGGGACTCCTTATCTCCATGGCCTATGCTTTCGAACAGCTCACCCGTTTCAGAAAACCGCCCTTCAGCACGCCACCGCTTTCCTGAGGTACAATAGGGGAAGGACCGGGGGGAGACCTTGAGGTCTCCCCCCTTCACTTTTTTTGGCGGACGCCGCCCTCGAGGAGGAGTTCTTCCTCCTCTGTGAAGAGGCCGAAGGCCTGTTGCGGCAGCTCCTGAAGACACGCCATGCGATGACCTTCCGGAGCGGCGGTGCCCTGGAATCTCAGGCCGGCATGGAGCCGGTGAAAAACGGTATGGACGTCCCGGAGGACGTCCCCGGCAGAAGGCAGCAAACAACCGGACGGAACTCAAAGAAAGGGGTACAGCCATGAAAATCCTGCGGAAAAGTTTTCTGACATTCCTGGTGTTCCTGGTTCTAGCGACCGCGGCCTTCGCCTCCGGCGGAAGGGTCACCCTGCTGTCTCTGAACGACATCCACGGCCACATTTATTCCGAGGACGGAGTTGGCGGCCTCGCCAAGGCCGCCACGGTGATCCAGGAAATCCGGGAAGAAAACCCGGGGAACACCTTCCTTTTCGAAATCGGTGACGTGAACGAAGGTCCCCTGTTCTTCTACTTTCACGGCCACGCCGAGATGAGGGGCCTCTCCCTGCTCGGCACCGACGGGGGCACCCTGGGCAACCATGAGTTCGACCTCGGAGAGGACGTGCTGTTTGAAACGGTATCCCGGGCCCGGTTCCCCGTGGTGGTCTCCAATCTGAGGTACAGGGACGGCCGTCCGGCCCCCTTCCCCACCCACGGGATCAAAAAGACCACCGACGGCCTCACCCTGGGCTTTTTCGGCCTCATCACCCCCGAGCTGGGCGCCATGACCTCGGGAAGGGGCGATTTCCGCGCCGGACAGGACCTTCCATCCGAGGCGGAACGGATGGTGAATCTCCTCCGCCGGGAAGGATGCGACGCCATAGTGCTCCTGAGCCACTGCGGCCTCGACGTGGACCGGATGATCGCCCGGTCCGTGGCGGGGATTTCCGCCATTCTCGGAGGACACAGCCACACGCTCATGGAGCGGGAAGAATTCGTGGAGGGCCCCGGCAGCTGGGTCACCGTCATAGGCCAGGCGGGATCCTACGCCAGGCACCTGGGAAGGATGGACCTTGTCCTTTCGGAAAGCATGGCGAACAGGGAGGGAACATCCTGGCGGGCGATTCCCCTGGGGAAGGACATCCCCGAGGATCCCCGGGTCGCCCTGCTCATCGAGCCCTTCCGGGAACGGCTGAAGGAGAAGCTGGACATCCCCCTCGCCCCCCAGCCGGAAGACTTCGACGCCCGGAGGGAGACCCTGCGGACGGGGGAGGCCCCCCTGGGGAACTTCCTCGCCGACGCCTTCCGGTGGAAGGCCGGCGCCGACGTGGCCTTTCTTGCCGGCGGCAGCATCCGGGGAGACAGGATCTACCCGGCAGGATCGGCCACCTACGCCACCCTCACGAACATGATGCCCTTCGGCGGTTCTCTGTGGAAGGGATCCCTCTCCGGCAGCGACCTGCTGATGGTGCTTGAAACGTCCGCTTCGGGCTACGCCCTGGGCGAAGAGAGCTACGACGCGGCCATGAGGGTTCCCACCGGGGGCTTTCTCCAGGTCTCCGGGCTGAGGTTCTCCATCGACCCGAAGAGGCAGCCCCTGCTCATCGACAACAACGGAGTCGTCCGGACCCAGGGGGCCAGGCTCGTGAAGGCCGAGGTGCGGCAGCCCGACGGCTCGTGGGCTCCCGTGGACCCGAAACGAATCTACACCGTGGCCACCACGGATTGGACGGCGGGTGGAGGAGACAAACACTACATCCTGAAGAAAAACGGCTCCGCCTTCTCCTCCATGGAGCAGATGTATCTCGAGGCGGCGGCGGACTATGTCCGTTTCCTCAAAGAAATGCGCGGGGAAGCGGAAGGCAGGATCACCATTCTTCGATGACGGAGGTGTTTTAGATGGAGAGAACGACGGTCGGATACGAAAAACTCAGAAACTACGTGGCGGACATGCTGGAGAAAGGGCTCGGCTATTCCAGGGAAGCGGCGGAGACCGGGGCCTGGGTTCTCGTTGAGGCCGACGCCCGGGGACATGCATCCCACGGTGCGGCCCGGGTCGAGCTGTATCATAATCTTATCGCCAAGGGGAAGGCCGACCCTCACGGGCAGCCGGAAATTGTGTCTGAAACCCCCGTTTCCATGGTGATAAGCGGAAACAACGGCTCCGGGTTCGCCGCGGCGAAAATGGCCATGGAAAGGACCATCGAAAAGGCCCGGCAGAGCGGCACCTGCATGACCGCCGTCAGGGATTCCGGCCACTTCGGCATGGCCGGGGTCTGGGCGGAGATGGCCGCCGATGCGGGAATGATGGGGATCGCCCTCACCAATACCATCCGGGCGGCCATTCCGCTCTTCGGCCGGGAGCGCCTGCTGGGAACCAACCCCATATGTGTGGCCATTCCCCGGGGAAAAAAGCCCCACTTCATGCTCGACATGGCCACCACCACCGTGGCCATGGGCAAGGTGGAAGTGGCGGCCCGCCGCGGAGGAACCATGCCCGAGGGGTGGTTCGTGGACGAAAACGGAAAGGATCTGTGCGACGCCGGAAGGGCCATGGAGATCGCGCGCCTCGGAGCGAGCCCCTACGGGGGAATCGTCTTCCTCGGAGGGAGCGGGGAGACATTGGGAGGACACAAGGGGTATGGCCTCGGCCTTCTCGTGGAACTCCTCACCGCAGGCATTTCCCTCGGCGCCCCCACCTTCGACGCCTACTCCGAACGGTGCGGCATCTGCCACTATTTCCAGGCCACCCGCCTTGACCTCTTCGGCGACAGCGGGGCCATCCAGGAACACGTGGAGTACATCCTCGAAAAGCTCCGCAGCAGCCCGAAGGCCGAAGGGCACGAGAGGATCTACATCCACGGGGAAAAGGAATACGAACGGCGGATGAAGTCTCTGGAAGAAGGGGTATACCTCGATCCCGCCACGTGGAAGAAGCTGGACGAATACGCGGCCCTCTTCGGGATGCCCCGGCTGGAACCCTGAAGGGAGGGCGGGATTTATGGACGTCTATCTCGGTCTGGACATCGGCACCACCAGCATCAAGATGATCCTGACCGACGGGGAGGGGAAAGTGGTGGAAAGCCGCTCCCGCCCCCTCGGAATTTCCACCCCCGGACACGGCTGGGCCGAGCAGGACCCGGAGGACTGGTGGACGGGAGTGACGGAGCTGCTCTCTTCCGTGCCCGGGAATGTCCGGGTGAGGGGGATCGGCCTTTCCGGGCAGATGCACACCCTCGTGCCGGTGGACCGGGAAGGAAAGGTGCTGCGGAAGGCGATTCTCTGGTGCGACCAGCGCACCGCCTCGGAGTGCGCCGGGGCAGAGACCCTTCTCGGCGGGGAATCCCGGGTGGTGGAAATGACCGGAAACCTCATCTATCCCGGCTTTACCCTGCCGAAAATCCTCTGGATAAGGAAGCACGAGCCGGAGGTCTACCGTAACATCGCCACCTGCTACATCGCCAAGGACTACATCGGCTGGCGCCTCACGGGCGAACGGGCCACGGAGTGGTCCGACGCCTCGGGAAGCTCCTGCTGGGACGTTTCCGCCCGGAAATGGCGGAGTGATCTCCTCTCCGCCCTGGGCGTGGACGAAGGATGGCTCCCCCCCGTGAAGGGATCGGCGGAAATCCGGGGAACCCTCAGGCCCGAGCTGGCGCGGCGTCTCGGCTGGGGAGAGACGAAGGTGGTCTGCGGCGGGGCGGACAACGCCGTATCCGCCTTTGGCCTCGGGGTTGCCTCTCCGGGAGACTGCATGATCTCCATCGGCACCTCCGGGACGGTCCTCGCCGTCACCGAGTCCACCGCCCCCGACCCCACCGGGCGGCTCCATTTCTTCAATTCCGTCCTTCCCGGCCAGTCCTACTACATGGGGTGCATGCTCGCCGCCGCAGCGTCCCTGAACTGGTTCCGGGACGCCATGGGAAGGGACCTCACCTGGGACGGCATCGGGAAGGCGGTCGAAGAGACACCCCCCGGTGCCGGGGGCATGCTCTGGCTTCCCTACCTTAACGGGGAGCGCACTCCCCACAGAAACCCCAACGCCCGGGGAGTGCTCTACGGCCTGTCCTCCATGAGCGACAGGCGCCATGTCTTCCGGGCGGTCATGGAGGGAATCACCTACGGCCTGCGGGATTCCTTCGAGCTGGTCCGGGCCGCCACCCCGGTGAAGCGGGTCGTCATGGCGGGAGGTGGGGCGAAAAGCGCCGTCTGGCGCAGAATGACCGCCTCAATGATGGGCTTTCCCGTCTCCGTGGCTGAAACGGAGGAAGGAGGAGCCTACGGGGCGGCCATGCTTGCCGCCCTCGGCGGCGGCCTTTCCCTGGACGATGTGAGGGGATGGACCCGGATCCTGGAAACGGTGGAACCGGACTTTGCGGAAAAGGAAGCCTACGACCGGGGATACGTTCAGTTCCAGGCCCTCTACCGGGACCTCAGGGAGCGGTTCGACGCCACGGCGGGAAACGGATAGAAATAAGACGGGGGGGCTCTGCCCCCCGGTCTTATTTGGCACGCCTTCCGCTTGTTCAGATGAGAGCCCCGGCGGCCAGGGAGGCGGCCACGATCAGGGGAGCCGGAATTTTTCCCGAAACCAGGAGAGCCGCCGTGGCCCCGAAGACGGCGAGGTTTTCGCCGCTGAAACCGGCGGCTCCCATCATGAGCGCGGCGGATGCGGCGATCATTCCTCCGGCGGCGGCGTTGATCCCCCGGAGTGAGATTCGGATCGCCCGGATTTCCCGGACGGAGTTCCATACAGGGTAGACGAAGTAGATGAGCAGCAGGCCGGGGAGAAATATTCCGACGCCCCCCGCGATGGCGGTCAGGGCCTGGAAGGGAATGCTCCCTTCCCGGGCGGCCATCCCCGCCGCATAGGCCGCAAAGCTGAACATGGGACCGGGGAGACCCTGAACAAGGCCGTACCCGGTGAGAAATTCCTGCCCCGTCAGAAACGAGCGGGCCTCCACCAGCTCGCTGAACATAAGGGGCACCACCACTTGCCCCCCTCCGAACACAAGGTACCCGTAGCGATAGAACCGCTCGAAGAGCTCCGCGGGAAGAAAGCCTCCTTCCCGCATCACCGCTCCCCCGGCGGCAAAAAGAAGAAAGAGGACGAGATAGCGCCAGGGAGGAGAAGCCTCCGCCCGGTGCCACATTCCCTGCTCCCCGCGGAGGAGAAGCATGACCGCTCCCCCCGAAAGAAGCACCGCCGGGAAAACCCAGGGATTCCGGAAAAAGAAAGTCACTCCGGCGCCGAAAAGAAGCAGGAGGGCCGTGACCCTGTCCGTGACCACTTTCCGCCCGATGCGGAAGGCCGCCACGGCGATGAAGCCGGCGGCCATGGGACCTACGTACCGGAGGACCGACCGGGAGATGTCCAGCATGTCCAGGAACTGGTAGAGGAAGGAGAGGGCGGTCATGACCAGGAGAACGGGGCATGCCCAGACTATCATGGTGAGCAGGCCCAGCAGCGGCCCACCCGTTTTGTGCCCGATGGCGACAATGGTCTGGGTGCTGGTGGGCCCCGGAAGAAGACTGCAGAGAGCGATAAGCTCGATCAGTTCCTCTTCGTCCAGGTAGCGGCGCTTCACCACCATCTGGTCGAGAAAGACCCCCATGTGGGCCTCCGGCCCCCCGTAGGCTCCCAGAGAACAGAGAAAGACATCCTTCAGAAAGGAAGCCCGGGACACGGTACCTCCTTCCCTGCAGCCGCTTCCTGCCGCTGAACCTTCTGTCCCTGTCACGGCCGTTTACCTCCGTCCACCGGCTTTCAGCGCTCTCCGCCGGGGATGTTCTCCAGGTCCTCCTCCCACGGGGCGGAACTCCCGTCGCTCGGGGCCCGGTAATCGCCCCGGGGAGAAAGGGATCCTCCCGAACCGACTTTAGGTCCGTCGGGAACGCAGGACCTCTTGTACTGGCTCATGGTGAAAAACCGGCGGAGAAAGACGGAAAGCCAGTGCTTTATTTCGGCAGGGGTGTACTCCGTCCGCCGCCCGGGGAGAATGTCCGGCCACACGCCCTTTGACGCGTCCCGCCAGGCGGCTTCCGCAAGGAAGGCGACCTTGGACGGGAGATAGCCGTACCTCAGGATGTAGAAGAGGTTGAAGTCCTGCAGCTCGTAAGGCCCGATGACGGCCTGGGTGCTCTGGGAGGGGCCGTCCTTCGCCGATCCCGGGACGAGTTCCGGGCTGATCTCCGTTCCGAGGACGGCTTCCAGCACCGGGGACACCTCTTTGCCGAGAACTCCGCTTGAGGCGGCCCACCGGACGAGATACTGGATGAGGGTCTTGGGAAGGCTGGCGTTCACGTTGTAGTGGGACATGTGATCCCCCACGCCGTAGGTGCACCACCCGAGGGCGAGCTCGCTGAGGTCGCCGGTGCCCACCACCATGGCGCTCCTGGCGTTGGCGATCCGGAAGAGGAGCGACGTCCTCTGCCCCGCCTGCACGTTCTCGAAAGCCACGTCATAGACCGGCTTCCCTTCTGCGAAGGGGTGCCCCATGTCCTTCAGCATCTGCATGCATCCGGGCCGGATGTCGATCTCCCCCGCCTCCACCCCCAGGGATTCCATGAGTTTCCGCGCGCTGGCGGCGGTCTTTTCGGAGGTGGCGAAGCCGGGAAGGGAATAGGCCTTGATGTTCGTCCTCGGCAGCCCCAGAAGGTCCATGGTCCTGGCGCAGACGATGAGGGCCTGGGTGGAGTCGAGCCCTCCAGACACCCCGAGGACGAGGTTCCGTATCCCCGACGATTCCATCCGGGTTGCGAGCCCCTGGACCTGGATGCTGTAAATCTCCCGGCACCGGCGCTCCCGGAGGGATGGATCGGATGGAACGTAGGGAAACCGGGGGACGGTACGGGCCAGGGGAATTATGCCCGAGGGTGCGCCGAGGGGAAAGGTGATCCTGCGGAAGGAGGGACGCTCCGTCCTTCCCCCGGCATCGGAGAAGGTGGTGATGGTCGCCCGGTCGCTGGAAAGGCGGCCAAGATCCACGTCGGCCAGGGTCACGGCCGGTTCGCGGGAGAACCGCTCCGACTCCGCCAGGATCTCCCCGTTCTCCGCCACCAGGGCATGACCGTCCCAGGCAAGGTCGGTGGTGGACTCCCCCGGTCCCGCCCCGGCGTAGACGTAGGCGGCGATGCACCGGGCCGACTGATTGGCGACGAGGGCCCGGCGATAGTCCGCCTTTCCGGTGGTGACGTTCGAGGCGGACAGGTTCACCGCCACCGTGGCCCCGGAGAGGGCGGCGTAGCAGGAGGGCGGAACGGGAGTCCAGAGGTCCTCGCAGATTTCGCAGAAAAGCCTGAAGCCGGGAATCCCTTCCGCTTCAAAGATGAGGTCCGCTCCCACCGGGATGTCCTTCTGCCCCAGGAGGTCCAGGGTGTCGGAGGGAAGGGCGGAGGCGGGCTTGAAATGCCTCAGTTCATAGAACTCACGATAGTTGGGGAGAAAGCTCTTGACGGCCACGCCGAGGATGCGGCCCCGGAACAGGACGGCCGCGCAGTTGAAAAGACCGTCCCCGATCTTCAGCGGGACTCCCGCGGCAATGACCATGTCCAGGGAAGCCGAGGCACCGAGGACCGCTTCAAGCCCCTTGAGGGCTGACCGCAGCAGGGCGTCCTGGAAGAAGAGATCCCCGCAGGAGTAGGCGGAGATCCCCAGCTCCGGGAAGACCGCGAGCACCGCCCTGCGGTCCGAGGCTTCCCGGAGCAGCCCGATGGTCTTCCCGGCGTTGCGGGAAGGGTCCGCGGCCCTGACGGCGGGAACGCAGGCCGCCACGCGGATGAAGTCATGGCTGTACAGGTTTGCGAATTCTTTCTTCATGGCGGGAACGTACCTCCCTGATCCTCCGAAAGCTCATTTGACCCTACAATACACCAATTCAGCGGTTTTATCATTACCCTTTTCCTTTCCCCAAACCTAAATCCGCAGGCAGCGGGGAGCGTCACCGGTGCTCGCTTGGGCCGCCGGTGCAGATTGTCGTCCTTGACAACTGCCCAAGCGATCAACTCGGCTCCCTGCGTTCGCCGGTTGCCTGCTTGTGAAACCGACATCCATGTCGGTTTCTCGGCCCGGGCGCTGTGCCCGGCGACACTCCCTCTGCCAGGAGAACCTGCGGATTTGGGCCAAAGGAACGAAGAAAAAAAGGATTCATTTCACTTGCCGCCTTCCCATTCCTTTCTCCCAAAGAAGGTGCGGGAGGCAGTATAATTGAAAAGCCGGTTACCATAAGGCTTTTTCACTGAGCGGAACAGGGTGCCTTTTTCCGGCCCCTGTGCGGGACAAGGAAATAATCCGAAAGGCAGGGATTCTGCGTGGCATATGATCGCATGAAGTACAGCGCGCTGGTGGATCTTTCAGCTTCCATCCTGGTGAACATTGGCTATCCGGAGCACAAGGCCCGGATCACCGCAGTGGTCCTCGCCGAGGCCGACGCCCGGGGAGTGTCCTCCCACGGGGTCACGAGGCTGAAGGTCTACCGGAACGAGCTTGAAGGAGGCCATGTCAAGCCGGGAGAGGACCCGGAAATTGTCCACGAAACCCCCATCTCCCTCGTGGTGGATGGCCATTACGGCGTGGGGGCCCACATTTCGGAGTTCACCATGGAAAAAGCCATTGAAAAGGCGAAGGCCCACGGGACCTGCTTCGCCTCGGTGCGGAACTCCAACCACTTTGGCATGGCGGGCCTGTGGGCCGAAATGGCGGTGAAGGAAGGGCTCATGGGCAGCGCCTTCACCAACACCATCCGGTGCGCCGTTCCCACCCTGGGAAAGGAGCGCCTGCTCGGCACCAACCCCATCGCCGTGGGCATCCCCTCCGACGGCGAACTTCCCTGGCTGCTCGACATGGCCACCACCACGGCCCCCCGGGGAAAGCTCGGCGTCTACAAGCGCCGGAATCTCGAGATGCCCGAGGGCTGGTTCGTGGGCGAGTCGGGAGAAACGGTGACCGATCCGTCGGAGGCCACGTCCATTCTGGCGGACCCCACGGGACAGTGGGGAGGCCTGCTCTTCCTCGGAGGAGCCGGCGAGCTCATGGGCGGGCACAAGGGATACGGCCTCGCCGTCCTGGTGGACATGCTCTGCGGCCCCCTGGCGGGAGGTCCCTGGACCCGGGACGTCTTCCAGACCATGGATGCCAACGTGGGGCACTTCTTCTCCGCCACAAGGCTCGACCTCTTCGGCGACGAGAAGGACATCCGCAGGCGGGTCGGGGAAATGCTGGACGCCCTCCGCTCCTCCGCTCCTTCCGAGGGGAACGAGCGGGTATACGTCCACGGCGAAAAGGAGACCCTCCGCAGGAAGGAGGCCCTGGAGACGGGAGTGCCCCTGGACGATGCCACCTTCGGAATGCTGAAGGACTTCGCCGCCGAATTCGGCCTCACTCCCCCCGAAAAAATCTGACGAGGAGGTGCGTCATGGCACGGATATCCTTCCCCTACGAGGGATTCGGAGACGCGGTCATTCCAGACGGCAATCTTCTTGCGGTGCTCGCCCCCCGGACGGCGGCCCTTTCCTCCGGGAGCGACCTGGAAGAAGTGAAGCGGGCCCTCGGAGAGCCCATCGGCTCCCCGAGGCTGCGGGACATGGTGAAAAAAGGGAACTCGGCGCTTATCCTGATCGATGACAACACCCGGAACACCCCCACGGCCCGGCTGCTCCCCCTGGTTCTCGAGGAACTTGCGGCGGGCGGGGTGGCCCTGCAGGACACCGCGGTCCTCATCGCCCTCGGGACCCATCGGGCCATGTCGGACGCCGAGGTGGAGACCAAGGTCGGGAAGGATCTCCTTGAGAGGGTCCGGGTCTACCAGCACGACGCCCATGACGAAAAGGGGCTGGCGAACCTGGGGACAACGGAGCACGGCACGGAAGTGTGGGTCAACAAACTGCTCCTGGAATTCGACCACGTGGTGGCCCTGGGCCACATAACCCCCCACAGGGTGGCGGGCTTCTCCGGAGGAGCGAAGATGGTGCAGCCCGGAGTCTCCGGGGTGGTCACCACCGGCCAGACCCACTGGGTGAGCGCCCTCTACGAAGGAGAAGAGATCATGGGGACCATCGACAACCCCGTGCGCCGGGAGATGAACGCCGTGGCGAAAAAAGCGGGGCTCTCCTTCATCGTGAACGTGGTGCTTGACCGGGAGGAGCGGATCTACCGATGCGTCTGCGGTGACCCGGAAAAGGCCCACGCGGCGGGCTGCGAGGCGTCCCGGGAGATCTTCGGCGTTCCCTTCCCGGAGTATGCCGACATCGTGATCACCGACACCTTCCCGGCGGACAGCGAACTCTGGCAGGCCGCCAAGGGCATCTACGCAGGAGATCTTCCCCTGAAGAAGGGCGGCGTCCTGGTGACGGTGACCCCCTGCCCCGAAGGGGTGGCCCAGGGACATCCCGAGCTGACGGACATCGGCTACCTTCCCTTCGCCGAGGCAAAGGCCATGGTGGACCAGGGCGAAATCGAAGACCTCACCCTGGCCGCCCACATCGTCCACGTGGGACGGATCATCCGGGACAAGGGCAGGGGAATCATGGTCTGCCCGTGCATCAGTCCGGAAACATCCCGGAAGCTGGGCTTCGCCCCTGCAGCAACTCCCCAGGAGGCCGTGGACCTCGCCTTCTCCATGACCGGCCCCGGAGCGAAGGTCATCATCCTGCAGAACGGGGGGGACCTCCTTCCCATCCACGAGCCCGAAGGGGGTCCCTCTTCATGAAGCGGCTCCTCCACATCGGCATCGTACTGTACAAGGCAACTCTTACCGTGATGACCGTGGCCCTCTTCATCATCGTGGGGGTAAGCGTGTTCACCCGGTACTTCCTGAACAGCTCCCTGGGATGGTCAGACGAACTTTCCCGGTTCCTCTTCATCTGGGTGACCTTCCTGGGGGCAGCCTACGCCTACGGACTGAACGAGCACATCGGGCTGGACTTCGTGGTGGACAGGATCCGGAGCGAAAAGGCGAGGACCGTCATCCGCCTTTTGGGTGAGATCTGCATCGGCGCGGTCATCTTCGTCATCGCATGGTTCGGCTGGGATGTGGCCGTATCAGCCACGAACCTCTCCCCCGCCCTGGACATCCCCATGACCTTCGTCTACGGAGTGGTCCCCCTGACCGGGGCGCTCATGCTCGTCCAGAACGTCCTGAAGATCCTGCAGTGGATCGGGCGCCTGCGGACCATGCCCACCGCTCAGGAAAGGAGGTAGGCCCATGCTCTGGCTCTTTCTCGGCATCCTGTTCTTCTTCACCGTCTTCGGCGTTCCCATCGTCTTCTGCCTCGGCATAGCCAACCTGGTGATGCTCTGGGTCATGGACATCCCCCTTATGGCCCTCCCGGCGAAGGTCATCCAGGGAGCGGACAGTTTCCCCCTCCTCGCCATTCCCTTCTTCATGTTCGTGGGCGAGGTGATGAACCGGGGAGGCATCGCCCGGAGACTGGTGGATTTCGCCGACGCGCTGGTGGGGCACATCACAGGAGGTCTCGGACACGTCTCCATCCTCAGCAGCATGTTCTTCGGCGGCATCTGCGGCTCGGCGGTGGCTGAAACAGCCGCCATCGGGGGGCTCCTCATACCCCCCATGAAGAAGCAGGGCTTTCCGGGTCCCCTGGCGGCAGCCATCTGCGCCTCGGCGGCGGTGATCGGCATCATCATCCCGCCGAGCATCCCCTTCATCCTCTTCGGCATCATCACCAGCACCTCCATCGCCAGGATCTTCCTCGGAGGGATCATCCCGGGGATCATCGTGGGGCTCGCGCTGATGGTGACAACTTATTTCATCACGAAAAAGCAGGGGATCGCCCGTCCGGCACCCGACAGGACATTCTCCCTCCGGCGGGTGGGACAGACCCTCCTGAGCGCCGGGTGGGCCCTTACCATTCCCGTGATCATCGTGGGCGGCATCCTGGGCGGCGTCTTCACTGCCACTGAAGCCGGAGCCGTCTCCGCCTTCGTGGCCATGATCCTCGGCCTCTTCGTCTACAGGGAGATTTCCTTCAAAGACCTGCCGGGCATCTTCCTCGCCACCGGCAAGACCACGGCCACGGTCCTCTACCTTTGCGGCATGGCCATGTGCACGGCGTGGCTCCTCACCAGGGCCAGGGTTCCCTTCGAGCTGGCGGCCATGGTCCAGTCCATCACCGATTCCCAGCTCGGGGTGCTTCTCATGACCAACGTCCTGCTCTTCTTCGTGGGATTCGTCATGGACCTCACGCCGGCCATGCTGATCCTTGCCCCCATCCTTCTGCCGGTGATGCAGCAGGTAGGGGTCGACCCGGTCTACTTCGGCGTGCTCATGTCGGTCAACCTGGGTATCGGGCTCATCACCCCGCCCGTGGGCACGGTGCTCTACGTGGCCACCGGCGTAGCGGGGGTGAAGTTCGAGGAGCTGGTGAAGTCCATCGCCCCCTTCGTGGTGGCGGAACTGGCAGTACTGGTACTGCTCATCTTCTTCCCCCAGGTCATCCTGTTCATCCCCAATCTCGTCCTGCCCTAGAGGGCAGGATGCGGTGAGGAAACATCCGACGAAGGGAGGCTGGGAAAGGGAAAAATCGGGGCAACGGCAGCGGAGCGTTTCTGCAACTCAAGAAAACACTTGAAAGGGGAGAAATCAATGAAACTGAGAACAGGTATCGCAGCGGTACTTCTTGTGGCCCTCTTGACAGGCACGGCCTTCGGCGCCCAGTTCACCATCAACGCGGGCATAGGCCTGAACGACAAGTCCGCCCAGTTCCAGTCCCTGAAGTTCTTCAAAGAGATCGTGGAGAAGAACTCCGAAGGGAAGATCGAAGTGGTCCTCTTCCACTCCAGCCAGCTCGGCGACGACCGTACCATGATGGAAGCCCTCAAGATGGGAACCCAGGAGATGACCTGCCCCTCCACCGCTCCCATGACGGCTTTCGTCAATGCCTTCAAGATTTACGACCTTCCCTTCATTTTCGCCAGCGAAGAAGTGGCAGACTACATCCTCGACGGGCCCGTGGGGAAAAAGCTCCTCGACATGCTCCCCGCCCAGGGTATGATCGGCCTCGCCTACTGGGAAAACGGCTTCAGGATGCTCACCAACAGCGTCCACTCCGTCAAGTCCCCCGAGGACCTGAAGGGACTCAAGATCCGTACCATGGAGAACCCCATCCACCTGGCGGCCTTCAAGGTAATGGGCGCCAACCCCACCCCCATGGCTTTCGGCGAGCTCTTCTCCGCCATGCAGCAGAAGGTGGTGGACGGACAGGAGAACCCCTGGGGCACCATCTTCCTGCAGAACTTCTTCGAGGTACAGAAATTCGCCACCGACACGGGACATGTCTACTCGCCCTTCGTGCTCCTCATCTCGAAGATTTTCTGGGACAAGCTGCCTGACGACCTGAAAAAGGTGGTCCAGGAGGCCGCCGACCAGGCGAAGGTCCACAACCGGGAGATCAACCGGAAGATGAACGCCGAGTACCTGGAGAAGCTGAAGGAAAAGATGGACGTGACCATCCTCACCCCGGAGCAGAAGGCCGCCTTCCAGCAGGCCTGCCAGCCCATCTACGACCAGTTCGGCAAGGATATCGGCGAGGACCTGATCAAGGAAGTCCAGAAGCTCTCCTCGGAATACAAGAAATAAAAACGCACACCGAACAAACAGGCCGGCCTCCCGTTCAAAAGGGGAGGCCGGCCTGTTCTGCTGCTGTCCTGAAAAGGTTCCTACTTCATCCTGACGCCGATGCCCCGCTCCTCGTCCGTTCCGGGAACGAGGGAGTCGCAGAAGGCCGCGCAGATGCCCGCCACCGCCATGGGGGTTTTCAGGATGGCCCAGACCATGCCGCCCAGGGTCTGCAGGAAGGGGTTGTACTCGGGGTTCATGAAGAAGGCCTGGTTCTGCTCGATCCAGCCGGGAAGGCCCATGGCCATGAGGAAGGCGAAACCGACGATGAGCACGTTCCTCTGGCTTCCCATGTCGGCCCTCATGAGCACCTGGATTCCCAGGGCGCCGATGGTGCCGAAAAGGGCGATGTAGGCTCCGCCGATGACGGGGGAGGGCATGGTGGCCACCAGGGCGCCGAGCTTCGTGACGAAGCTCATGAGAATGAGGAGAATGGCTCCGGTGCGGACCACCCAGCGGGAAGCCACGCCGGTGAGGCCGATGAGGCCGATGTTCTCCGTGTAGGAGGTGGTACCCACCGATCCGAAGATGCCGGACAGGGCGCAGTTGAGCCCCTCGGCGCCGATGCCCCGGCTGATGGTCCCCTCATCCGGGTCGTCGAGGCCGGAAGCGTAGGAGACTGAATGATAGTCCCCGATGGACTCGATCATGACGGCGAAAAATCCGGCGAGCAGGGCGCCGAAGGCCAGCATGCTGAACTTGGGGGCGCCCCAGGGCATGATGACGTTGTAGCGAAGCCAGGGAGCTTCGATAACCCTGCTGAGATCCACGTGGGCGGGATGCCCGGCGGGGAAGACCCCGATTTTGGTCAGGCCGAGGCAGACAAGGTATGTCAGCACGATGGAGGAGAGAATGGCGAAGATGTTGGCGTACTTGTTCTTGCTCACCAGGCTGAAGATAAAGATGAGGGCCACCACCATGAGGGAGATGGGCCAGTAGTTCGCCGCGTTGAACTGGATGGCCACAGGGGCCAGGGAGAAACCTATGGCCATGATGACGGGGCCGATGACCACTGGAGTGATGATCTTGCGGATGTAGCCGATGATTCCCGTGTAGCCTATCACCGAGAGGATGATGCCTCCCACGATGAGGCCGCCGCCCATATACTGCATGACCACGTCGGGCCCCATGGCCTTGTAGGCGCCGATGATGGTCATTACCGACGGGATGAAGCTGAAGCTCGATCCCTGGACGATGGGAAGGCCGGACCCGAGCTTCGGGTGGGTCTGGATGAGGGTGGCCACACCCATCCCGAAATAGACGCACGAAATCAGGGCAGCAATCTGGAGCTGGTCCATGCCCATGGCCGGTCCGAAGATCAGGGGAACGAGCGTCGTGGCGCCGAACAGGGTCAGAACGTGCTGGGCGCCCGCGAGGACCATGATGGGGAACGGGGGCCTGTCGAGCAATCCGTAGACTACCTTCTTTGCCATTGGCGAATACACCTCCTGTAAGTTGGGTATTGCTTCGAAGGAACCTTCATTTCTTCCCGGCGCACCGGAATACTCCCGCCACACCTCCTTTCACGGAGAGATCCCGCCTCGTCACATCCCGGGGCCGTCGTCTTCCCCCGAGGCGAGGAAATGGTTGACCAGCAGGTTCATGAAGACACCCACGGTAACGGCGATGAACACGTTGTTGTTCACGTACATCCTCCAGAAGGGCGTCAGCGTGGCCGCCCACTTCGCGCCCGCCGTGCTCGCGTAGAAGGGCAGCATGATGGCCATGCCGAGGGCCGTTCCGGCCACGAGGTTGTTCTTGAGATTCCGCTTCTCCGAGGTGATCACATCGATGCCGGAGAACATGATGAGGCTCGCGCTGATGGCGAAGACCCCGCCTATGGCCGCCCTCGGGATGGAGGCGAGCATGACGGCGAGCTTCGGCGAAAGACCGTACAGAAGGAACATCACCGCGGCCACCTGGGTGACGAACCTGCTGGCGATGCCCGTGGCGGCGATGATGCCGATGTTCTGGGTGTAGCTTGTCACCGGCAGGGCCCCGAGGAAGCCGCTGGCGATGCATCCTGCTCCTTCCGCGGCGATCCCCCGGTTGATGTGCTTCACCCTGTAGCTCTCGCCGGAAACGGCGCAGGTGGCGGCATAGTCGCCCAGGGACTCGAAGATGGATCCGATGTACCCGGTAAGACCGCCGATAACGGCGGCGATGACAAAGGCAACCGCCGTGTCGGTGCCGTCAAGGCCCCGGAAGGGAAAGAACTTCGGCATGGCGAACCAGGGCGCCTCCGCCACCCTGGCCCAGTCGTATTCACCGAGAAGACTGGCCGCGCCCACACCCACAAGGAGAGTGGACACCAGGATGAACCCCCGGGACATGATCCCCCTGCACCGGAACTTCAGGAAGAGAGCCACCAGGAAGGCAGCGAGGGCGAGCGCCAGATGCATCTGCCTTCCGCTGCCGAAGATCCACGTGAGGGAAATCCGGGCGGCTACAAACCCTATGGTGGCCACCACTGAACCGGTCACCACGGGGGGAATGAACTTCCGGATCCTGCCGAGCAGCCGGGACATGCCCAGCAGGACTTCCAGGATTCCTCCGACGAACACGGCGCCCCACATGGCGGGAAAGCCGTACATGGCCGTCACGGGCCCCATGGCTGAGAGCACCGAGGCCGAGGGCCCCTGGACGATGGGAAGCCTGTTGCCCACAGTGGTCTGGATAAGGGTGGCCACGCCCATGGCAAGGAAGCAGGTGCTGATCATGACGGGCAGCACGGACTGGGGCAGCCCGGCAAGGGTGACGAACATGCCGGCCCAGATGAAGGGCGTGAAATCGACCAGGGTCACCTGCCAGGCGTAAAACAGGGTTTCGAGAAACGTTTTCGGGCGGTCTTCGATGCCGAGAACCGGTGTGATGGAACTGACCACTTCCTGTTCGAATACGAGCTGTTCAGGATCATAGGAAGGCATTCTTATTTTCCTCCTCGAAAGGATAGTCTCATTTCCCCCTGCTGACCGGGCCGACCCCGGATCCGGGAGAGGGAACCTCCGGGAAAGCGCATTGCATGAGCCATCACGACGTTTCCGGCCACCTCCCCTTCCGCAGGTATTCCGCGATGTCCGGGGCACCGATGTTCATCAGCCCTTCGGTTGTCTGCAGGCCGGTTTCGGGGTCCCATCCCCGTTCGCGGTAAAATTCGTCAAGCATCTTCTCAAAGGACGGCCTGTCCATCACCGCCCCGGCATAGGGTCCGAAGGTGAGGGGCTCCTCCATGACCCTGGCCGGGAGCATGTCATCCTTCCTGCCGAATCCGGCATGGACCGTGTTGAAGGCCTTCTCGGCCTCGACGATCCGCCGTCCTCTCCTCCAGATCTCTTCGGGAGTCAGCCCGCCGCAGCCGAAGGCCTCCAGGGCGCGGGAAAGGGGTTCAATGTCCGCCAGGGCGGGATCATACCACCCGGAGGTGAAATAGCACATCCCCACCGAGTCGACGATGGCCTTGTAGATTTCGTACCATGCGACGAGCCTGCCTTTTCCCCCGTATGATCCGGGAACTCCGGCGTTTTCATTGCCGAAGAGCCATTGTCCGGTCCAGGAGGAAATCTGCCGGTTTTCCGTCTGGGGCGAGCCGTTGAGGTGTCCCCCTCCCCTGGCGCTCACCGCCATGCCGAACCCCCACGCCTTGTGTGACCGAACCCCCTGCTCGTTCAGCCCGACCCCCTTGACGTGCATGGCGAACTGTTCGCTGCCCCGGCCCACAGTCTTCGCCGCCTCGAGCACACCTTCGCCGAGCAGGCGGCCGAAGCCCTTGCGTTCGGCGATCATACCGATCAGGGCAAGGATGGCCTCCCCGTTTCCCCAGCGGAGCTCCAGGCCGTCCGTGTCCGCAGGGCCGAGGAGCCCCCGCTCGAAACACTCGATGGCCCAGCCGAGGGCTGCGGCTACGCCGTCCACGTCAAGGCCGGACTCGTTGCAGAGCCTGTGGGCCTCCAGAAGGGCGGCAGGATCGTCCAGGTCGAGGTTGGACCCCAGCCCCCGGACCGAGTTCGCATGCATGCCCTCCACCTCGATCCTCTTTCCGTCCCGTTCCGTTTCGTAGAGATGGAGGCAGGAGAGAGGGCAGTTCCAGCAGGCGGTCCGCTTCTTCTCCATGGGATGAAAGGCTGCCTCGCTGATGCGGGCGGACTTTTCACCGTCCCAGAACTCCTCCTGGAGGTTCCTCACCGAGGTGGGAACTTTGCCGCTCCATCCGCCGACGCCCGCCATGCCGTGGGTCCCACCGGCCCGAAGGGCGGCTGACGCGGACGACGCCCTGAGTACCCAGGAGTACCGGCGGCTTTCGGCAAGGAAAGCATCCCCGTCTGCCGCTTTCGGTATCTCCCTCCCCGAGGCGGCCACCGCCTTGAGATTCTTGTAGCCCATGACTGCGCCGGAACCTCCCCACGCCAGGGCATGGGCCCGGTCGATCATCACGCAGGACACGGCGGCGAGCCGTTCGCCGGCGATGCCGATGGAGGCCGTTTCCGCCCCGGAATCACCGGTCACCGTCCGGACGGCGTCCGCCGTTTCGGAGACGGAAAGCCCCCAGAGTTCCGAACCGTCCCGGATTTCCACCTGTCCGTCCTTCAGCAGGATCCAGCAGGGAGAGGAGGCCCGCCCGGAGATCACCAGGGCGTCGAACCCTGCCTGCCGGAACTTCGGTCCCAGGTTTCCGCCGCCGCTGGAAGTGGAGATGCCGCCGCTGAGGACATTCTTCGTCACCAGGGCGATCCTGGAGCTTCCGGGAAAGGACGTCCCGGTGAGGCTTCCCGCCGCGAACACGAGAAGGTTTTCAGCAGACAGGGGGTCCGTGCCGGGGACTACGCCCCGGAGAAGCTCGAACACACCGAATCCGCGGCCGCCGAGGTTTCCGTAAAAATCAGGCGTTTCCCGGATTTCCACCCTCCGCTCCGTCAGGTCGACCCGGGCAACTCTTCCCGTTTTGACTTCCGGCACATCCGTCACATCCTTCATACTGTCGCTTTATACTGTCTTCAGGGAACCGGGGTGCAACCGGCCTTTTTGAGCGACCGGTTGCACAAAATGAATTCTACCACAGGTCCCGGAGAATTACTTCCATTCCTTGATGGCGTTCTTGTAGGACTGCTCCAGGGCGTAGGGATATTCCCAGAGATCCGTCTCTCCCTTTTTCTTCGCCTGGATGGCCTTGTAGACCCGCTCCCTGTTCAGAGGGTAACTATGAATCCTTATACCCAGGGCATCAAAGAGGGCGTTGTCCATGGCGGGTGCGGGCGAGATCATGGAGTGCTCGCCCACTCCCCTGTTGCCGTAGGGTGAAAGCTCTTCGGGAGTCTCCTCCCAGAAGGCGTCCAGGTCGGGGGGGACGTCCAGGGCGGTGGCTATCTTGTAGTCCGTGAAGTCGGGGGTGAGGAGCCTGCCGCGCTCGTCGTAGTACATGCCCTCCATGAGCCCCGCCGAAATTCCCTGGACGGTGCCTCCCTCGATCTGCCCTTTCACGTTGACGGGGGAGATGGCCTTCCCCACGTCGTACCCCGCGGAGACCTTGTTCACCTCCACGGCGCCGGTGGCGGGATCAACCTCCACGTCGATGCCCACGGCGCCCACGGTGAAGTGAACCACGCTCTTGGGGGATTGTCCCGTCTCGGGGTCCGGGTAGATCACGTCCGGCGGCACGAAACTGCCGGTGCCTATCACGGGGCCGCCCTTGCAGTTCCCGTCGGGCATGGGGAATCCGCTCTGGATATGTTCGTCAATGGGCTCCGCCTTGCCCTTCTTCCTGCATTTCACGATGCCGTGCTCGATGGTGATGCTCTCGGGCTCCACCTGCCAGTATTCGGCGTAGAGGGCGAGGAGCTTCTGCCGGGCTTCGGCCGCCGCCCGCTTCACCGCCATGCCCATGGACCAGCATGAGCGGCTGGCCACCGTCTGCCAGTCGTAGGGATGGCTCTGAGTGTCAGGGTAGGGGCACCTGATCTTTTCGATGGGGATGCCCAGTTCTTCGGAGACCATCTGGGAATAGGCCGTGTAGGCCCCCTGCCCCATGTCCATGGTGGCGGCGAGGACTTCCACCGTTCCGTCACCCAGGATCTTGACGATGGCCGAGGACGCGGCGTCCGCCGGCATGGCGGGAGCTTTCAGGGCGAGGGCGAACCCCTTGCCCCGAACCCATCCCTTCCGGGAGGCTGGCTCCTTTTCATTGAGCCTGATGCGGTCCACCACCTTGCCCACGATGGTGTCGAGGGCGTGGTTGTTCATGGGCATGCCCGTGCACGTGGGCAGGCCGGGCTTGAGAATGTTCTTCAGGCGGAACTCGATGGGGTCCATGCCGATCTTTCTCGCGGCGATGTCGATGACCACTTCCATGGCACCCATGAGCTCCGGAAGGCCGAAGCCCCGGTAGGCGCCGCCGAAGGGCTTGTTGGTGTAGACGGCATAACTGTCGGTCCAGACGTTGGGGATATAGTAGCAGCCCGTGGAGGAATAGCCGGCGCTCCGGACGGGGTTTGCCCCGTACTCGGCGGATATGCCGGTGTCGAAGTAGAAGGTGTTGCGGATGGCGGTGATCTTTCCTTCCCCGTCGATGCCGAGCTTGATCTTGGCCACGTAGGCCTGGCGTACCCAGGAGGTGAGAAGCACTTCTTCTCTCGGGATGTAGAGCTTCACCGGCCTGCCCCGGACGTCCGGGTTCATGGCCCCGGCGAGGCAGAGGGCTTCCACCGTCATCCCGGCCTTTCCGCCGAAGCCTCCCCCGATGGGAGGGGCGATGACCCTGATTTTGCTCAAGGGATATTTCAGTCCCTTGGCCACGATGTCCCGGAGGGCAAAGGCCGACTGGGCGGTGGACCAGATGGTCAGATCCCCGGTGGCCGGGTCTTCCCTGCAGATGCAGCAATGGGGCTCGAGGAAGCCGTGGGCGATCTGGGGACAGTTCACCGCTTCCTCCACGATGTATTCCGCCTCGGAGAAGGCCTTGTCCACGTCGCCCCTGCGGATGCGGAACCAGTTGCCGATGTTCGTTCCGGGGAAGGGCGTGATGAAATCCACGTGGTCGTAGGTTTCCAGCTCGGGGTGGACCAGGACGGAGTTGTCCGTGGCGGCCTTGACGGGGTCGAAGATGGGGGGCAGTTCCCGAAATTTCGCCGTGACCTTGAGCATCCCCTCTTCCGCCGCTTCCTCGGACTCGGCGATCACCAGTGCCACGGGTTCGCCTACATACCGGACCTTGCCGATGGCCATGGGCGTGCGGTCCTGGAGGTAGAGGCCGAACCGGTGGACAAAGTCCTTTCCGGTGACCACCTTGACGACGCCCTTCACCTTGAGGGCTTCGGAGAAGTCAATGGACAAAATTTCGCCGTGAGCCACCGTGGACCGGACCGCCCGGGCATGGAGCAGTTCCGGACCGAACCTGAGGTCGTCGGTAAAGGCAAGGGTTCCCGCGGCCTTTTCCACGTCGTACTTTCTCTCGGTCCACGTTCCCACGCCGCTCCTAGTAACGGTCTGTTTCATGGCAGACACCTCCCGTCACCGCACGCCGCCGGGGGTGTGCCCCAGCTCGCGCAGGGCCGCCGCGGCTTTGCGCACCGCCCTGAAAATAGGGATGTAGCCCGTGCACCGGCACAGGTTTCCCGCAAGGGCGACCCGGATTTCCTCTTCCGTGGGGTCCGGGTTCTTCCGGAGAAACGCGTAGGCGGACATGATCATCCCCGGGGTGCAGAAGCCGCACTGAATGGCCCCTTCGTCCACAAAGGCCCGCTGGATGGGGTGAAGCTCTCCCTTCGGCCCCACGAGACCTTCCACGGTCAGGACGGATTTCCCTTCCGCCTCCAGGGCGAGGACCATGCAGGATTTCTGGGCCAGGTCGTCGATCACCACGGTGCAGGTACCGCACTCCCCTTCCTCGCAGCCCCGCTTGACGCTGGTGACGCCGTATTCCCGGAGGGCCCGGAGAAGGGTCGTCCGGGGCTCCACGGAAAAGGTCACCGGCCTCCCGTTGAGAATGAAATGAACGTCTCTCTTCATGATGCACTTCCTCCCTGGAGCCTCTCCGCGCAGAGAGCGACCGCCCGTTTCGTCAGCTCCTCCACCATGGAGATCCTGTATTCCCGCGACGCCCGGACGTCGGTGATGGGGTTGGAAGCCTCGGCGGCGGCCTTCCCCGCCCGGTCAAGAAGATCATCGCCGGGGGCTGTGACCCCCTCAAGGATCTTCTCCGCTCCGGTCGCCCGGACCGGCCTGGGGGCCACCGCCCCGCAGGCGATTCTGTAGGTCCTTCCTGCCTCTCCGTCTACGGCGAGGCACGCCACTCCCACCTGGGCAAGGTCGAGAGCGTTTCGCCGGGCAAGCTTGAGATAGCATCCGGCACTCCTCCCCCCGGGAAGGGGAAGGGTCGCGGCGGTCACGATCTCGCCGGGGCTGAGACAGTTCTTCCTCGGCCCCGTAATGAAGTCGGAGAAGGGGATGTCCCGCTCGCCGCCCGGGCCGAAAACATGGAGCATCGCCTCGTAGACGGCGAAGGAGGGAATGATGTCCCCGGAGGGGACGGATGCGCAGATATTGCCGAGGACCGTGGCCTTGTTCCGGATAAGCACGTCGGAATGGGAAAGGCAGGCGTCCCGTAGGACGGGATAGTAGCGCTTTACGTCCTCGTTCTCCGCCGCTTCGTTTACCGTGGCGAGGGCTCCGATTTTGATGCCCCTGTGGGGGTAGAAGGATATCCCCTTCAGTTCGAGTATTTCCGACAGATCGACCAGGACAGCGGGATGGACAGCGTGTTTCCGCATCCAGACGATAACATCCGTTCCTCCCGCCTTCACCATAGCCTGTGAACCGTGCTTCTCCAGGATCTCCGCAGCGGAGGCGAGAGACCTGGGCCGCTCCATTTCAAAAGCCAGCATGAAAACCACCCCCCGAAAAAACACAGGCGAACGGCACGGTACAGGGAATACCGCCGCGGCGGCCGCCTGCCCTATGGAAAAAAGGCGTCCCCCAAAGGGGACGCCCGAAGAAGCTGATTTATTCCTCTGCGAAAGCGACGATGCGGGAGATGCAGGATTCCCCGCCGACGAACCTCCAGGGGAAGCAGCCGATGGTGACGCGCTTGCCGCTGACCAGGTCGATGTCGCCCGCCACGCACTCGGCATGGATCAGGTTGCTGGGGAAGAGGGCGATGTGCATCACCTGGTAGTCCTCTTCAGGGAAGAAGTCATCAAGGCCCTTGCCGTACTTCTTTTTCAGGTGGGCGTCGGCCTGCCTGGCCTGGACGGGCATCCACTCGCGGATCTTGGTGTTCATGGGGTGGTCAGCGGATCCGCAGTCCACGCCGATCCACTTGATCTTTCTCTTGAGGGCCCACGTGGCGAATTCACGGGTGGGTCCGGGGTGCTTCACCATGTACCGCACTTCGTCAGCCTCGGGCTCGTTCCAGCCGTACCGGTGATAGCCGGTGTTGATGATGAGGATGTCGCCGTCACGGATGTCAGCCCGGGCCTCGAGATCCTCGGGGGTATAGATGCCGTAGTCCTCGGCAATATCCTTGATGTCAACCACGACGCCGGGCCCCACGAGGAAATCCTTCAGGGGCAGGCTGGCGATGTCGCCGCCGTGGCCGCAGAAGTGGATGGGGCCGTCGAGATGGGTCCCCACGTGGTTGGAGTGGGTCAGAAGCTGTCCGTTGGCTCCGTTGGGTGCCAGGCGCTTGAAGTACTTCACCTGGAGGGGTTCATAGGTGGGCCAGGGCGGGGTCTGCACGCCGATGGGAATGGTGAGGTCATAGACCTTGATGTTTGCCCAGTTCTTCAGTTCGAGACTATTGCTCATTCAAAAACGCCTCCTTTTAGATTGAATCAATCCGGTCTTCCCGGGTCATTCGCCCAGGTACCGGTCCGCGAACGCCCCGGCGGCCTTGAGAAAGGCCTCGGCAGGCATCCTGACGATTCCTGCGCCCACCTGTCCCTTTCCGGGTTCCCTGTGGGCCGCGCCCGTATCAAGAACGGGAGTCACTCCCGTTTCCGCCACTTTGAGAATGTCGATTCCCGTGGGGGTTCCCCTGAAGTTCAGGGCGGGAATGGTGAACATGTTGTTTTCACCCTCCGTGATCTCGTACATTTCGAGGGTGTAGTTGGCTGCGTCCTTCGGCGTTCCGCCGATGAACTGGACGATGGCCGGGGCGGCTGCGAGGGCGAAGCCCCCCACGCCGTAGGTCTCCATGATGGCGCTGTCGCCGATGTCCCGGTTGGTGTCCTCCCTGGTGAAGCCGGGGAAGAGAAGTACATCGGGGAGTGCCGCCTGGCAGGTGAACCAGTCGTCCCCGAGGCCGGACACCTTGATGCCGAACTCGGTGCCGTTCCGGGCCATGACGGTGACAAGGCTGGAGCCTTCAACGCCGTGGGCCGCTTCCGTGGACGCCTTGCCGGCCGCCATGGCAAGGTTCAGGAAGAAGTGGTCGTTCTTGTCGATGAACCGGATGACCTCGGCGAGATCCGCGGAATTTCTGCAGGTTTCCACGAGGAAGGGGGCGATGGCCCTGAGGAAGAGGGATGTGCCCGCCTTGTTCCTGTTGTGGAGCTCGTCTCCCATGTGGAGGGCCTGGGCGATCATGTTCTTCACGTCCAGCTCCTGGCCCCGCTCGACGCTGAGCCGTATTCCGGCGTCAAGAACCGGATAGAGAACCTTCTCCATCCACCGGAGCCTCTCGATGACTTCGGGAGCGAAGGCTCCCATGCGGAGCACCTTGCCGAGTCCCTCGTTCATGGTGACATAGGATGTGTTGCCCGCCGTCCTGTTTTCTAGGACGAAGACGGGCATGCTCGGAGAGACGATCCCCGCCATGGGGCCCACCGCGTGGTGATGGTGGCATGGGTCGAAGGTGATGCCCCCGCCTGCGGCGAGTTTTTCGGCATCCTCGGGAGTGTCCGCCCACCCTTCGTACATGCATGCGGCCATGACGCCGCCCCGGATGGGTCCGGACGCCGTCTCCCACGAAAGCGGAGGCCCGGCGTGGAGAAGCATCCTGTCCTTCATTCCCGGCACGGTGTCCTTAGCCTTTCCCATGCCCACCACTACAGGCTGGGCGGAAAGCAGCCGGGAGAGAGCCTCCCCGTTCGCCTTTTCGATGTCGATCACTGTCAGTTTCCTCCCTTCCTGAGCTTTTTCAGCCGGGCGAGGAGATCCCCGCCCGCAGCGGAGGGCTTCCAGTCCATGGAGACCGCCTCCGCCTTCTGGGTCTTCAGATCGGCGTAGAACTGCTCCACGCCGATATTCACAACCTTGGGTCCTTCCTTGAGCAGTTTCGTCATGGACATGGTCATCCCTCCAGGATCATGGCCGCCAGGCGGGCTGCCCGGGCGTTGCTGTCGCAGACATGCACGCCCAGCTCCTCGAGAATCCGGCACTGCTCCGAGGCATTCTGGGGGTCCGAGTCCACACCGCAGATGGACGCCACGAAGACGATCCGGTCGCCGGCCGCCGACCTGGCCTTGCGGATCCCTTCCGCAAGTCCTGCGGCGGGGTTGTCGTTGCACCCGTAGCCGAGAACCACGTCGAAGAGGATCACTCCCACTTCCTGGTCTTTTGCCTCTTCGTAGATCCGCTCAGCCCGGAGGGAGACGTCGATCATGGGGTGGAGCCGTCCCTGGGTGAACTCATCCTCGCCGTAATCCACCATGGAATGCTGTTCGCTCCTCAGGCTGTCTTCGAGCTTCATCTTCTTGTCCAGGGGGGTGTTGCTCCGGATGGGGCCGAGAATGTCCCGGGCGATGAGCTGCCCTTCGTAGCAGAGGGTACCGCCGGAGTACAGCCCCCTGAGGAATCCCTTCCGCTTCCCGATGGTTTCGGCCCTCTGCCGGAGTGCTTCATACTCCCGGAAGAGGTTCTCCCTTGCGCGGGCACCGTCCCCGCCTTTTGCAAGCGCGGCGGCCACGGCGGCGGTTTCCTCGAGCTCCCGGCAGATAAAGACGCCGCCGGAATCACCCTTCGCCTCGCCGCCTATGAAGCCGAGAACGGCAGGCTTCTTCCCCGCCTTCACGGCCTGGAGGATCTTCTGCTCCACCTCCGGTGCGGGCGGCTTGCCGAGGACGATGAGCAGTTCCACCTCGTCGTCGGCGAGCAGCGCGTTCACCGCCTGGAGACACATGATGCCCCCCACTTCGCGGCGGACATCCCTGCCTCCCGTTCCGATGCCGTGGAGGACGCCCACCCCCCGCCTGGCGAGCTGGACGTGAACCTCCTGGAGTCCGGTGCCGGCGGCAGCGACGATGCTCACCGGCCCCGGAGGGCAGGCGTTGGCCATGCCCATGGCCACCCCCCGGATAATGATGGTGCCGCAGTCGGGGCCCATGACGAGCAGCCCTTTTTCGGCGGCGGCCTTCTTTATTTCCACTTCCTTCTCCACGGGCACGTTGTCGGAGTAGAGCATGACGTTGAGGCCCTTTTCGATGCAGTCCATGGCCACGTCGCCGGCGTACCTCCCAGCCACGGAGATCAGCGCGAGGTTTGCGTCGGGGAGGACCGAAAGCGCTCCGTCAAGGCTCTTGGGGCGGTAGTCGCCCCCTGAATCCGCCTTTCTCCCCGGAGGATTTGCGAGATATTCCTTCGCCTTCGCCAGGGCTGCCGTCAGGACGTCCTCTCTCTCCGCCTCCGGAGCACCGGTTTTGACGGCGATGATGAGATCGTTGGGCGTGGCGTCAACGCCGGTGAGGTCGAACCCGCCGGAGCCCATGATTTTGTAGTTCGCCTCGGTTCCCATGCTCAGGGAGGCTACGGAGAGGCTTCCGTCCTTCAGGAGCTCCTTCGCCACGAGCATGAGGGTGACGCTGTCGTAATAGGTTCTCCGGACAATTTCAATCCGCTGATGTGAAGAGGGCACGTTTCCTCCTCCTTTCCCGCTTATCCGTCCCGTTCCCGGCAGAGAGCTTCCGAAAGCCCCGCCAGCCAGGCCCGGCCGGAGGTATGACCCCAGTCCGCAATACTCCCGGCGCTTTTCGTCACCGCCTTCGGCTCATCCGAAGCAAGGGCTTCGAGAAGGCACTTTGCCCGGCACCAGATGCCGCCCTCGCAGGCGTCCCGGAGCATGTCTCCGGAGAGCCACGACGTGAGACCGGGATCAGGGTGAAAAGGAACGGTTTTTCCCTGCCAGAGCATCCCGGATGCAAGGCCGGACAAAAAATCGTCCCCTGCGGGGGTGCTGCCCGGGCCGAGACCGGTAAGTTCCTTCCAGGCCCCTCTTTCGGCCGGCCCCTTGAGAACGGCCAGATCATCTGTCAGAAAATCACGCCATTCGCTGACGAGTCCAATCCACCGGGGATTCATCCTTCCCGGCGAAAGCCGGGGAGCATAGATCGCAGGGACATCCCTGAGGTCAAACAGGAGCCTTTTCCCCACATGGACCGGCGGGAGGGTTCCGGCGAGGAACGTCCTCGGCCCCATGTCCTCCGGGGAGATCACTATGGACCACCGCCGCCCGCCTTCCCCTTCCTCGAGGTTGACCGTTCTTGCGTAGATCTCCCGGACGGAGAGCGAGACCGGTTCTTCGCCGGTATCGGAGCTCCGTCCGGAGAGGGGGATGTCACGTCCGGTCAGACGACGCCGTCCTTTTTCAGGGCCTCGAATTCTTCCGCGGAGAGGCCGAGGAAGGAGGTGAGCACCCCTTCGGTATGCTGGCCGAGAAGGGGGGCGGGTTCCTTTACCTCAGCCGGCGTATCGGAAAACTTCACCGGAACGCCGGGAATCTTCATGGCTCCCGCCACTGGGTGGACCACGTCCACGATCATCTTCCGGGCGAGCACCTGGGGATCGTGCACCACGTGGGCCATATCGTTGATGGGCCCGCTCGGGACGTGCACCTTTTCAAACTCGGCAAGCCAGTGCTCAGAAGTTTTCTTCGTGGTCCTCTCCTCGAGGATTTCCTTCAGGGCGTGGAAATTCTCCACTCTGGCGGGGTTGTCGGCGAAGCGGGGGTCGTTCACATATTCTTCCATGCCGAGCACGGCGCACATTCTCTTCCAGATTTCATCATTCCCCACGGCGATGTTCACGGCACCGTCGGACGTGGCGAGGGTGGTGAAGGGAGAGATGGAAGGGTGACGGTTCCCTATGGGGTGAGGAATTTCGCCGCTTACCAGGTACCTGGAGACGGCGTTTTCGAGAACGGCCACCATGCAGTCGAGCATGGCCACGTCCACGAGCTGTCCCCTTCCGGTTCGGTTCCTGGCGTTTACGGCAGCGAGAACGCCGATGGCGGTGAAAAGACCCGCGAAGATGTCAGCCACTGAGCTGCCGACTTTCGTGGGGGAGTGCTCGTCCGGGCCGGTGACGCTCATCATGCCTCCCATGCCCTGGATGATGAGGTCATAGGCGGGGCGGGAGCTGTAGGGCCCCGTCTGGCCGAAGCCCGAGCTCGCCGCGTAGATGAGCCGGGGATTGACCTTCCTGAGGTCCTCGTAGCCGACGCCGAGCTTTTCCATGGTACCCGGCTTGAAGTTCTCGATGAGGATGTCGCTTTTCTTCGCCAGTTCTTTCAGGATTTCCTTGCCCCTGGGGTGCTTCAGGTTCAGGGTGACGCTTCTCTTGCCCCGGTTGAGGCTCATGAAATAAGCGCTCTCGCCCTTCTGGAAGGGGGGATACGCACGGGTATCGTCTCCTCCCTCGGGGCGTTCGATCTTGATCACTTCCGCGCCCAGGTCGGCGAACATCATGGCGGCAAAGGGGCCGGCCAGCACGCGGGTCATGTCCAGTACTACAAGTCCTTCCAACGGTTTCATTAGGGAATACACCTCCGGAATCTCCAGCTGCGGCGCACAGAATTGCAGCCCGCTCTCCTTACTGCCTCCGGCCCCGCCGGATGTAGGCTTGTGACAAAATGGCGGGGACCTCACGATACTCTCTGAATGTCATCTCTATCCAGCCTCGATGCGGACCGGGAAGATATACCCGGTTGCCGAAAAACGCCTGTAAAGGCACAAAATCACGTTTTACACACAGCTTATTTTATCATACAATATGTTTGGATTTGAAGAATTACAATGTCATTATATAACACAAATGCTCTTCCTTTCCGGCACCCCCTGACACCGGCCGGAAGGAGGATGCACAAAAAAAAAGAGGGACATTTGACATGATCGTGGCCGATCTTCTGAAAAAACACCTGTTTCCTGACTTCCAGATTCTCGCCGGCGGCGGTGGGCTCGGCCGGGAGATAAGCGCCGTTTCGGTGCTTGAGGCGCCCGACGCCGACAACTGGATGCGCGGCGGCGAGTTCCTCGTGGGAAGCGGCTTCGTCTTCAGGGACGACCCCGAGCAGCTCACCCCCCTCATCAGCAGGATGAACGGCAAGGGCATCGCCGCGGTGGGCTTCAAGCTAGACCGCTTCCACCACAAACTGCCGGAAAGCATGACCGCCGAGGCGGACGCCCTGCAGCTTCCCATCCTCGAAGTGCCCATGCACTACCGCTGGACGGACATCATCGACGTGATCCACACCCACCTGGTCCAGGAGCGGAACAGGGACCGGCCCGACGACCTCAGCGCTTTCTGGGAGGAGAGCCTCGACTTCCGGAAACTCATGTCCGGCTTCGCCCAGAACCTCCAGCGGGATCTCCTGGTGCAGGCTCCCCAGCTTGATCTCAACAACCTCTTTCTCTCCGAAGGTTCCATCCTCGGCGGCGAGGCAGTGCAGAAATGCCTGGACCTGCCGGTGGTACAGGAGACGGCCCTTCCCAAAAGGGGACAGGTCCATTCCTGCGTGGAGGTCAGGAACAGCGGGCAGATTCAGCGGTTCGCCGCCTATCGGCTGAGGCTCGACACCCCCATCTCCATTTTTGTCGTCCTCTCCCCGGGTGAACGCTCCCCGTCGGCCCGGCAGGAGCGGATGGTGCTGAGAGCCCTGACCATGCTCAGGGCATCTGCCCTCGAAATCGCCATCGTGTCCAGCAAAAAGGTGATGAAGAAGGAGCGGTTCCTCGAGGGGCTCTGCTTCGGCCTGTACTGCGACCCCGCCATGATCCGCATCAACCTCAGGGAGCTGGCAATCCCCCTCTCCCTTCCGGCGTCGGTACTTATCGCCTCCACCGCCGACGGGCTTTCAACGCCCCGCTGGACATCCCCGTCGGGCCTGAGCTACCGGCTCGGCAACACCTGGGTCACCCTCATTCCCTCTTCCGACATCGAAAACCTGAAAGATTCTCTCCAGCAGGAGGGATCTGCCCTGGGGTTTCATTTTTCCTTCGGCTCCCCGGCCGGCGACCTCATGGAAATTTCCCGGTCCTACCAGGAGGCCCGGAGAACCTTCTCCCTCCTTCGGGATTTCTCCCTTCCCCCGGGGGTCTACTTCTACGAAGAACTCTCCCTGTTCGGCCTCCTGCAGAGCATGTCCAAACTGGCCGAGGCACGGGATGTCTGGGAGAGATTCTGGGAACCCCTGGAAAAGGACCCCTCCCAGGCCCGGCGGAGCCTGCCCCTGAAGGAACTGGCATCCATGCTCGTGGCCAGGGATTTCAACGCGAAATCCTGCGCCGGGGGGCTTCACCTTCATTACAATACCGTCAGGAACTACCTCAGGGAGATCGAGACATTGCTGAAAGTGGACCTGAACAACCCCCATCACCGTCTCGGCATCACCCTGGCCTGCCACATCAACGGGAGCATCGCCCGGGAACGGTCCTCCCTTTCCTAGCCGCCCTCCCCCGCCGCCAGTGCCCTGGCGGCGGACATGGCCTTCCGGATGCCTTCGTAGCCGGTGCACCGGCAGAGGTTGGACTCGAGCCACTCCCGGTCGGTTTCTTCATCCGGTTCAGGATGAGCGGTTACAAGGGAATGGGCGTTGAGCAAAAACCCCGCCGTGCAATAGCCGCACTGAAACCCGTTGAAATCCAGGAATGCTCTTTGGACCGGTGTATCCTTCAGTCCCTCGGCGGTGGTGATCCTGTGCCCTTCCGCTTCCACTGCCAGCAGAAGGCAGGACTTCACGGGAAGGCCGTCGAAAAGGACCGTGCAGGCCCCGCAGTCTCCGTTTTCGCACCCGGCCTTGGCCCCGGTGAGGTCGAGCTTTTCCCGGAGCACCCTGAGGAGGGTGTCCGACGGCCTCGCATACACGCCCCGCCGTTCGCCGTTCACCAGGAGGTTCAGTTCCACTATGCCGGTCAGGCGCTTCATGAGGGGACCACCTCCAGGGACATCAGAATTTCCTCGAGAACCTGTCCGAGGAGAGCCTTTCTGTATTCAGCACCGGCCAGGGCATCTTCCTTTACCCGGTGGGGGAGACTTTCCGCGATCTTCTCCGGGGGCGTGACCGCCGCCGCGGAAAGGCCGACGGGGTAGTCGAACACCCCGGAGAGGGCGATGCCCACCATCTCCCCGTCCCGGACCGCCGCCCCATGGCAGAGAGGATAATCCACCCGGCCGCCCCGGACCTTCCGGGACGACGCGAAGGGAAGGGAAGCCGCCCGCTCTTCCACGACGAGGGCCACGAGGAATTCTCCTTCGCCGAGCTTCAGCCGCCTGTCGAAGGCGGTTTCAAGAGCCTCCTCCCGGAGACCCTCCGAACCAAAGACCAGGGCGACCCCCCCGGCGCACAGGAAGGGCAGCACCGCTTCCCTGTAGGGAAGGGCGCCGCAGACGTTCCCGCCGAGGCTGAGACGGTTCCGGACCGTTTTGTCCGCCACGGTCCGGGCCACGGCGGACAGCAGGGGGAACCCGCCCCGCTCAACCGTATCGGTGAGGGAGCAGGCCGCGCCGAAGACGAGGCGCCCCCCGAAACACCCCAGGGCACGGCACTCCGGAACGCCCTTGAGGTCGATGACGCAGTCCGGGGAGAACGCGTCGCTTCGGGCAAGGGCGACGATCTCCGTCCCCCCCCCGTAATACGCCGGGTTCTTTCCGGCCCGTTTTTCCTCTCTCCAGGCGTCCCTGGCCTCCTCCAGGCTTTCGGGAAGTATGTAGTCGAAATCCCGGGCGATCATCGGTTTTCCTCCTTTTTTCTGAGAGCCTTCCAGATAGCCTCCGCCGTAACCGGCAGAGAGCGGAATTCCGTGCCGAAGGCCCTGGACAGGGCTCCGGCCACTGCGCCCGGAATTCCGAGGACCCCCTGCTCTCCCATGCCCCTCATGCCCAGGGGCCCCCCGTGCTGGGGCGTTTCCAGAAAGCATACATCGTACTCCGGATCCTCGCCGTACCGGGGGATCTTGTAGTGCCGCAGGGAACCGTTGAGCACCCTGCCGGAGGAAGAGAACCGGAATCCCTCGGAGCAGGAGAAACCGAGGGCCATCTCCATGGCCCCCACGGCCTGCCCCCGGGCGAGGTCCGGGTTGATCACCCGTCCCACGTCCATGGCGCAGACGGCCCGGACCACCCAGTACGAGCCGTCCCGGGGATTTCCCTCCACCTCCACAGCCTCGGCCCCAAGGGTCCATTCCAGGGCGGGGTTTCCCCCGCCCGTGGCGGGATCGATGGAGGACAGCCCGGGAGCGATGTACCGTCCCACGCCGAACACCTGCCCTTCCACCGAATTGCCTCCCGGATAGGTGTACCCTAGCACCACGGCGGAGAGGGGAAGCCCTCTTTCAGGATCGCCTCCGTGATAGACCCGTCCTCCCCCGACCTCGAGATCGCCGGGGCTGCACCGCAGAACGATGGACGCCGTGCGCCGGATCCTCTCAATGGCCATGCCCGCCGCCTCGAGGGCGGCGTTCCCCGCCATGAAGACCGACCGGCTCGCGGCGGTGGCCCAGTCATGGGGAGACCGGGACGTGTCCACCTCCGTGTGGACGTGGACCATGTCCGGAGAGACGCCGAACCGGTCGGCCACCATCTGGGCGAGGGCGGTGTGGGCCGCCTGGCCGATCTCGGTGACACCCACCGAGAGGTTCATGGAGCCGTCCTCGTTGAAGGTGAGGATGGCCCCCGCATCGGTGTTCGGAGGCATGGCGGGTGCCTTCCAGAAGGCGCCGATCCCCTTTCCCGTGACGTTCCCCGAAGGGAGGGTCCCCGAGGCTCCCTCATCCCACCGGATCATCTCCGCCGCCTTCCGGATGCACCCGGGAAGATCCCCTGTGCTCGAGTCCATGACGCTGCCCGTGGGGCTCCTGTCCCCCGGCCTGATGGCGTTTCGGATCCGCAGCTCCACGGGGTCGAACCCGCCTGCCGCCGCCAGGGCATCCATGGCCCGCTCCACCGCGAAGCAGAGCTCGATGTGGCCGAAGCCCCTGTAGGCCGTGGCGAAGGGGGAGTTGGTGTAGACGCAGAGGGAATCGCAGGTCACGTTCTCCGTCCGGTAGGGGCCGGTGCAGGCGATGGCGGCCGCCCGGCTCACGTTCACCGCATAGTCGGCAAAGGCGCCGCTGTTGAAGAGGTACAGCAGGTCCATGGCGAGGAGGTTTCCCTTCCGGTCGGCGGCTATCTTCACCGTGGCCTCCAGGCCGATGTGTCCCGGAGAGGCGGTCATGTCCAGTTCCCTGGTGTTGGCCAGGCGGACGGGCCGGCCTCCCACGGCCCGGGAAAGCAGCACGGCAAGGCCTTCGAGCTGGATGCCTGCCTTGCCCCCGAAACCGCCCCCGCAGGGCGGGGCGATGACGGTGATCTTCCCCTGGGGAATCCCGAGGAATATGCCAAGGAGATTCCGCACCACGAAGGGAGCCTGGGTGGAAGAATAGACCAGGTGCCTGCCGTCTGCCCGGATGGAGGCCACGGCGCACCGGGGCTCCATGGCGGCGTGGTCTCCGGGGGGGAAGGACACGGACACTTCCGCCGTCACCTCCGCGGCGGCAAAGGCGGCGGACGGATCCCCTTTCCGGATTTTTGTCCGGTTGGCCACGTTGGTCCCGGGCTCGGGAAGAATGTCGGGGATGTGGGAATACATTTCCATTTCGGGATGAAGCACCGGAGCGCCGTCCTCCAGGGCTGCCCAGGGCGAGAGAACCGCCGGGAGAGGTTCGTACTCCACCCGGATTTTTCCGGCGGCATACCGGGCCTCCCGCTCGCTGTCGGCCACCACGGCCGCCACGGGTTCCCCGAAATGGCGCACCGTTCCCCTGGCCAGGGGAGACTTGTCTCCAAGGTAGAGGCCGAAGAGGATCGGGAAGTCCTCCCCCCTCACCACCGCCCGGACACCGGGACACTGCTTCGCCTCCTCGAGGTCCATGGACACAATCCGCGCAGAAGCGTGGGGGGATGGAAGAAGGACTGCATGGAGCATGCCGGGAAAGAGCAGGTCTCCCGTATATGCCAGCTCGCCGGAAACCTTGGAAGGTCCGTCCGCTCTCGGTACCGGCCTTCCGACGGAAGGCCCGGCGCCCTGTGTGGGATTCGTCGTCATGGATCCTCCTCCTTGTCGAAAAGTTATGGAACAAGTGTATCATTTCCCAAGAAATAGCGGGAGACCGAAATGTGTTACAATAATTCCTATGCTCCACAGACTCATTCCAGGGAGGGATTCCGGAAATGAAGAAACACGGCAGACTGTTGACCGTTCTTGCGGGGGTGCTTCTCGTCCTGTCGCTTCTCGCCGGGGCGGCCGCGGCGAAGGAGCTGGTGGTCTATTCCAGCGTGGACGAGGAAAACGCGAAGAACATCCTCGACGAATTCTCGAAGGTCTCGGGCATAAAGGTGAACATGGTCTTCCTCTCATCAGGCCCGGCCATGAGCCGCATCGAGGCGGAGAAGGCGAACCCCCAGGCGGACGTGTGGTTCGGCGCCCCCAGCGAAAACCATATCGTGGCGAAGGACCGGGGTCTGACCCAGCCGTACCTCCCCGCAGCGGCGGCGGATCTGGCTGCCGGCTTCAAGGATCCCGAAGGCTACTGGGTCGCCTTTTACATGAACCCCCTCGGTTTCGGCGTCCTGGCAGAGGAGCTGAAGAAGGACGGCAAGCCCGTGCCGGCATCCTGGAAGGACCTTCTCGACCCGGCATACAAGGGCATGATCCAGATGCCCTCCCCCCAGTCCTCGGGCACGGCCTACGCCATGATCATGACCCTCATCGAGACCTACGGCGAGGATGAGGCCTTCAAGTACATGAAGGCCCTCAACCCCAACATCCAGACCTACACCCAGAGCGGCACGGGACCGAGCAAGAACCTGGCCATCGGGGAGACCCAGATCGCCATCCAGTTCACGCCGGCCTTCCTGAAACTCGTTGACGAGGGCTTCCCCGCCTCCGTCATCTTCCCCGCCGAGGGCGTGGGATTCGAGGCCGCCGCCATGTCCATCCTCAAGGGAGCGAAAAACCTCGACTCCGCCAAGGCCCTGGCCGACTGGATCGTGTCCGCGGAGGCCCAGAAGGTGCTGAGCGCGAAGAAGACCTACTTCTTCCCCGTGAGGGCCGACGTCTCCGCAGGAGAGGGGCTTCCCGCCCTTTCGGAGATCAAGCTCATCGATTACGACCGCATCAGGGCGGCCCAGGAGAAAAAGCGCATCATCGACCGCTGGGTGACCGAGGTCCTCGGACAGTAGAACCATCCGGCAGACAGATTTCCGGGGGGGAGGCGCCGGCCTTCCCCCCGCCGTTCAGGAGGCGCCATGGGCACATTCGCAAAAGGACGGAGGGAGATCCGGCTCCTTGCCCGGGACCCTCTTCTCGCGTTTCTGGTGGTACTTCTCTTTCTCTCCCTGGCCCTCTTCGTGGCCTATCCCCTGCTGTCGGTGCTCGTGAAGAGCCTCCAGACCGACGAAGGGACCTTTACGTTCGGAAACTACACCCGTTTTCTTACATTCAGATATCTCCGCTCGTCGTTATGGAACAGCCTCTCCGTGGGCTTCGCCACGGCTGCGGCCAGCGTGGCCGTGGGCTATGCGGCGGCCTTCACCATCACCCGGACGTCCATCCGGTGGAAGAAAGCCCTCCACCTGGTCTTCATCCTGCCCATCATCTCCCCGCCCTTTACGAGCGCCCTCTCCATCCTCATGCTCTTCGGCGCCAACGGCCTCATCACCCGGGGACTGCTGGGCATACGGAACTACAACATCTACGGCTTCAAGGGAGTACTCCTCTCCCAGATCTTCACCTTCGCCCCCGTGGCCTACCTCACCCTGAAGGGGGTGCTCGAATCGCTGAACCCCACCCTTGAGGACGCCGCCATGAACGTGGGGGCCGGCAGGATGCAGACCTTCCTCAGGGTAACCCTTCCCCTCAGCCTTCCGGGCATCGCCAGCGCCTTCCTCGTGGTGCTCATAGAATCCCTGGCGGACTTCGGCAACCCCCTGGTGCTTGCGGGAAGCCGGTTCCCCATGCTCTCCACCCAGGCCTACCTGGAGATCACGGGCTCCTTCAACCTTCCCCTGGGGGCCGCCCTCGCCGTGGTGCTCCTCATCCCGTCCATCACGTCCTTCGCCATCCAGAGGTACTACCTGCAGAAGAGGCAGTACACCACCGTGACGGGAAAGCCCACCGCCTCGTCGTCGAAGCTGGTCAGCCGGGGGGCCCGGCGCGGGCTCGTCACGTTCGCGGCCCTGTTCTCCGGCTTCGTCCTCCTCTTCTACGGCACCATCTTCCTCGGGGCCTTCACCAGGGTCTGGGGGTATGATTTCTCCCCCACCCTCGACCATTTTTCATACGCCTTCGGCGTCGGTCTCGGGACCATCAGGGACACCCTCATCGTGGCCCTCTGGTCCACACCCCTTTCGGGCTTCCTGGGAATGCTCATCGCCTTCCTGGTGGTCCGCACATCCTTCCCCGGCAAAGGGCTTATGGAGTTCACCTCCATCCTCAACTTCGCCGTGCCGGGAACGGTGATCGGCATCGGCTACATCCTCGCCTTCAACCGCCCGCCCCTGATGCTCATGGGGACCCTGGCGATCCTGGTGCTGAACTTCGTCTTCCGGTACATCCCGGTGGGAATCCAGTCCGGCATCGCCGTGCTCCGGCAGATCGACCCCTCCATAGAGGAGGCGGCCCAGAACCTGGGAGCGGACAGGATCACCACCTTCCGCAAGGTCACCCTGCCCATCATCGCACCGGCCTTCTTCTCGGGCCTGGTCTTCGCCTTCGTCCGGGCCATGACCGCCATCAGCGCCGCCATTTTCCTGGTGTCGGCCAACTGGAACCTGCTCACCGTGCAGATCCTCAACCAGGTGGGCTCCGGAAGGCTCGGCGTCGCCGCCGCCTTCAGCGTGATCCTCGTGGTCATCGTCGTAGCCGCCATGGCCGTCATCGCGCGCCTCGTCCCCGGCCGGACCGGGGGCATGGCGGCAATCCAAATACAGGAGGAATAATCCCGTGAAACTTCGCATCGACTCTCTCGTCAAGGATTTCGGCAGCTTCGACGATCCGGGAGGCCTCTTCCGCGCCGTGGATTCCGTCTCCCTGGAGGTGGACGACGGAGAGCTCGTCACCCTGCTCGGGCCGTCGGGGTGCGGCAAGACCACCCTGCTCCGGATGATCGCCGGGTTCGAGGACCCCACCTCGGGGGACATCTTCTTCGGCGAACAGCGGATGAACGACGTCCCTCCCAACAGGAGGAACGCCGCCATGGTCTTCCAGTCCTATGCCATCTTCCCCCACCTGAACGTGAGGGACAACATCGCCTTCGGCCTTCGGCTCAGGAAGCTGACGGACAGGGAAATCCGCGAACGGACGGAGAACGTGGTGGACCTGGTGGGGCTGGGGGGCATGGAGGCACGGCAGCCGAGCCAGCTCTCGGGAGGGCAGCAGCAGCGGGTCGCCCTTGCCAGGGCGGTGGTGATGGAACCTTCCCTGCTCCTCTTCGACGAGCCCCTGTCAAACCTGGACGCCAAGCTCCGGGAGCAGATGCGGATCGACATCCGGAAGCTCCAGCAGCGGCTGGGAATCACGAGCATCTACGTCACCCACGACCAGATCGAGGCCATGAGCATCTCCGACAGGGTGGTGGTGATGAACCGGGGGAAAATCGAGCAGACGGGAGCCCCCCGGGAGCTGTACTCGAAGCCGGCGAACCGCTTCGTGGCCTCCTTCATCGGCAAGGCGGCCTTCCTGCCCGGGGAAAAGGCGGCGGCAGGATGGACCCTTCTCGGCAGGCCGTGGAATCCCGAAGCGGGAGAATCCCTGATCCCGGGAAAATACGACATCATGGTCCGCCCGGAGGGCGTCCGGCTCTCTCCCGCCGGGAGCGGAACAGGACACCTCGATGGGACGGTCATCAGGTCGACCTACCTCGGGAGCGTCATGGAGTACGAAGTGGACCTCCCAGGCACGGAACCGGTCACGGTGCACATCCCCAACCCCTTTGAACGGAACCCCCTCGCTCCGGGGGCCGCGGCGGAGCTCACGCTGATACCGGAAGGCCTCCATTTCCTTCCGGCGGAAAAATAGAAAAAGGGGAGAGCCTTTCATAAGGCTCTCCCCGGAAAACATTCCCTTTTACGGACAGCTGCATCCGCCTCCGCTGCCCCCGTTGCCTCCCTCTCCTCCGCCGCTTCCCGTATCTGCAGGAGACTGGTAATCTCTCCGTGCGTTCAGGCTTTCCAGGAAAGCCTGCCTGTCGGGGGCGTTCAGGTACCCGGCCAGTTCCTCCGGTGAAAGGGTTCTTCTCCCTGTCGTATTGGCAATCTCGTCCCCGGTGGCTCCGAGAACGGCCAGGGTAATTTCCTTCGGGTCACCGCTCACCACTCCGATCAGGGACGTAGCCTGGTTTATTCGGGTCGTCGCCGTTTCGACATCCCCCGCGCCTCTTCCCCCATGGATCTGGCCCATATCGTTGGCAAAGGAAACACAGGCCCCGACATTCGCGGCCGTGTAGACAGCCACGGCGGTCAGGGCTCCTGCAGTCGATACGGCGGGGGCTGAAATGACTACAACAAGACCTACACCCGCAAGGGTAATCGCCGTGACGAACTTCGTTCCCGCCATGGCCGTCGCCCAGTTCTTCTGTCCGACAACACTGCCGATTTTGTGATGTCCTGCGGCGACTTTGTCAGCGACCCATCCCACGGCGTTCTTCAGTCCTCTGCCGATGCTGGAAGCCGTATTCTGGACCGTCTGCGCCGCCCTGGAAAAACCGTCCATAACGGCACCGAACTCCTTGTTCAGCTGTTTTCCTACCTCCTGCATCTGGTATTCCATCTCGTCCATCGGGGTATCAAAAGCAATTGCCGGAGAAGCGGCGAGAACCTCCACGAGGAACGGGAAGACTTCAAAAAGCTCATCCAGGGCTGCCGAAAAACTCTCCGGGCCTGCCTCTCCCTTCAGAGCCACCCTGATTATCCTGACTGAATCCTCCAGGCGTTTTCCCGCCTTTTCAAGGGCGTCGCAGGCTTCAACGGCATGATTCAGCCGGGCCTTCATCTCCGCCCCGGTCGCTTCTCTTGTGTCAAGCTCTTCGAGATTCCTCAGCGCAAGGCTCGCCTGAATGCCCGTGAGCCGAACAAGCTCGAGACTGTCCGCCAGCCGTGCTTTCTGGGTCTTCGGCAGGTCGAGCCTGGCCACCGTCCCTTTGCTGCTCCCCCCGGGGGAGGACGGGGCGGGTTTTCCGGTTTTCTTCACCGGGGCGGCACCGCCACCGGAACTCTCAAAGGTGACCGCCTCCACTACTGAGGAAAAACCCGTGAGGAAGAGAAACAAAACAAGAAAAATTCCGCTCGCTTTCCGCATTGCCGCTCCACCGCCTTTCAACAAATTCTCAAATAGCCCGCAGGCTCCCCGAAGCTTCCTGTAATACCTGGTCCTACACATCCAATGCAGCACCACATTACGTCGCATCGGGCAAAAACACTCTTTGCATTAAAATACATTCAACAAAGCAAGAAAAAAACAAGAATATACAGGCAAAAACAACCAATTCCCAAGGGACCCAAGACTCATTCAAGTTGAAAACACAGGCTTATTGTTTTATAATTATACATCAAAATGATCTACATGATTGTTATTTTTTCCTTCTTCGCTTTGTATGCTTTTGCGTTGTGATTTCTTTTTCGGACAGACGAGAGGGGGATTCGAGATGCTTCCAAAAAAAATGTTCCGATGCCTGCTGCTGGTTCTTCTGTTGGCCCTTCCCGCGGGGGGGGCAGAAGTCTTCCTTCCCCCCATTGAAGAGCCGCCCGGGGGAGATGCCCCCTCCGCCGGCCCAGCCATCCCTTCCCTTCCTGCCGTACCCGCCGTGGATGCGGCCCCGGCTTTCCAGACATCGGGCTCCCCCGGACAGCCTCCCGCTCCTCCGGCAGGGGGTGACGTGCTGGACGAAACGGAGTTCGCAAAGGTCAACTGGACGGGGGACTACGTGGAGGCAACCGGTCAGGCTGTTCCTCCCCCGGGAATGGAAAACTCCCCCCAGGGCAAGCTTCTTGCCCGGCGGGGGGCCGTGGTGGATCTCCAGCGGAACCTTCTCGAGGCCGTCCAGGGAGTGAAGGTCGACTCGAAAACCATCATGACCGATTTTATGGCCTCCGACCTTGTCAGGACCGAGGTGCAGGGCCTGATCAAGGGCGTGGAGGTCCAGGAAGGCTCATGGGACGGAGCCGTCTATACCGTCAAGGGGAGGGTGAAGCTTGAGAAGGTCCGGGCCGCCGTGCTGCCTGCCCTGCCGAAGCAGCCCGGAAAAAAGGCCGTTCCCTCGCTCCAGCCGAAAACGGGCGGAGCGTCGGGGCTCCTTGTGGATGCCCGCCATCTTCCTCTGATCCCCGCCCTGATATTCAGGATAGTGGACGAAAACGGAAAGGAAGTGTACGGGCTCGACTTCGTCGACCAGGAACGTTTTCTCGCTTCAGGTCTCTGCGACTACCACACGAACATGGACTACGCCCGTGGGGCTCCCCGTATCGCCTCGTCTCCCCTGGTGATCACGGCGGTCAAAACGGTTTCCCCCGGAAATGCGGATCTGGTGATTTCGAACACCGACGCGGCGAAAATACGGGGAAATGCCTTCGACTTCCGGATTCCCTGCAGGGTAACCGTGGTGAAGCGGTGAGATCATGAAGAGATCCTTTGCCGCCCTATGCATTCTGCTGTCGGTTCTGATTCCCTGGCCCGCTGCATGGAGCGCCGACCCTGTTGTCGTACGGGCCGAAGGCATGGCTGCCGTGATTGAAGGAAACACCGCCCGAGCCCGGGAAGAAGCCACTCGCCAGCTCTACAGGGACGCCGTCGAGAAGGCAGTGGGGGCCTACGTCCAGGGGATCACCGAGATGAAGGATTTCGCCGTGGTCAGGGACAGGGTTTTTTCCCAGTCCCAGGGAATAGTGACCTCAACGAAAAACCTGGTGGAAACTCTCGGACAGGACGGCATTCTCCGCCTGACTGCGGACTGTTCTGTTTCCACGGCCGTTCTCGACGGAGTTCTCGGCCCCGCCGTTATCGACATGCTGGGCAATCCGAGGGTCATGGTGCTGGTGGACGAAGTGGTGGAAGGAGAACGGCAGTTCCTTTCCACTGCTGAGGGAGAGGTGCTGAGGGTTTTTCAGAAGGCGGGCTACCTCATCGTGGACCCGGGGCAGGCGGGAATCATAAGGGAAGGAGAACTCGAAGCCGCCAGACTGTCGGGCGACCCGGCAAAACTCCGGGAGGTGGCGAAATCCTTCCGCTCCGATGTGCTGATCCACGGCAAGGCCCAGGGAAACTCCTTCGCGAAGCAGAAGATTGAAGGCGTCACTCTGTACGGCGTGCGGTCCCAGCTCCAGCTCAAGGCCGTCATCACCCAGAACGCCTTCGTCCTGGGAACGGAGATCGCCGAGGAGAAGGCCAAAGGAACATCCCCGGGTGACGGAGCGGTGAAGGGTTTCACCGTCCTCGCCCCCAGGATTGCCGGCGAGCTCGTCCATAAGGTGGCCTATGCCCTCGTGAGCGGCTCTTCCGGGGGTGTTCCGGGCAGGACGTTCCGGGTCATCGTGTCCGGTGTTTCTTTCAGCGAGGCCAGAAGCCTCAGGGAAGACCTGGCGGGGAAGCAGGGCATTGCAGGGGTATACCAGAGAAGCTTCGCTGACAGAACCCTCGAGATGGACGTGACGGCAGAGCTCACATCTGAAGAGGTGGCCCTGGCCCTGGAAGCACTCGGCTTTGAGGTTACCGGCCTGACCGGGGGGACCGTTGAAGGGAGAAAACACCCGTGAAGAGGACCCTGCCGCTATTCCTGCTCATCTTTTTACTTGCTGCCGCCCGGGGATGCGCCTACCTGTCCATGGAACAGATCGAGCAGATCCGGCGAAACAACGGCGGAACGGAGGGAATACAGGTGTTCCGGTACGGCGTCGTGGACTGGAGCGGGGGATCCGTCACCGCCGAAGGCAAAGGCCCCCTTCTCTCCGGGGCGCCCCATGACAGGCTCCTGGCCAAAAGGGGAGCCGTTTCCGACGCCCGCCGCAACCTTCTTTGCCTTCTCTATGAAATGAAGTTCGGCCTTCCGGAAAAACTGGAGTCCATCGAGGTTTCGGGAGAAGTCGTCGAGGGGAACATCGACTTCCAGGGGGTCAGGAACGGCATGTACATCGTTGAAGTGACCGTTCCCCTGGGCCGGTTCCTCTCGGAGAGCCTGATTTTCAGCAGCTCTGTGAGGTGATTTCATGAAAAGGCGTCCATGGATACTCCTGGCATTGCTTTTCATCACCTGTCTCCTCATCCCGGATACCGAAGCCCTGGGGGCAGCCCTTCCTCAGGGAAAGACCATCGCCGTTCTCGTCAGGGGAACGCCCTCTCATGCGGCTGCGGCCCGTTCTCTCCTGGTACGGGCTTTACTTGACGGGGGATACCGGGCAGTGGACGAGCAGCAGCTCGAAAAAATCAGACGCAGCAAGGCTGCCGCCCTGGCTCTCGAGGGTGACGTGGATGCCATTCTTCAGCTCGGCCGAAGTTTCGGGTTTTCCGTACTTCTCTCCGGCACGGTAACGGTGCCGAAGCCGGTGAGAAATGAATTCGGGCTCTTTACGGCCACGGCCTCCGTTTCGGTCACGGCCTGCCATGCGGCCGACGGCAGGCAGATTATGGCCCTGACGGAATCGGCGAAAGAAATCGGCTACACTCCGGAAGAAGCGGCGCAAAAAGCGGCGGAAAAGGCTGCTGCGTCCGCGGGAGACGTCATACTGGGAAAAAGGGCCGCAGGACAGCCGGACAGCCCGGCTTCCAAATACACCGTCATCGTCTCGCCGGTGAGATCCTTCGCCGAAGCCCACGGCATAGTGGAAAGCTGCAGGGATGCCGGAGCCCTTTCCGCTTCCCTGAAGCGGTTCGCCGCCGGAAAGGCCGAGGTGGAGGCGGAGTTCGGAGGAACGGCAGCGCAGCTTCTTGCCGCCCTTCTCCGGGTGCGGAAGGAGTTCTTCGAAGAGTCCGCGGAGGGGAACGTCATCAGGCTGGGGAAGCAGTGAAACTGTCTTTTGCAGGAAAGGAAGGGATGATGATGATCTACGGGAAAAGAATCGCGCTCCTGATGCTTGCGGTGTTCCAGTTTTTCCTCGTTCTCTCCGGGGCGATGACGGCATCCGCCGAGGTCCGCCTGTTCATCGACACCCACACCGTCAGGGTTCATGATCCCTCTCTCGGGCGCCAGTCTGTTCTCAACGATTTCCGGACAAAGGGGCACCGGACCCACAATCACCTTGCCCTGGTATGGAGCGAGGATGCTGCATGGGTATACGACACCAGGACCCACCAGTGGCTCTCCCAGGGGGATTTCAGGACCCTCCTCGGCTCCCTCTCCGACGAATTCGCCCTCGTCTGGAATCACAGCGAGGCGGCAGTCTTCGACGCGAAGAAGCAGGAGTGGATACGGAGCGAAACCATGCCCTGGACCGTCAGCGGTGCCCACCTCTCCAGGGGAATGGCCGCTCTCTCCGGAGACAACGGCTTCGTGGTCTATGATCCCGTACTGAAGCAGTGGCAGTACGCCAACGATTTTCCGGTGCTGAAGGCCCATGTGGGGGATGTGCTTGCTGCAGCATGGGATGAGGACAACCTCGTCCTTTACGACCTGACGGTACACCAGTGGGTTCTCCGGGAAGGAATCAGGGCCCAGGCATGCATCGTCGACGGGCACAAGGCCATTGTCTACACCTCGGACAAAATCCTTGAATACGACGCCATGACCCACCGGTGGAACGAGAAAAACCGGTAGGAAAGTCCCTGAAAGGAGAAAAGGGCATGAAAGAGGCACTCCGCAGAATATTCATTCTTTCCGCAGTTCTTTTTCTGCTCCTCCTTCCTCCGGGAGCGGAGGGAGCTGGTCTTTCCGTGGCCGTCCAGCCCTTCCTTTCCCAGGGAACGGAATTCCACCTCGGGCCGGCCGTCTCGGAAATCGTCTCCACCAGCCTGGCCGGGGCCAGGGACATCACGGCGGTCGAACGGATGCGCCTCGCGGAGGTCGCCAGGCAGCACCGCCTTTCCATGTCCGGAGTGGTGGATACGGCAACCGCTGCCAAAGCGGGAAAACTCTCCGGGGCCAGGTATTTTATTCTCGGCGCGGTCAGCCGTTTCGGCGCCCTTCTCGTGGTTACGGCACGGCTGGTGGACGTGGAGTCCGGCAGGGTTCTCGGGAGCTTCGAACAGTCTTCACGGCAGGGAGAGGACGAGATCGTCCTTGTCTCGAGAAACCTCTCGGCGGAGCTTCTGGCCTTTTTCAGCGGAGATGCCCCTGCGCCGGGCGATCCTCTGAAGGACTACAGGTACTACCTTTACGAAGCCCTGGGCTACTACAACCTGGGGGAGTACAGAAAATCCCTTCCTTTCTGGGAGAAGATGACCCAGCTCAGTCCCCGCAACGGACTCCTCCGCTTCATCGCCGCGGGGATCTACTTCCAGGCGGGCAGGCACTCCGACGCCCTTCTCGCCGCCCAGCAGGCGGTCACATGGGATCCCTCCTTCGCCGAAGCCCATCTGCTCGTCGGGAAAGCCTATTTCCTCCTCGGGGACAACCACAAGGCCACCCCTCCCCTCGACCGGGCCCTGGAGCTGAATCCCCGTCTGACGGAAGCCCTCTTTCTCAAGGGATCGGCCTTCAAAAACAGGAAGCGGATCGAAGAGGCGGCAGACTTCTTTGTGGAGGCCATCCAGAGCGATGAAACCTATATCCCCGCTTATCTCGCCCTCGGGCAGCTGCTCCTGGAGAACGGGGCGGCAGAGGAAGCCGCAGGCGTTCTTCTTTCGGGAATGAAGCACCAGCCGGGCAACGGAAATCTCCGGTTTCTCCTGGGCACGGCCCATCTGATGCGGGGCAATCTCCAGGGAGCGAAGGAACAGGCCGCTGCCCTGAAATCCATAGATACGGCGCTGGCGAAAAAACTGGAACAGCTCTGCAGCCAGTGAGAGCTGCAATCTGCAGAAAGGGAGTGACGCGATCATGAAGTTGAAAGCACATGTATCGGCAGGCATCCTGATCCTCGGCTTCGCTCTCCTCCTCTCTCCTGTCCGGGGATTCGGGTGAGGCGGCGGAGGAAGCGACGGGGGCGGCGGGTCGTCGTCCACAGCAGAGGAGAAGGCCATCGAGAGAATAGTGAGCGTGTTCACGTCCAAGGGAATTCTTGAGGGCAGGGATCTCGACGAGGCGGTGAAGCTGGCGGGATCCGTGACGAAGGAAGGGGAATGCAGGGCGGCATACCTGGCGGGCGCCAGCCTGCTGAGAAAGGGAGAATATGACCGGGGCAGGGAGTTTATGCTGAAGGCCCTCAACGGATGCTATGACCTGTCCGTGAATTTCTGGGGCGACATGGAGAAGCTCCGGACGATTGCGGCCGGAGAGCTCGCCCTCCATGCGGGGACCAGGGGAGATTACCGGACCATCATAGCCGTTGAGGAGAAGGTGGCAAAGGACATCGCCACGGACAGGCTCCTGGTGAGAGATGCGAAATGCATTCTCCAGGGAAGAACAAAGCTCGGCGACATACTGAAATTCCACAAAGCCCGGGCCTACCAGGCTTCGAAGATGACCGCCGATGCGAAGAACACCCTGAACGAACTCCAGTTCGCTTCGGGGAAAGTGTTCGTGGACGGAGAGGTGGTCGGTCTGAAGGATGCCATCTCGAAACTGCAGCTCCAGGTGGACGGAGCGGCCTTCCTGCCTTTCCTGAAGGCAGTCTGACGTGCCCGGGAGGCGTGAGTGATGGGCAGAGTGCAGGAGGCTGTTCTGCTGCTTCCCGTTCTTCTGGGAATCCTTTTGTTCCCCTGCCCTTCGGCGGGAGAAATGGTCATTGCCGTACCTGATTTCCAGGCCGCCGGCTGCATGCCCTACCTGGGTTCGGGTGTGGCGGAACAGGTGAGGGTGAAGCTGACGGACCGGGGCCCGTGGACCCTCCTTGAGTCCTCCCAGATGGCAAAGATCGCCTCGGAGCACCGTCTTTCCATGTCCGGGCTGATGGATGAAAAGAAAGCGGCGGCTGTGGGAAAAGTCCTGGGAGCCCAGTACCTTGTCGTCGGGTCGGTCAGCCTGACGGGATCGGTCTTCACACTGACGGCCCGCCTCGTGGACGTAAGCACGGGAGTGGTTCACGCGGGTTTTCAGACCGTCACCCATGCGGGGGAGGAGGGGCTTCCGCCCGCAGCCGCGATCCTGGCGGACGACATCGCTGCGGAGCTTGGCGGCCCGGACGCCTGAAAGCCTTTCATCAATAAGCAAAGAGGGATCGTTCTGGAGGAACAGAACATCCCTCTTTGTTTTTCGGGCCCGGAAAAAACCTTTAAAGCGTCGAACCCTCCCGAGGTTCCATCTGCCCTCCGACAAGGGCATAATATTTTCCCCCTGCGGACACCAGTTCTGAATGGGTTCCCTGCTCCACGACCCGGCCGCCTTCCAGAACCACGATCTGATCGGCATTCTTCACGGTGCTCAGCCTGTGGGCTGCTATCACCACGGTCTTCCCCTCAAAAAATGACCTGAGGTTGCCCATGATGACGGACTCGTTTCCGGCATCGAGAGCATTCGTCGCCTCGTCGAAGAACAGAAATCCGGGATTTTTGTAAATCGCTCTCGCGATAAGGATCCGCTGCCTTTGTCCCTGGCTCAGGCCGTGACCATCGTTCCCTATCAGCGTCTCGTATTTCTGCGGAAGGGATTCGATGAATTCTTCTATGTTCGCCATTCGGGCGGCCTTTCTCACATCCTCCTGGTCCGGTTCATCTCCTGACAGGGCGATATTCGCGGAAATGGTGTCGGAGAAAATATACCCGTCCTGCATCACTGCCCCGCAGCACCTCCTCCAATCGCCGGGAGGAATTGAAGACAGCGGAACGGTACCGAGGTAAATTTCCCCTTCCGAAGGACGGTAGATGCCGAGAAGAAGCTTTAAAAAGGTCGTTTTCCCGCACCCGCTTTCACCCACGACAGCCGTGGTCATTCCGTTCCGGACCGCTATCGACACCGAATCGAGCGCGTTGCCCGTATTCTCTCCGCCGTACCGGAAGGAGACGTTCTTCAGAATGACATCGCCCGAGGGAGAAATTTCCCCATTCCTTTCTCCCCCTTCGTCTTCTTCATCCGGGAGGGAGCGGACGGACTGGATTCTCTCGAAACTGACCGAGGCATCCTGGGCCTCGGTGAAAAAATGGAACAGGAAGTCTACGGGTCCGCCCAGCTGTCCAAGAATGAACTGGATCCCGAGCATGGTCCCGAGGGTGATGTCACCGTCCAGGACGGACCGGGCCGTCAGGTACGAAATAAGGACATACTGGGCCTCCCGGATCAGGGAACATCCGAGCAGCTGCCCCTGTCCGATTGCCAGTCCCCTGCGCTTTGCACCGGCAAGTTTTTCCTGCAGCGAATGCCAGGCATCCGTTTTCTTTTCCTCGCACTGATTGAGCCGGATGTCCTGCATCCCCATCACGAACTGTATCACCGCATCCTGGCTCCTGCCCATCCACAGGAATTTCTGATAATCGATCCTTCTTCTCGCGGAAAGGAAAAGGCGTGCCCACAGGACGTACAGTATTGTTCCGGCAAGAAAAACGAAGAACGTTGCCCTGCTGTAGAAAAACAGCACAATCCCATAAACGGCGACATTCAGAGCGGCCATCAGTATACCGAGAATCGAGCGGCTCAGGAAGGATTCCACCCGGTTGTGGTCCTGAAGGCGCTGCAGTATATCCCCCAGCTTTTTGACGTCAAAATAGCGGAGGGGCAGGTGTGCGAGTTTTTCGAGGAACGCCCGTACAAGGTTGATGTTTACCGGTGTACTGACGAAAAAGAGTGCCCATTCCCGGAAGAAATGGGCGCAGGTCCGGCCGGAGACCAGCAGGGCCTGTCCAAGGAAGACCGCCTTGAGGATTGTGATATCCCCTGTTCCGATTCCCCTGTCGACCGCAATTCTGGTCAGAAAGGGAAGCGTCATCTGGATGGCGCTCGTAAGAAGCATTGCCAGCCCTATGGAGGCCAGAAGGCGAACATAGGGCGCCATGAGGGGAGCCAGTGAAAGCATATTTTTTTCCTTTTCTCTTTCCGGCTCCCAGTGGGAACGGAAACGCTCCGCCGGTTCAAAGAAAAGGAGAAATCCCTCGTCCTCTCCTCCCGACCATCGTGAGCGGAATTCGCCGCAGTCCACGACCCTCTCTCCGTCTGCCGGATCCATGATGTGCATCTTCCCGTTCCCCGTTTTCCACAGAACGACGAAATGGTTTCGGTCCCAGGGCACGATGCAGGGAAGGAGCGCTTCTTCTTCCAGGCAGCTGAAGGACACGCGAAGGCACCTTCCCCGGAGTCCCAGGGCTTCGCCGGCCCTGCGGAGGCTGCCGAAGGACGTGCCGTCCCGGCCGGCTTCGCTCTTCTCGCGAAGATAGGGCAGGGAAAAGGATTTCCCGAAATGTCTGCAGATCATCTGCAGGCACGCCGGACCGCAGTCCATCATGTCCCGCTGCCTGCAAAAGGGAAAGGACTTCCTAAAAATCATTGATGTCTATAACCCCTACGCAATGCTCGGGATCTCTCCTGTACCGGAAAATTCGGGCGAGAATATCCGGGTGATTCCTGGCAAGATGAAGAAAGCAGGCAAACCTGAAAGCGATATCCAGCCTGAGCACATCGCACTCCTGCGGCGTGGGATTGATGAATCCCTCACCGCTCATTCGCGCCGCCGCGCATATCCTGCAGAAGCGGACAGCCCAGCAGCTCCTGCATTCCCCCGAGTTTACGGTCCCGGCATATTTTCTGTTCACCTCAACGAGCTTTTCGAAATCCAGCCCCTTCAAGCAATGGCCTATGGGCAAATTCCCGCTGACCTTGTGGCATAGAAGATAATCTCCGTTTGCAGCCGCCATCAGATTATCGAATCCCATGGGGCAGGTCAGGGAGAGTTTCAGGAAATTGCTTCCGGAGGGATTGTCAAATACAAGTCCCGCGAACTGCAGAAGCCCGGCAAAGCATTCCATGTCGATTTCATCCCTGCCTGCCTGGGCTTCGGCAACCTCCGCAAACCGCCCCAGGTTTTCATCAAACTCAGCCAGCCCCCTGCGGACCGTCTCTTCGGGATCAGGCACAAAAACTCCGGTGTACTGCGCCGGGAAATGCCTGCTCTGAAAGGCTCCTATACCCCTATTGAACGTTTGACATCTTTCATGGTCGTGATCCTCCGTCAACACGCCGAAAAGAGATACCCTGCGCCTGAAGTAGGCGCCGTTGAATTTCCGTATCTTCAGGAGATTGGAACAGGCAAGGCGGAACGTTCCGCTGCCGTCCGGGAACACCCGGCACCTGTCATGTTCCTCCTCCGGGCCGTCAAGGCTTGCAAAGAGGATCACATCATTGTCCACGAGAAAAGCAAGGATTTCATCGCTCATAATCGAAAGGTTCGTGTTGACGGTGAAATGAAAAGACTCCCTTCCGATGGAAAAGTCTTCCCACGGAAGAGCCTTGAAAAAATCGGCGGTCTTTTGTATGAGACCGAAATTGAGGAACGGTTCGCCTCCATACCAGGACAGCCCCGGGGGAACTATTTTCAGGAGCAGCTCTTTCTTTTCGTCAGACAGCCTCGAGAAGAAAGAGGTGTATTTTTGGAAATAATAGCGGATAGCCATGAAGGCGTTCTCTTCGCTCATCCTGTTGCCGGAATGGGGCCGAAAATCGTCCGCGATGGTTCTTTTGCAGTAGGTACAGCGGAAATTACAGTCCTCGGTCACCTCGAGGCAGAATTTCCTCAGCAGGATATTGCGGTCATAATACTCCAGCAGGTTCCGGATCTCCTCTTTGCCGGCCGGAGACACGGTTTCCGCCGGCCCCCCGGTGAAAACGCCCCTCTCACGCAGCCTTTCCAGCTTCCCGCAGAGTTCGGCAATGGGGTTCCGTCCCAGGCGGGAAGAAAAAGAGGCGACAATTTCTTCTTCCTGTCTTCCTGCCAGAAAAGCCTCAAGTACCTCAAGTTCATCATTGGACAGGATCACCGCGAAATGGGCCTTCCCGTCATAGAGAACTACATCTTCACCATGCCGGAAGAGCCTTACCATAGGGTAGCGGTCGTTTATCACAGAGGCTGCCGGAATATCTGCCATTTTTCTCCCCTTCTGCACTCGAAATTTTTCGACAGGGAAAGCGCCGCTCCTCTATACAGTTTTCCCGGCTTTTCCTGCACTGGGCGGGAGAAGCCGGGAGAAAGAAAAAAACTCTCTCTTCTTAATTACTGGGATGTTCACGAGGCATAGGTGCTGAGCATGTTGGAATCACGGGTTGACGTCATGGTGTCGTCCGTCACGGAACTCATGGCGCAGGTACAGTCACAGGAGCAGTCACATGTTTTTCCGCCCCTGATCGAATCGGCAGCGGCCGCGTCTATTTCCATAATTCTCTTCAGCATTTTCATCCTCTCTCCCTTCTCCCGATTTTTTCGAATTCTCCTCTTCTTCCAGGGATCTGTCAAGGGATGCCTGTCCGGCTGTTTGAAGCGGAAACCGGACGGGCAGGGATGACCTTCTCCTTTTCCATCCGGCGGAGGATACCAGTCAATATCCCATGCCGATCCGGGAAACAAAAAAAGGAGGACGGGAAAATCCCCGTCCTCCTTTTGTCCTGTCAGGCTTCTTATTCGGGCTTGACCTTCTTGAAGAACACGGCCTTCTTGGTGGCGATGTCTGACGCAAGCATGATGCCGTCCTTGTCCTTGGGATTGTGGAACTCGTCCATGGTCAGAGTGGCGTGCATGAGCTTCAGACCCTTTGTGGCCTCAAGGGCGTCCCGGATCTTCACGGGGTCGTCGCTGCCGGCCCGCTCGATGGCGTCCTTCACCCAGTAGACGCTGTCGTATGCCATGACGGCGTTCATGAACTCCATGGCCTCAGTGCCCGTCTGCTCTTCGTACTTGCGGAAGAAGTCGGCGAGGGCAGGGTCGGCCTTGTCCACGTGGCTCACCCAGTAGCTCTCCCTCATGGCGTCTCCGGCAATCTCCCACATGAAGTCGCCGTAGCCGTCGCCGCCGACGATGGGAATTTCGATGCCCAGGTCGCGGGCCTGCTTCACTGCCAGGGGAAGGGCTTTGCCCATGGTGGGTATCACGAGTACGTCGGGATTGGCATCCTTGATGACCGTAAGCTGGGCGCGGAAGTCCACATCCTGCTCCCGGTGTCCTTCGTCGGCCACGATCTCTCCGCCGTACTCCTTGAAGGATTTCGTGAAGAATTCGCGGAGGCCGTGGGAGTAGTCGCTGGACACGTCATAAAGCACCGCCGCCTTCTTCTTTCCGAGGTCCCTTGCGGCAAAGTGGGCGATCATCTTGCCCTGGTAGGGATCAAGGAAGCAGATGCGGAAGTTGTAGGGGCGGACCTGTCCCTTCTCGTCCACGGTGACCAGGGGGTTCGTGGGGAGCGTTCCGATGTGGGGAACCTTGCCGCGGTTGAACACCGGGGCGGCGGCGATGCACAGGCCGCTTCCGCTGGGTCCGATGACCACGCTGACCTTGTCCTGTTCCACAAGGCGCCGCGCGGCGTTGACCATGTCCTCCTGCCGGGTGCGGCAGTCGTACATGATGACTTCCACCGGCCTGCCGAGGATGCCGCCGGCGGCGTTGATTTCCGCCACGGCGATCTTCACCGATTCGACCTCAGCCACGCCGTAAGCGGCGAAGTCACCCGTTACCGTCGCAATTTCACCGATCCGGATCGGATCCGCCGCAAAAGCGGGCACGGCAAAAAGACATACAAGGGACACCAACACCATTGCCTTCCGAATGCTGCCGAAACTCCTCATTCTTCCTACCTCCTCACATAATATGGTACCTATCGGGACAGGATAACGCACTCAGGTCCGGGCAGACGGGAAAGCCGGCCGCCGAACCTCACTGTGGAGAAAAAATAAAACAACATTGGAAACAAAATCTACGCATGACACGAACAATGATACTACAGGAGACCGGTTTCCGCATCCGTCATTCCTTCGGAACATAGAGCCCCGCGGGGTTGGACCCGGCAAGGCCGGCCTGAAGAAGATGGTCCGGCACAGGCGAAAGAGCGGCGGCCTGCTCCTCGCTGAGCAGAGGATAATATGGCAGCAGATTGAAACCGTCGGCTATGTACTCGAGATCCTCTTCTCCGTCCGCCCATCCCCGCCCGTCGTACCGCTCCAGCTTCAGGGGGCGGGAATAAGCCCTGAGAGTTTTCTGCCCCAGGGTGTTGAAATAGAAATCAAAATAGGACATGGCCAGTTCACGGAGGCTCCGGTACACTGGTTCCCGGAAGCGGAGGGTGGTGAAGTTGGACTTCGCCACGGCTCCCCAGCACCCCCTCTCCCGGAAGACGGCGATCACATGATCATCGTCGTTCCAGGCCCGGAGGTCCACCAGCAGCGGCGGGTATCCAAGCTCCCGGAGGCAGGCCGCTGCAAACAGGGCCCCTTCGAAGCAGTGGGCTGATTTCTCTGAATAGACCCTTGCCGGGGGCTTGCACTCCTCCACCGCGTTATAGGGGATGGAGTCAAGGAAACGCTGTATTTCTGAAGGGTTAGCGAAACATGGCCTGAACATGGGATCACCCTCCGGGGGAAAAATTGCCGGAAGGCACGGATCCTTCCGGCATGGTCAGAATCAGTCGTCCAGGTAGGAATCGAAGTAGCCGGAAATATGGATCACCGGAGTCCCCTTGTCCCCGGACCCGGACGTGAGGTCGCAGAGGGATCCGATGAGGTCCGTAAGCCTGCGGGGAGTCGTCCCGAGGGTGGAATGGCTGAACCGGTCCATGGAGCCCTTGGCCCGAATGGCGTCCCGAACCGCCTCCTCCGGGGACTTGTCCCCCGAATTGTCAGCGATATACTTGAGCTTGATCTCCTTCGGCATTCCGTCGAGACCGTCGGTGTAGCCGGGTGAGACCACGGGATCGGCCAGTTCCCAGATGCCGCAGACGGGGTCCTTGAAGGCGCCGTCGCCGTAGACGAGGACCTCCATATGTTTTCCTGTCCGCGCCTGAAATTCCTTCTGAAGGTCCAGGGCGAACCTGCGGCTGTCCCTGGGGAAAAGCTTCACCGTCCCGTCGCTCGTGAAATTCGACCCCAGCAGCCCAAACTCGGGATTGTACCCCATGCCGTCCCTGTGGGGCTCCGAGCAGAGCTGGTCGAGGGACACTACCAGGGCCCCCGCCTGCTCCAGTATCTCCCTGTGGAGATGCCGGGCATGGATGCTGGCGGCGATGACGGTGTTCGAGAATTTCAGGGCGGCCAGCGGTGTATTCGCAAAGTGGATTTCTACCCTGCCGGGATCCATCTCCCTGTAGTACCTCACGTAATCCACCCCGGTAAAGGGGTGGAGGTAGCGGCCAAAAACCTCCTCATATTCCTGTTCGCCGAAAAGACCGTCTTTCAGCCTGCCGCTTCTGAGGAAGAACTCCCGGGGGTCCATGACCAGGTTCCCCACCTCGTCGGCGGGGTAGGAAAGAAGAATGTGGACCTTCCCCCGAACGCCCCTGACAATGCCTTTCAGGATCTGCCCGAACCGGTTCCGGCTGAGAATCGGGAACAGGAGGGCCACGTCGCCCTCCGGCACCTTGCGGCGGACGTCTTCGGCAATGTCTTCCAGGGTGGCGTAGTTTCCCTGGGCTCGTGCCAGGAGGGATTCCGTCACGCCGACGATGTCGCGGTCACGGAGAGGGAAAGGGTCGCGGGGGCATTCCGATGCTTGTATCAGTTCCGAGGAGACGATGTCCACGAGGTCGGCACCCCTGGAAATGACGGGGAGCCGGATTCCCCGCGAAGCGGCGCCTATGTAGCGCATGGGGCCTCATTCCTTCCGAAGAGGTATGGTGGGCGGCCGCAGAGAATCAAATTCCGGGCCTGAAGTATTGTATCATTTTTCCGCCGGGCGGCAAAAGAGAGGAACCAGCCCCGCAGGGAGTATCCGGTCCATGCTCAGTCAAGTGAGGAACAGACAGCCCCGGCGGCCTCGACTCTTGCAAAGGCGCCGCCCAGGGCCGCGAGGAAGGCCGCCTGAACCTGTTCCGCCGGGACAACGGTCTCCCCGAAGGCAAGGGACTTTGTCGCGCAGGCATCCCCTGCGAGGGTGCAGCTGAAGCCGAGGTCCGCAGCGGCCCGGACCGTGGTGTCGATGCACATGTGGGTCATCATGCCCGCAATGATCAGCCGGTCGGGATTCAGCTCCCGCAGGCGGCCGAGGAGCGGAGTTTCCCTGAAACTGTTGGGGAAATGCTTGACGAAGACCGTCTCTCCTTCTTCAGGGAGGACACATGGCCTGAAATCCGCACCCTGTGTTCCGGGCAGGAAAAAAGTAGATCCGGGACGGGTGGAAACGTGCCTGACATGCACCACGGGGAATTTCTTTTTCCTGAAGGATAGAAGGAGATCTTCAGCCCTCTTTGCAGCTTTCTCGCTTTCATGGAGCTCCATGGCCCCTCCGGGGAAATAGTCGTTCTGGATGTCCACAAGCAAAAGAACCGGGTTCATAAGACGCCTCCCTCAATTTGATGTGGCCCGATTCGGGCAGGACCTCTTTCCATTATACGCCCCCCGGGGGGGGCCGTTTCCGGAAAATCAGTGCAGGAGGGAAAGATTCAGTTGCATTTTTTCATCCTGTCAATCTCCATTTTCAGCCGGCCAATCTCCTCGTAAAGCGTCGCGGAAGGTTCTTCCCGCTTTTTTTTCATCTGCTTCGAGGCAAAGACGAGCCCCGCATTGGACTGGAGCTTCTTTTTCCATCTGCAGATCTGTTCCGGAGACACGCCGAACTCCCGTGAAAGCTGGGCAAGAGTCCGGTCTTCCTTGCACGCTTCCAAAGCGACGTGAACCTTGAAGTCGACAGAATAATGTGTGGACATCATCATATTCCTCCCGGCATGGCTGATCCTGAACGGGGGTATCTGCAGGCCGCCCTGAGAGCGAGACCTTACTATCCGGCACCGGTCAGAGAATCAGCCATAGTAACAGGAGGGCATGCCGACCCGTAATTTCCTGCCGTACCCCCACGCTCCGGGCAGTCCTACATATCGCGAACAGCCAGAACCAGTACAGCTTGCCCCGCACCCGGTGCGAGGCTGTTGCTGCCCTTCATTTTCAGCATCCCCCTGCCGCCGGCGCCGAACAGCCCCCGAAAACCGGTCAGGAGATCCACTTCACCGGTTCCCAGGGACTGGGGCCCGGTTGACCGGCCTCCCTGGGCGGAAGGCACCTCCACCGTCATGGACATTCCGGCGGGCAGGGGCGCCGCAAGGCGGGCCGTCAGCTTTCTCGGGGTATTTCCTGTGGAGAAAAGGAGGAAGGAAAAGGAGCTTTCCGCCGGTTTGCCTCCGATCATGGCAACCATGGATACGGAGGCCCCCTTAACGTGAACGCCCCAATATTCCGGAATGGAGACCTCCAGGGGGAGGGCGGCCGATTCCGCCGCGTCCAGCGGGGAACAGAAGGGCACGGACAGCGGAATCCCTTCGGCGGAAACGACAAGGACCAAAACTGCCAGTATCCATACGAAACCGGTCCGGTGACTTTTCATGGTGCCTTTCCCCCTTTCCCCGGCGTTTATTTCTTTTTTCCCGAAGAGGACGTTGTGACCGTGCCGCTGTCAATGAACTGTATGGTCCGCTTTTTCGGGAAAATGAGGTTCACCATCTCCACCGCATCTCCCGGAGCCAGTTCGATGGTCTTCGACTCTGTCTCGAACTGGTATCCGGCGGGAATACCCGCCTCGTAAAACTTCAGCTGCCAGTTTCCCGGGCGTATGTTGTCGAAAACAAACTCGCCGTTCATGTCGGTGGAACGCCTGACAGTCTGGTCTTCCCTGGACAGCTCCACCAGTATGTGGGCCAGGCTGACCGGCCCGGTGCCTGAAGAATCCGGTGCCGGCGCAGCGGCCCCGTCCTTCCCTGCATCGCCGCCCAAAGCCACCCTTCCCCTGAAAATCGCTCCCTGGGTTATGCCGATGTCCATGGAGACAGGGGTCGGCCCTCCTTTAACTTCAAGGGAGATCGGGTACTTCTGCACCGTAGTAAAACCGTACCCGATGGATTTGGGGTCGATCATGACGCGGTAAAAACCGGGCTCCAGGGCGGGGAAGAGAAAAACACCGTCCTTGTCCGTCACCACGGCTTCAGTACCTACCCTGACGACAATGTCGGGAAGCCCGGGCTTTTCAGGAACCATGGAGTTGAATACCCTGCCCCTCAGAATGCCCACGTTCGTCTTCTTCACCGTCTTGATGCCTATGGGTATCTGGTAGGAAAGCCGGTACTCCGTCTCATAATCGTCCCGGGATACTTCCAGCGTAAGAAGACGGTCTTCCGTCATCTCGTAGGTGGCAATGAGGTCGAACTGGTTTGAAAGCATTTCCGCGTTGTCCCCGATGCCGGACCGCGTATAGGCCAGCGAGAGGGTGAGCCGCGGAGAGGCCCTCCAGAAGACGGATCCTCCGAAACTGCTCGACCCCCTGAGAAGGTAGCTCTCGCTCAGCACGTCATTGTCGCCGAGGTTCCAGAAAAAGCTCAGGGTCAGGTTGGGCGAGGGGAAATAGCTCACGAGAAAGTTCACGTTCCAGGCCGATTCCGACACTCCGGTGAGATGATTGTGCTGGTCGCTGAACCGGGGCTCCACCGACCAGTTTATCTGTCCGAAACTCCGGCCGAACCGGACCCAGTACGATGTCTCCGAATAATCGAATTCGGCCGGGGCAAGCCGATCGACCCGTCCGAAATCGTCAAAGCCGACCATGAGAAACCAGCCGTTCTGCAGGGAAAAATCAAGGGTCGCCTGTACCAGGTTCTCCGAGGTGGCCGTATCCGACTCCCCCGGCCTGCGGTCGAGGTTGTTCTCGTAGGAGGACACACCAACTCCGAGCCTCATTTTCGGTCCCAGGGGCACGCTCACGGAAGCGTTTTCGTAGTCGTAGCTGTGGAAATACCCCCAGTAGTCTGCCCCGGCATGGGTCTTGCCCAGGGAGAAAGACATCTTTCCCGCGGTCATTCCGCGCCACAAAACCCGGTAAGCGTCCTCGTCGTTTTTCGCTCCGGGCCGGTCGGTGCTGCTGCGCCCGTATTCGAGCTCGAGGGTATCGTTCTGTCCCGTCCTGAGCCGGGCTTCCAGGCTCCAGAGCTTGTCCTCGGCCTCCGGTTCAGTGCTCGTGGCTTTTGTTTCGGACTGGGCCACGTTCAGACGGAGAAAGGAATCTTCCCCCAGGGAGTGCTGGAGGTAGAACCCCCTGTCTATCCAGTCTTCCTCTCCGGCCCGGTCTCTCACATAGAACAGGCCTGCGGACATGCTGCCCCCGGCCATGGACTTGAAATCCACCCCGAATCCCCTTCCGTAGGAGGAATAAATCGTCAGGGGGGAAACACCGTAGGGCTGATCCCCCATCAGGATACCGAGTGACCTGCTCGAGTAATTCATCCAGTACTCGTCGGTCCGGCTGAAGAAGGAGGAATCTTCCACATCGGGCCCCCGAAAGGAAAAGGAAAAATGCTGTTCTCCTTCTTCGTCCAGGGTACCCGCCCCTTTCCACTCGAAGGACGGCTTTGTGTCACCTTCCGCAGTTCTCGCCACAGACACGGCGAATGTCGAAGGGAGAATATGGTAAGGTTCCGGTTTTTTGAAGAGGGCCGGGACGACCTCCAGAAGGACCGCGGTGGAGACTGCCTCCTCCTTTTTGCCGTCCTTCTCGACATCCGCCGTTATCTGGATGACGGTGACGGTCCCCCGGAATCCGGGGTCGATCTTTCCTGATACGGAAAGAGCCGCCCCTTCCCCGGGCGCGAGAAACACTTCCGAAGGAGCCGCCAGCACCGGGGAATTCGGATCGGTGTTCTTCGCCCTGATCAGGAACGTACGGGGGATGTTGCCAGAATTGACCAGCCGGGCGGAAAACTCGTATTCTTCCCCCGCCATGAGCGATGCCGGCGGGTTCTCCGCCATCAGGTCCGTCTTGGCCACCGCGAGAACCACCACATCGTATTCCACCGCGTCCCGGATGGAGGGATCCCGGTCGGACTGCACGGAATACCTGATCGTTTCCCTTCCCTCGCCGGCGTTGATGGGTATCTGGAACGACAGGAGACGGACGGCGGAAGCCTGGGCCGGCAGCACAAAGGACGTCATGGGAATCACCAGCGTCCAGCCTTTCGGCAGGGTCACCTCTTCCCGGAACCGTTCCTGCCTGTTTGTCCGGTTGGTAACCTCGAAACTGATGGTGTGCATGCGGCTCGGCTCGGACACGATCTGGACCGGGGATACGACCCGTACCTCCAGCCCCCGGCCGCGAAACTGGGCACAGGAAGGCACTCCTCCCAAAAGGAAGAGAAAAACAAGCCCCGCCGACAACCCCCTGCCGACCCGCATGGCGTTCATGACTGTTTCCTCCCGCTACTTGAGCTCCAGGACGTAATTCGCCCCAAATACGTTATCGTCGCCGTTGTCGGCCACGACCACCGCCTTGTATCCTCCCGGCGCCAGCTTTGACAGGTCGAGCACGAACCGGGCAGAACATCCGGGATAGATCCGGTGGCTGCTCCCGTCGATCTTTCCGCTCGACTGCCCCTTTTTGTCGAACAGCTCGGTCCACACATGGGGTGCCAGCAACCGTTCCCCGGTATTTTCGAGATCAAGGGTCAGGAAGCGGCCGTTCTTTTCCCTGGTCAGGCTGCGACTCTGGAAACTGAGCTTCGCCTCACCGGATTTGCCGATGGCGGTGATCATCTGCACGGCAAGGCGTATCACGGTAACGACCTGGATGTCCACATCGTTCTCCTGCTTTCCCGGCGTCAGCAGGCTTTTGGGGACAGGTTCTATCATGAGCAGGCTCCAGTAGGTTCCCTTCAATTTCGGGTCAGGAGGTACGGAAAGGGTGAAATTGATCGTCAGAGTCCCCTTTGCCGGTATCACCGCCTGGTTGGGTGTCAGGGTTATCCAGGAGGTATTCGACCGTCCCACCGTTCCGGCTTTCTGGAAGAGGGCCCGCCCGTCCGCGTAATGAAGATAGTCCTGGAGAAATATCTTGACCTCGCTCTCCTCGTCTCCCTCGTTCTGGACGACGATCTCCCCCCGGGTCCTTCCTCCCGGGTCAAGGGTGAACGACCTGGTCAGCGTTCCGTCCACGTTCAGGTTGACGCCGGCAGAAAGGCTGCCGCATATGACTGCCGTCAAAATGCAGGCAAGAAAAAATCCGTTCAAAAGCGCCCTGTTTTTCATCGCGTTCTCACCACCGTAAAAATCAGGCTGGTCCGTATCGTTGCCCCGGGAGTCCGGGGAGTGATCCCCGCAATTTTAATCTGAAGGGGGACCTGGAGCCTGTCCCCTGTTCCGGAAAAAAGAAGCGCCGGGCTCTCGCCGACGGGAATATACCCCATTCCGCTGCGGATCCAGCCTGCCCCATGCCCGCTGCCGCTCCGGCGAACCCAGAGCTTCACCCCTTCCGGAAGGGGTGAACCCTGTATTTTGACCTCAATTCCCCACTGTTCACGGGTATTTCCCGCATTGACCACGCTGATTGCAGCGGATCCCGGCATACTCTGCACCGAGGGATCGGGAGAAGACCAGAAAAAAGACTTGAGAGGAAACTGCCAGCTCCCCGAGATGATCACGTCAAGACCTTCCGCCGCCCTGGGAAACAGGGCTGCCCCGGAAAAAAAGAGGCACAGGAAAAGAAAAACCGCTGATACCTTCCATTGTGCTGTCCTCATAGAAAAGTCTCCCCTCGATGGTGCCGGACCGCCTGAAAGGAAAAGCCGGCGGGGCCTTCCAAAACACTTCATTCAGAACTTCCGGCCAATGGAACAAACGACTGGTACCTGTCTGCCCGCTTCCCCGCGCTAAATCTGGTCGAGTATGGTCAGCTTCAGGACGACCATACCGTTGCCGCCCGCGGCGCTGTTGTCAGCGTACAAGCTGATCTCACCCGTCCCATAGGAACCATACAGCTTCTCGAGCCCCTTCACGAGGTCCACATCCGCCGTCCCGAGCATCTTAAGGCCCGTGGAGGTGCCGATGCTGTCGGGCCTGTTCAGAAGGCCCCACATGGACACGCCCGTGGGAAGGGCGGGCGAAATGGACCCGACGATCTTGCGGAGCCCTACGCCCGTGGCCGCCGCCCCGTACTTGAAGCCCTTCTTGAAGTTGCCCGATCCCGGAGCTCCGATAAAGGTGCAGATCTTGAGCTCGTCTTCCACAATATAGACCGTTGTCATCGGCTGGATTTTCCAGAAGATGTTCAGCGAATCGGAATTGGGAAGGGGATCGCAGGAAGGAGGACAAAAATTCAGGTCCACTTCCTCCGCCAGGACAACCCCTGCCACGCCGAACACGAACAGTACCGAGAGAAGCACCATTACCGCTTTCTTCATTACACTCACCTCTTCTTTCCGTGTCGTGTTGCCCCAAAAAGGCCCCGCCGGCCTTCGGACACAAAGAACCAACTGTCTGCGGAGACACAATTGCCTGTCCGCGCAGCAAACGCCAAAAGAACATTTCAGACACTGAAATGCAGAACCCTTGCGACCTGGAATAAACTACCGAGATGGGATATCCGGAACAAACTGAAAGGATTATGATAGATAGGGAGAACCCCTAGAAAAAAGAAAGACCGTCAAAAAGAAAAGAACACCATGCCCCACGATGCACACCATGAGTCGCCCCACGCATTGCCCCTTGCCGAATCCTCGCGTTGCTCTTCGTTTTGATCTTTTCCTTGCTCTTTGCTTTGCTCTTTGCTTTGCTCTTAATTTTGCTCTTTGCCTTAACCTTTGCCTTGTGTTTTTGCTTGCTATGCCCCACATAATGCACTTCAAAATATCTTTTTTCATTGCACTACCATTTTGTTTCGGCGCAATTATATCTTTACAAAAAACTTTGTCAATAGCTTTGTTGCTGTATTATGTATTTTCGGATTTAGTGTATTCTGACGACACCTTTACCTGTATTTATTCCGGCAGAATGAAGGATGCGAAAAGAACAGGAGATCAATCGAATTGCAGCGAAGCCTGGCGGAGTATCAGTGCACGCTAAGACGCCGGTGAAGTTGCTCCACCGGCGTCTTACCTCATTGCGGGGAAAAAAAGTTCAGGCCTGCAACGCCACCGCCACGGCGGGATCGAAAGAAAGACTGATGCTCTCTCCCTCGGTCCACATCCTTTTCCCGGGAAGAAAGGGATCGAAGGAGAGCACCGTCCGGCCGCTTTCCAGGGCAACCTCGTACTCCATGCGCCCGCCGAGGAAGGTGGCGGTGAGCACAGTGCCCTTCATCCCCTCCCCCGGTGAAGGCAGGAGGTTTTCGGGCCGGACGACCACCGCCGCAGGAGCCCCCGGAGCGAAGGAGGCGTTTTTAACGGCCCGGACCGGCACTGTGAGCCCGGCAATGGAGACTGAGGCCGTTCCGCCCTCCACAGAGACGACCTCTCCGGGAATGATATTCGCCTGGCCGATGAAATCGGCCACGAAGAGAGAGCTGGGGTCGCTGTAGATCTCGAGGGGCGCCCCGATCTGCTCCACCTTTCCCCTGTTCATCACCATGATCCTGTCGGACATGGTGAGGGCCTCTCCCTGGTCGTGGGTGACATAAAGGCAGGTGATATTCAGGTGTTTCTGGATTCTCCGTATCTCGGTGCGCATGTGAATTCGCAGCTTGGCGTCGAGGTTGGACAGAGGTTCGTCCATGAGGAGGACCCTCGGCTGAAGCACGAGCACCCTGGCAAGGGCCACCCGCTGCTGTTCTCCCCCGGAAAGCTGGTTCGGGAACCGCTTCTCCGCCTTCCCCAGTCCGACGAGGTCAAGACCCTCCCGGACCATGCGGCGGATCTCCTCCTCCCTGTATCCCTTGACGCGGAGTCCGTAGGCCACGTTCTCGAAGACGCTCATGTGGGGAAACAGGGCGTAATTCTGGAAGACGAAGCCGATGTCGCGCCTGTTCACGGGAACGTTGGTCACGTCCTGGCCGTCGATGGTGATGGTTCCCCCTGAGGGTATTTCGAATCCCGCCACCATTCTGAGGGTGGTGGTCTTCCCGCATCCCGAGGGGCCGAGAAATGTCACCATCTCCCCGGGCGTTACCGTCATGGAGACATCGTCCACCGCCCGGACAAGTTCCCGGTCCTTCTGGAAGATTTTCGACACGTTCGAGAGTTCGAGTGTAACGGCCATCAGCCTCGGCCTCCTTCGCCGGAAATACGCCTCGTTGCGAAGCGGGTCAGGCCCGTCAGCACGGCGGTGGCGCCGAAGACGAGCAGAATCAGAACGACGGAAAAGGCGCATGCCTGGGCGAACTGCAGTTCCGTCATGCACTCGAGAATACGGGTGGTGAGCAGGCTCCACCGGACGGACACCAGGAAAATGGTGGCGCTGATGGCGGTCATGCAGTGGATGAAGAGGTATCGCATCCCCATGAGCACCGCAGGGACCACCAGGGGAACGGTCACCCGGAAGAAGGTCCTGGCCGCCCCGGCGCCGAGGCTGGCCGACGCCTCCTCGATGGACGGGTCGATCTGGTGAAGGGACGCGATCACCGCCCGGATGCCCGCGGCGTGGTAGCGGAACATGTAGGCTGCCACGAGAATGGTCATGGTGCCCGTGAGCAGGATGGGTCTTTCATTGAAGGCGATGACGTAGGCTATGCCCACCACAGTTCCCGGAAGGGCGTAGTTCAGCATGGAAAAGAATTCCATGGCTCTGTTGCCGAAAAAACGCTTCCGCTGGGCGATATACCCCACCACTACGGCCATGAGACCACCGAGAGGGGTGGCCACCGCAGCGATGGACAGAGTGTCCGTGATGGCCTTGCGGCCGTGGGTGAACACGTAATGGAAATTTTCCCAGGTGAGGGAGTTGTCCACGCCCCAGACCTTCACCAGGGCTCCCCAGAGAATCAGGGAATAAAGATAGAGAATGAAGGCGGTGACGGTGAAACATACCCCCAGCACGAGCCCCTCCGCGAGCTTGCCCTTGCTCTTGAAGCCCGAGCGGCTTCCCGTCTTCCCGCTGATGGTCACGTAGCTCTTCTTCCCCACCCACAAGCGCTGAAGCACATAGACCCCCATGGCGGGAAGAAGGAGCAGGAAGGAGAGGGCCGCTCCGCCCCGCAGGTCATACAGCCCTGTGATCTGGAGGTACGCCTGGGTGGGGAGCACGGGAAAGCTGTGGCCCGCCAGCACAAGGGGCGTGGCAAAATCCGCCAGGGAGCTCGCGAAGAGCAGGAGGACCGAGTTGGCGATGCCTGGGGTGGAAAGGGGAAAGGTCACCGTACGGAAAACCCTTCCGGGTGAAGCTCCAAGGGAAAGGCCGGCGTCCTCGAGGTTCGGGTCGATGGCGGAGAGCACCGCCGCCAGAGTGAGGAATGAGACGGGGAAGTAGGTCAGCGTCTCGGACATCCAGGTACCCCAGAATCCGTAGAAGTTGAAGTTCTCTATGCCGAAAAACTTCAGCAGGATGCCGTTGGGCCCCAGGGAAAGGGTCAGGGCGATGCTGCTCGTGAAGGGCGGGGAGATGAGGGGCAGCGTGGTGACCGCGCCGAGAAACCATTTCAGCCAGGAGGGGATGGAAATCCTGGTGACGGCGAAGGCATAAATGTACCCCAGCACCGTCCCGGCCACCGAGACGGCCGTGGCGAGCCAGAGGCTGTTCAGAAAGGCCTGCCTGTCATACCAGCTGTCGAGAACCGCCCCGAGGTTCGAGAAGGAAAGCTGCCCCTCCACCATAAAAGTGGTCAGAAAAAGCCGGAAGAGCGGGTACAGGACAAAGACCGCCAGGGAAATCCAGATGGCGGCGAGGGCAGGGAGAAGGGCAGGGTCCCTTTTCAGGGGCGAAACCTTCTCCGGAGCGGAGAGCGCGGATGGTCGATTCATGGCGTCATTCTCCTTGAGTGAACTGTAATGCATACCGAACAAGGAAAAAGCCCCGGCGGGAGAGACTCCCGCCGGGGATGGGAACCGCTTCTGATTCCCGGGAAGACTTACTTGATGACTTCGTTGATCCAGTGGTCCACGAACGCCTTCCGGTTCTCGCCCTTCCAGGTCACGTCCACTTCCACCAGGTTGACCTTCGAAAGGTCAAGGGCCGGGTTGGTCACTTCCACGTCTCCCCGGGTGGGGATATAGTTGATCTTTTTGTCCACAAGCAGCTGGGCGAAGGTTTTGGAAGAAGCCCAGTCCATGAACTTTTTGGCGTTTTCCAGATTTCTAGCGCCTTTCAGGACGCCCGTGGCCTCGATGCCGTAGGAGACACCTTCCTTCGGGTAGCTGATCACGACCGGGTGCCCCTGCTGCTGGATGTCCAGGGCGTCCACGATGTAGAAAATGCCCGAAGCCGCCTGCCCCGTCGCCACGGGCATGGCGCCGCCGGCACCGCTCTTGGTGTACATCTGGATGTTCTGGTGCATCTTCTTCTGGTAGGCGAACGCCTCGTCCTCGCCCATGATCTTCACCAGGGAGTAGATCCGCTCCGTGGCGGTCCCGGAGGTGCGGGCATCGGCCATCTGGAGACCGTTTTTATAGGCGGGGTCGAGGAGGTCGTTCCAGGAGGAGGGGGCTTCGAGTCCCTTGTCTGCCAGGAATTTCGAGTTGGTGAGGAAGACCAGAGGGATGATCCCGATGCCGGTCCAGTAATTCTCTTTCGAGCGGAACTTTTCGGGGATGCCCTCAGCCCCGGCGGGCTTGTAGGCCTCGAAGACCCCTTCCTTTATGCCGGCTTCGTAGGTGTCCGCCGGGCCCCCGAGGATCATGTCCACCTGGGGGTTGTTCTTCTCTGCCACCACCCTGGCGAGTGCCTCGCCGGATGAGAATCTCATGAAATTCACCTTGATCCCCGTTTCAGCGGAAAAGGCCTCGAAGACCTGGGAAGCATACTTCTCCGGCATGATGGTGTACGCGTTGAGTTCTCCCGAAGCCCAGGCCCCCGCAGCCATGACGGCCACGAGGAGCAGTGAAGCGATGACGACTCTGAATTTGGACAAAACGATCATCTCCTTCTGTTTTGGTATGCAATGTAAACGTTTCTTCCCGCCCTCTTATTATGGCCCCGGGGCTCCCGTTTCGCAACATGAACCTGGAAAGAAAGAAAAAAGAGAAAAGTAGCCGCTCCTTTCCTCACCCGGCGCATCCCATGGAAAGCGGGATCCGCCCGGAGGCGGATCCCGCTTTATGTCTTTGCTTTTTACCTTCAGAGGTTACTTGGAGTATCCGAGTTCCTTCGCTTCGTCCTTGTAGCCGAGATCCCACAGGACCGTGCGGTAGATCTCGAGGAATTCCTTGCCCTCGGGGGTCTTGTTGCATTCTTCGACCACGAGCTTGTGTCCCACGCTCCGTACCTTGGCCTCGTCCTCGGCGCTCCAGCGGACGACGGTGATGTTGGGCATCTCCTTCCACTTTTCCCGGGCCTTGATCTCATGGACGTAGACCATGGCGGAAAGGTAGCGGATGCGGTCGCGGGCCGTGATGACGATGTCCTTGTATTCCTGGGAAAGGGCATTCCACCTGTCGGGGTTCACCACCAGGGGGAAGTACTCGCAGGTGCCGTTCTGGAAGGCGGGGTCCACCACGTAGGTTGCCACTTCGTGGAAGCCCATGCGCATGTTCTCGTCCCAGAAGGTCCATTCGGCGGCGTCGATGTTCTTCGTCTGGAAGGCGGTGTAGATCTCGGGGGCGGAGAGGGAGACCGTGGTGCCGCCGAGGGCCCTGTAGAAGAGGGCGCCGAAGCCGGAGGAACGGATCTTCTTTCCCTTCACGTCCTCGATGGTGTTGATGGGCGTGACGGACATGAGCTGCTCGTTGATGGGGCTGGTCATGGCGTGGCCGAGATACTTGATGCGGTGCTTGGCATAGAGCTTCTCGAACCAGGGCTCGAGCTTCTCCACCAGGTAGGCGCCCTCGGCAAAGGTGCCGAGAGGGGAACCGGGCTGGGTGGTGAGGGTGAAGAGAGGATCCTTGCCCGTCCAGTAGGCGCTGTAGACCATGGCGGCATCCACCACTCCGTTGGCCACGCCGTCGAAGGACTCGAACACGGGGAAGAGCACGCCGGCCGCATAGGGCTCGATGACGAACTTTCCGCCGGACAGGGTCTTCACCGTCTCGCAGAAAACTTCGGCGATCCGCTGCTGCTCCGTTCCGGGCATGGCGTGGGTCACCAGGCGCCACTTCACGTCCTGGGCAAGGGCCCCGTGGGCTCCCGCGAGAAGAAACACAAATGTCAGTACAAGTGCAAGGGTCTTTTTCATTGGGTCTGATTTCCTCCTTTTCTGGATTTGGGTTCCGCTTTTCATGAACACTCCGGTGCGCCGTTTGTTTCGTTTACTCTTTGACTGTTTTCCCTGCTTTCCTGGCGGCGCCGTTCGCACGCTCCTGAATCGCTCCCCCCTTTCGCTCCGGGTATTCCTGCTTCAGAGTTGAAGATTCACAACGGGTTTCAGGCGTTGCCGCCCCCTACATGCCCATGATGTATCTCGGAAGCCACATCACGATGTCGGGGAACATGAAGATGGCGGTGATGCAGACGATCTGCAGCAGAAGAAAGGGAACGCTCGCCTTGTAGATTTCCACGATATCCACGTCGGGAGGAGTGCATCCCTTCAGGTAGAACAGGCTGAAACCGAAGGGGGGCGACAGGTAGGCGCTCTGGAGCAGCACGTTGAACGCCAGACCCACCCACAGGGGATCGAAGCCGAGCCGGGAGAGGATGGGGGCGATGATGGGGACTGCAAGGAAGATGATGGCCCCCGGTTCGAGGAACATGCCGAGGATGAAGATGAACACCGCGGAGACGAGGAAGACCATGTTCGGGCCTCCGGGCATGTTCATGGCTATGTTGGTGATGAGGGTGTTTCCTCCGAGCCCTGAGAAGACGGAACCGAAGGCTCCGGCACCGATCATGGTCCACCCGACCATGGCGGACACGCCGAGGGTCTCGAAACATGAAGTATAGACGATTTCCCAGGTGAGGCGTCTCTTCAGCATGCCGATAATCAGGGCTCCCGCCGCTCCGAAAGCCGCCGCCTCGGTGGGTGTGGCCACGCCCATGAGAATGGACCCGAGGACCACCAGGATCAGCAGACCGGGAAAGAAAACGCTCTTCATGGAAATCAGCTTTTCCTTCCACGTGGCCCGTTCGTTCGGGGGCAGGGACGGGCAGAAATCCGGGTCGAGAAGTCCCCGGATGAGGACATACCCGATGTACAGAATGGCCAGGAGAATTCCGGCGGAAAGGCCGCCTGCGAAAAGGCCGCCGATGGACACACCGGTGACGCATCCGTAGAGCACCATGTTCGTGCTCGGCGGAATGAGCTGTCCCAGTGTCCCCGCGCCCATGACGCAGCCCAGGGCCATACGCTTGTTGTATCCGTGCTTCAGCATCTGGGGCAGGCCGATGAGCCCGAGGCCGATGACTCCTGCCGCCACCACGCCGGAAACTGCCCCGAGAACCGCGCCCACCACCACGGTGGCCACGGCGAGACCGCCCCGAAGCCCCCCGGACCATTTGAAGAAGGCGGAATAGAGGTCCTCCACCACGTTGGTCTTCTGGAGGATATAGGCCATGTAAATAAAAAGCGGCACGGCGATGATGACGAAATTGTTCATGGAGCCCCACGCCGCCGAGACGACTATGTTCAGCGCTCCGGGACCCCAGAGAACGTAGGCGAACCCTATGGAGACAGCGGCGAGGGAGAACGCGATGGGCACCCCTCCCGCAAGGAGCACGAAAAGGGTGGCGAACATGAGAAGAGGGTACAGTTCACGGGCCATGGCGAATCTCCTCCGTCAGTTTGCTTCGCCGCCGGTCTTTTCCGGGCGGCCGAGAATGAGGGCAAGCATGTCCTTGAATGCCTGCCAGGAAATGAGGGCGCAGGAAATGGGAATGATCCATCGGTACCACCAGACTTCCGGGTTGAAGGGCGTCTGGTGGGTGGACCGCTCCCTCATGAGGGTGGAGCGCCAGGCTCCGGGTACGCTCACCCAGATGATCGTCAGGGCGACGAAGAGCACCACCGCCTCGGCGAAGATGGCCAGGATGCGCTTCCACTTCGGGGGAAGGTAATGGCTGAGCACATCCACCGCCACATGCTTCTTTTCGAAGTGGCAGTAGGCGGAGCCGAGCATGAAAAATGATCCGTAAAGAAAAAGGGATACTTCAAAAGTCCAGATGGGGGTTTCGTTGAAAATATACGATTTCAGGGAGCTGTAGACGATGCCGACGATGAGCGGCAGAATCAGAAGTGACACGAGCTTGCCAAATCGCTGCATGGGCCGTCCTCCTTACTGGATTGTTTCTCCTGTTTTTTCAGGTGGTGGAGCCGTCCTGTGAACGGCGGGAAAATGCCCGGAATGCCGACAGTGTTTCAGTATAAGGACAGGGAAGGTATCGTTCAATTTTTAGACATTTTTGTGTGGTTTTGCTCCTTTTTGACAACGGGTCCCGTGGCAAAATACAGCTTCTGGGGACGCCCCACCGTGGTCAGTTCGAAATCCACCGCAACCTCCTCCCGCTGGACGAGAAGTTCAAGATACCGGCGGGCGCTGGAGCGTGAAATGCCGAGCATTCTGCCGGCATCCGCCGCGGAAAGGGGCTTTCTCGATTCCTGCAGCAATTTTCCCAGGCGGATGAGCAGGGTCTCCTGGAAGCCCTTGGGGGCCCCCTCCGGAGCTCCCGAAAGCCGTTTTCTGAAGCCGAGAAGGCGGTCGAGATCCTCCTGCCGCCAGGGCATATCTCTTCCCACCAAACCGTGGTAATACTCGCTGTAGGCTGCCAGCGCCCTGGTGAGCCGCTCCCATTCGAAGGGCTTGATCAGGTAGTCGAAGGCTCCGGAACAGATGGCGCCCCGGACGATGTCTGGTGACTTTTCCGACGAAAGAATAATGAAATCCACCCTCGGAAAATGCGCCCGCATGCGCCGAAATCCCTCCAGCCCATCGAACCCGGGAAGGGCGATATCGAGAAGCACGAGATTCACCGTGGTTTTCGAAAGAAGCGGAGCGATTTCTCCCCCCTTTTCTGCGAAACCGGCAAAGGAATATCCCTGTCCGTCAAGAACCACTTTCCGGTACAGGGTGCGAAGCATGGGATCAGGTTCCGCAATCAGCACTGGGAGTGAATACACTTTCCGACCTCCTTCACAGGGGACATAGCACCGTCTTCTTTTTCAAAAGGAGGCGCCGCCGTTTCCCGCGGTACCCTGCCGGCCTTCCTCCATGGTCCTGCCGAAGGAGAGGAGGCCCGGAAGAAAATATAGAAAGTATTATACAGGATAACCCCGTTTGTCAAAATACCTGAAGAATATCCCCGCCCTGCCGGAAAAGAGCGGGGATTTCTTTCCAAAACGCGGGGCAGGGCATTTTTTGTCCCGAAATGGAAGCCCCCGTCAGCCGCCGCTGATCATGTGGATTGCCTGGACTTCAGCGCCGTCAGGTATTCGGACGGAGGCAAATTCATCCCTCTTGTGGGGAGTCCCGTTCACCCACACGGCAATCATGGGAAAAGTAAATTGCCGCTCCTCCAGCAAATCCCGGATGGTCATGCCTTCCCTCCACTGGGCCTGCTCGCCGTTGACCTGGATCATGCCCTTCCCGCCGACCTCCAGCAGGGTTCGAGAAGTTCGAGCACTTCGGGGCTGCCGAGCCCCAGGCGTTCCACCGTCTCCTTCGTCGGCACGCCGTTCCTGTCCCAGCCCCTCCGGGCATA
>Ga0228536_1000322_pt1 | contig 102341 bp, 93 predicted proteins | sample SJ1Smetagenome_FD_168611 | JGI IMG/M metagenome (GOLD analysis project Ga0228536, IMG submission 168611) | Enriched culture of PCE-dechlorinating microbial communities from Ithaca, New York, USA - SJ1.S | ecosystem: Engineered > Modeled > Simulated communities (microbial... > Unclassified...
CCGCAGAAAGGAGGCTTTGCTCAAAGCCAAGTCTTGATTTTGTGCCTTCTAGTGGTAAACATCATCCCGATCATACTGGTAAACATCACCCGGCTATGGGTGGTAAACTTCGGGCGGCTATTGACAGAGCTCGCGATTGGATGTTATTGGGCTGGGTGTTCTTGACCTTTGGACTGGTTCTGGGCAGCCGCTGGGCGTATGATGTGTTGGACTGGGGAGGATACTGGGGTTGGGACCCGGTGGAAGTGGCGGCGCTGCTGCCTTGGTTCAGCAGTGCGGCTTTTTTGCACACAGTCGGCGCCGAGATGCGCAACGGGCGATTCCGCCTTTGGAATCGCATTCTGATGGTATTGACGTTCGACCTGGTGGTGCTGGGGGTGTTTTTCACGCGCGCCGGGGTTTTGGATTCACTGCACGCGTATGCGCAAAGCAACCTGGGGATTTACTTTGCCATTTTTTTGGTGGCTCTTATCCTGCTTTCGGTCGGTCTGGTTTCTTATCAAGATAAAAAGGGGATGGATAAAGTTCAAACACAACAAAAAAGCATGGAACCCGGTATTGCCCTGATCTCGGGACTGCTGTTTTGCAGTCTTTTGGTGGTGTGTTTCATTGGACTGTTGAGGCCGTTATTTTTATCCTGGTTGATCAACCAGCCGCTTCTAACCATGCCAGACCAGTACAAGGCCTGGACTTCCCCACTCTTTGCTGTACTGGTTGCGTTGATGGGGTTGTACCCGCTGGTTGTGAATAAGGGGCGGATGGGACGCCTGTGGTGGTTGGCGCCGTTGGCGGGGACAACGATTCCCATAATCATGGCAATTTGCGGAGAGAGACGTTTTGCTGTGTGGTTTGGTTTCTGGCTGGTGGGCACAACGTTGAGCGCGATGGTGATGCAGATGTTCCCATTGGCGGCAAGAGGGGGTGAGGATTCTGTTTCAAAAAGTAGCAATTTTTACCATTGGTGTGTCTGGGGCATGCATACCGGAGCCGCCCTGTTTGCCCTAGGCGTGGTGGGTGTTGAACTGTTACAAACCCGTACAACCGCAACACTAGATGAAGGTATGCATATTCAGCATCAAGGGGTTCAGATTCAACTCAATGCTGTGAAAAATGAAGAACATGAAGATGTGCGTGAATCGACGACGGCAATTTTTGAACTGTTAAATGGTAGAGGACGAACGATATTTTTATCACCGCGCATTGATTTTTATAAGGAGGCGCAAACAGAATTGACCGTCCCGGCAGTGCACAGCACACTGGCGGGCGATGTGATGTTGTTGATGAAGAAAAGTGATTCCCAAAAGGGATTTGAGGTTGAATTGGTGCAATCGCCATTAATGGTGTGGGTGTGGATTGGAGGGATGATCATGGGGTGCGCCGGAATGACCGCCTTGTTATTTAAAAATTGAATCACAAATCATGGTTTTCTGCTAAGATATAAAGGTGGTTTTCTTTTAAACAAGAGAGCGAATGAAAATGGATTGCAAGACAATTTTCTATTTCACGTCGATTAAACAACTCGCCTGATTTCCATCCTGGGGCGCTGGGCCAGCGCCCGCAGGCTGGAACCCGCACATCATTTCGGCGGTGTTTTAGCCATTCTCTAATCGAGTATGCGCCAATCTCCACAACCGCCGGCGGACGTGCAGGCGGTTGTTTATTTCCCTTTGTACACTTAAGCCGATGTGCAAAGGGCAATTTATTTCAACACAGGAGGTTGGTTTTATGAAAGAAAGGCTTACACGATTTTTTGCTTCAAGATGGGGGATTGTGCTTGCCGGGGCAGTGATTGGGCTGCTGGCGGCGCTGCTGCAAAAGCTGGGCAACCCGCCTAATATGGGGATTTGTGTGGCGTGTTTTGAGCGCGATATAACCGGGGCGCTGGGTTTGCACCGGGCGGCTGCCACACAATATCTTCGCCCCGAAATTGTTGGAATGGTGTTGGGGTCAACCCTGGCGGCGCTGCTCTTTGGCGAATTTAAATCCAGGGGCGGCTCGGCACCTGTGGTGCGCTTTGTGCTGGGCGCATTCGCCATGATTGGCGCGCTGGTGTTTTTGGGCTGCCCGTGGCGCGCCATGCTGCGCCTGGCGGGCGGTGACCTGAACGCCCTGCTTGGAATTGCCGGGCTGGCGCTGGGGATCGCCATTGGTGTATTTTTTCTTAAGAATGGTTATAACCTGGGACGGGCAACGAAAATGCGCGCGGCAGTCGGCTGGGTTTTGCCGGTAATCATGCTGGGGCTTTTGTATTTGCGGATTGCCAAACCGGTGTTTGGTGAAGGCGCTCCCATCTTTTTCAGCGAAAAGGGACCAGGGTCAATGTTCGCGCCGGTGATTGTCTCGCTGATTGTTGGGTTAACCATTGGTTTCCTGGCCCAGCGCACCCGGTTTTGCACCATGGGCTCCATCCGCGATGTCATCTTGATGAATGACACCCACCTGTTGAGCGGATTGGGCGCTCTGGTGATTGCGGCATTTCTGGCAAACCTGGCTTTTGGACAATTTCACCCCGGCTTTGCAGCACAACCAGTTGCCCACAGCAATCATCTGTGGAACTTTTTGGGAATGACACTTTCAGGTCTGGCATTTGCACTGGCAGGCGGCTGCCCGGGCCGCCAGTTGTTCCTGGCGGGTGAGGGAGATTCAGATGCAGCAATTTTTGTATTTGGTATGATTTTTGGTGCGGCGTTTGCCCACAATTTCAACCTGGCTGGAAAACCGGACGCACTGGCTGAAGGTGTGCTGACAGTGGGTGGAATTTCCCCGTTTGGAGTGGCAGCGGTAGCGCTGGGTCTGGTGGTATGCCTGGCAATTGGTTTCAGTATGCGTGAAAAAATCGCATAGGATGCAAGGAGGTTTTTAATGAAAAAAGTAGATGCGCGTGGATATTCGTGCCCGCAGCCGGTGATGATGGCGCGGCAAGCGGTGCAGGCGGGTGAATTTCCCATCGAGGTGCTGGTGGATACGGTTACATCCAGAGAGAATGTGCGCCGCGCCACCCAGGCAATGGGCTGCAAAGTGGAAGTTCATGAATATGAGGATGGTTTCAGTCTTACAATCGATCGCGAAAAATAGTCATTCAGGTAAATTGTCATGAAAGAGGGCTGCAAAGCTTGATGTTTTATAGAGCTTTGCAGCCCCATAAGGGATTGATCCATGATTTATTTTGATAACGCCGCCACTTCATTTCCCAAGCCTGCTTCAGTGGTGGAGGCGATGGTTCATTATCAGCAGGAAATTGGCGCATCACCGGGGCGTTCGGGCCACCACCTGGCTGTCCAGGCGGCGCGGCTCTTGTATGATGCACGTGAAATGGTGGCAGAGATGTTTCATGCAGACGACCCGCTGCGGGTGGTTTTCTGTTTGAATGTGACCGAAGCGTTGAACCTGGCGCTGCGCGGCTTGTTGAAACCCGGCGATCATGTGGTGACAACCAGCATGGAACACAATTCGGTCATGCGCCCGCTGCGCGATTTGGAGTTGGGTGGAGTGGAATTGTCGGTAGTGAAATGCGCCCCCGACGGCAGTTTGAATCCATTGGATTTTGAACAGGCTATTCGTCCCAACACCACCCTGTTTGTGGTGAACCGCGGATCCAATGTGACCGGCACAATTCAACCGGTTGGTGATATTGGAAAAATCGCACGGAATCACAATGTTTTGCTGTTAACCGACGAAGCGCAAACCGCCGGCGCTTACCCGATTGACATGCTGGAAGACCAAATTGACTTGCTGGCTTTCACCGGGCATAAAGCCCTGTTTGGACCCACGGGTACGGGCGGGCTAATCATAGGTAAGCGCGTATCTCTGGACGGCTTGAAACCCTTGAAAAGCGGCGGTACCGGCAGCGCATCAGAGAGGGAGTATCATCCGCACTTTCTCCCAGATATGTTTGAAAGCGGCACACCCAACACCGTTGGTATTGCCGGTTTGCTGGCCGGAATGCGGTGGATTCGCGACCGCGGGATTGAATCAATACGCGAGCACGAACTGTCTTTGATCCATCATGCCCTGGCAGGATTGCATGAAATACCAGGAGTCAGTATTTATGCATCTTCTGATTTTGAAAATCAACTGGCAACTTTTTCGTTCAATGTTGATGGTATGCTGCCTTCTGAAGTTGGTGAGCGACTTGACCGGGATTATGGTATCCTTTGTCGCGTGGGCTTGCATTGCGCACCGGCAGCTCATCATACCGTTGGCACCTTCCCGGTTGGAACCGTGCGCTTTAGCATGAGTGCGATGAATACCAGGCAGGATGTTGATGCCGCTCTGAAGGCGGTGAAAGAATTGGCTGAGGAGGCCAGGCGGAGATGAAAACAGAGACGGTTTTACTGGTTCATTCCACCACGCATGCCATTCATTTTGAGAAGCAATTCTCACTGGCTGGCATTGCCTGCCAGATGGCTCCCGTGCCGAGGCAACTCAGTTCAGACTGCGGGGTGTGTGTGCGGTTTGCCAGTGCCGACCGACCGCGTGTGCAGGCAATTGTGAATGAATCTGGAATCGAAATCCAGGCATTGATTGATCTGGTTTGATTTTTTGAAAATTTAGTTTTGTGAAAGAGGAAAAATGATTGATCCAGCTGCCGAATCAACCTCGGGCAAACGAATACGGTTGACCAGCCTGTCAAACTGCGCTGGTTGAGCTTCCAAGCTCAACGCGGAGACGCTGGCGCAGGTACTGCGACCTATTCAAAACATCTTCAACACTGCCGATTATCCCCATCTCCTGGCAGGCCTCGATCAGCCGGATGATGCTGCGGTGTGGCAGATTGACGATCAGCGTGCCCTGGTGGTAACCACTGATTTCTTTACACCGGTTGTAGACGATCCTTACGACTACGGTGCGATTGCGGCTGCCAACAGTCTGTCTGATGTGTATGCCATGGGGGGCAAGCCTTTCCTGGCGTTGAATGTGGCAGCCTTGCCGCCGCATTTGCCAACCCAAATCAGCAGTGAAATTCTTCGTGGTGGCGCTGAAAAGGCGCGGGAAGCCGGTGTAGTCATTGCGGGCGGTCACACCGTTCAAGATAAAGAACCGAAATATGGTTTGATGGTGATTGGCATGGTGGAACCAGGCCGTATGTTAGCCAAAAGTGGTGCTCAACCGGGCGACGTGCTGTTCTTGAGCAAACCGTTGGGGTTTGGCACCATCACCACTGCATTGAAAGCTGACAAAGCCGAACCCAAATGGATTGCAGAAGCAATTGATTGGATGAAACAGCTAAACTGGCAGGCTGGTGACCTGGCGCAGGAATTTGGCGCCCATGCCTGCACTGACATAACAGGTTTCAGTTTGCTGGGACACGGCTGGGAAATGGCCAGGGCATCGGGTGTCGGCTTCAAACTCAATTTTGATTCAATTCCGTTTGTGGATGGAGCAAAACAATTGGCGTCTGAATGGGTTTTCCCCGGTGGAGCCTTTGACAACCAGAATTTTTTTCAACAGCATGTTGAATTTGTTAAAGCCATAACAGAAGAAGAGAAAATGCTATTGTTTGACCCGCAAACCAGCGGGGGATTACTGATGGCAATCCCTGAAGAGCGGGTGGATGATTTGATAAATCAGGCAGCCAGAAAAAAAATTCCTCTTTGGAAAATTGGTGATGCCAATATCCATTCCCCAAAAATTGTGATTCATCAATGAAAATGGGATGGTCGATGTGTTTTTTTTCTGTCCTTGAACCAGGGCCTTGAAAAAAGAATTGTCTAATAATAATCAAACTATTGACAAACCAAAAATTTTGTCTATAATATTTATAGGTTATGTTTTTTAATATATTGAAATAATTGAAGGCGATGAACTGCTTATCATAAATTGGTCGCTTGCCTCTTCTTTGAGGCGTGATATCAGGGAGCCAGTAGCGAAACCGGTCAATTCATAATTGATCGGTTTTTTTTATTTTTACCCACAGGGAGGGTAACATGACTTTCAGAAAATACCTTTATCGCTTCTCAAAAAGCATTGCCTACACAGGATATGTGCTTTCTATCTTATTCCTGGTGCTGAGTGTGGTTTTATCTCTGGGAATTAAACCTGTTATGGCTGACGAAGGTGATGCTGCAGAACCGGAAACGCCAGCCAGTGAACCGGCTGTTTCAGAGCCTGCCGGTGGTGAAGTCGCAGCGCCGGTGGAAGTTCCAAGCGGCGATGATGATGATGCTATGGCATCCATTGAAGAGCCCATAGATGACGACGCAGCGCCTGTTGAAGAGCCCGCAGACATGGGGGTTGACGCAGCGCCAGTTGAAGAGTCTGTCAATGATGGCGAAGATGCTGCTCCGGGTGAAGAACCTGCATTAACTGATCAATCACTTGCACCAGTTGAAGCAGCGCCAGTCAGCAGTGATGGTTCCGATTCTTCTTCCGAGAGTGGCACTGAAGACACCCCGGCAACTGAAGCTGTCACCGATGTTGTGGAATTGCTTGGCAACGGCGGAAAACAACTGGTTAATGAAAATGGCGATGTAATTCCTCTGGCAAGTGCCGAAGCTGAACAAGCGCTTGCAGGCAAGGATCCATTCTTCTGGAACGGTACGAAATGGGTTGGCTATACAGTGGATGGCACAGGCTGTCCGGCTAATGTGGAATGTAATGCCAGCGCCACGCCTTTCCAGGCAGCAGTTGACAATGCTCCCGCCGGCGCCATGATTTATGTGGCACAGGGTGAATATCATGAAACAGTGACGATTAATAAAGCCAACCAATCCTTTACCGCATTTACATTAATTGAAGCTTTGTTGGATGGCACAATCGGCTCCTATGTTTCTGGTTATGCTTCGGTTGATAAATTCATTTTGAATGCCATCTTCGGAGACACCAACGGTGTGTATGGCAAAGAAATTGTTGTCAACAACGGCGGCAGACTCGATGATGGATTGAGCCTGGTGGAAAAAGACGGGCATGTAACTGCCAATGTGAAGATTATCTCTAGCGGTGATTATTACATCATCCAGGATGCCAATGATGCCAACATCTCCTTTGAATGGGAATGTGGTGAACCTGACATGTCAATCTATCCTGGTGCCGGTAATATTTATCAAATGGTGTTCAAAGCCCCTCTTGATCCTGACATTGTGAATTATTACACAGCCACCAGCCCTGATGAGCGCGGTTTTGGGATGACTGCAACCGATCGTCTGAATGACCTGATGATCGCTGTGAATGTCTCTACACGGGATAATTGGAGCACCAATGATGAAAAATTGATTTTCTGGTATTTACTGGGTAACAGAACCTATGAAGGTAAAGATATTTGGTCTCAATTGATGGACAACTCGCAAAGAGCCAAAACCATTTCCATTCTCAATGGTTCCAATGACACCATTGCTCTGAATAGAGGTATCTGGTTCCTGTGGCCTACCTTGCAAAACGGTCAATCGGTCAGCCCATTCAATCGCCAACTCACCTTTATCAATTATTCAAATCGGGTGATTCGCGGCTGCACCGATGATGGTAGTGATAATTACAACCCGAATGCCACCGTGGATGACGGCTCTTGCATCACCATTCAATACGGCTGCACCGATCCGACTGCCATTAACTACAACGCTTCAGCCAATGTGAATGACGGCTCCTGTGTCCCGGTCATCACCGGCTGCACCGATGAGACTGCCTTCAATTACAACCCGGCTGCCAATACAAATGACGGTTCCTGTGTCCCGGTTATCACCGGTTGCACCGATGAGACTGCTGTAAATTACAATCCATCAGCCAACACTGATGACGGCTCCTGTGCACCGGTTATAACCGGCTGCACCGATGAGACTGCTGTAAATTACAATCCGGCTGCCAACACTGATGACGGCTCCTGTGTACCGGTCATCACTGGCTGCACCGATGAAACCGCATTGAATTACAACCCGGAAGCTAATACAGATGATGGATCCTGTTCATACATCACCGGTGATGATGATGATACGGACGATGATGACACCGATGACGATGATATGGATGATGATGACACCGATGACGATGATATGGATGATGATGACAGCGGCGATGATGATGATGTTACCGGCGACGATGATGACACGCCTGTGGTTGAACGCGAAACGGGCGACGATGATTTCGCCGGCGGCGGTCCGCTGCCCCAGTATGCCAATGAAATTGTGCCCACCCTGGCTGCACCGGGAGACTCTGCTGCCGTGGCCAGCGAGATGATGCTGCCGGTGACAGGTATTGACCTGGGTAAAGGTGCAGCAAACCCGGCTTTGTTCTTCAACCTGTCGCTGGTTTCACTGGGCATCGGCATGATTGCTCACACCGTGACCAAAAAGCAGCGTGACGAATAGCCTGATCGAACTAAATCAATGAGATTCAAAAGCGCCCCGCCGATTAGAGCGGGGCGCTTTCTGTTAATTCTGATTGTCCAAGCGTCTTTTTATTTCGGCAGTATATTGCAAAATGACGTGCTGCAGGAAAGGCTCCAGGCTTTCAGAGCTCATACTGCCAAAACGTTTTTCGTCAATTTGCGCCTGCAATTGCGCAGTGAATTCATCACCCAGCTCATATTTTTGCATAATTTCCAACACTCGGCCGGATGCATCCAGTAAACGGAAAGTACCGTAATCGATGGGCTCATGATTTAAGCCCTGTGCGCTGGTTAGCAAAAAACCAACCAGTGAAAGCAAATCATCGCGCAGTGAATCAGTATTCATAAAGGTTTACCCCAGCTTTCAGCAAAACAGAATTGATTTAATTCTTTCCTGGCAGGAGCCTCCGGTTTATATTTAGGAAAGCCTGCCGCAACTAATAAAAATGGAAGCATGTGTTCGGGAATGTTTAGCAAAACCTGCACCGCTTTTTGATGAAAAGATGCCACCGGGCAGGCTCCCAACCCGAGGTCATGGGCAGTTAATAACAAATTTTGCATGGCAGCGCCCAGGCTCATGCTCATGTATTGAAACGACCAGGGATCTTTTTCAGGATTTTCCTGGCTGATGTCGATGCATAAAACAAACACCGCCTGGGGTTTGCCTATGATGCCGGGCGACAGGGCGCCAAGCATTTGCAAGCGGAGCGGATCCTGAACAACCAGGAATGACCAGGCTTGCATGTTTCCGCCGCTGGCAGCCATTGAGGCAGCGGTGAGCATTTTTTGGATTGATTGCAGCGGGACTGGCTCCGTGGTAAATTCACGAATACTGCGCCTTGTTGAAATCGTTTGCCATGTTTCCATCAAGCATGCTCCTTTTTTTATTCAGTATACCAAATGCAGTAATTATCAGCCTGAGATCGGTTTTTCTGTGTAATTGTCTGACCATATAATTGCTTTTCCCTGTATATATGTTAGAATTTTCTGGAACTTACTGAAAACGAGGTTTTCATGCTGATTGATCATTGTGGGCGCTCTATTACTTATTTACGTATTTCCATAACTGACCGCTGTAATTTGCGTTGCGTTTATTGCATGCCGCCTGATGGTGTGGAATGGCAGCCTCACGAGAATATTTTACGGTTTGAAGAAATTGTTGAATTTGTGCGTGTTGCTGCCAGCCAGGGAATTCGACAGGTGCGCCTGACCGGCGGCGAGCCGCTGGTGCGGCCTGGAGTGGTTGACCTGGTGCAAATGCTGTCCGAAATTCCAGGCATCGATGACCTCAGCCTCACAACGAACGGTTTATTATTGGAAAAACTGGCCCAACCCCTTAAAAAAGCAGGATTAAAACGGGTGAATGTGAGCCTCGACACACTGAAGCCGGAGAAATATTTGCGCATTTGTCGTGGAGGATCATTGGATGCCGTGCTGCGCGGACTTTCGGCGGCTGAAAATGCCGGCTTCGAACCGATTAAAATTAACATGGTGGTGATGCGCGGTGTAAATGATGATGAATTGGTGGATTTTGCCCGCCTGACATTGGAAAATCCCTGGCATGTGCGTTTTATTGAATTGATGCCGATTGAAAACCAACAAGACTGGGGCAAAGGTTTTCCACAGCCAAGCAATGCCTTCATATCAACCAGCGAGATCAAAGAAATCATCCATGCGGATGGATTATCACCCGTGGAGAACTTGCCTGGTAATGGCCCCGCGCGCAGTTTTCAATTTCCCGGCGCAATGGCTACCATCGGGTTTATTTCTCCCATTGGTCAGCATTTTTGCAGTGAATGCAACCGCCTGCGTTTGACCGCTGACGGAAACCTTCGATTATGCCTGTTGAACGATTTTGAGATCCCGATGCGTGATGCCATGCGGGCGGGCAGGCCGATATTGGACATCCTGGATGAAGCCATGCAACTAAAACCTGAAGGGCATTCCCTGGCAAAAAAGATGAGCGCGCATAATCGCAAGATGGCGCAAATTGGGGGATAATTAATTTTTCAGGCGGTACCAAACTGGCGGTCGCCGGCGTCGCCCAATCCAGGGACGATGTAACCCTTTTCGTTCAGGTGGTCATCAATGGCCGCCAGGTAGATGGGCACCTCGGGATGATGTTTGTGCAGGAGAGCAATGCCTTCAGGGGCGCCGATCAACCCTACGAATTTGATTTTTTTAACTCCCCAGCGTTTTAATACATCTATTGTGGCTGTTGCAGAACCGCCAGTGGCCAGCATGGGATCGAGGATTAAGCATACCGAGACGGTGGGTTCGATGGGCAGTTTATTGTAGTATTCAACCGGTTTGAGGGTTTTTTCATCGCGGTAAAGACCGATGTGCCAAACTTCAGCTGAGGGCATCAACTCCCACACACCTTCGGTCATTCCCAGTCCGGCACGCAAGATGGGAACCAGGCCGATTTTTTCTTTCAATTGTTTACAGGGTGCAATGGCCAGAGGGGTCGATACATCCACCGGTTCAGTTTCCAGATCGAGGGTGGCCTCATAAGCGAGCAACCCGGCAATTTCACGCACCAGTTCACGAAATTTCTTGGGTTCGGTTTCAATACTGCGCAGCAGTGAAAGCTTATGGGCAATAAGGGGATGATTGGAAACAAAAACGTTGGACATGTGGGTCGCTCCTGAGATGAAGAATATTAATGTGTATTATATCCATTTCCGGCTTGATTTTAAGGCTTCAATGATATAATCAACCAGTTTGGTAAAACCAAACCTTTTTTGTCCGGTTTGGTATTCATCTTTAGGAGCAAAGAATGTCTGATTTAAAACCTACTCGTGTAGAAAACGATGTGGTTGTTTCGCTTGCCTACACACTTACCGTTGATGGTCAGTTGTATGATTCATCTGAAGGACATGCGCCATTCAACTATTTGCACGGGCATCGCAACATCATTCCAGGTCTTGAAAAAGCCCTTGTTGGTCTTGCTGCCGGAGAAAGCCGCGAAGTCCTGGTATCTCCCGGCGAAGGTTATGGTGAATTTGATCCCGAATCCTTGATCGACATGGATCGTGAATTATTCCCCGAGGGATACGAACCCCAGGTTGGCGCATTTTTACATGTGCGCGGCGACGATGGTCAGGTGCACACAGCCTGTATTCATGAAATCCACGACAAAACGATCACTTTGGATCTCAATCATCCGCTAGCCGGCAAAGAACTGCTGTTCAAAGCCACTGTGCTTGATTTGCGCGCCGCCTCGGCAGAAGAATTGCAGCATGGTCACATCCATCAATCCTGTGAGGGGTGCGGTTCAGGTAGTGATTGTGGTTCGGAAGGTTGCGGCAGCGGCTGCTGCTAATCAGTAAAAGAAAATGAAAAACGGTTTGGCGCTATTAGTCCAAACCGTTTTTAGATTAATGTGTGGCGCACGAAATACACGGGTCAAAGGCGCGCACCACTCTTCCCACGGCATTCTCCAATTCCAGGTTCACTTCACCCGGGGTGACATAGCGTTTGGCGGCAACCATAAGGGCGCGCTCAATGGCAAGCATGTTGTGAACCGTAGGGATGATGAATTCTGCCCATACAATCTTGTCTTTTTCCACCAGATAGTGATGAATGAGTGGGCCGCGGGGGGCTTCAACCAGGCCGTAACCCTCTCCATCGCAAGGTGTGTAGGGTACGGCAACGTCATCGTTATCGAGAGGCGTGGATAAAATTTCAATGGCTTTTTCCATGGAATAAACCATTTCAATACCGCGGCAAAGGTCAAACAACATAATGGGATGGGCAGGTTTGCCGAATTCTGCAACCAGTTGTCGAAAATACCGGTCGGCGCAAGAGGTGCCCAGCGAATCACTCATATTCATGCGCGCCAGGCTGTTGGCGCGCATGACTTCACCTTTATAACTGGTCTGCCCGGCGTAACTGTAATCGGTATCTTGATAATCCAGGTAATCGCGAAACTCACTGGCGTCAAATTCGGCGGCGGTGGAGCCGTCGGGCGCCATGATGCGAATGCGGTTGCTGTCGCAATCAGGGCAATTGGATTCGGTTGAAGCGATGTAATAAGCCGGGGCATCGTCGCCCCATGAACCGATGCGCTCTTTCATCTGGAGTGAAGCATCCCAATAGTATTCAAATAGTTCACAGGCAACCGGCAGCATGTTTTGAATGCGCTTGCGCATGGCTTCGGCTTCAGCGGCGGCGATACCGCTGGTGACCCCGCCCACTTTGGCTTTGACCGGGTGAATGAACTGACCCCCTGCCAGGCTGATCAGGTCGGTGCCAATTTTTCTCACCTGCAGTGAGCGCTGGGCCAGTTTAAATTGGGCTTCTTCGCTGTCTGCCTGGAAAATGCTGGAAACTCCCAGCCGGTCGGGCATGGTAAAAATGAAAACCGAGGTGGCCTGATTTTGAATCATTTGACCCAGCAGTAAAAGCGACCGGATGCGTTTTGCCATGGGCGGGGGCTGTACGTGATAAATGTGTTCAAGGGTTTTAACGGCGGCCACATGATGCGCCGTGGAGCAAACCCCGCAAATGCGCGGCACGATGACAGGCATTTGTTCAGCAGGAGTGCCCTGCACAAAAAAGCCAAACCCGCGCAGTTCCATGGCTTTGAAATGCGCTGAAACCACCTGCCCGTCCTGAACTTCAATTTCCACGCCGGCATGGCCTTCAATACGGCTGATGGGAAAAGTGAGTGTTGCCATTATAGAATCTTCTCCTTGGGGCGGGTTGGTTTGCCGGGATCGGCATAGTCTGAAAATTGGAACAGAAACAGCGAATATTGGGGCGAACGAAGAGCCTCTTCAATTTCCCGGGGTGGAATATTGGTCATGGCTTCGAATACCTTTTGAATGCTGATAAACCAGGCGTGCGAGTCTTTTTCAATCATGGCATCAGACGGCCCGCGGCAACCCACACAGGGATGCCCCGGGCATGTGCAAAGCGCGCGGCAGCCGCCGCGGGTGGATGATCCCACGCACAAATAACCCTGGTTAATCAGGCAGATATCGGGCAATACTTCGCCCTGCTGCATGCCCACCAGGTGATCGGGTTTCATATCGCGCAGCTTTTTGCGGCCGCATTCCTGGCAAACGTTTTTCGCGGCGTCGAATCCCTGCGGATCAAACAGCATAGCGGTGAATAATTCGGGGGTGGGGGGACAGCCGGGCAGGTAGGCATCGACTGCCACAAAAGAATCGATGGGTTTGCATTTGGGCAGCAAGCGCGGCAGGTGCATGCGTTCTGCCTGCTTGAGAAAGAGGTCGCGCACTTCATCGCGGTTGCCCAGGTTTGCCACACCGCCCGAAATGGCGCAAGTGCCCACTGCCACCACCTTTTTTGCTTTCAGCCTGGCGCGCTTCAAGTTGTATAAATCTTCATTCGTACGAACGCCGCCGCTGACCAGCAATACATCCACCTCAGGCACAGAATAGGCCGATACAACCAGGGGCATGTAAACCAACTGGTATTTTTCGGTCCATTCACTTGCATTCAGCAGGGATACCTCGCAACCCGCACAACCGGAAAGCTGTAAAACGGCAAATTCAGGCATTCATAATCTCCTTGTTCAGGGTTGAATCCATTTTATACCATCCGAACCCACAGAACAACCATCCGATAGATTGTGAACGAAGAAAATCTTTACGAAAACTTCACAATTTCACGATAAAGCCTTCATATTCAACCAGTAAATTAAGGATTGACGATGATCCCTGCGATCATACATATTCATTCCATTTGGAGGTTGAAATGAGCAAAACGTTAAAAATTGTTTTGATTGTTGCTGCGGCGCTGGTTGTTACAGGTGGATTGTTGGCAGCCGGTTTCCTGGCGGGAAGCGTATTTAGCGGAAGATTGGGTGGGTTCCCGGGCAGCATGATGTTTGCCAGATCGGGCAACTATCCGGCGCAGCCGGGCAGCTTGCAGCAGAATGCACCAACGTATGGTCGATTGAGCGAATTGGGGCGGGATGGGCGAATAGGCCGCCGTGGAAGTGGATACCCAATGGTTGATGGTTCGAATACTGGTTGCGGCGGGTGTTATTCCAATGGGACTGCCGCTGCAACTGAAGAGCCATTGTCTATTGAAGCGGTTGAAACAGTTGTGCAGAAATATCTGGATACTTTGAACAATGACGACTTAACCATTGCTGAAGTGATGATTTTTAATAACCAGGCTTATGCACGTGTGGTTGAAAAAAGCACCGGCATGGGAGCCATGGAATTGCTGGTCGATCATGCCACTCAAGCGGTTTATCCGGAGCCGGGCGCCAACAGGATGTGGAATCAGAAATACAGTCCCATGAGCGGGCGCGGTGTAATGGGACGCGGTATGCACGGTATGGGAAGCACCTACCTGGTCAACCCCACCGTGAAATCTGTGGAAGATATGACCATCAGCCCCGAGAAAGCTGTGCAGATCGCCCAGGATTATCTAGATCAATCTCAGAATGGCGAAAAAACCGGTGATGCAGAAGCGTTCTACGGTTATTACACCCTGGATATTTTGAAAGACGGCAAGGTAACCGGTATGTTGAGCGTGAATGGCTTTAGCGGGCAAATCATCGAGCACACCTGGCATGGGACTTTTCTGGAAATGTCCGAAAGATAATGGCTTTTCAGAAATGAGAACCAGTTGAGTATCACTGGTTCTCATTTCTGGTTAAAATGAGATAGAACCTGTGCTCCGTAATATTTAAAAATCATAATTATGAGGATTTTCTAATGGGCAAGGCGGTAAAAATTCTGGTTATCGATGATGAACCGTCCATTCTTAAACTGGTGTCGGCGTATCTGCAACCCGAAGGTTTTGATGTGGAAACTGCCAGCGACGGCGAAACTGGTCTTAAGAAAGCGCTGGCTTTACAACCTGACCTGATTGTTTTGGATGTGATGCTGCCGGGTATGGACGGCATGGAATTACTCACCCGTCTGCGCCGGGAAGCAGAAACCTTTGTCATTATGTTGACCGCCCGCACCGAAGAAACCGACAAAGTGGTTGGCCTGTCGCTGGGGGCGGATGACTATGTGACCAAACCGTTCAGCCCGCGTGAACTGGTAGCGCGGATTAAGGCTGCCTTGCGGCGCATGCAGTCGAAAGGCGATGAAAGCCGCCCTGAGGTGTATCAATATCCGCATATCACGTTGAACGCTTCAACCCGCCAGGTGTGGGTTGAAGGGCTGGCCGTTACCGATTTGACCGCCACAGAATTTGACCTGGTGAAAACCTTGATGGAACACCGCGGCATGGTGCTAAGCCGCGAGCAATTGCTGCAAAAAGTGTGGGGGTATGAATATTTTGGGGATGCCCGTGTGGTGGATGTGCACATTGGACATGCGCGCCAAAAACTGGGTGAACGGGATTTTTTGCACACCATTCGCGGAATTGGTTATCGATTTGATGACCGGGAAGAATGATTATGTTTCAGAAATTTCGTTCACGCCTGTCTTTCAAGCTCTTTCTCTCCTATTTGCTGGTAATCTTTATTGGCGGAGCTGTCCTGGCGCTGTCCATCACGCTGGCAATCCCCCGAACTTTTGAGCGTCATATGTTGATCGATCCCCCTGAGATGCAGGAGATGATGCAAGAGCATATGGGAAGACGCGGCGGGGGTGGTTTTAACAATCTAAGCAATTTTCGGGCTGCGGTTTTAGAGGCAGTTGTGCAAGCCGCCCTGGCTGCGCTGATTACGGCCGTTCTGGCAAGTTTGTGGATGAGCCGCAAAGTGGTGGCGCCGGTCAGGCGAATCATGCAGGCCAGCCAGCGCATTGCCGCAGGCCACTACCAGGAACGTGTGCCGGTGGATGATAAAGATCAAACCACGGGCTATGATGAACTGGGATTAATGGCGGTGAACTTCAATCAAATGGCTGAAGAACTGGAACAAACTGAAGCCAGGCGGCGCCAGTTGATTGGTGATGTGTCGCATGAATTGCGCACGCCATTGACAACCATTAAAGGTTACCTGGAAGGACTGGAAGATGGTATGCTGCCAGCCGAACCTGAAACTTACCAGGCGATGGAGCGGGAAACCGGGAGAATGCAGCGCCTGGTGGCAGATTTGCAGGAACTGAGCCGGGTGGAAGCGGGGGCTTATGAATTGGATAAGAAATGGTTGTCGATTCAAAGTGTAATTGAATCGACGCTGCACCGTCTTAATAAGCAATATGAGGATAAAAAAATAACCATTCAAATCGATGCGGCTGATAATCTCCCGAACATCCAGGCAGATGAAATCCGGCTGGAGCAAGTGTTGATCAACCTGGTGGGCAATGCCTTGCAATACACACCCGCTGGCGGCAAGGTGGTCATTTCAGCCCGGCAAGAACAGGAACGGCTGGTTGTAGCGGTTCAAGACAACGGCTCGGGCATTCCCGAAAAGGATTTACCCCTCATCTTTGACCGGTTCTACCGGGTGGATAAATCGAGATCTCGCGCCGGCGGCGGCAGTGGAATTGGTTTAACCATTGCCCGGCACCTGGTTGAAGCACACGGGGGTCAGATCAGGGCATTTAGCGAAGGCATGGGTAAAGGCAGCACGTTTGAATTCACTTTGCCGATTCATCATGGAGATGTTAACCTGGAGTAAGCTGGCAGGGTGATTGCAGGTATTCAACCTGCACTTTAATGCAAATGATTTAATCCCTTATACTTAAATAAACACCCATTGCGTTCTTACCAGGGGAGGAAAAAATGACCCGTCATTTTGTATTTAAAGTTGAAGATTTGCGCAGTTATGTGGAGGCATTTTTCAAGAAATTTGACATCAGCCAAGATGATGCCGCCATAGCTGCCGACATTCTCATTTCTGCTGACCTGCGCGGCATTAGTTCACACGGCATCATCCGTCTCCACACATACTACGGCGACCGCCTGGTGAAAAAACAAATCAATCCCCACGCTCCGCTTACTGTCGTGCGGGAGACTCCCAATATACTGCTGTTGGATGGCGAAAATGGATTGGGACAACTGGCAGGCTACCGGTCAATGACGCGCTGTATTGAAAAAGCCAACCAGGCCGGCCTAGCTATGGTCACTGTGCGCAACAGCAACCACTACGGAATCGCCGGTTATTATGCCATGATGGCGTTAAAAGAAAACATGATCGGCATCAGTCTGACCAATTCACAACCGCTGGTGGCGCCGACCTACGGCAAGAGTGCCATTCTTGGGACCAATCCCATTGCCGTGGCTGTGCCCGCCGGGAGCGAGAGACCCTATGTGCTGGACATGGCTACCAGCATTGTTCCCATTGGAAGAATCACCGTGTATGAAAAAGCGGGTAAAGAAATTCCCACGGGCTGGGGGATTGATGCGAACGGCGTGGTGACCAATGACCCCATCAGGGTGCTCAATGGAGGCGCTCTTATGCCCCTGGGAGGAACAGATATCCTCGCCGGATACAAAGGTTATGGACTTTCCCTGCTGGTCGATATCCTGTGCGGGGTACTTTCGGGCGCATCCTTTGGGGTTGATGTTGGACACCCCAGCGAAAACCGCGGCGCCAATGTGGGCCATTTTTTCGCGGCTTTTCGCATTGATAATTTCCGCCCGATGGTTGACTTTCAGCACGATATGGACCGCCTGATCAGGCAGTTGAAGGATGCGCCCAAAGCCGAGGGGCATGAACGGATTTATATTCACGGTGAAAAAGAGTTCATCAAGAGCGAGATGTATCAGAAGGAAGGAATCCCTCTTCTGCCAGAGGTAGTAAAATCTTTGATGGAGGCCGGGAGGAAAGTGGGGCTGGTATTTGATTTGCAGTCATCAGGAGAACTGGATATCTAAACGGTTTCTCACTCAGCCACATGGAGCCATAAAATGGAAATCATCACAGTACAGACCAAAACAGAACTGCGTGCCTTCATAGAATTTCCCTACCAACTGTATCGAAATGACCAGGTGTGGGTTCCGCCACTGCGATCAGAGCAATGGAGCCAATTCGATGTAAACCGCAATCCCATGCTGCAGCACTGCGAATATACCCTGTTCCTGGCGAAAAATGAAAATCAGGTTGTGGGACGTATATCTGCGTTCATTGACCACATGGCGCTGGAGGCCTGGAAACAACCGATTGGTTTGTTTGGGGCGTATGAGTGTGTGGAGGATGCTGATGTGAGCCGTGCTCTGCTGAATGCCGCCTGCCAGTGGTTGAAGCAAAAGGACATGCAAACCATGCGCGGGCCGTGGAGCTTTGCTTCTCAAGAATGGGGAACCGTTTTGGAAGGATTCACCCCATCGCCGGTTGTCCTGGCGCCCTACAACCCGCCATTCTATAATGACCAGTTGACTGCCTTTGGCTTTGAGAAAGCCAAAGATTTGCTGGTGTATTTCATCGATGCACGGGAAGGATATCAAATTCCAGAACGCTATTTAACGCTGACCGAAAAGATCAAGGCAAAATACGGTGTTCGGGTGCGTTGTGTGGATATGCACAACCTGGAACAAGATGTCATGCTGCTTGTTAAACTGGCCAATGAGTCCATTTCGGATAACTGGGGATATTACCCGGTGACGGAAGCTGAAGCGCGCGCCATGGCGCACGATATGAAAGCCATTGTGCATCCCAAAGCGCTGCTGCTGGCGGAAGATGCAGACGGTAGGCCGATCGGTTTTGCCATGTCACTGCCTGATGTGAACACGCTGCTGAAGGATATGAATGGAAATCTCTTCCCGTTTGGGTGGTTAAAATTGCTAACCGGTCTACCAAAGATCAAGGCATATCGCATGTGGGCGCTGGGTGTCATCCCTGAATACCAGGGTAAAGCGATTGATACACTGCTCTACCGCGCAACCTATGAAGCTATTTTCAATGATCAGTTGCGCCTGGAAATTAATTATGTGTTGGAAGACAACAACCGCATGAATAACGCGCTGCTCAAACTGGGTGTAAAACCGCTGCGACGCTATCGCGTGTATGAAAAAACAATTGAATAAAAAAGTTTATAAAAAGTCTATATAATTTAAATTAGATATCTTGGTTTTATTAGATGACCATTTATGAGTATTGTCTGGTTTTTTGAGGGCGAAAATGCACCATGACAATTCAGTCAAAACAATTCGATTACGTAAGTTTTTTGGGAATCGCTTCCTGATTGCTGTAATAATGGGATCTTTAATTCCCAGCCTTTTTTCAGCCTGCCAGGCAGCCAGGCCCGAAGTATCACCGGCTGATCAACCTGCTTCGGTAAAAGAGAATGTCATTCATCTCACAACGGGAGAATGGAGCCCATATGACGGCGAAGATTTACCGCATTATGGCTGCTCACCCTGGTTAATTGAGGAAGCCTTTGCCCTGGAAGGAATCGTGGTGGAATTCGGCTTTTTTTCCTGGTCACGCAGTTATCAAATGGCGAAAGAAGGCAGTTGGGATGGAACTGTTGATTGGGCGGATACACCTGAACATAGGGAAGCATTTTACTTGAGCAAAGAAAATATCACTGACCAGGAATTTGTATTCTTTCATCGCAGCGATTATGATTTTCAGTGGGAATCATTGGAAGATTTGTCTGGTAAAGTAGTGGGTATAACAAGCGGATATGTTTACGACGACGTATTTAAAAATATTATGCAAAAAGGAACGGTTACCTTTGAGACTGCCAGCAGCGACGAAGCCAATTTTCACAAACTGCTGGCGAGGCGAATTTCAGTTTTCCCGATGGAACGTAGAGTGGGATACACAATCTTGCAAAAAAAGTTCTCACCTGACGAACAGGAACAAATAACCAATCATCCCATTCCATTTCAAACGTTCCGCCCTTATTTGTTACTGTCAAAGGCTGTGCCGCAAAATGAGGAGCGCATAAGAAAATTTAACCAGGGGTGGCGTAAATTGAAAGAAAGCGGCAGGGTTGATGAAATCCTGGATATTTGCATTCCATAACACCAATCAAGATTTGCCTGCTGGATTGGTGCGGAGGAAAAGTTGAACCATTTCAGGATCGAAATGTGAACCTGAATGATCAATGATGTACTGCATGGCTTCATCCTGTGAAAGAGCGCCGCGATAAGGCCGTTCGGAAGTCAGGGCATCCCACACATCGACCACAGCAAAAATTCTCGCCGGGAGGGGTATTTCTTTGCCTTTAAGACCATGCGGATAGCCGCTGCCATCCCATTTTTCGTGATGGCTGAGCGGAATCTCAAGGGCTGGATGTAAAAACTCAATACCTTCAAGCAGTTTGTAAGCATTCAGGGGGTGCCGGCGCATAATTTCCCATTCCTTATCATCTAGCGGGCCGGGTTTGAGCAGGATATTGTCGGGCACACCCATTTTCCCAATGTCGTGCAGCAGCGAACCCCAACGGATGAATTTTAAATCCTCTTCGGGGATATTCAGCATTTTTGCCATCGTAAGGCACAACTCTGTCACCCGCTGGCTGTGCCCCTCCGTTTCTTTGTCTCGCAAGTCCAGGGCGTTTGACCAGCCTTCAATGGTGGCATCATAAGCGGTTTGCAATTCTGCGTTGGATTGTTTCAGGTCTCGCAACAGGTGCGCTTCACTGATGGCAATGGCTGCCTGACCGGCAAGCGTGTTTAAAAACTCCAGCCAGTCTGCATCTGGATGGGACTCTGTTCTTCGGAAAACTTGAAGTAGGCCTTTAATTTCATCACGGGTAATCAGTGGAATTGCAAAACCTGAAAGGAATCCTTGCGATTGTAACCAATTTTGAAATGAAATATCCATGGTGGGTATGGAATTGCTGTTTATTTCAAATATTGTCCGTCCGGCAAGCATTTTTTGGCACCATTCACATTCAAGTAGAGAGCGAAATGGATAGATATTCTCAGGAGACAGCCCAATGCTGGTCGAGTATTCGCTGTGGTTGATGTCTTTAAGTAGGATGATATTGGCAGCGTCCACATGCAGCAATGCGAGAGTTTGTTCCAATAAAAGGTTTATGGTATCAACGAGTGGAAAATTATTATTAATGGCTGTGTCGATCTTTCTAAGCCCGATGAGACGTTTAAGTTGTTGTTCGGTCTGGTGAAAAAGCCCTGCCCGATGAAGCGAGTTGGCGGCAATTTCTGCCAGGGCTGATAACGCATGCATTTCGGTTTCAGTGATTTCAATTTTCCTGCCTATCCACAGAAAGCCAAACAACTCACCCCGTGCAATCAAGGGCACTCCTCCAATTGCTTTGCAATCGCGTGCAATTTCTGGATAATCAAAGGCAATATTTTCGGATAAATGGTTTTCCAAAAACGGTTTTCCAGAAGAACGAATAATTTGATTCAGTCCCTTTTCAGGAGGAATACGCATATTTTGAAATTTTATAAACGTACCATAAGCCAGTTCCACAACCGCATCACCTGTGCGTGAGTCGATCAGTTCCAAAGTGGCACCGTTTACATTCAGCAGTTTGACAATTTGTTCCATGATGATGGGTATCATTTGTTCGCGCGTATTTGCCGCTCGTAATGCCACGCTCAATGCGGCAATGGCTTCCACTTCGCGTTCCTGTTGTTCACTTTTGGTAACATCCGTGATAAAACCCTCAATGGTATTTAACTTGTGGTTTTCATCAAAAATACCGATACCACGTTCCCACACCCATTTCACCTGCCCATCGCGTGTGCGAATACGAAAAGTAATATCAAAAACTGGACTATCTGGTTGAATGGACTGAAAGATTTCTTGAAGTTTTTCCTGATCCTCTGGAAAGATTATTTCATTAAATTTCGATCTGGGAAATCCGATCATTTCATCCGGGGGGAATCCGGTTAATTCCCGGCTGCCCGCACTAACCAGTTCCATAATCCATTCCTGGTCGTATTTCCAGCGGAATGCCATACCTGGCAAATTGGAAAGCAGCGCTGCTCTTTTCCGTTCGCTTTGATGCTTTTCCTGGTAAGAGATGGAAAGGTTCTTGCGCATTTGGTTAAATGAATCAACCAGGGTATCGATTTCATCATTGGAAGGGTTTCGTTTTAATACCAGCGGAATATTTAAATTTTCAAATTCAAAATTTTGGAAATACTTTGCAGCAGCCGTTATATGCCGGGTTACCTGGTGGTTAATGAGCAGCAGCATAACCAGAAGGATAATGAGTACATTAATTCCCTGAAATGCGAAAATGAGTAGAACCTGCCTGGCTATGCTGTTGTAGAATTGCGCCAGATCGGCTTGAATTGTCAGCGTTCCGATGACTTCGTTGATTCCATTACTGTCAACATGTACCAGAGGTATTTTATAAAGTAGCACCTTTTCGGTTTTTGGGGTGCCGGCCCGGGTGATGGTTTTCCCATTTTCTTGCACTTCGGCATAAGCGATGTTGGGAAAATGCACAATTCCTTCTGTCTGGGCGGTCAATTCTGGCATGCTGTAATTCCATAATGCTGTGCTGATGCCGTCTGCCTGGCCTGTTTCAATTTGATCTATTGTGTGATTTATCGTGGAGAGGAGCGACTGATAATTCAACCAGACTTGAAAGATCGTTAACAGTATGGTTAATCCGATGGCTATCAGAATTGACTGTTTGAAAAGGCGGCGCCCAATTGTAGTCTCGCGCCGGACTGTAAAATCACCCATACAACACCAATGATCAAACCAATAGTAGGGCTAACAATTAACGAATTATTATTTTGTCATGAGAACATGTTTTTATTTTACATTATAATGGGCATCAATTTTTCCATTGTCATGACAAAAAATAATTTGATCAATTTTCTGATGATCCGGGTAAAATAATTATTACAATCACCCTCTTAATACTATTGATTGGAGCTGTCGTATGCGTGACATCCTGTATCGTGTTTTGCCCGGATCCTGGGTTCCCTATATTTTACACACACGTCCGCGCGCCTGGCCGATTGTGACTGCCCACATGACCATTGGTTTTTTACTGGCCAATGGGTTGAATTTTGGCGAAGGGCAGTTGGGGCGCTGGCTGCTGGCAGCCCTGGCGTGGGGGGTGCTGGGAAACGGCGGCACACTGGCGATCAACAGCGCCTATGACCGCGACGAGGGAGATATCGGTTACCTGGAAAACCCGCCGGCGGCGCCAAATCACCTGGCATTCTTTTCCATGGTTTTGCTGCTGTTGGGGTTCATTCCTGCGGCATTCCTGGGGTGGAATTTTGTGATCAGTTATGCAATTTGTTTTGTCATGTCGCTGCTTTATTCAGTGCCGCCTTTTCGTTTGAAAGCTCGCGCCGGGTGGGATGTGATCATCAATTCCTTTGGATTTGGCGCCCTCACCATTTATGCAGGATGGGCTGCCATGAATTCTTCCCTTGAATCGCCCATCATACTGGTTTCAACGGCTTTCTTTTTCTTTTTCATGGGTTTTTACCCGCTCACGCAAATTTATCAATTTGAAGAAGATTCGCGACGGGGAGATTACACTCTGGCATTGGCACTGGGAAAAACCAGGGCGCTGCTGCTGGCCATTGCCTGTGTTGGTCTGGGATTTATTTTTCTGGGGATCGAGGTATTACGTCATTTTGCTGCGCCGCGCGCCCTGGGAATTGCCCTGGCGCTGGCTGCCTGGCTGCTGGTGCTGATGCCCTGGTATGCAAAACGAAACCAGGTGGACTGCCACTATGAACAGAAGGGGTTTTACAATGCACTGTATGCCTGGGCGCTGACGGATGTGGCTGTGGCTGTAGCCATGATGCCGATCTGGTACTCTTAATAGAGAGCTGTGCCTATGCAGACACGTTGAGGGTAGTTCCCACGCCATCAGGCAGGGGAGTGGATTGGATCATTTCAATTAAACCCTGGGCTAACATTTCCTGCTGATCCATGAGCTGTTTCATGACAGCGACATTGATCTGCAAATTAACATCTGCACCTTTCAAATTGGTTGCCATAGATGCCAGTGCGTCCATGGAATTGCTGACACCAGATACATTCATAGGGATTCCTTATGCGGCGGTATCAACTGATTGTGGTTGGATCTGATCCACTTCCGCCTGGGCGGGCGCGGTCACTTTTTGCGCAGGCGGATTTATAGTGATATTGATATCTAATTGAAGCGCCTCGATATTCATACTTGTCTTTTCATCAACATGAATAATGGGTTTGCCTTTGCCGCTAATTTCTATGGCGTATAGTTCTTTTTTGCCCTGGCTTAATTTCATGGTGTTAATCCAGATCAGCAGTTGAACAATTTCATCCCAAAGTTCGCCGCTTTTCCCTGATGCTCCCAACAGAGATTGCACGGCTTCATCATCCAAAGACAGGGCTATCCCTTTATCTCCAGGTTGCCGCAACACTTCGGCGATGCCCTTGGCAATATCGGTTAATACTTCATCGGCGGTTCGAATAGTTTTTTCAACGCTAATATTCTGTTCGTAACTCATGTAAAGCGATTCGCGTTGAAGCGATAAACTGAACTGAATGGGATTTCCTTTGGTACCTTCAAAATGTTTGGCGGTTAAACCCAGTGCTTCAGCGGAGAATTGGATATCCAGTGTCATTCGTTCCACCGATGCCTTGAAATCGGTTACGCTGTGCACCCGCATGGCCACACTGTTATCATTGGATCTTAACACAAATTGTGTTGATTCTGCGCTGACAGATAAATCCAGAACCTGGTGGTTTAATGCAAATGATGCCAATGGAGATAATCCATCGGACACATTCATACTGTACTGTTCACTGGATGTTTTTAAATCCACATTCATGGATGATGTGGAAATGGGTGCTTGTTTTGGGTTCCATCCCGAATTTAAACTTGATACCTGCACGGTACACCTCGCCGGTAGGCTGTATCGAGGAATCCTTCCTCTACCTACCTTTATTATCGGCAGGAATGAATAAAAGTTAAGGAATTGTTCAGACCTGATATATGTCTTTAGTCGCCCTCAGAAAGGGTGTGCTCGATGATTTGATTGAAATGCGTCACCATGATGCGCTCGGGTGTGATGCGGAATTCAGTAATCGAACCGGGATGGGTGCGGAATCGGACATAGTCATCCAGACTCATATTCAAAAAATGGGCTGTAGACAGGCGAACAACATCGCCGTGAGTGAAGCAAACCACCCGGTCATCGCTTTCATATTGCGCGGCGATGCGGGATATGCAATTTGCCACCCGGTTTTGCGCCTCGGCGATTTTCTCAACAGCGCCGGGGAAAAATGCGCGGGTGGGCTGGCTGCGGTACAGGTTCCACATTTCCTGTTGCTCCAGGTATTTTATTTCACAGCCCTGAAAATCTCCAAAGTCCAATTCCAATAAGTCGGGTTCAATTTGAACCGGCAATTTGCTCATTTGGGCAAAAGGTTGGGCTGTTTCCACTGCGCGTTCCAATGGGCTGCTGAAAATCGCCTTGATGGGATAGCGGGTGAGATGGTGGGCAACATCCACAGCCTGTTGTTTACCCTCTTCGTTCAGATGAACATCCGGCAATCTGCCTGCCAGGCGTTTGCCCAGGAAATTGTTATTACCGTGTCTTACCAGCATAATGATGGTCATGGGATTATGCTCCGTTCCTCAATGTGTGGTGCCGTTAGCGCCGCCCCATTCCAGGCGGGGATAGTAATTGAGATGCATTGTGCGAGGTTTATCCGTTTCCATGCTGATGAGCGTGATGGAAGCCGGGTGGATGATGAACCGGCGGTATTCGTTCAGGGGAATCCTGAGATAATGGGCAACCGCCAATCGAATGATATCACCGTGGGAGAAGAGCGCCACGGCTTTCATTTCACGGCAATCCTGTGCAATCTTTTCAATGGCAGCCACAGCTCGCTGCTGCACGCCGGCGACTGATTCACCATTGGGAAATGCAATGTCCGCTGGAGACTGGTCAAATTGAATCCAGTGCGGCTGTTGGTACAGCCATTCCCAGGTTTTGCCCTGGTAATCACCAAAGTCGATTTCAATGATGCCGGGTTCAATCTGGATGGGCAGCTTTTTGAGGTCGGCCAATGGTTGGGCAGTCTCAACGGCGCGTTCTAGCGGACTGCTGAAAATGGCTTCAATGGGAGCGGTGGATAAAGTTTGGGCCAGTTCCTGGGCCTGTTGGTTACCAGTAGAATTCAGGTGCACATTGGGTGTACGCCCGGCGATGCGTTTGGTAATAAAGTCATTGTCGCCGTGGCGTACCAGAGCAATGGTGGTCATGTTGCTAGGTTTTCTCTTCTTTCTGTGGGTTATTTTTACTTAATTTTTCCTGCTGGGCGGCGCGCCATTTTTCGAGGCGGGCGGCAATTTGCGCTTCATAGCCCTGGTCAGAAGGTTTATAAAAATGCGTGCCCTGCAAGTTGGACGGCAGGTATTGCTGCGGCACAAAATGCTGCGGGAACTGGTGAGGGTACAAATATCCCTTGCCGTGACCCAGACCCTGTTTGTCGCGGTTTGAATCCATTAGATGCGTGGGAACGCTGCCCAGGCCTTCTTTTTTGATTTGTTCACTGGCTTCAAAGTAGGCCAGGGTGGAATTCGATTTGGGGGCTGTGGCGAGGTAGAGGGTTGCTTCGGTGATGGGAAAAACACCTTCGGGCAACCCGATGTAGTCGAAAGCCTGGGCGGCGGCGGTGGCCACTTGAAGAGCCTGCGGATCTGCCAGACCGATATCTTCACCTGCCAGTACGATTAACCGGCGCAGGATGAAGCGTGGGTCTTCACCGGCGTTGAGCATTTTTGCCAGCCAGTAGAGGGCGGCGTCGGGATCGGAGCCGCGCACAGATTTGATGAATGCTGAAATGGTGTCGTAATGCGCATCGCCGTCGCGGTCGTACAGCACGGCTCTTTTTTGGATGGATTCTTCTGCGATTTGCAGGGTGATGTGAATCTTTCCATCGGTGTCGGGCAATGTGCTTTCCACAGCCAGTTCCAGGGCGTTGAGTAAATTGCGCGCATCGCCGCCGGCCACGCGCAGCAAATGTGCTTTGGCGTCATCATCCACCCGTACATTGCGGTTGCCATACCCGCGCTGCGGATCGCTGATCGCTCGTTCCAGGATCATTTGCAAATGTGTTTCGTTGAGCGGTTCCAGTTGAAAAATGCGCGAGCGGGAAACCAATGCCGAGATGACTTCAAAATAGGGATTCTGCGTGGTGGCGCCGATCAGGGTAATCAGGCCTTTTTCAACGTGCGGCAGCAGGGCATCTTGTTGGGCTTTATTCCAGCGGTGCACTTCATCAACGAAAAGGATGGTGCGTTTGCCATGCAGTTTGCGCCGTTCGGTGGCTTTTTGAATTACCTGGCGCAGTTCGGCCACCCCTGCAAGCACGGCAGAAATGGACTCAAATTCAGCCTGGCTGTGTTGGGCGATTACCTGAGCCAGGGTAGTTTTGCCAGTGCCGGGAGGTCCAAACAGGATGATGGATGAGAACAAGCGGTCAGCCTCGATGGCGCGGCGCAGCAACTTGCCAGGTCCCACAATGTGCTCCTGACCTACAATTTCATCCAGCGATTGGGGGCGCATGCGGGCAGCCAAAGGCGCCTCATCTTTGAGGCGTTCATTCATGGCATGTTCAAATAAGTCCATATGTCCTATATTGTACAATGGTTTTGAAGTTTATCCAAAACCTAACGCTGTTGATCCTGGCGTTCTCTTTGTTCGCGCTGTTCACGTTTGGCCATGAGGCCGCGGGCTGGTCGGGAGCCCGGAGCAGGCCGATAACTTTGTTTCTGTCGCAGCAGGCGAAAACGGCCGCTGGGAGTTCCTTCGGGATTGGGATGCACGACTATGAAAAGGAAGCCAATGATCACCAACAACCCGCCAAATAGCAGATATGCATAATCTGGTTTACCGCCCATGTCGGTGGCGACAAAGACAAAGATGGACAGCCCTCCAATGAAACAAAAAAAGACGCCGATACGAAAACCTGTCCTCATGCCTGTGAGTATAGCATGATTTCTTTAACAATTCACCGAGGCGGGTTTGCATTTCAATATCATTTGCGCTAAACTGAAAGACAGCCATGCAAATGAGAACCGATGCCATTTTTGTGGGTGTAGACATAAGCGCTGCCTATCACAGCGTTAATTATGTTGCACTTGACCAGCACCGCAACATAGTCAACATGCTGCAGGGAGGCATGGAGGAGTTGTTGGCGCTCTTAGCCGGTAACGAAACCTGGATTGTAGCGATCAATGCTCCAAAGGCTTTGCCGGTGCGTGGTATGGCGCGGCAGCGCTCATTTTTGGCAGATGATAATGGAGAACCCCAGGCTCCATTGATTCGCCAGGCTGAGAAACAACTGCTGGATTACGGATTAAAAATTCCCGTAACCGCTCCAATCCTGGATGCCTGCCCGCGCTGGATGCGCAATGGATTCAACCTGTATCGTCAAGTTGAAGCGTTGGAGGCATATCCTTTTCCTGCTGAAACCGATCGGCAGTGGATGGAAGTGCAGACCGACGCGATTTTCTGGCGCCTGTTGAACGGAGTTCTGCCGCGCAAAGCCAAGACGCTGGAAGGGCGCATGCAGAGGCAGTTGGTTTTGTACGACTGCGGTTTGAAGATGGAAGATCCCATGCGCCTGTTGGAGGAGATTACCCGTTTTCGTTTGAAGAATGGAGAATGGAATTTTGATTCACTGTTGGCTGCGCCGCGCTTGAACGCAGCCGCAGCCGCCTATACCGCCTGGCTGGCGGGCAACCGCCGCCAACAGATCACGCAAATTGGGAATAATGACGAAGGTCTAATCACGCTTCCAGAAATTCCTGCAGCGCATGTGGAAGGTGGAACTGCATTTGATGCGGATTAGGATAAATCTGTAATTATTATCCTAGTGAGGCAGCCACAGCAGCCAGACGCCCCAGAGGGCAATCATCACCAGGCCAATCGCCAGGCGGGCGGCAACCGCGCCGCCGTAACCGGCAGCCATTCCCCCGGTTGATTCAAGCGCTTTACGCCAGTCACGCAAGCGCAGGAATTCAAACACAAACAGGCTGATAAAAACGGCCAACAATCCGCCGATGGGGGTGAGGAAGAAGCTGGCCATGACACCCACGACCAACGCTCCCAGGATTAACCAGATGTTGGCGCCCTTGTTGGCCGCGGCAACCCCCATGATCAGATTGTCCACCAGGCCGCCAAAAATCATCAACCCCGTACTGACCACCAGCAGGACGATATTCACCCAGTTGAAGGATGCACCGCTCAGCAATGCCGAGCCGAGCGATGCACCCCACACAATTACCAGTCCGGGAACGCCGGGAATGAGCAGGCCTAACCAGCCTGCCAGCATGATGATGAAGAAGAGTATTTGAACGAAGTTATATGCGAACATACCTTATTCCGGGCGGATGACATCGATGCCGCCCATCCAGGGGCGCAGCACTTCGGGAACGACAATGGAGCCATCAGCCTGTTGATTGTTTTCAAGCACCGCAATCAAGGTGCGCGGCATACCCAGTCCAGAGCCGTTGAGGGTGTGGACAAAGTTGGTCTTGCCGGTATCTTTGGAGCGGTATTTAATATTGGCGCGGCGGGCTTGAAATTCACCTACATTGGAAACAGAAGAAACTTCCAGCCATTCTCCGCAGCCGGCAGCCCAGACTTCGATGTCATAGGTGATTTGTGAACCAAAACCCAAATCGCCGGTGCATAAGGATAGCACACGATAGGGGAGTCCCAGCAGGGCGCAGGTTTGTTCTGCATCAGCCAGCATTTTTTCCAGTTCGCGTGGAGAATCCTGCGGTTCGCAGAAAATGTACATTTCCACTTTGTCAAACTGGTGACCGCGCTTGATGCCGCGCACATCGCGGCCGGCGCTCATTTTCTCTCGGCGGAAGCAAGGTGTGTAAGCTGTGTATCGCAACGGTAATTGCTTTTCGATGATGTCGCCCATGTGCAAACCGGTGAGCGGTACTTCGGCGGTCGGAACCATCCACAGGTCTTCTTCGTGGTCGTGATACAGATTATCGGCAAATTTGGGCAATTGGCCTGAAGAATACAGGGTTTCTCCGCGCACCATAAAGGGGGGGTATTTTTCTGTGTAACCCTGTTTGCTGTGCAGGTCGAGCATGTAGGCGATCAGGGCGCGCTGCAAGCGGGCGCCAGCCCCGCTGAGCACATAGAAACGCGAACCGGTGATTTTTACACCCTGGTCAAAATCGATGATGCCCAGGCGGGTGCCCAGGTCCCAGTGCGGCTGCAATTCAAAGTCGAATTTTGGAATATCGCCAACGGTTTTGACAACCTTGTTGTCGTGCTCGTCTTTACCGAGCGGGGTTTGTGGGTCGGGAATATTGGGAATGGTGGACAGCAAGGAACGCAGTTGTTCGTCAACCTGTTTGACTTCTTCATCGAGGCTGGCGATTTTTTCTCCAACCATGCGCATGGCTTCAATTTTTTGCTGGCGTTCGGCCTGGTCTTTCAGCCTGCTGATTTCCTTTGAAACAGTATTGCGTTCCGCTTTCAGAGCTTCCACTTCGATCAGAATCTGACGCCGTTTCTGGTCAATTTCAATGACCTGATCAACGATGGCGGTATCCATCTGGCGGTTGGCAAGAGCCTGCCGGACAACATCAGCATTTTCACGAAATAACGCAATATCTAACATTTCCTTCTCCTTGTTCCAATGATACGAAAAGCCCCTTCGTCTTTGCAGGACGAAGGGGCAGAATTCGTGGTGCCACCTGCATTCACCGCGTAAATGCTGTGCGGTCTTGTTAGAGCTGATAACGGTTGCGACCGTCTTCCTTATGACGAAAAATCTTCATCGCCTCTGCGGAAGAGACCTGCTCGAAAAATGAGCGCCGGGATGGAATGGGCTGAAGATTATCGGTTCGCACCAACCACCGATTCTCTGGATTTCCTCAGGCTGATTGCCCGGTCTGGCCTTTTGTAAGATTATACTTGCATTATACCCGCAGCAAAGAACCTGTCAAGCAAGCAGGCTGGCGCGGGCGAATGAGAATCTATTTTTCAATATCCAGACGGTAACCTTCACCGCGGACGGTTTTGATAAAACGCGGATTGCGCGGATCTTCTTCCATTGCCTGGCGCAGCCAGGAAATGTGAACATCGAGTGTTCGGGTATCGCCGGCATAATCGGTTTCCCACACCATGCGAAAAAGCTCCTTGCGTTCAATCACTTCGCCAGCATGTTCTATTAAAATTTTCAAAAGGTCAACCAGGCGGGGGGTCAACTTAACCTGGCGGCCGTTGGCGCGAACCCAGCGATCTTCCACGTTTAGCGCCAGGGAACCGGCGCGCAATAAATTGGTTTCTTCAGGGGGCAGCAATGGTCGGATGCGGTTAAGGAGTTTTTGAATGGTGAAGGGTTCAATTAGAACTGCATTGGCGCCGTATTTTTCAAGGTTTTCTATGGTTTTTTCAACGATGAGCACAATGGGAATGGCAGGATTACTTTCACGAATGGATTGGCAAATTCGTTTCCCGCTGGTTCGCATCGAAGCGGCATCAATTAAAACGACTTGCAGCATTCTGGTTTTTAAAAATTCCAATGCCGCACTGCCGCTGGCAACGCTTTGAACTTGAAATCCTTTGCGGGTCAGACCGCTAAAAAAGGAGGGACGTTCTGCTCTTTTTCCTTCGATGAGTAGAATGAGCGTTTCCATTGATGACAAAAAAAAGTCCTTTCCCATTCACCGTAGATGAAAAAAGACCATCGAATGGATTGTTGCTAATCCCTCAATAATATTTGAGTTTTGCTTATTCGATGGTTGTGAATGTGATTACCATTAGTATTTTGCCAATCCATTCCCTGTCTAAAAGGAGCTTCTGATATTCCTTACCCCCCTTGCGTCTTCGTTGTGCTTAGCCTGGATTGGATGGAATTCATTTCTCTTTAATGATTGTATTATACACGAATCTTAAAGAATGTGTAATTCTTCTTAAGAATTGTTTACTCGATTCAAGGCGAAATCAGTTCAAGAGGTATTCAGTTGCATCCCAACAATCCCCGTGTTAGAATAAAACTGGGAATGATCAAGCCAAATTTACTTCGGAGATAACTTATGCCTGGGATGGTTGAAGTTGTTATTGACAGTTTGCGTGTAAGCCTTACCAACCAGCAGCGCATTGTTGTGCTGCGCGAAATTGGCGTAGAGCGATATCTGCCGATTTGGATTGGCCCTTATGAAGCTGAAGCGATCACCATTGCCCTGCAGGAAATTGAAATCGCACGTCCTCAAACCCACGATTTGATTAAGAATATTCTCAATATGCTCAATGCCCGACTGCTTCGCGTGGAAGTGAGCTCATTAAAAGACGATGTTTTCTTTGGCAACCTGGTTGTCGAGGTGAATGGAGAAATCATCAAAATCGATTCACGGCCCTCTGATGCGCTGGCGGTTGCGGTGCGCACCAATGCACCCATCATGGTGGATCGTGAAGTTATCGAAAAAGCTGGAGTGGTGCCTGAAAAGGATTTGCAAAACGAAAAAAGTGAAATGAATCTTCCTGGTTCATCAACTGAACCGCAGGCAGCAGAAGGTGAAGACAGGCTTTCCATTTTCGAGGATTATTTGGAAAAGCTTGATATCGATGACCTTGACAATCCGTCTGGTGATGATGAACCAGAAGGTCCCAGTCCAGAAATTTAATTTTGTGTCACACCCACCCTTCATGATTCGAATAGGTTCGCGATGAGGGGTTTCTTTAACCTTATTTTGATATATTTAAACACTGCGGGATGATGATGACTCCGATGGATTCTTTTGAGACCGGCAATTCTTCCAATTTTCAGCCGCAGCCACATAATCGTGAGGCTGAAGAGGCGGTAATTGGGGCAGTGCTGATCACCCCTGAAATATTTTTTGAAGTAGCCCAAATCATCAAGCCTGATGATTTTTACATTGACCGCAATCGTTACATCTGGGAAGCGGTGGTCAGTTTGCATGAGTCGCGCCGCTCGATTGACTATTTGACTGTAACCCAGACCCTGAAGGAACGCAACCACCTGGACGAGGTGGGCGGCGACGCCTATCTTATGTCGCTGCTGACGCAAACCCCCAGTTCGATGCACGCCGAGGCGTACGCGCACATCGTCGAAGAGCACTCCATCCGCCGCAGGCTGCTGTCTTCGGCAAATCAACTGGCGCAACTGGCTTACAACCAGTCTCAATCGGTTGAAACGATCATTGGCGAAGCCGAAAAGAACATTTTCGGCATCAGCGAGCAGCGCATCCATCACGACTTGCAGCCAATCAAGCAGGTGGTCAGTTCGGTGTATGACCGCATTGATCAGCTTTCACGCCGTGACGAGGAGATTTTTGGCGTGCCCACCGGTTTGATTGACCTGGACAAGCTGCTGGGTGGTTTGCAAAAATCAGACCTTTTGATTGTGGCCGGACGCCCGGGTTCGGGTAAAACCGGTTTTCAACTTACGGTGGCCAAGAATGCCGCGCAAAAATACAAGAAACATGTGGCCATGTTCTCGCTGGAAATGTCAAGCGAGCAACTTGTGCAGCGTTTGATCGCGCAGGAAACCGGGATCGACACCCAGCGTCTGCGCACTGGCAAGCTGAACGACAATGAATGGCCGCTGTTCACGCACGCCATGGAAGTGCTGTCTGAAATGCCGATCTTTTTGGATGACACCCCGGCTATTTCACCTATTCAATTGCGCACCAAATGCCGGCGGCTGCACCTTGAATATCACCTGGATTTGATCATCATTGACTACCTCCAGTTGATGAACAGCGACACACGCACTGAAAACCGCGTTCAAGAGGTTTCGTACATATCGCGCAGTTTGAAGGCGCTGGCGAGAGAGTTGGATGTGCCGGTTCTGGCTGCGGCGCAGTTGTCCCGCGCGGTTGAACAACGTACCGATAAGCGGCCGGTGCTTTCAGACTTGCGCGAGTCGGGTTCACTGGAACAGGATGCTGACATTGTCATGTTCATTCACCGCCCGGATGCGCTGGAAAAGGATAACCCGCGCCAGAATGTGGCTGAAGTGATTGTGGCCAAGCATCGTAACGGCCCCACACATTCGGGTATCGAGCTGGTATTCCGCAATAACCTGGCTCGATTTGACAATGCCGCCCAGGCCGTCAGTCGAAAATAAAGAAATAGTATGACACCATTCAATGGTTTTACTCCTGATGAAAATACCATCCCGGTGCCTGCCTCGCTGTTCACGGAACTGTTGCCGGAAATCAGCCACCCGGCCGAATTGAAAGTGACGCTGTATGCGCTGTGGTTTTTTCAGCAGCACACCAATCGCAATGCCTGCCTGCGCCTGCAGGATATGCAGGCTGACACCCGTTTTTTCACCGGGATGGGCGCCACGACTCAAGAAGCGCAACGCAACATCCTGGAAGGACTTGAGCGGGCATTCATCCGATCGACCTTGCTGCGCGTGCTGCCGGCCGAACAGCCCCAAACCGAAGCGTATTATTTCTTGAACAGCCCGCGCGGCAGAACCGCGATTTTGGCTTTGCAGCGCGGTGAATGGACACCGTCGTTCGAGGTGGCTGAAATTCCACGTCTGGATGTGGAGCGGCCAAATATTTTCACGCTGTATGAGAAGAATATCGGGCCGCTGACCCCCATGATTGCAGAAACGCTCACCGAAGCCGAGCAAACCTATCCGCGCGAATGGATTGAAGACGCCATTCGGGTGTCAGTGGAGAACAACAAACGCAGCTGGCGGTATGTGGAGGCCATTCTTCGCTCCCGGTTGGAGAAAGGTAATCATGAAAAGGATCGATCAAGCGATACGGAAAGTGGGCGAAAATATATCGGAGGCAAATTCAGTGACTTCATCAAGCACTGATCACAACACGGACTCGCTGCTTGCTTCGGGAGATCCCAATTGTCCCATTTGCCATGGGGTGGGTTTTATCCGGCTCGATTTGGCCATTGATCATCCTGATTTTGGAAAATTGCAGGTGTGCGGCTGCCGTCAGGCGCAGGTTCAAACAGCGGCTTACCAGCGCCTGTACCGCCTGAGCAACCTGGAAGCTTTCAAAGAAATGACCTTTGAAACCTTTAAAACCGATGGGCGCACCGGACTGGGTGATTTGCAGGTGCAATCATTGAAGACTGCCCATCACGTGGCTTTGGATTTTTCAAAAAACTTGAACGGCTGGCTGCTGCTGATGGGCGGTTACGGCTGCGGCAAAACCCACCTGGCGGCAGCCATTGCCAATGAGGTGGTACCCACCGGAACACCCACCATTTTTCTCACCGTGCCCGATTTGTTGGACTGGCTGCGATTTTCTTATGGCAGCAGTGAAACCAGTTTTGAAAGCCGCTTTGATGAATTAAAAAATATTCAATTGCTGGTGCTGGATGACCTGGGAACCCAGAATGCCACACCCTGGGCGCAGGAAAAACTGTACCAGATCATCAATCATCGCTATACCCACCGGCTGCCCACCGTGTTGACCACCAACCTGGATTTCCGTGAGATTGAAGGAAGAATTCAGTCCCGCTTGAAAGATCCCGACCTGGTGACCAAGGTGGAAATCACCGCGCCAGATTACCGCTCACCCAACCAGGACACCAGCCATCACACCCTGTCAACGCTGAACCTGCACGCCCGCAGAACTTTTGGCAATTTCAGCATGCGTGAGCCTGAAAAACTACCGTCCAACCAGCAGCGCAGTCTTGACCAGGCGTTTCGCGCCGCACAGGAATTTGCCGAGGAACCGCGCGGGTGGCTGGTGATGATGGGCGATTACAGCACGGGTAAAACCCACCTGGCGGCGGCCATTGGCAATTACCGATATGGGACGGGTGAAACTCCCATGTTTGTGGTGGTGCCCGACCTGCTGGACCATCTGCGCGCCACCTTCAGCCCCAGCAGCACGGTATCTTATGACCGCCTGTTTGACGAAGTGCGCACCACGCCCTTACTGATTTTGGATGATTTGAGCACTCAGAGCGCCACACCCTGGGCGCGGGAGAAGCTGTATCAAATCTTGAATTACCGTTACAACGCTGAACTGCCCACGGTGATCACCACCTCTTCTACGCTGGAAGAAATTGACGCGCGCATTCGCAGCCGCATGTTGGACCGCCAGCTTTGCCAGATTTATGCCATCGATGCGCCGCCTTATCATCCGGGGGGAAATGCAACTCGCCGCGGAGGCAAACGGGCTGCCCATTGATTTTGAAGAGAATATTGGACACAAGCCAGCTTGACAGATCCACCAGGGTTGCTTAGAATTCGATCAGATTACAGAGTTTCCTGTAACCGGTATTGGTTGGTTTATAATTAAACAAAGTGTCTCCACATGGCGAAGCCGGTGAAAGTCCGGCGCTGTCGCGCAACTGTGAAGAGCATGTGCCATGCTCAAAGCCAGGTCGACCAGGCGGGAGACAACCCATCTGCTGCAACCCTCGCGCCAAGGGGTAAGGAATGGTTATATGGATTTTCAAATCCGATTACTAGCAAATCCTTGCCAATTGGCAAGGATTTTTTGTTTGAAAGGTGATACTTATGGTAAACACGAAGCGGATCTTTTTATTGGTTGGAATGATGATTGCATTGTTGACGACACAGTGCACAGCTGCCTCTCAACCAACTGCAACGGTAAAAGCTGCCCTGGAAGAACAAACTCCCACGTCGGCGCCGATCACTGCCACACCTGCCGTCAGCCTGGTGGATGGACTGGGGCGCACGGTTGAACTGGCAGCGCCGGCGCAACGCATTGTGTCACTGGCGCCTTCCAACACTGAAATTTTGTTTGAACTGGGCGCGGGCAGCCAGGTGATCGCCCGCGATGATTTTTCTGATTATCCCGAAGAAGTGAAGGCACTACCCAGCATCACCACAAATCTTTCGGATATCAACATTGAACAGATTGTTATGCTGAAACCCGACCTGGTGTTGGCCACTGAAATCAACACTCCCGAGCAGGTGAAAGCACTGGAAGATGTGCATATAACGGTATTCTATTTACCAAATCCTGTTAATCTGGAAGGACTGTATGAAAACCTGGAGACTGTGGCTGAATTGACGGGTAAACAGGATATCGCTGAAAAAATGATTCCTTCGCTGCGTAACCGCATTCAGACGGTTGAAGACCGCTTGAAAGATGTTGAAACCAGCCCGGTGGTTTATGTGGAATTGGATGGGACCGACCCCGCCAAACCCTGGACGACTGGCCCGGGAACGTTTCAGGCATTGATTATCGACATGGCGGGTGGAAAAAACGCCGGTGATGAAATGAGCAGCGAATGGGCGCAGATCAGCCAGGAGGAATTGATTGTTAAAAATCCTGATTTCATGCTGGTGGATGCCGTGTGGGGCACCACGCTGGAGCAGGTGTCTCAACGCCCCGGTTGGCAGGTGATGAAGGCTGTTCAAAACAAGCAGGTGGTTCCCATGGATTTTAATTTGTTCAGCCGTCCCACACCGCGCCTGGTGGATGCGGTGGAAATGCTGGCTAAATTGCTGCACCCCGAGGTTTTCAACTGAAACAGCGACCATTCGTCACCAGCTTTTTCTGCCTGGCGGCAGCACTGATGCTCAGTGTGGCCGTGGGCAGTGTCTCCATTCCATTGCGGAACCTGGTACAAATTTTGGCCGCGCTGCCCAACCTGGGCAATTTGCCGATTGACCTGCAACCATTGGCAACCATCCTGTTTGCACTGCGCATCCCACGCACGGTGCTGGTGGCGCTCACCGGGGCGGCGCTGGCGGGCAGCGGCGCTTCCTACCAGGGACTATTTCGCAATCCGCTGGCTGATCCCTACCTGATTGGTGTAGCCTCGGGCGCCGGCCTGGGGGCTGTGATTGCCATGACCCTGCACTGGTCATATTCTTTCTGGGGTTTGATGGCCATTCCGCTGGCGGCATTTGTGGGCGCTGGCATCACTGTGCTGGCAGTGTACCAGTTGGCGCGGGTGGGCAATGCCGTGCCAACCACCAATCTGATCCTGGCGGGTGTGACCATCAGCGCTTTCACCACCGCGCTGACTTCTCTGTTGATGATCACCTCCAGTGACGAGATGGTGCGCGCCTTCACCTGGCTGCTGGGTGGCTCCACGCTCAGCGGTTGGCGGCCGGTGATTGCCATGCTGCCCTATATTGTGGTGGGACTGGGGATTCAACTGGCCATGGGGCACGCCTTGAACGTGCTGCAATTTGGCGAAGAACAGGCGCAGCAACTGGGACTTTCGGTGCAGCAAATTCGCCTGACCGTTGTGGCGGCGGCGTCTCTCACCACAGCCGCGGCGGTTTCTTTTGCAGGCATCATCGGGTTTGTGGGATTGGTGGTGCCGCACCTGGTGCGTATGGTGTGGGGGGCCGACTACCGTCGTTTGATTCCACTGGCAATATTGAATGGGGCTTCTTTCCTGCTGGTGGCTGATATCGCCGCGCGAGTGGTGTTGAGCCCTCAGGAATTGCCGGTGGGAATTGTTACGGCGTTGGGGGGTGTGCCATTCTTTTTGTGGGTTTTGCGAAGAACCCGGCAGCAGTTTTTTTAGAGGTGACCTTGCTGGAAGTCGAAGCGTTGAACGTAAGTTACGACCGCGAAGTGATTTTGCGCGATATTTCCTTGAGCGTGGAGGCGGGAACGATTGTGGGATTGATTGGCCCCAATGGCGCCGGGAAAACCTCGTTGATTCGCGCCATCAGCGGCATTCTGCCGGTGCAGTCTGGAATGATTCGCCTGAACGGCATTGACCTGTGCAGGCTTTCAACCATTGAACGCGCACGTTTGATTGCCGTGGTGCCGCAAGCTTCACATTTGCCCGCCGGCTTCACAGGATGGGAAACGGTCATCCTGGGACGCACGCCGCACCTGAGCTGGCTGGGCATGCTTTCAGAGCGTGACCGTGAAATTGCCAGCCAGGCGATGCAGTTCACCCAGACTGAAGAACTGGCAGAGCGCATCGTCACCGAAATTTCAGGCGGTGAGCAGCAGCGGCTGATGCTGGCGCGCGCCCTCACCCAGTCAGCCCCGCTGCTGTTGATGGATGAACCCACTGCTCATCTTGACCTGCAATTCCAGGTGCATCTGCTGGAATTGATTCGAAAACTGGTGAAGGAAAAGAACCTGGCGGTGCTGATTGCCATGCACGACTTAAACCTGATTTCACGTTATGTGGACAAAACGGCTGTGCTTGTAAATGGTGAATTGCTGGCGTTTGGTAAAAATGAAGATGTCTTACGTGAGGATATTCTCAGCCAGGCTTACCAGCTGCCCTTGAAGGTGTTTCCTGTGGGAGACAACGGTCAAAAGGTCATCACACCGTTTGGTTAGTCAACTTGCCCTGGGTGCAAAGTGTGAAATGGGGAGAAACGTGTATAATTCTTGAAATGGACAACCCACAAGAACGCATCACCAACCCGGAAGCCCGCCCCGATGACCGCCTGGATCAGGCGCTGCGCCCGCACCGCCTGGACGAAATCATTGGCCAAGACCAGGTGCGCGAGAACCTGTCCATTCTAATTGCGGCTGCCAAGGGCCGCGGCGAGCCATTGGACCATGTGTTGTTCTTTGGGCCGCCCGGTTTGGGAAAAACCACCCTGGCGCATGTGTTATCCAATGAAATGGGAGTCAACATAAAGGTCACTGCCGGTCCCGCCGTGGAACGCGCGGGAGACCTGGCTGCCGTGCTGACCAACCTGCGCGCCGGCGATATCCTGTTCATTGATGAAATCCACCGCCTGGGTAAAGCAGTTGAAGAAGTGCTTTACCCGGCTATGGAAGACTTTGCCCTGGACATTATGATTGGCAAGGGACCTTCTGCACGCTCCATTCGCCTGAAATTACCCCACTTCACAGTGATTGGCGCCACCACACGCATGGCGCTGATTAGCGCACCGCTGCGTGCGCGTTTCGGCGCGGTTTACCGCCTGGATTATTACGATTTGCCTGCCATGAAAGAAATTGTGCGCAGGGCTGCCAGTTTGCTGCGCGTGGAAATTGAAGCGGGCGGCAGTGAAGAAATTGCCTGCCGGGCGCGTGGAACCCCGCGCGTTGCTCTGCGCCTGCTGCGCCGCGCACGCGATTATACCCAGGTGCGGGCTGACGGCGTTATTACCCGTGAGACCGCCGCAGAAGCATTGAGCCTGCTCAATGTCGATCAACTGGGGCTGGATGACGTGGATCGCAGGGTTTTGTCCACCATCATTGAGAAATACAACGGCGGCCCGGTTGGTTTGAGCACCATTGCGGCATCCATCAGCGAAGAACCCGACACGATTATGGATGTGGTGGAACCTTATTTACTGCAACTGGGATTCCTTTCCCGCACACCCCAGGGACGCGTGGCAACCCGCAAAGCCTACGAGCATTTGCACATCGTCTTCCCGGCAGATTCAACCTCTCAACCCACTTTGTTTGAACCGTGAAAACGAACGATTTTTTCTATGATCTGCCGCCGGAGCGCATTGCGCAAACACCGGTGGAACCGCGTCACGCCTCGCGTTTGCTGGCTTTGAACCGCGCCATGCAGACCATGACGCATACCCATTTTTATAACGTGGGATCATTCCTGCGCCCCGGTGATTTGCTGGTGCTCAATGAAACGCGCGTCATTCCTGCCCGCTTGCATGCGCGCAAAGAAACCGGCGGTTTTGTTGAGGTACTGCTGCTGCGGCGTGTGGATGATTACACCTGGGAAGCTTTGGTGGGGGGAAAACGCTTGAACAAGGGAAAGCGAATTCGCCTGATTGATGGGCCTGAAGCGGAAATTGTGGATGACCTGGACGGTTCGCGGCGTTTGGTGCGTTTTTCGGAGCCGGTGGAGGGATATTTTTCACAGGCGGGTGAAATGCCGCTGCCGCCTTACATTCATAGCCGGCTGGAAAACCCTGAACGCTATCAGACTGTTTATGCCCGCACACCCGGTTCAGCGGCGGCGCCCACCGCCGGACTGCATTTCACCTCTGAATTGATGGATCAATTGATACAACAGGGCGTAGGTTTTACCACGGTGACCCTGCATGTGGGGTTGGACACCTTTGCCCCGGTCACCGAAGATGACCCCACAGAACATAAAATTCACACCGAGTGGTGCGAACTGCTGCCCGAGGCGGTGGAAGCCATTCGACAAACCCGGCAAAACGACGGCAGGGTGGTGGCGGTTGGCACAACCAGTGTGCGCACACTCGAAAGCGCGGCGCGCGGGGCTTCACCCGCCGAGATTGTGCTGCCGTATTCCGGCCCAACCGACCTGTTCATTCTACCCGGTTATCCATTTCGTGTAGTGGATGTAATGATCACCAATTTCCACCTGCCGCGCTCGACACTGCTGATGCTGGTGAGCGCGTTTGCCGGGCGCGATTTCATTCTCAACGCCTACCGGGAAGCCATTGAAAAAGAATACCGCTTTTTCTCATTTGGCGATGCCATGCTGATTGAATAGGAATCCTGTATGATCTCTGCATTGCAAAACTGCATTTGGGATTGGGAAGTGCTGAATACGCGGATTGTGCATTGCCGTCAGTGTGCGCGCCTGACCGAGTGGCGCGAAAAGATGGCGTTGGAGAAACGACGCGCCTACCGCGACTGGGAATACTGGGGCAAACCGGTGCCTGGTTTTGGCGACAAACAAGCGCGTGTGCTGGTGATCGGCCTGGCGCCGGGGGCGCACGGTTCAAACCGCACCGGCCGCATGTTTACCGGCGACTCTTCGGGCGATTTTTTATATGCCGCGCTGCATCGCGCGGGGTTTGCCAATCAACCCTCTACTTCAGACCTTAATGACGGCCTGAAACTGCGGGATATCTTTATCAGCGCGGTGTGCCGCTGCGCACCCCCTGACAATAAACCCACCGCATCCGAGATATCCACCTGCACGCCCTTTTTACATAGCGAGATTTGCCTGCTGAAAAACCTGGAAGGATTGGTGGTGTTGGGACGAATCGCCTTTAACTGGGTGTTGGGATATTACCGCGCACAGGGGTTCGCCTTGCCGCCCGTGCAGTTTAGTCACGGCGTGTGTTCATCATTGGGAGATGGTCTGCCCTGGCTGATCACATCCTACTATCCCAGCCGGCAAAATACGCAGACCGGCAGGTTGACGGTGGATATGTTTGACGCGGTATGGGAGAAAACGCACCGATTATTGGATGACAGGCACGATCTGTGCACAGACCAATGACAGGTTAATTCCCTTAACCGGATAGGAGTTGCTTCCGATGAAGTGGATCAAACGTCTGTTGTTCTTGATCTTTATACTGATTATTATCTTATTAATTGCCCCCTTTTTTCTGACGATTCCAGCTCTGGAAAATACCAAACCGGTGGATGAACTGTTCGAATCGGACAGCAAAATTGTCAAACTGGGCGGTTTGGACGTTCATTATAAACAGCGGGGAGACGGTAAGCCTGTTATTATCCTGCTGCACGGCTACGGCGCCAGCACATTCTCCTGGCGCAGCGTGATGAAGCCGCTGGCAGAATATGGAAAGGTGATCGCTTACGACCGCCCGGCCTTTGGCTTGACGGAACGTCCGCTGCCCGGTGACTGGCAGGGTGACAGCCCTTATTCGCTGGAATCTCAAACCAGCCTGCTGCTGGCTTTGATGGATGAAATGAAGATTAAAAAAGCCATCCTGGTTGGCAACTCGGCCGGGGGCACGGTGGCGCTCAATGCAGCCTTGAAGCATCCCGATCGGGTGCAGGGCCTGGTGCTGGTGGATGCCGCCATCTTTGTTGATAAACAGAGGCCCCAGTGGCAGCAGCTCATTATGAAACTGCCTCAATTCCGCCGACTTGGGCCGTTATTGATTCGCTCTATTGAGAAAAAAGGCGATGACCTGGTGCGCTCGGCCTGGCATGATCCCGATAAAGTTACGCCGGAAGTTTTGGAAGGCTACCATAAACCCTTGCAGGCCAACAACTGGGATAAAGCATTGTGGGAATATGCGATTGTTTCTGGGGCGTCAAAACTGCAAAACCGCCTGGGAGAGGTGAATGTGCCGGTGCTGGTCATCAGCGGAGACGATGACCAAATCATTCCACTGGACGACAGTCTGAGCCTGGCGCAATCCATACCAGGCGGCAGGGCGAAGGTGATGTATGCCTGCGGACACGTGCCGCAGGAGGAGTGCCCCGACCAGTTTATTATCGCCTTGAGTGATTTCATAAACCAAGTAACCAAATAACCAGGAGGAATAATGGCTGAGCAGCTTGTGGTGAATGTTCCGGCGCCGGAATTTGAATTGACCGATACAAAAGGCCAGATCATTAAACTGGCCGATTATCGCGACAAACAGCCGGTGGTTTTGGTGCTGCTGCGCGGTTTTGTGTGACCATACTGCCGTGCGCATCTGGCGCAGTTGCGCCAGGACTATGATTTGTTTCAACAGCGGGGAGCTGAGATAATGGCCCTGGGACCGGACGGCCCCAATGCTTTCAAGCGTTACTGGGAAAGCGAGCAAATTCCATTCATTGGTTTGCCTGATATCAAATCCAAAGTGTCAGACACCTACTACCAGGAAGTGAACCTTTTTAAACTGGGACGCATGCCGGCAATTTTTGTGATTGACCGCCAAGGTATGATTCGCTTCGCCCATTATGGAGACTCGATGAAGGACATTCCCCCCAACCAGGTAATCCTGGATGTTTTGGATCAATTGCCGCAATAAAAAAAGAGGGTTTTGGATTCGTTAAGAATCCAAAACCCTGAATAATTCCCGTCAGCGTTACGGGAAAGAGATTGGCTGAATTAGCCGCGGCGCAGGGCGCCCCAACCGGCATAGGCGGCAGAGTCGCCCAGTTCAGCTTCGATGCGCAGAAGCTGGTTGTATTTTGCCACGCGGTCAGAGCGGGCGGGAGCGCCAGTTTTGATCTGGCCGGTGTTGAGGGCTACAGCCAGGTCGGCAATGGTGGAATCTTCGGTTTCACCGGAGCGGTGAGAAGTGACCGTAGTCCAACCGGCGCGGTGGCAAAGTTCCACTGCTTCAATGGTTTCAGTCAGTGAACCGATCTGATTGAGTTTTACCAACAGAGAGTTACAAGATTTTTCCTGGATTCCGCGGCGGACACGTTTGGGGTTGGTCACCAACAGGTCATCGCCCACGATTTGGATGCGGTTGCCGACTTCAGCAGTCATCATTTTCCAACCATCCCAGTCGTCCTGGGCCAAACCGTCTTCAATGGACACAATGGGATATTGATCAACCCAGTTTTTCCAGAAAGCGACCATCTCTTCACTGGTCAGCATTTTGCCTTCTTTACGCAGGTTATATTTCTTGGTTTCTTCATCGTAAAGCTCGGATGCGGCGGGGTCGAGGGCAATGGCAACCTGTTCGCCAGCTTTGAAACCGGCTTTTTCAATGGCTTCCAAAATGACTTCTACAGCTTCGGCGTTGGATTTGAGTGAGGGAGCATAGCCGCCTTCGTCGCCAACCAGGGTGATATAGCCGTGAGATTTCAGAACGGTTTTGAGGGTGTGGTAGATTTCAGCTCCCCAGCGCAAGCCTTCAGCAAAAGAGGCGGCGCCCAGAGGCATGACCATGAATTCCTGGGCGTCGGTGGACTGCCAGGCAGTGTGAGCGCCGCCGTTGAGGATGTTCATCATGGGAACGGGCAGAACATGGGCGTGCACACCGCCGATGTAGCGGTAGAGCGGCAGGCCCAGTGAATTGGCGGCAGCTTTGGCCACGGCCAGGCTGGTGCCCAAAATGGCATTGGCGCCAAATTTCGATTTATTCTCGGTGCCGTCCAGTTCAATCAATGAAAGGTCAATGGCGCGTTGTTCGATGGCATCCCAACCGTACAAATGCTCGTCGATTTCGCTGTTCACGCTTTCAACAGCTTTCAAAACGCCTTTGCCCAGGTAGCGGCTTTTATCGCCGTCGCGCAGTTCAAGGGCTTCATGAATACCGGTTGATGCGCCGGATGGAACGGCGGCGCGTCCCCAACTGCCATCAGCCAGGGTAACTTCGACTTCCACAGTGGGATTGCCGCGAGAGTCAAGAATTTCTTGAGCGGTTACTGATTCAATAGTTGTGTCCATAATTCTTTCCTTATTCTCATAAACTGATGCCAACAGGCAATTGTCAAGTATACCGTAGTTTTCCTAAACAACAGCCTATGGTTGGAAACAAATTTCCTTAATGATTGTTATTCTCATCCAAATTGTGCTTGCGATATGGCACACCGGCGCGTTCACAGGTCGCTTTTAGGAAAGCCGTGAACAGCGGGTGCGGCCGGTTGGGGCGTGAAAGGAATTCGGGGTGGAACTGGGTGCCGAGCATGAAGGGATGGTCAGCAATTTCAGCAATTTCAACCAGCTTGCCGTCAGGGGAGAGGCCTGAAAAAACCACGCCTTGTTCCTGGAAGGATTTGCGGAAATCGTTGTTGAACTCAAAACGATGGCGGTGGCGTTCTTCCACCAGGTCGGTTTTGTAGGCTTTTTGAGCAATGCTGCCCGGCTGCAACTGGCATGGGTAAAGCCCCAGGCGCATGGTCCCGCCCATGTCGGTGATTTCGCGCTGGTCGGGCATCAGGTCAATCACCGGGTAGGGTGCGCCGGGATCAAATTCGGTGGAATTGGCGTTGGCTTTTCCAAGTACATTGCGGGCAAATTCAATGACCAGCATTTGCATTCCCAGGCAAAGCCCAAAATAGGGAATTTTTTCTTCACGGGCATAACGGGCGGCTTCAATTTTTCCTTCAATACCGCGCCCGCCAAATCCACCGGGGACAATCATGCCGTGAATGTCTTTCAGCACTTCGGACGGGGGTGCTTTTTCTAGTTCACCAGACTGCACCCAGTTGATGTTAATTTCTACACCCAGGTGAAGCGCGGCGTGTTTCAACGCTTCACGCACGCTCATGTAAGCGTCATGCAATTCGACGTACTTGCCAACCAGCGAAACGGTGATTTCGGGTTTGGGGCGATGCACTTCTTCAACCAGTTTCTCCCAGGTTTTCCAATTGGGCACCTGGCGGTTTTCCAATTTCAAGCGCTCCATGATGAAGTCGGCCACTTTTGCCTGTTCCAAAACCAGGGGGATTTCGTATAAATTGGGTGTTGTGACCATGGGAATCACGGCGCGTTTTTCCACGTCGCAAAATTGGGCAATTTTCTCGCACAGGTCATTTTCCACCGGATAATCCGAGCGAGCCACAATCATGTCGGGAGAAATGCCTATGGAGCGCAGTTCATGCACAGAGTGCTGGGTTGGTTTGGTTTTTAACTCGGCGGTGGCGCCAATCCAGGGCAGCCAGGTTACATGAATGTAGAGCGTATTTTCTCTACCCAGGTCGCTGCGCAACTGGCGAATGGCTTCCAGGAAGGGCAGGCCTTCAATGTCACCCACAGTGCCGCCCACTTCGACCAGTACAATTTCAGCCCCGGTGGTTTTAGCCACCATACCCACCCGTTTCTTGATTTCATTGGTGATATGCGGAATCACCTGGATGGTGCCGCCCAGGTAATCTCCGCGGCGTTCTTTGCTGATCACTTCAGCATAAACCTGGCCGGTGGTGGTGTTGCACATCTTGTTTAGACGGATATCGATGAAGCGTTCGTAATGGCCCAGGTCGAGGTCGGTTTCGGCGCCGTCATCCAGCACAAACACTTCACCGTGCTGGTAGGGGCTCATGGTTCCAGGATCAACATTGATGTAGGGGTCCAGTTTTTGGACAGCAACTTTATATCCACGCTCCTTTAAAATTCGACCTACTGCTGCGGCGGTGACGCCTTTTCCGACAGAACTGACCACACCACCGGTTAGAAAAATGTATTTAGTTGCCATACGCATGCTCCTTCCTGTGCAGCTATGAATGAATAATTACACACTGGTTGTTAAATAAAGAAGCGGGGAGGGCAGTTTTACTGGCTCCTCCCCGCATGGCGGTGAACCTGGTTCGATCCATGACACCCCAATCTAAAAGCAATGAACACCTCGAAAAATTCAATAGAAAAGCCTGGCTGCTGCGCCCGATACTTTCCATGAGCTACAATGCCAAGCCTGCTTACTGAACTTTAGTTTACCATAAAGTGGGCTGATGTGCAAAAAAACCTCCTGCGCAGCAGGAGGTTTTTGGTATTTCTAAACCGGAGGAGATCCAAAATATGGGTATGGAAATCGTGCCGGCAAATGTTTTATGATGAAACTTTGTTGGTCAGGGTGCGTGTAAGCAATTCGTCACGCTCACTGGACTGGCTTTTGGCTTTCTTGTTGCGATCGCGCTGGTGTTTTGAACGGTCGGCCTTTTCCATGGCTGCGCGCAGGGCAATTTCCATGTAGGTGGGATCGGGTTCTTTGGTTTCTTCTTCCAGCTGGACGTCCATTTCTTGCTCAGCTTTGCGGCCTTTTTTGCGGCGGCCTTTGCCTTTTGCGTCGCCGGTTTCTTCTGCAACCACTTTAACCGGTTCGGGTTCGAGGGCTTTCATGCTGAGTTTAATTTGTTTCTTTTTGCGGGACACTTCAAGCACCTGGGCTTCAATTTCTTCGCCTTCTTTGACCAGGTCGCCAGGTTCGCGGATGTATCCGTGTGCCATCTCGCTGATGTGCACCAGGCCTGGTCGTTCGGCGCCGATATCAACAAATGCACCAAATTTTTCCAGTCGAACCACTTTGCCTTTAACGGACATGCCTTTTTTGATCTCACGCCATTCCAGGTCAAGCGGTTTGATCATAGTCAGTTCAACATGGTCTTCTTTAACTCGTCGTACCCACACCTCAACCTCTTTGCCAGGCTCGAGAACTTCTTCAACACGTTTAACGGGCTCATTGTTGACTAAAGGAAGCTGAGAGATGTGGAGGACGGCGGGTTTATCACTGCCAATGTCGATGACGGCACCAGCCAGGCTGACTTTAATGACTTTTCCGATGAAAGCCGTCTTTTGTTTAATCTCAACGGTTTGTTGAGTTTCGCTCACAGCGTTTGATTCCATACGCCACACTCCTCATGGTATTTTCGCAAGTTTTGATTATAACCATTAGAGGAATAACTGTCAATTACCGTTGTTCAATACTTCTATGGCTTTTTCCAATTGAACATCTTTTTCGGCTTTGATGTCTTCCTCAGTGAATTCAACAATGTAATCGGGTGTCAGGCCAACATCGCTTATCTGGTTGCCGTTGGGGGTAAGCCAGCGGGCGATGGTGACGCGCATGCCGCCCTGCTCGTTGGGCAGTTCCAGCCAGTTTTGTACTTTTCCTTTGCCGTAGGTGGTGGTGCCAACCAGAACCCCGCGCTGCAGGTCTTGAATGGCGCCGGCAGTAATTTCAGATGCTGAAGCAGAACCCTCATTGACCAGCACCACCAGTGGGATGGTGGTTGCCAACCCACCGTTGTGTGCTTTTAAAGGTTTCTTGATTCCATCACTGTATTGTTCATACATGATGATGGTGTCGTCTGGTATGAATTCTGAAATGACATCAATGGCGCTGTTCAATAAACCGCCGCCGTTAAAACGCAAATCGAGAATCAATCCTTTGGGATTTTGCTCCTGCAATTCTTTCAGCGCGGCGCGAACTTCATCAGCGGTGTTGTCGCTGAATGAGGCAATTTGCAGATAGGCAATGCCATCATCCAGCATTTCACCCTCGACGCTGGGTACGGTGATTTTTTCACGTTTGACTGAAATATCCAAAATCTCCGCTTCTGATGTGGGTATGGCTGTGGGTTCGACCCTGGCTGAAGTGTCATCTGATGATGGAAGATTACCGCCGCGTTGGACGGTGAGAAGGACGGTGGTTCCAGCGGGACCGCGTATGCCCTGCAAGACAATATCCCCATCGACGCCGGTCATATCTTTACCATCGACAGCAATAACCAGGTCGTCCGGTTTTATTCCAGCTTCTTCTGCCGGCGAATTGGGCATGGGGCTGACAATACGCAAAAATTCGCCGCTGATATCCACCCATGCGCCAATACCTTCGTATTCTCCCTGTAAAGACTCATTCAGTTGTTTATATTCTGTCGGGGGCATATAGGCGGTATATGGATCGCCAAGCGCTTCCAACATCCCGTGAATGGCGCCTTGCATGAGTTTTTCGTCATCAACCGGTTGATCAACATACTGGCTATGCACTACATCCCAGGCTTTCCAAAATGGGATGAAGAGGTTTTTCGTTTCTTCATCTTTCGGGGTGCGGCTGGTGAGTGAATCTGTAATTCCAGGAATTTGCGGTAAGAAATTTAGACCGGTTTGGGTTTGCGGCAAAATCCAGCCAACTAACAATCCGGCGCTAAATGTGAGCGAAACAACCAGTAACGCAACCAAAACCCAAATGACGCAATTGCCTTTTTTCATTCAATAAACTCCTGCCATCCAAATACTGCATAAACAATCAAGCTGTAATCATTGCAAGTTGTTGTTAAAAAAATTTATACGGTACAAATATTCAATGTATCAAGAATTTTGCCCAACCCGTCAATATTTTCAATCATTGTATGCACATCGGCAGGCAGTTCTTCACGACCAATCCAAATGGTGTACATTCCCATCTGAGAGGCTGTCACCAGGTTCGATACCCGGTCGTCAATCATGATGCAGCGGCCAGGGTCAACCTCGCCGGATTTTTTTAAAGCCAACGGATAGGCTCCGGGCATGGGTTTGCAGTAGGGATCAATATCATTGATATCAATGATGCTGCCAAAAAGGTCCAAAAGATTGAGAACTTCCAAAACCCGTCGTGCATGATGAGAATCTGCATTGGTGAAAATGACTTTTTGCAAGGGTATTTTTTTTAGCATTTCACGGATTGATGGATTGGGGGTGATGAAATCTCTCAGCGGCAGGTCATGAACAAAATCCATATATTCCTGCTGATCAACTCCATAAATGGCGGCCAGGCCGCGCATGGTTGTGCCGTATTGCTCAAAAAGTTTGTGACGCAATTCAGGAATATCCTCGCGTGGGATGTGCAGGCGAAGATGAATGAATTCATCAATACGATCACCGATCGCATCCCATAGTCCGCTATCGCGCGGGTAAAGAGTATCGTCCAGGTCAAAAAAAATGGTAGTGAAGTTTGTCATGCGGACAAGTATAACTTATTCTCACTGGTCAATTTGAATTTTTTGATCAGCGCAATTTGCTTAAATATTGATGGATAAACTGAACAGCAATGGATCCTTCACCGACTGCCGAAGCGACCCGTTTCACCGAGCCTGAACGAACATCACCCACGGCAAACACGCCCGGAATGCTGCTTTCCATTAAATAAGGCTGGCGATCCACGCTCCAACTGGCCGGCATCTGGTTATCATGGTTGACGGCAGGACCGGTCAGGATGAAACCTTCTTCGTCAAGCAGCAGGGTGCCATTCAACCAGGATGTGGCCGGCTGCGCCCCGATGAAGATGAACAAGGCGGCCGCATTGCAAACGGCTTCAGTGTGGTTGGAATTGTCTTGAATGGTAACGCTTTCCAGGTGTTTACTGCCATACACATTGATCACTTCGCTTTTCAGCCTGACGTTTATTTTTGGATGGTTTTGAATGCGGTCAACCAGATATTGCGACATTTTGGCTTCCAGTGATTCACCGCGTACCACCAGGGTTACCTGCGAGGAGTAGTTTGCCAGGTACAGAGCTGACTGACCGGCAGAATTGCCTGCTCCAACCACAAACACCGGCAGGTCGCGGCAGGTGTGGGTTTCGGTGAAGGTGGCGCCGTAATAAACGCCTGCGCCCACCATCTCGCGCGCCCTTTGAATGGCCGGTTCACGATAGGTCAATCCCATTGACAGTACCACTGTGTGACAGACAATTTCGCTGCCGTCGCTCAATGTGATGATGCGATACGGACCGTTTACTTTGAGGTCAACAGCTTCCTGGGGGGTGAGAATTTCAACGCCAAACCGACGAGCCTGCACCACCGCACGGCGCGCCAGGTCGGCCCCACTCAAACCGGAGGGGAAGCCCAGGTAGTTTTCAATACGTGAACTGGTTCCCGCCTGGCCGCCCGGCGCCTGACGCTCAATCATCACCGTGCGCAGCCCTTCAGAAGAGGCATAGACAGCAGCAGAAAGGCCCCCCGGTCCGCCACCGATGATGGCCAAATCATAGAAGGGTTTCTGGGCGCGGGTTGAAAGCCCCACCTTGCGGGCCAGTTCCAGTTTGGTGGGATTGGTGAGAACCTTGCCGTTGGGCAGTAAAACGTAGGGAATATTATTTCTTTCGAGGCCAAACTGCTGCATGATGGACTGTGCTGCCGAATTTTCTTCAATGTCCAGGTATTCATAAGCGACCAGGTTGCGGGCCAGAAAGTCTTTCATTTCATGAGTTTCAGCAGACCAGCGCAGCCCCAGAATTTTCAATTCGCACTGTTGTGGATTGCAGGTTGCCAGCCAATCTTCCAACAAATCATCCATAACCGGCAGCAATTTTTCTTCAATTGGATGCCAGGGTTTTTGAAGCAAGTAATGGATAAGAAAATCTTCATCGGGAATGATGTCGCTTGAATTTGGCAATGAACTGGTCGATAATACCCGCCGGCTGGTTGAAAATTGCGACCGGGTGGTTTCAAAAAAATCTTGCTGCTCGTCTCCCAGTAAATCTTGATCAACAATGATCAAAGCCAGCGGGATGGATTGCTGATGGATTTGCTCGAGGATTTTGCGCGTTGACGCAAGTTGACTTGCGCAGCGCACCTGGAAACGGTCGGCATAGGTTTTTGAGAGAATGCCTGTGCATGTTTCCAGGTTTACAGGATCGGTATCAGCAATCAAGATCAAGGGTTTCATGAATAAATCTCCCTGTTAAGCTCTAATGAATACTCTAATTCTAACCCTGTTTGTCTTTATTAACGCAAATCCTAATCCTGAATTAATCACAACAGCCTGCTTTTTCAGAGCAGGCTGTCATTTTTGTGGTGAGGTCTAGCGATTAATAGTTAGTCTGGTCAATCTCCATAACAGCGTTTGCCGCTCCATTTACAACCCTTACTCAAACAGGTCTTTTCGTTGCTGTATGAACTGCAAGGTTTGGTTTCTTCATCGTCATCTTCCTGGGTTTGCTCGGGTTGTTTAGGCGTTACACATTTGCCGGCTTTTTTGTCCCACACCAGTGGGGCCAGGCAGGGTCCGTTGCAAACCGGCACCGAAGCCCGAATTGACCAGCATGAGGATGCGACGGAACTTTGAACACAATTACCGTCTTCAAGCGTGAAACCAAATGGACAAATATTATCCGCCAATTTCGCGAGAATTGGGTATGGTTCGCAAACGCCGATTTTTTCATTCCAGAAATATCCCAGTTGGCAGCAATCACTGGTCAGTTGCACGCAATATCCCAGTTGGGTATCGTAGTATTCGTCCTCGTCGCATTGCGGGATGATCATCATCTTAAGCTCGACCTGGATGCAGGAATTATTGGTTGGGTCAGGGTAGGTGCCTTCAGGGCATTCTTTGCCTTCATCCAGGCGACATACCCCGGTTTGTGGATCGAGGGTGGTGTTGGGCGGGCATTCTTCTCCGGTGGGCACGTCTTCACAGATGTTATTGCTGCCGAGTTGATATCCAGGCAGGCAGCCGGTTTCAGTCAAAGGCGTGCACAGGCCGTCATCCGGATTGTAGTTTTCTCCCACGGGGTTGATGACCAGGCTTTTAATTTGAATACCGTTGGGCTCGTTGGGCGCTTGCTCGTCTGTGGGAGTACCTTCTTCTGGCGGGCACTGGTTAAGGCCATCTGGCGAGGGTTCGCAGCACAGCAAGTCAGGGTTGTAAGTGAAGCCCGGGTTGCAGGGGCTGCCCTGGCCGGTGGTCGGCCGGCAAATCTTCAGGATTTCATCCCAGAATTCATTTTCCCGGCATCCATTTTCATCATAGGGATAACAGTGGCCAAACAATGAATAGTAACCTTTATCACAGTCTTCATCACCCTCATCGGGAACGCATGCCCCGGCGTCGTCATGGTGGTAGCCGGGCTGACAGGGCGGTTCACCCAGGGTAGCACCATTGGTTGCTCCAGGAATGGGATCGCAATTCAAGCCGTCGGCGTTGGGCTGGGTTCCGGGCGGACAATCTTCGTTGTTATTGGTTGCTAATTTTTTAACCGTTATCCCTTCGGGAGTGAAATCATCCACACATCCCTGGATAACCGGATCAAAATGCGTGCCTTCTTCGCAACCATCCTGATCAAGCGGAAGACAATTATTGAAAACTGTGCTGAAAATGGATGCGGGTTCACACCCATAATTATCCGGTTTGAGCGGCTCGCAACAGCCCGATTCTTCATCCCAGTAATATCCATCAGCGCAGCGAGGATCCTTCTTGTTGATTTCCGGTTCGCAAATCGTGTCGGCTACCAACGCAGCCAGGAAGAATTTTTCGGGGCAGTCATCTTCCACCGGCACACAAACCTTTTGCCCGGTATCCAATGTTTTAAAGACAGTACCTTCCGGGCAGCCGACTTCTTCCGGCTCACAGTTGTAATGCGTGATGTTGACAGTCCAGTTTTCAGGACAAGGATTGTGATTGGGGTCTTGCTCACATTGACCGGTTTCGGTGTTAAATGTTTCGCCTTCGGTACAAGTGGGGATGTGAACAATCATCGACTTTAACCCCGTTGGCATGGCAGCGAGAATGGCAGTGCTGAAATTGACTGGCTTTTCGATATTAAAATTCACCATTTCCAAAGGTTGGGCCTGGCCTAATCCGGCACTGGGTGTACCGCCATTGAGACAGACTTCTATTTCAGCATAGGAGTTGCCGGGAAGCGGCGGACCTTCACAAATCAATCTGCCGGGGAAACCGGGATTATCTTTGCATTTCCAGGGCTCGCCATTGATTGTTACCATAACGCCATCAGCCGAAAGGGTTCCGGTGGATAGATTGATTGTGACGATCTCATCGCCATACGATGGGCAGGAAATGTTGGTAACAACCAGTTTGGGTTCTTCAAATTGCTTGAGGGGTGTGTTTGGGTCGCAGGGCGGCTCATCGGGTGTGCGGCACAGTGGCGGGTGTGAAACTTTGCAAATGGAGCCTTGCGGTTGGCCAATGGGGATGCAGCGAAAGCCCACATCTTCATAAGTTTTTTCGGGGAGACTCATGAAACGGGCCGGGCTGCGCACGTTGCCTGCGGCATCCATCCATCCTCCGCCCCGAATTACTTTTTCTTTATTTTTCGGTGGGCCGGATGGGCCGAGCGGATTGGATAAGGTAGAAGTCAGGTAATAATCTTCAGCATACCAGTCAGCCACCCATTCGCGCACATTGCCTGCCATATCCAACACTTCATACTGGCTTTGACCCGCAATGTAGGTGCCCACCTTTTGGGTGTCATCTTCATCTGCCTGCTTGTTAACTTTACAGCCTTCCATATTCAACAGGAGGTCGCATTTTGGATCGTTGTTTCCCCAGGGGAAATATTCAGCCTCTGTACCGCGGGCGGTTTTTTCCCACTCGGCTTCAGTTGGCAGGCGCGCCTGCGCGAAAGTGCAGTAGGCTTGAGCCTGGTACCAGGTGACGCCGACAACGGGCCAATCTTTGTAATTGGGATCATTGTAATGGCTGCTGGGACCTTTGGCCTGCACAACAGGGGGTGTGCAAGCCCCGGCTTTAACACATTCGGCATATAAGCCGTTGGATACCTCATTCTTGTAGATCCAAAAAGGAGAAATATACACATTGTGCTGCGGTTGTTCATCAGATTTGGCATCGGGGTCTTTTTCCTGGCTGCCCATGATGAACTTGCCGCCCTCAACAAATTTTAGAAAATCAGTGTCACCTGTGGGGGTGGGTGTAGCAAACTTGTTCTCTTCTTGGGTTTCCGGTTTGGGTTTTATCACTTTTTGGTCATCAGGCGGTGGTTCGGATGTATCGGTTGACTTTTGCCCAATTCCTTCTGGCAGCTTTACCGGCAGGTTGCAGGCTGATAGAAAAATCATGCCAAGCAAAGTTATTACAACAATCAAACGAAAACCATTCTTTGATTGGTGCATCATATTCCTCCTGTTGAAATAAATGAGAGGGGGGAGAAAAAGCGTCGGGTAGTCCAGCGCCGTACTGCCAGCCAAGGTACTGTCCAGTTTGAAATTTATTGAAATATTGTAGAAATCGTGATGTGGGGGTTATGTTATTCTACGCACGTTGTCTTAATCATTATATATACAATTTTCAATCAAAACTACCCCCCATTTTTAACAAATTGGGAAACCCTCATGAGGGCTTTTCGAATGATATTTACCCTGCGGAGATCACCGTTTGGGTAACAAAAAACCATCTTTTTGAGATGGCTTTCTTCAGGTACCCCCAGGGGAATTCGAATAGCATCTCCCCTGCGGAGATCACCGTTTGGGTAACAAAAAACCATCTTTTTGAGATGGCTTTCTTCAGGTGCCCCCAGGGGAATTCGAATCCCCGTTTTGGCCTTGAGAGGGCCACGTCCTGGGCCACTAGACGATGGGGGCGATCAGTGGACAAATTTTATCATGGCCATAATCGGCTGTCAACGAAGTGCGAATGCCCAAAATATGCCCCCTTGACCGGCAACCTGCCGGGATTTATAATTCAACAGTTGAATATTGAAACCCTATGGAACAACTGTCCACTCACGACCGCGACCTGATATTACTGGAACAACTTGAACAGAGCCCGGATGCCACACAGGCGTCTCTGGCTGATCAATTAGGCGTGGCAGTGGGAACCGTCAACTGGCACTTGAAGCGCTTGATTGCCAAGGGATATGTGAAGGCGAAGCGGATCGAACGCCGCAAGCTCAAGTACATCATCACTCCGGAAGGCCTGGCGCTGCGCGCATCCCTCACCCTCGATTATGTTCAAAATTCATTTCGTATTTACCGGTTGGTGCGTCAACGGGTTCTGGAAGCAATCAACCAGGCCAAAGCAGCCGGCTGGCGCAGTGTGCAATTACAGGGCGATGGGGATGTGGCCGAGGTGTGCCGATTAACCTGCCTGGAACAGGGAATGCTGATTGTGGATGATTTACAGGCGCCGCTGATGCGGGTGAACGGGTTAAAAATATTCGTTGAATGGAACGATGGACGCCAGATACCGGACAATGAAAAATGAAAGGGCAGGCAGATATGGACTCGTTTTGGAGTAATCGAAGAGTGTGCGTCACCGGGGGTGACGGATTTTTGGGAAAAAATGTAGTTCGCCAACTGCGAGAACGCGGGGCGAAGGAAATTTTTGTGCCTTTAATCAAAGACTATAACCTGGTTGAATCCAATGATGTGGTGCGTGTGCTGGAAGATGCCAAACCGGATGTGATCATTCACCTGGCGGCGCATGTGGGCGGCATTGGCGCCAACCGAGAACACCCGGCTGAATTCTTCTATGACAACCTGATGATGGGTGTGCAATTGATGCACCAGGCCTGGAAACGAGGCGTGGAAAAATTTGTGGCAATTGGCACCGTGTGCGCCTATCCCAAGTTCACACCTGTACCTTTTAAAGAAGACGATATCTGGAATGGTTACCCGGAAGAAACCAACGCGCCTTACGGCCTGGCGAAGAAAATGCTGCTGGTGCAAGCGCAGGCCTACCGCCAACAGTATGGCTATAACGCCATTTTCCTGCTGCCGGTAAATTTATATGGCCCGGGTGATAATTTCAATCCCAAATCATCGCATGTCATTCCGGCGTTAATTCGCAAGTGTATCGAAGCGCAGGAGAGCGGACAAAGTGAAGTGAAAATCTGGGGCGACGGTTCGCCAACCCGTGAATTCTTATTCGTGGAAGATGCGGCCAGGGGAATTGTCATGGCGTCCGAAAAATACAACGGCGCCGACCCGGTGAACCTGGGTTCGGGCTTTGAGATTTCCATTAAAGACCTGGCTGGTTCTATTGCGCGCTTAACTGGTTTTCAAGGAAAACTGGTTTACCAAACAGACCAACCCAATGGCCAGCCGCGGCGCGTACTGGATATTACTCGTGCGCAGGAAATGTTTGGTTTCAAAGCGCAAGTTGATTTTGAAGAGGGTTTGCAAAAAACCATTGAATGGTTCCGCGCAAATCGCCCCAACTAGCAACCAGATTGGATGATGACTGCATGGCGCAAAATGCCACATTAGAAACAAAAGACAGCCATACGCCGGGTGCGGAAGCGCCCACGGTGGTGCTGAAACCTGCCAGCGGATTGACGCCGTTAAACTTGCGCGACCTGTGGTTGTACCGTGAGCTGATCTTTTTCATGACCTGGCGCACGCTCAAGGTGCGCTACAAACAAACTTTGTTGGGCGCCAGCTGGGCGATTTTAAAACCTTTGCTGACCATGGTGGTGTTCAGTATATTCTTCGGCGGGCTGGCCAAAGTTCCCTCAGATAATGTGCCCTACCCGATTTTCACCTACACGGCATTGCTTCCCTGGGAGTTGTTTGCCACCGCCCTGACAGTTGCCAGCCACTCGCTGGTGCAAAACAGCAACATGTTGACCAAAATCTATTTCCCGCGCATCATCCTGCCGTTGTCTTCCATCCTGGCGGGAGTGGTCGATTTTTTGGTGGCGTTTGTGGTCATGCTGGGCATGATGGTTTTCTACAAATTTGCTCCCACCCCGGCCATCTGGACGCTGCCGCTGTTTCTGCTGCTGGCGTTAATCACTGCCCTGGGGGTGGGGTTGTGGCTATCAGCGCTGAATGTGATGTATCGGGATGTGGGTTATGTGACGCCTTTCCTCACCCAGTTCTGGATGTACATCACTCCCATTGCCTACCCGGCCAGCCTGGTGCCTGAAAAATGGCGTTTGCTCTATGCCCTGAATCCGATGACCGGCGTGGTGGAAGGTTTTCGCTGGGCTATGCTGGGCAGCCAGCAGAGTGCTCCCAGCGGGATATTGGTGGTTTCCACCGTAATTTCACTGGTCATCTTGATCAGTGGTTTGTATTACTTCCGCTTCATGGAGCGGTTCTTTGCGGATATGGTATAGCCAGAAACGCAGCAGAATGGATGAGTTTGAATGACAGACCTGGCAATTCATGTTGAAAACATCGGTAAGCGCTACCGCCTGGGGGGCGGCGTGGTGCAATACCGCACCCTGCGTGAAACCTTGGGCGAAAGGTTTAACTCGAACGGCAATGCGCTGCCATCAGGCAAGGAAGATGAAAACCTGTTCTGGGCACTGCGCAATATTTCTTTTGATGTGAAACAGGGGCAGGTGCTGGGCATCATCGGTAGAAACGGCGCCGGTAAAAGTACCCTGCTGAAAATTCTTTCGCGCGTCACCGACCCCACCGAGGGCCGGGCTGAAATTCACGGGCGGGTGGGTTCACTGCTGGAAGTGGGCACCGGTTTTCACCCCGAATTGACCGGCAGCGAGAACATCTATTTGAACGGCGCCATTCTGGGCATGAAGCGCAAAGAAATCGAATCGAAATTTGATGAAATTGTCAGCTTTGCTGAAGTGGAAAAATTCATCAACACCCCGGTCAAGCGTTACTCCAGCGGCATGTATTTACGACTGGCGTTTGCCGTGGCCGCCCACCTGGAGCCGGAAATTCTGGTTGTTGATGAAGTGCTGGCTGTGGGCGACGCTGAATTTCAGCGCAAGTGCCTGGGAAAAATGGGCGATGTGGCGCAGCAGGGGCGAACGGTTTTGTTTGTAAGTCACAACATGTCGGCTGTGCTGCGCTTGACAGAAGAATCAATTGTGCTGGAAAAGGGCACAATGGTGATGCGTGCGCCAACTGCACAGGCGGTTGATTATTACCTTTCACGGGGATTATCGATGGAAGGGCAGCACAAATGGACGGAAGACGAAGTGTCGCGGGCTGTGCCGCCGTTCCGCCCGATTGCCATACGGGTATGCGACTCAAAACTGCGCGTAGTCGACACGGCGCGTTCAGTAGAGACGAATTTTCTTGAAGTGGAATATGAACTGGATGAACCCATCACCGGTTTGCGGGTGGGCATCTACCTGATGAGCACACGCGGCGAGTATATTTTCACGTCCTTTGACACGGATGAACCTGAAACTTATGATCGCCTGGGCACTCGCCCGGCCGGGCATTATGTCAGCCGCTGCGCCATCCCTGCTGATACCCTCAACGAGGGCAGGTTCGTGGTGGGTGTGAATGCCAGCTCGTTTCGAATTAAACGCTATTTTCATGATGAACAGGCGTTAACCTTCAATGTTGATACAGCCGGTGCGCCGGGCATGCAGTGGCCCGAACCCCGGGTTGGCCCACTGCGCCCGCGATTGAACTGGGAGATTGAGACAGTATAACTATGCCTCCAATGAACAAAGATACCTTGAAAGAATTGCTGGGACAAATCCCATTTACTGCTGAACTGTACTGGTTGATGCGGCAGAAAGACCAGCCTGTTAAACATCGTTTTTCGCTGTTCTATCTAAACCGGGCGATGCCAAAGTTGTTGGAAGAAACAGCCAAACTTCGCGAGAACGCCAGGCCGGGCAAGAATGTGCTCATTTTTGCCACGCTGCATTATTGGATTGAACATGCAGCCCTGGTGGGAATGGCGCTGGCTTCGCAGGGGCACCGCGTGACTCTGGCCTATCTTCCCTACGGTGAGTGGCAAACCCCCATCAATAAGTTTGACCTGCGCCGCCAGAATTTGTATGCTAAAAAGGTTTTGGGGCCAACCGAACCATTCATCAACAGCATTTCGCTGTTGAATGTGCGTCCATCTTTGCGGCCGTTGTCAACTGAGTTGCAAGCAGCAGTTGACCAGGTGACACTGTATGACACCCAGTACACCCTGCAAGTTGAAGACGAGGATACCGACAACAACATTTATAAATTGCGCCACAAACGCAACGAGCAGGCAGCCAAAGCAGCCCTTGCGTTGTTGACCAGTGAAAAACCGGAAGTGGTGATTGTGCCAAACGGTACAATCCAGGAACTTGGTGTGGTCTACCGCGTGGCGAAAAGTTTGAAAATTCCCACTGTAACCTATGAATTTGGTGATCAGCGTGAACGCATCTGGCTGGCGCAAAACCGTGAAGTGATGCGCCAGGAAACCGGCGCCATGTGGGAGGCCTGGAAAGACACCCCGCTGACCGATGATCAATTTAAGCAGGTGTCGGCGTTGTTTAGCTCGCGTCGTCGGGCTGACCTGTGGAAGAATTTTTCCAGGCTGTGGCAGGGTGTTCCGGCTGAGGGCGGTGAAAAAGTGCGCGCCGAGTTGGGATTGGATGACCGCCCGGTGGTGCTGCTGCCCACCAATGTGTTGGGAGACAGCCTGACACTGGGGCGGCAAGTGTTCAGCCCCAGCATGGCCAACTGGATTGTGCGTACCGTGCAGTATTTTGTGGGCAGACCGGATGCGCAACTGGTGATACGTGTTCACCCGGGAGAAGTGTTGATGCACGGCCAATCGATGGCGGCGTTGGTGCGCGATATGCTGGCAGAATTACCCGAGCATATTCATTTAATTGGGCCGGAAGAGAAAATCAACACCTATGACCTGATTGAAATTGCTGATGTTGGCCTGGTTTATACCACCACAGTCGGGTTGGAAATGGCTATGAGCGGGCTGCCGGTGATCGTCAACGGGCAGACGCATTATCGCGAGCGCGGCTTCACGCATGATCCTGATTCATGGGTGCGTTATTTTAAAACCCTGGGACAAATTTTAAACAACCCCAAAGAAAGCCGGTTGACTAAAGAACAGGTGGAACTGGCCTGGCGTTATGCCTACCGTTTCTTCTTTGACTACCCGCGTCCGTTCCCCTGGCACCTGGTGAAGGTGTGGGATGACTATGAAGAGCGCTCCTTGAAAAAGGTGTTCAGCCCCGAAGGTCAGGCTTTGTACGGAAACACCTTCCGCTTCCTGGTGGGCGAACCGCTGGACTGGAATCAGTTGCGCGATCAGGGGGCTGTATGAACGAAGGTGAAGTCAAGCAGCAGGTGCGCCAGTTTTATGACCAGGTGGGCTGGCAGCAGGTTGAAGACGGCAACTACCAGAATGCGCGCTATGAAGATTTGCGCCCGGTTTCAGCCGAATACATTAACCGCTGTCACCTGCGGGTAAACCGCTACCTGCCCGTCAGAGGGCGATTCCTGCTGGACGCCGGTTCAGGCCCGGTGCAGTATCCCGAATATCTCACCTATTCACAGCATTATGATTACCGCGTTTGTGTGGACCTTTCCATCGTGGCGCTGCGCGAAGCCCGCAAACGCCTGGGCGAGCGGGGTTTGTTTGTGGTGGCTGATGTATCTCATTTACCTTTTATAAATGAAGCCTTTGACGGCGCCGTGACGCTGCACACCTTCCACCATCTTCCCATGGAAGATACCCGCCGGGCATATTATGACCTTTTTCGGGTGTTACGCCAGGGCAGCCGCGGCGTGGTGGTCAACGGATGGACGGATTCGTCTTTGATGGCGTTTTTCTACGGATTGGTGCAATTGAGTGAATGGCTGGGGGCGCAATACCTGGCTATGAAAGGCAAAAAACCACCGGAGAAAGCGAAAAAGGCGGCTGCCGGTAAAAAGACAACCGCCGCGCCGGCAAAAGATGGGGAAGGTACCTATATTCAAAAAATGGATCCTGCCTGGCTGCAGCGTGAACTGGGCGGCAAGATACCCTATTCGATTTTTGTGTGGCGCAGTGTCAGCGTGTACTGGCTGCGAGCCTTAATTCACCGTCAATTGGGCGGAAAATATATCTTGAAGGTTTTATTCTGGTTGGAAGAGAAATTTCCCCATTATTTTGGAAAGATCGGGCAATACCCCCTGATTGTGATTGAGAAACCCGCATCAGCGGAGTGATTGGTTGTTTGAAATTTTTGCTGAATTGGAGCAAACATGGACTGGAAAGAAAAAGTAATCCTGGTTACCGGTGGAACCGGTTCTTTTGGGAAAAAATTTGTTGAGATCATGCTCAACGTGTACCATCCCGCAAAAATCATTGTTTACAGCCGCGATGAGCTGAAACAGCATGAAATGCGCGTGGGTGGTTATGACCATCCTTCTCTGCGCTATTTCATTGGCGATATCCGTGATCAACAGCGGCTGCGCCGGGCATTGAACGGGGTGGACATTGTAGTGCACGCGGCGGCGCTCAAACAGGTGCCGGCCTGCGAGTACAATCCCATGGAAGCCATCAAGACCAATATCCTGGGCAGCAGCAATGTGATCGATGCCTCTCTGGATGCGGGAGTTGAAAAAGTGCTGGCTTTAAGCACTGATAAGGCGGTCAACCCGGTCAACCTGTATGGCGCAACCAAACTGGCGGCTGAAAAATTGTTTGTTCAAAGCAATGCTTACGCCGGCGGCACCGCCACGCGCTTTAGCTGCGTGCGCTATGGAAACGTGGTGGGCAGCCGCGGTTCAGTGGTCCCGATCTTTTTGAAACAGCGCGCCGCAGGAAAAGTATCCATCACCGATGAACGTATGACCCGGTTCTGGATTTCACTTGAACAGGGTGTGCGCTTCGTCATCCGCTGCATTGAGCAGATGCACGGCGGCGAGGTTTTTGTTCCCAAGATTCCCAGCATGACGGTGGTTGACCTGGCGCACGCCATTGCCCCGCAGGCTGAAGTGAATGTGATTGGTATTCGCCCCGGTGAAAAACTGCATGAAATGTTGATTTCAGAAGACGAAGCCCGTACCACCGTGGAACTGGACGATATGTTTGTGGTGCAGCCGGCTGAGGCGTTGTGGTTTGGGCATGAATGGGAAAAACGCGGCAAACTGCTGCAAGATTCGTTCAGTTATGCCAGCAATGACAACCCGGACTGGTTGACCATTGAGAAAATTCGTGACATTGTCGCCCCGATTGAAAAAGCCTACCTGGAAGGAAAACTGGATTGACCCGTTTCCTGGTGACCGGCGCCAGCGGATTGCTGGGATTAAATTTCGCACTGTACACCTGCCAACAGCACGAGGTGATCGGCGTGGTCAACCAGCATGCTTTGAAGCATGCACCGTTTGCCGTTCAGCAGCTTGAACTGAACCAGCCGGGCGCTGCCAGGCAGCTGGTTCAATCGGTTCGCCCGCAGGTGATTTTGCACTGCGCCGCCATGGCAAACGTGGATGCCTGTGAAAATCAACCCGAACTGGCGCAGCGCGTGAACGCCGAACTGCCGGGTGAACTGGCAGCATTGGCGGCTGAATTTGACTGCAAGATGGTGCACATTTCCACTGATGCGGTTTTCAACGGCGAAAAGGGTAATTATTCCGAAGAAGATGTTCCAGCACCTTTGAGTGTGTATGCACGCACCAAGCTGGCCGGTGAAGAAGCCGTGCTGACAGCCAACCCGCGGGCGATTGTGGCGCGGGTGAACTTCTATGGATGGAGCATTACCGGCAGGCGCAGCCTGGCCGAGTTCTTCTTCAGCCACCTTGCTGCAAGTGAAAACATGAAAGGTTTCACCGATGTGCATTTTTGCCCGCTGGAAGTGCATGATTTGAGCGACCTGCTGTTGGAGATGGCGGCAAAAGACTTGCTGGGAATTTACCATGTGGTGAGCAGCGAGAGTTTAAGCAAGTTCGAATTTGGTCAGCGGCTGGCACGACAATTTGGCCTGGATGCGTCTTTAATCCAGCCGGTATCCTGGCGTGATGCCGGGCTGCAGGCAGCCCGCTCGCCGGAGTTGACCTTGAATACAGCTAAGCTGAAAAAAGTATTGCAGCATGATCTGCCCGACCAGGCGCACGGTATGGCGCGTTTTGCACAATCCTTGTCTGACGGCTTGCCGTATGTAATTCGGAAAATGATAACGCAACCACAGATGGACACAGATAAACACAGATAAATTATTTGTGTTCATCAGTGATTATCTGTGGTTCCACAATTTTTGGACAAAAAAAACTGGAGGCGTCGATGGAAATCAAAATTGGTAATCGAGTGATCGGTGAGAATCATCCCACTTACTTCATTGTGGACATTGCTGCCAACCATGACGGCAGCCTGGAACGCGCCAGGCAATTGATTCGGCTGGCCAAACAGGCCGGCGCCGATGCGGCCAAGTTCCAAAATTTCCGCGCCCCAAAAATCGTCTCCGATTACGGATTTCGCATTTTCGGCAGCCAGTTGTCGCACCAGGCTAAATGGAAAAAGTCGGTGTTTGAGGTATACCAGGGCGCATCCATCCCGTTTGAATGGACACCTGAACTGAAAGCCGTGTGCGATGAGGTTGGGCTGGATTATTTCTCGTCACCTTATGACTTTGAAGCGGTGGACATGCTGGATGAATATGTGCCGGCTTTCAAAATCGGCTCTGGCGACATCACCTGGCATGAAGCGCTGGAGCACATGGCGCGTAAGGGCAAACCGGTGCTGCTGGCCACGGGTGCTTCCGATATTGGCGAGGTGCAGCAGGCCGTGCACCGCATTCAGGCCATCAATCCGCAGTTGGTGCTGATGCAGTGCAACACCAATTACACGGCCAGCCTGGAGAACTTTAATCACATTCATTTGAATGTGTTGAAAACCTACCGCACCATGTTTCCCGATGTGGTACTTGGATTATCTGATCACACCCCCGGGCACGCCACGGTGCTGGGTTCGGTGGCGCTGGGGGCGCGCGTGATCGAGAAACACTTCACCGACGACACCACCCGTGAAGGGCCCGATCACGCCTTTGCCATGGATCCGGACACCTGGGCTGACATGGTGGAAAACACCCGCCGCCTGGAACGCGCACTGGGCAGCGCTGATAAGTTTGTGGCAGGCAATGAAAAAGAAACTGTGTATGTGCAACGCCGCTGCCTGCGGGCTGCCCGTGACATCAAAGCGGGTGAGTTGTTCACGCGCGAGATGATCGATGTGCTGCGCCCGGTAACTCCTGGCGCCATTTTGCCGCAGGCTGTTGAAGAAGTGGTGGGCACACACGCTCTGGAAGATATTCCCGCGGGCAAAGAACTGCGCTGGACGATGCTGGGCGCCTGATGCGTGTTTTGTATTTCAGCCGGGATTACACCCCGCACGACCACCGCTTCTTAAGCTCATTGGCTGGCAGCGGGCAGGAAACCTTCTGGCTGCGCCTGGAACGGCGTGCAGTTCAGACGGAAGACCGCAGCCTGCCCCCACAATTGCAACAGGTGACCTGGCGAGGTGGACGGGAGCCGTTCGATTGGCGCAAAGCCCCGTCCCTGTGGTGGGACTTGCGCCGGGTGATCCGCCGCATTCAACCCGATGTGATCCATGCCGGCCCGGTGCAAACAGCCGCCTGGCTGGCTGGCATGACCGGCTTTCGGCCGCTGGTGACCATGTCGTGGGGTTCTGACTTGTTGAAGGATGCAGACCGCAGCACATGGATGCAGTACCTTACAAAATCAACTTTACAATGTTCCACTGTGCTGGTGGGCGACTGCCTGGCAGTGCAGCACAAGGCGCAAAGCTTAGGATTTCCGGCCGAACGGGTGGTTTTATTCCCGTGGGGCGTCGATTTGCAGCATTTTTCACCTGCTAAAGCGGCTGATTTCCGCGAGCGCAGGGGGTGGCAGGCAGAGGATTGTGTGCTGTTGTGTACGCGCAGTTGGGAGCCGTTGTACGGCGTGGATGTGGTGGTCAAAGCCTTTATCTGCGCTGCGAAAGAAGAACCCGGCTTGAAGCTGGCATTGCTGGGCGGCGGCTCGCAAAGCGGGTGGATCCATGCCGAACTGGAACGCCACGATCTTTTGGATCGGGTGCACTTTGGCGGGCAGGTGAACAACCTGCGCCTGCCGGATTATTATCGGGCGGCGGATGTGTATGTAAGCGCCTCGCACAGCGACGGTTCATCTGTTTCATTGATGGAAGCGCTGGCCTGCGGTAAAGCGGTGCTTGTTTCAGACATCCCCGGCAACCTGGAATGGATTACAGCAGGGCAGGAAGGCTGGTTGTTCCGCGACGGCGATGTGGATGAACTGGCACAAAAAATGATTGAGGCTGTGTGTCAACGCGATCAATTGGCTGCCAAAGGCAATGCGGCGCGCAAACTGGCTGAACAGCGTGCCAACTGGGATGACAATTTTCAAAAACTACTGCAAGCCTATCAAATGGCTTGCGATCTGGTGAAAAGGTCAAAAACTTGATTCATGGATACGTACAGTAAAGGAAAAAGAGTTGCCATCATTCAAGCACGCATGAATTCCAGCCGCTTGCCGGGCAAGGTGCTGATTGATCTGGGCGGCCAACCCATGCTGCAGCGGGTGATCACGCGCACCCGCAGGGCAAAACTGGTGGACGAGGTGATGGTTGCCACCACCGATGACGCCAGCGACGACCCTGTGGAGGAATTTTGCCGCCAACAGGGTGTGGCGGTTTTTCGCGGCAGCCAGTTTGATGTGCTGGACCGTTTTTACCAGGCAGCGCGCCAGTGTGAGGCTGATGTGATCGTGCGGCTGACGGCCGACTGCCCGCTGCTAGACCCGCAGGTGGTGGACCACACACTTGAAGAGTTTTTCAAGAGCGGAGCCGATTTTGCCGCCAACCGCCTGCCGCCGCCCTGGAAGCGTACTTATCCGATTGGATTGGACACGGAAGTGTGTTATTTCTCCGGTTTGGAACGTGCCTGGAAGGAAGCCGACCAACCGCACCAGCGCGAGCATGTGATGCCGTATTTCTATGACCAGGAAGGGCGCTTCAAAGTGCTGCTGGTCAATCATGATCCGGATTACGGCGCCGAACGCTGGACGGTGGACACGCCGCAAGACCTGGAACTTGTGCGTTTGATTTTTGCGCATTATAACAACCGGGATGATTTCTCCTGGTATGACGTGTTGGAACTTAAAAATCTGCACCCTGAATGGTTTGCCATCAATGCCGGCATTCATCACAAGACCGCGCTGGACGTGGACGAAAGGGCAAACGGAAAATGAGCCTGCTGACCCTTTTTACTGCTCCCAAACCTTTCACCAACCCGCACATTGCGTTAATTCAGCGCAATGCCCTGCGCTCCTGGCTGGCGTTGGGCGATGAAGTACAGGTAATGGTGATTGGCGAGGAAGAAGGTCTTGGAGATACAGCGCGCGAACTGGGCGTGCTGCATTTGCCTCAGGTGGCGCGCAATGAAAGCGGCACGCCTTTGGTCAGCTCGATCTTCGACCTGGCGCGCCAGCACAGCAGCAGCCCGCTGCTGGCCTATGCCAATGCCGACATCATCCTGCTGCCCGACCTGTTAAGCGCAGCGCGGCAGGTGATGGCGCAGCGCGAAAAATTCTTGATGGTGGGGCAGCGCTGGGATTTGCTTCAGGAAACCGGGTTGGATACTGCTGAAGGTTGGAATGAACGCTTGTTAAAACATTTGCAAACAGCCGGTCGGCGCCATCCGCGCGGCGGCAGCGATTATTTCCTCTATCCGCGCACCTGTTTTGAACACATCCCGGCCTTTGCCATCGGCAGGGCAGGTTGGGATAACTGGATGATTTACGAAGCCCGTCAACGCGGCTGGTCAGTGGTGGACACCAGCAGCGCGGTCAACATTGTGCATCAAGATCATGATTATAGCCATCTGCCCAATGGCCAGTCACACTACCGCCTGCCGGAGACGAAAGTGAATGTGAAACTGGCTGGCGGCGACCGTACTATTTTCACCCTGGAAGACGCTGATTGTGTGTTGGATAACGGCAAAATTAAACCTTTCCCGGTGAATGCGGCGAAATTCTGGCGCGAATTGGAAACATTTCCGCTGCGCAGATTACACTCTCTCCCCCTGGGGCGGTTATTCTACGCAATTTTTCATCCGCAGCGCGCCTATCGCGAATGGCGCACCTGGCTGCGGGAGCGGAAAATGAATCAATCTGAAACGAAATCTGCCTGAAAACAGGCAGCGAGGATTTCCTTTATGCGAATTGGACAGAACCCGGCAAAATTTGTTAAAGAAGTAGCCAAACCGGAACGAATCACGGTGGCGGTGTTGAACTATATCCCATTTCTCAGCGGTTATTACGCCGATCTGCTGGAGGTGCTGCAAACATCGCTCAACAGCCTGCGTGAAGGGGCCGACCTGCCGTTTGACCTGCTGGTGTTCGACAATGCCAGTTGCCCCGAAGTGCGCCAGTACCTGGCAGATGAATATGAAGCCGGAAGAATTCAATACTTGATTCTTTCCGATAAGAACCTGGGTAAAGGCGGGGCGTGGAATGTAATCTTTGGTGGAGCACCGGGCGAGATCATCGTTTATACCGATAATGACTGCCTGTTCTACCCCGGCTGGCTGTCGCACAGCCTGCAACTGCTAGAAACCTATCCCAATGTGGGTATGGTCACGGCGCGTCCTTTCCGCACCAAACCGGAACTTTACTCCAGTACAGTCACCTGGGCTGAAAAAGAACCACAGGCTAAAGTGGAACATGGGCAATTCATTCCGTTTGAAACTTTCCGGGAATTTGATCTCAGCCTGGGACAGAGCGAAGAGGAAATTCGCCAGCACTATGACAGCAGCGAAGATGTGAAATTGGAATACCAGGGTGTGCAGGCCATCGTAGGCGGTTCGCACTGGCAGTTCATGGCGCGCAAAGAGGTGCTGCTGCAATTCCTGCCCTTCACCATGGACCGCCCCATGGGGCAGGTGCGCCAGTTGGATCAACGTGTGAATGAGGCCGGTTACCTGCGCCTGATGCCCACACAACCGTTTGCAATGAACCTGAGCAACACGCTGCGCAATGTGGCGAATTTGCCACAGGGAAATCAAAACCAAAAGACCACGGCAAGCCGCAGCGGTTTGCTGGATTTGCCCCCGGTGAAGAAGTTTTTATTAAGTTTGTATGATGCCATTTTCCGCTGGTATTATGACCGGCAATGAACCGAACAAGGAGAGTTTGAAGATTTGACGACCAAACGGATATTTATCAGCGCCGACCACGGGTTGGCGATTGTGTACTTTTTGCAGAGCGATGTGGTGCCCACGCTGTTGAAAAACGGCGTGGAAGTGGTGCTGTTGACCGATGATGGGTTGGTGGATCAGATAAAGAACCGTTTCGGCCAGCCGGGACTGATCATCGAAGGACTGCGCCTGAAAGAAGCGCGCCGTTATTCAGAGACGGTGGACGGCACGCGCCAGTATTGGATCAATTTCCTGCGGCGGGTGGGGGCATCCAAACGCATTAACGTGGAAGCCATGACCAGCCATGTGAAACAGGTGGAATTTGAAGCCGGTGGCAAACGCCGCCTGGTGATGCCCTTCATGAAACTGGCTGTGGGTATGCTGCGTCGTTCGAAGCGTGCGCGGCGCATGCTTGTGGAAAGCCAGTTCCGCTACACATCCAATATCTATGCAGATTTATTAGAAAAATATCAACCCGACCTGGTGGTGGCCAGCACTCCCGGCTGGCGGCTGGATCGCTATTTGTTGCGCGAGGCCAGTCAGCGCAACATTCCCACCGCTGCCGTCGTGGTGGGGTGGGATAATCCCAGCAGTTACAGCCTGCCCGGCGCCCCGGTGGATTGGATTAACTGCTGGTCGCAGATTCAAAAAGAAGAACTGGTTTATGGGTCAGATTGGGACCCGGCGCGAGTCAACATCGGCGGCATCCCATCTTATGACGGCTATTTTCGCAAACAGTGGTTGATGCCGCGCGAGGAATATTTCAGGCTTCACGGGTTGGATCCCAAACGCAAGCTGCTGGGTTATGCCGCCAGCTTTATCACCTTTTCGCCCAACTACCAAAACATCGAGGCGCTGGCGAAACTGGTGGCCGCCGATGCCTTCAGCGAACCGTGCCAGTTATTAATCCGCCTGCACCCCAATCACTTTATGGAAGAGCCATTATTTGCCGGCGAGCGCGAAAAAATTCGGCAACTGGCGCGTGATTTACCGCATGTGCATGTGGTGGAACCGGTTCCACTGGGAGGCGAATTGGGCTATTATTCAGGTGAGGATATGCCGGAGAAAACCTCCATGATGGCCTATTCGGATGTGTTTCTGACGGTATATTCAACCATGGTGGTGGAAGCCGCCATTCACGAACGCCCGATTGTGAGCGTGTGCATCGATGCGCCGGGCGGTTGGAACCAGCCGGATAAATTTTCGCTGCCGTTGTCTGAAATTGGCGGTTGGCCCACCCACCAGCGTTTCCGCGAGGCGGGCGCCGGGCGGGTGGCGATGAATGAAAATGAATTGAAAGCAGCCGTGGAACTGGCTTTGCATGAACCAGAAGAAGAGCGGGAAGCCAGAAGACGCTTTATTGCGCGTGAATGCACCTACACCGACGGCGGGGCGGGTAAACGCACGGCTGATTATCTGCTGTCGCGCATGGGAAAAAAGGCAGGATAATCAATAAGGAGCAGCAATTATGCGGTTTTTAATCGCAGGATATGGATCGATTGGCAGGCGTCACATGCGCAATTTACTCGCGCTTGGTGAAAAAGATATTGTGCTGTATCGAACCAGGCACAGCACGCTGCCGGAGGATGAACTGCAGGGGTTCCCGGTGGAAACCAACCTCGAAGCAGCCCTGGCGCATCAGCCCAAAGCGGTGATCATTGCCAACCCCACCGCACTGCACCTGGATGTGGCCATCCCGGCGGCTAAAGCCGGCTGTCATATATTGATGGAGAAACCCATTTCCAGCACTCTGGCCAATGTGGACATCTTGAAGGATGCCCTGCTGACCAGCGGAACGCAATTGCTGATGGGATTCCAATTCCGTTTCCATCCGGGATTGCAGCGCATTATCAATGAATTGAAAGACGGCGTCATAGGCCGCCCGCTTTCCTTCCGCGCCGATTGGGGCGAGTACCTGCCGGGCTGGCACCCCTGGGAAGATTACACCAAAAGTTACAGCGCGCGCAGCGACCTGGGCGGCGGCGTCACCCTGACGCTGTGCCACCCACTGGATTATATGCGCTGGATTTTTGGCGAGGTGAAGGAAGTGTGGGGAACCACAGCCAAGTTGAGCGACCTGGAAATCCAGGTGGAAGATGTGGCTGAAATTGGACTGCGGTTTGAAAGCGATGTGATCGGCAGCGTTCATTTGAATTATTATCAGCAGCCACCGGTGCACCGTCTGGAAATTGTGGGAACAGAAGGCACCCTGCGCTGGGATAATGCGGACGGCGCAGTGCATGAATATCGGCGCGGCGCGCATGACTGGGAGGTTTTCCCGGCGCCGGAAGGTTTTGAACGCAATGAGCTTTTCCTGGAAGAACTGCGCCATTTTATGGACGTGTGTAATGGCTATGTTCGCCCGGTTTGCACGTTGGAAGACGGGAAGCGGTCGCTGGAGATTGTCCAGACCATATATCAATCATCCAAAGAGAAACGCACCATCGAGATCTAAGCCATGACAGAAGAAACCCTGTTGAAAAAGCGCTGGTATCAGCGGAGCGGTTTGTGGGCGGCGGTCTATTTTGCTGCCATGACTGTGTTTATGACCATGCCGCTGACACTGCGGGTGTTCGATTCAATGGTGGGCGAGGTGGGAGATAACATTTATTTCGTGTGGTTGATCGGCTGGTTCAGAAAAGCCCTGTTTGAATTGCATGTCAACCCGTTCAATGTTTGGTTCCTCAATTACCCACAGGGTTGGAGCCTGGCATACACCGAGATCACCCCGGCCAACCTGGCGCTGGCGCTGCCCTTCAGCCTGATCGGCGGCGAGACATTTGCCTACAACATGGCGATGCTGCTCACCTTTTTCCTGTCGGGTTTGTTTATGTTCCTGTGGGTACGCCAGCTTACCGGGCGCACCGATGCGGCGTTGATTGCCGGCACCCTGTTTGCCTTTCTGCCCTATCGCTTTGCGCATTTTCGAATTGGTCATCTCAACCTGTCGGGCACGCAGTGGTTCCCATTGTATTTCATGGGTTTGTTCAACCTGTTTGAAGCGCGTCGATGGGATTGGAAACCTGTGCTGGCCGGCGGCATTAGCCTGGGATTGATTGCCCTGACCTCGCAGTATTACCTGTTCATGACCCTGTTCATCAGCGCCTTTATGGGCATTTTCTATTTGCTGTTCCAGGCGCGCGACATGCTGCGCAGTCAGGCTTGGTGGGGACGCCTGGCTGCCATGGGCGCAGCCTCGCTGCCATTAACCATTCTGGGGGTGCTGCCATTTTTTGCTTTGCTGGGTGAGGGTGGTTTGCCTGATCGAAATGTGAGCCTGGCACGCCTGTATTCCTCCAGCCCGACCGATTTCATTCTGCCGTCCACCGATCACTTTTTGTGGGGGCAATGGGTGGGCAGCCACTTTAACCGCGATCTGTGGGTGGAAGGCACGTTTTATATCGGTGTTGTGGCGGCGGCGCTGGCTGTGCTGGCCTGGGTCAAACGCAAAGATTTGCCCTCGCCGCGCCTGATGCCGCTGCTGCTGTGGACCAGCGTTTTTGCATTTATCCTGGCTTTGGGCATCGATTTGCACTGGAACAACCAATCGGTCACCATTCCCGCACCGGCATTCCTGGCCGAACGCCTGGGACGGACAGAGCTACCCATCCCGCTGCCGTCTTATTTCCTGTTTTTATATTTTCCATTTTTTGCCAAATTGCGCGCCATTATGCGCTTTGGATTCTTTGTGCCATTCTTCTTCAGCGTGGCGGCGGGACTGGGCAGCGCCTGGCTGCTACAGAAATTCAACGGCAAGCAGAAATTGGCTGTAACAGCACTGATTTTAGGCCTGGTCATCTTTGATTTTTATCCCGGTGCGTTCACCGATTTCAGCAAGGTGCAACCACGCGCGGTGGATAGCTGGCTGGCGCAGCAGAGCGATGACGGCGCTGTGATGCAGCTCCCGTATTACCAGTTGGAGAACCAGGAAGTGATCTACGGACAGCTCATCCACGGCAAACCATTTGTGGGCGGATTCTTTAACGCATTTCCACCCGAACAATACCGGCGCATCAAACCCGCCATGGAAGGTTTCCCCAGCCCTGAAAGCGTGGCCATGCTGCGCGAGATGAAGGTGCGTTATATTGTGGTAGATGTGAAAGAGTACGGCAGCCTGACGGAACTGCGCGCAAGCTGCGAGTCATTGGGATTGAAATTTGCTGGAGATTTTGAGGGTGAAGCGGTTTTTCTTTTGAACGATGGGATGGAAAATGAGTGAGAACCGGAAAGCCTTGATTTTGTTAGTGCTGCTAGCGGCGCTGGCGATGGGTGTGCTGGTGGCCAGCACGGTGAAGGGCCCCGGGGTGGGCGGCGACGCAACCATTTACATGGAATCGGCGCGCAACCTGCTGGCTGGCAAAGGGCTGGGTTTGATCGGCCCGCGCGGTGAATTTCGTTTGCTGCCTTATTTCCCGCCGTTCTATTCGCTGGTGCTGGCAGCCCTGGCGGCTGTGGGCTTTCCCATGACCGGCGCGGCACATGTGTTGAACATTTTTCTGGCAGGCGCGCTGACCGCGCTGGTGACTGGCATGACCTGGCGCGCTTCGCGCTCCCTGTTGTTGAGCGGCGCAGCCGGCGGCCTTACGGCCATTTCGCCGGTGTTGATCCCGGTGTATTCCTGGACGATTTCGGAGCCGCTGTCGATCTTTTTGGGGCTGGCGGGATTGTGCCTGCTGCTGACCTATTTCGACGGCCCGCGCGCGGCCGAATTAATCGTATCAGCCGTGCTGGTTGGATTGGCCATGCTGACGCGTTACAGCGCGGTGGGTTATGTGGGGGCAGGCGCTTTGCTGATCTTGCTGCTTAGCCAGGATTCAAAACGGGCTCGGCTGCGCGACGCCCTGCTGTTCGGGGCGGTCGCTGTACTGCCCACGGCGATCTGGATTTTCTATGACCTCTCTGTAACTACCACGGTTTCATCGCGCAGCGTGCTAACGGCACAGGTGATGGCTGAACGCCTGGCTGATTTTGCTCCGCAGTTGGAGCAGGTGGTTTTATTCTGGCTGATACCCGATTCGTGGGTCACTGCGCCGCCCTATCCAGTGATCGTTAATCACCTGCTGGTAATTGGGCTGACGGTTGGCACGCTGGCCTGGGTGGCGGCTGTATGGCGCAAGCACAGCCTGGAGCAAACCGATGAAACACCGTTGAATCACAACCTGGTGATAATGCTGGCAAGCTTTCTTGTGGTTTATCTGGTTGTAATTGCCGGGGTATATTTCACCACCTATCCGCCCATCACCATTGGCAGCCGCATGTTTTCACCCATCCACGCCGCCTGGCTGTGGCTGGTTGTGATTCTCATGGGGCGCAGCATGCGCCTGTGGAAAATGGGCGACTTGCTGCAAAATGGTCTGCTGATCGCCCTGGCGGTGCTGTTGGCCTGGTATGGCGTGCGCAGCCTGCGCATTGTGAAGCAAAACATGCAGTTGGGATTGGGTTATAACTCGGTGGAATGGCAAAACTCAGATACCATTGCGGCTGTGAAGGTGCTGCCACAAAATGCCCTGATTGTGACCAATGAAGAAATGGCGGTGCTGTACCTGACTGGCAGAGCCACCTATACCATGGCGGAGATTTATGATGATGAACCGCCGGCTGTTTTTTCCCGTTATGGGGAGGGCGATCTGAGTGAAGACGAATCGGAAAGACTATTCCGTGAAGAAAGCGCCAACCTGGTTTTGTTCAATACCATTTTTGCCCAGATGGAAGGCGCTTATGGCGACCGCACCGAAGCCTGGGCGACCGCCTTGACAGATGGGCTGCAAAAAAACCACCAGGGCAATGACGGCGCGATTTATCAATACCCGCGCTCAGAACCTTGATGGCGGTGTGTGGTTTATAATTGGCGATTGTCTCTCAAATAAAAAATGGAATTTTTAAAATAATCAACGGATTGTAAATGGGATTGCAGCAGGCAGTGAAACAAAAAATTGGAACGAATTCGCGTTTCTGGATTCTCTTGATTGCCCTGGTGATTGCCGGTGTGGCGCTGATGATTTACATCACGCCCTACGGTATGGGACTGGTGAATGATTCAGTGGGGTATATCGGCGGTGCGCGCAATATCCTGGCAGGCAACGGTTACAGCCGGTTGAGCGGCAACGGTGACCCGCGCCCCATCACCAACTACCCACCGCTGTTTTCCATTGCCATCGCAGCCGTCAGCCTGATGGGATTGGAAGCACTGCGCTCAGCCTGGCTGTTGAATGTGGCGCTGTTTGGCGCCAACATCCTGCTGATTAGCCTGGCTGCACGCAAAGCCAGCGGATCGGACTGGTTTGGCCTGCTGGGCGGCCTGTTTTTTGCGGTTTCAGAGCCGTTGTTTGTGGCGCATTCTTACGCTATGAGCGAACCTATTTACCTGTTTTTGGCAACCCTATGCTTGCTGCTGCTGGGCAAAGCCCTGCAAGATCAGCATGGGGGATGGCTGATTGCGGCGGGAGTCACAGCTTCGCTGGCTTTCCTGGCGCGCTACGTGGCTATTTCGTTGTTCGCCACTGCGGTCATTTGTTTGCTGGTGTTCCGCGAGGGGTGGCGCAAAAAAATCATCGACAGTGTCATCTTTGTTTTTTCCGGCATCCCTCTGGCAGCCGTCTGGCTGGTGCGCAATTACCTGGTTTCCAGCAATGTGGGCAACCGCATGGTGTCTTACCATCCCATTCCCATGGATAAAATTCAGGAAGGTGTGTTGAATTTTTGGGGCTGGCTGCTGCCCGAGCGTGGCGGCTTGATTGAAAACCATCTGAATCTGTGGGGCATTGTGCTGGTTGTGTTTCTGCTGGCCTGGCTGGCCGCCGTTCTGGCTGCGCTGGTTTTCATTCTGCGCGACAGGGTGGGCGGCAGTTCGCAGCAGGTTCAAACTAGTTGGGCGTTTGCGGTGGAAGGCTGGGTTTACCTGGCGGTGCTAGTCTTAACCCTGACGTTTGTGGATGCCAGTCCCATTTTTGAACACCGTATTTTATCGCCGTTCTATATCTGTGTGATTGTACTGGGTGCGGCGGCGCTGGCCTGGACCTGGCAGCAAAGACGCCCGGTTGGACAGATTATTGCGGTTGTATTGACGCTTGGATTACTGGTCTCGTTTGCTGAAGACAGCCTGGACAGCATTCATTTACTGCATCAAGATGGGCAGGGATTTGCCAAATCGGACTGGCTGGAATCTCCGACTATCGCCGCGGTGAGCCAACTGCCTGAAACGCAAATCTACACCAATCGCAACACGGCATTGTACATCCTGACCAACCGTCCCGCTTATGTGCTGCCCTCACCGACCAACCCGGCTACCCAGCAACCGCGGGAGGGGTACGCGGAAGATGTGGCAGCCATTCGGCAGCAGGTGCTGGATGGTGATGCCGTGCTGGTGATTTTTGGCTACCGCACACTGGATGCCGATTTAAACGGCGGGCATGCTTGGATGCAGGATTTGACCAAAGCCCTGCCGGTGATTGAAGCTTTTGATGATGATGCAATTTTCGGACTTTCGAAACCAAACTAGAAAGATCGAAGGAATTTTTAATGGCTGATATTTTTGACAAGTTTCGCATGAACGGGCAGACCGCGGTGGTAACCGGCGGCTGCGGGCTGCTGGGAAAAGAATTTTGCCGCACGCTGGCGCAGGCCGGCGCAGCGGTGGTGGTGGCTGATGTCAACCAGGCTGCCGCTGACGCCTTTGCCGCTGAACTGGCCGGTGAAGGCCACCAGGCTCTGGCCGTGGAGGTGGATGTCACCAGCCCGGCGTCGGTGAACGAGATGGTTGAAAAGACCCTGACCGCCTTTGGCAGGCTGGACGCGCTGGTGTGCAGCGCCGCCATGGACCCCAAGTTTGACGATCAACACCAGGGGCAGCACAACAGCTCTTTTGAAGATTATCCGTTGGAAGCCTGGAAACAGGCGCTGGATGTGAATCTGACCGGGCTGTTCCTGTGCGCCCAGGCGGCTGTCAAACCCATGCTTGCCCAGAATCACGGGTCGATCATCAATATCTGTTCGACCTACGGGCTGGTTGGACCCGACCAGCGCATTTATGAAAAACCGGGCAAGCCTCGCCAGTACAAACCGGTGTTTTACTCGGTGACTAAAGCGGGTGTGCTTGGGTTGACCCGTTACCTGGCGACGTATTACGCTGGAACAAAAATCCGCGCCAACGCACTCACGCCCGGTGGAGTGTTCAACAACCACGATGAAACCTTCCTGGCGAATTACTCAGCACGCACGGTGCTGGGGCGCATGGCCAACCGCGATGAAATGAGCGGCGCTTTGCTATTCCTGGCGTCAGACGCTTCGTCGTACATGACAGGTTCCAACCTGGTGGTAGACGGGGGATGGACGGCATGGTAGAGCGCAAAGAAGTGCTGGCCATCATCCCGGCGCGGGGCGGCTCCAAGGGCATCCCGCATAAGAACATTCGGTTGTTCTGCGGTTACCCGTTGATTGCGTATAGTATTGCCGCAGCCCGGCAAAGCCATCTGGTGACGCGGGTGATTGTTTCAACTGACGACCCTGCAATCGCAGAAACAGCAAAAAAATTCGGCGCTGAAGTGCCCTTCATGCGCCCGGATGAGTTGGCACAGGATCAAACCCTTGACCTGCCGGTGTTTGAGCACGCCCTGAACTGGCTGGCAGAACATGAAAACTATCGACCGGATGTGGTGGTGCAATTGCGCCCCACATCACCCATTCGCCCTACCGGGTTGGTGGACGGGGCGATTGAGATGCTGCTTAAAAACCCCGAAGCTGATTCGGTGCGCGGGGTGGTGCCTGCGGGGCAGAATCCACACAAAATGTGGCGCATTGATGACCACAGTGGTAGAATGCAGCCTTTGCTGCATGTGGATGGCATAGCCGAACCCTACAATGCTCCCCGCCAGATTTTGCCGCCGGTGTTCTGGCAGACCGGGCATATCGATGCCATTCGCCCCTCTGTAATCCTGGATAAACACTCCATGAGCGGCGATGTGATCCTGCCGGTTTTGATCGATCCGCGTTTCACGGTGGATATTGACAACCTGTTTGACTGGAAACGTTATGAGTATTTGGCAGTAAACGGCAACCTGGACATGGTTTACCCCGGCCAACGCCGCCGGCCGCTGCCCGATGAAGTGGAATTGATTGTGTTTGATTTTGACGGCGTGATGACCGACAACCGGGTGTGGGTTAACGAAAACGGAAACGAGCAGGTAGCCGCCTCGCGCGGTGATGGTTATGGATTGAAACTGCTGCGCAAGCATACCAGTATCCAATGCCTGGTACTGTCAACAGAAAAGAATCCGGTTGTGGCGGCGCGCTGTAAAAAACTGAACCTGCCGGTCATTTCAGGGGCGGCAGATAAACCGCCTCTCCTGATGCAATATTTAAAAGACAATCAAATTAACCCGCAAAAAGTAGTCTATTTGGGAAATGACGTTAACGATGTTCCCTGTTTTCCGCTGGTGGGGTGCGCCGTAGTGGTGGCTGATGCCGAATTGGCTGCTTTGCAGAAGGCAGATATGGTGCTCAATCACCGCGGTGGACATGGGGCTGTACGTGAACTGTGTGATATATTCTTGCAGCGAAATGAGGAAAGGAGCTCAAATGCCTAACATAGTTAAAATTGGCGACCGCTTTGTTGGAGAAGGACATCCCACCTTTATCGTAGGTGAAGTGGGCATTAATCACAATGGCGATCTGGATATTGCCAAAGAATTAATCCGCGTGGCCAAAGAAGCCGGAATGGACGCTGTAAAATTCCAGAAACGCACTCCTGAATTGTGCGTTCCCAAAGAGCAGCGCGACCAGATGCGTGAAACACCCTGGGGTTACATCACCTACATGGAATACCGGCAAAAAGTGGAGTTCACTCCGGAGCAATACCAGGAAATCGATCGCTATTGCAAAGAAGTGGGCATTCAGTGGTTTGCCTCAGTGTGGGACGAACCCTCAGTGGATTTTCTGGAAGCGTACAACCCGGTGTGCTATAAAATCCCATCGGCTTCCTTGACCGATCACAAATTATTAAAGCATTTGCGCAGCACCGGCAGGCCCCTGATCATGTCCACCGGCATGTCCACCATGCAGCAAATTCATCAATCAGTAGACTTGCTGGACAAGAACAAACTTCTGCTGGTGCATGCCACTAGCGCCTATCCATGCGAACCAGAAGAATTGAACCTGCGCATGGTGCAAACCCTGAAGAAAGAATTTGATCTTCCCATTGGTTATTCAGGCCATGAGGTGGGTTTGGTTCCGTCGGTGGTAGCGGTTGGCCTGGGCGCCTGCATGGTGGAACGCCACATCACCCTGGACCGCGCCATGTGGGGCAGCGACCAGGCAGCCTCAGTGGAACCGGGTGGCATGGAACGCCTGGTGAAGTATATTCGCGTTACCGAAAAGGCGCTGGGCGACGGCGTGAAAGTGGTATACGAAAGCGAAAAATCTCAAATGCGCAAGCTGCGCCGGGTGGACGATTCGCTCTAAGCGGTCGGAATACTCTGGAAAGGTCAACTTGCTGCGCAGAATGAATGTTTTTGTGAAACGCGTGCAAAACGCAGTGCACCGCCGGCGCGTGCATGGATGGAATAACCAGAGAGTACTCGAACTGGCGGGCAAAGTGGCTGCTCAGGCAAAAGGCCGCGATAATGCCCGACCAGTTGTTATGTTTAATGCCTCCACACGCCTGGAAGGGGTGAGTTTGAATGCTGCCTTCCAGCTTTTAACCGGTTGGTCGCTGCGGTTGGCGGGTGCGCCTGTGGTTCAATTTGCCTGCCAGGGCGGCATGAAACAATGCGTGCTGGGCACCAACAGCGACAACCTGGCTTCACCGCCGCCGTGCGAACGCTGCACGGCGCAGTCGCGCGTGTTGTATAACGGCGCCGATGTCAACTGGTTCCAGTATCAGGAAGATGCCAGCCTGGCTGACAGGCTAAAAGCGCAGGATTTGGATTCCTTGATGGTATTTGAATACCAGGGAGTTCCGCTGGGTCAGCTTGTGTTGCCCTCGCTGCGCTGGATTTTGCGGCGGCATCATTTGGTGGATGATGAGCCCACGCGAAAATTGATTGGCAATTACATACTGTCAGCCTGGAACATTGTGCAGCAATTTGGGGCGCTGTTGGAGCGCGTCAATCCGCAATCAGTGGTGGTGTTCAACGGTATGTTCTACCCCGAGGCATCAGTGCGCTGGGTTGCACAAAAGCGCGGGATTCGCTGCGTCACCCACGAAGTGGGTCTGCGTCCGTTTAGCGGGTATTTCACCAACGGTGAAGCAACGGCTTATCCCATCGACATTCCGCACGATTTTGCGATGTCGCCAGCCCAGGATAAACTGTTGGATGACTTGCTGGCTGAGCGGTTTAAGGGCAATTTCAGCATGGCGGGCATTCGCTTCTGGCCTGAAATGCAACCGTTGAGTGAAGAATTCTGGCAGCGCGCCCGGCAATTTAAACAGATTGTACCGGTTTTTACCAACGTGATCTTTGATACCAGCCAGGGACACGCCAATGTGCTTTATCCGCACATGTTCGCCTGGCTGGATGGTGTGCTGGAAATTATTCGCGCCCACCCGGAGACTTTTTTTGTCATTCGGGCACACCCCGATGAAACCCGCCCCGGTAAAGCCAGCCAGGAAAGTGTTTCAGACTGGGTGAAGGCCAGGGGAGTGGATCAACTTCCCAATGTGTTGTATGTAAATCCGGACGCCTATTTCAGTTCGTATGAACTGATCGCCCACTCGAAATTTGTCATGGTGTATAACTCGACGATTGGGCTGGAAGCCTCGCTGCTGGGGGCGGCGGTGTTGTGCGGCGGCAAAGCGCGCTTCACCCAGATTCCCACCGTTTTCTTCCCGGCAACTGCCGAAGCATTTCGACAGCAGGCACAAGACTTTTTGTTGGCTGAAAAGGTGGAAGCCCTGCCAGAACACCGCCAAAACGCCCGCCGTTTTTTGTATTACCAGATTTTTCGCACCTCGCTGCCGTTCAATGATTACATCCGCGAGGACGGCATCTGGCAGGGTTATGTAACCCTTAAGAACTTTGAGCTGGAGCAATTAAAAGCAAAAAATTCGGTCACCTTGCGCACCGTGGTGGAAGGCGTGTTGGAAAACAAGCCCTTCCTGCTGCCTGATCAAACTGAAGGAAAATTATCGTGAAGCCGGCCTGTTCTGTCATCATCCGCGCCTACAATGAAGAAAAGCATATTGCCAGGCTGCTGACGGGCATTGGTCAGCAGACGGTGAAAGATGTGCAGATCATCCTGGTGGATTCGGGTTCCAAAGACCGCACGTTGGAAATTGCCGGGCAGTACCCGGTTGATATTGTGCATATTCGACCGGATGAATTCACGTTTGGACGGTCATTGAACAGGGGCATTGAAGCTGCCCGCGCCGATGTGGTGGTGTTTGCCAGCGCGCATGTTTACCCGGTGTATCCTGACTGGCTGGAAAAAATGATCGAGCTGTTTGCCAATCCACAAATGGCTGTGGTTTACGGCAAGCAGCGCGGCATGGCCACCACCAAGTTTTCAGAGCACCAGATCTTTCAGCACTGGTTTCCCGACCGTTCACAGCCGCGCCAGGATCATCCATTTTGCAACAACGCCAATGCGGCTATTAGGCGCGAGCTGTGGGAGAAACACGCCTATGATGAAACCCTGCCGGGCCTGGAAGACCTGGCCTGGGCGCGCTGGGCGCTGTCGCAAGGTTACCAGATTGCTTATGTGGCTGAAGCGGAAATTATTCACATTCACAATGAAACCTGGCAAAATGTTTACAACCGCTATAAGCGCGAAGGCATGGCGTTTAAACATATCTATCCGCAGGAGATGTTCCATTTGAAGGATGTGTTTCGACTGTTCACATCCAATGTTTCCAATGATTTTCGCGCTGCCAAACAACAGGGTGTGCTGGGTAAAGAGTGGAAATCCATTATCCATTTTCGCTGGAATCAATTCTGGGGAACCTACCAGGGGTATCGGCAAAGCGGTGAGTTGACCTGGAAATTGAAGCAGGCATTCTATTATCCGCGGATGGATGAGATGCCGGTAGAACCTCCCGCACGGGCGGTTGAACCCATCCAGTATGAGCCCCTGGAGAAAAAAAGCTGAGCGGATTGGAAGGGCAAAGAATATGAATCCAAAACTGAAAGTTGTAGCGCTGGTGCCCATGCGGCATCAATCCGAGCGCGTTCCAGGCAAAAACTACCGCCCCCTGGCGGGTAAACCCCTTTACCAGCATATCATTGAATCATTGCTGGCCTGCCAGGAGATTGCCCAGGTGATGGTGGACACCGACAGCCCGGATGTGATGCAGGGCTTGCAGAAGAATTTCCCGCAGGTGATTGTGATTGAAAGACCTGAACACTTGCGCGCCGGCGAAATTCCCATGAATGAAATTTTGCTGCACGACACCGCCCAGGTGAAGGCTGATTTTTACTTGCAAACACACAGCACCAACCCGCTGCTGAAAACTGAGACCATTTCACGCGCCATACAAACCCTGATCAACAATTTGCTATCTTATGACTCGTTGTTTGGCGTGACGCGCATTCAAACCCGCCTGTGGGACGCCCTGACGCGGCCGATTAATCATAACCCGTCCATTTTGCTGCGCACCCAGGATTTGCCGCCCATCTATGAAGAGAATTCCTGTATGTATATCTTTTCACGTGAGACACTGTTGGCGCGGCGCAACCGCCTGGGCGACCGTCCCTACTTGTTTGAAATAAACCGCGATGAAGCCTGGGACATCGATGAAGAACTGGATTTCGAAATCGTGGACTTGCTGCTGCGTAAACGGTTGGGACAATCGTTGGTATAATCCTCTGGTTGGATAATGGCGGTTTGCCATTAAGAGACCTAAAAAATTCATACTCTGGATTGTTGAATGAATACCATTTTGCTTTCAGCACCCTATATGATCCCGGTCGTTGATCGCTTTCGACCGGTTTTTGCTCACTACCATTTGAATCTGCTGGAACCCGAAGTGTTGGAACGTTTGGAAGAGCCCGAACTGCTGAAACTGGCAGGGGAGTTTGAAGGCACCATTTGCGGCGACGACCGCTATACTGAGAAAGTGATGCAGGCCTGCACACCACGCTTGAAGGTTATCTCCAAGTGGGGCACCGGTATTGATTCGATTGACCAAAATGCCGCCCGTCGATTGGGCATTCAGGTGCGCAACACCCCCAATGCCTTCACCCTGCCGGTGTCCGATTCGGTGATGGCCTACATCCTGGCTTTTGCCCGCCGGCAGCCGTGGATGGACAAACGCATGAAGCTGGGTGAATGGAAAAAATTAATGGGGCGTTCGTTAAGTGAATGCACCCTGGGCGTGATCGGTGTGGGTAATGTGGGCAAGGCGGTTTTACGCCGGGCGCGCGCCTTTGGCATGAAGCTTTTAGGCAACGATATTGTACCCATTGCACCGGATTTCCTGGTTGAAAACGGTGTAGAAATGACCGATTTGAATGATTTGCTGCAACGCTCTGATTTCATCAGCCTGAACTGTGATTTGAACCCGACCAGTTTTCACATCATCAATGCCAATACGCTGCAACACGTTCAGCCGCAAGCCGTGCTGGTCAACACTGCACGTGGTCCGCTGGTCGATGAAGCGGCGCTCATCCAGGCGCTGCAGGAAGATCGGCTGGCTGGTGCAGGCCTGGATGTGTTTGAGGTGGAACCCTTGCCGTTGAATTCACCGCTGCTGCGGATGGATAACGTGATGCTGGCCCCGCACAATTCCAATTCCAGTCCGGCAGCCTGGGAGAGGGTGCACTGGAATACCATCCGAAACCTGCTGGACGGCCTTTCCATCCCGCACGACGATTTTGATCAAGTCATGCAGCAATATCGCGCTGCTGTGTAACAAATTTATTACCGAGGAGATCAGCAAATGGCAGAAACAAAACGAGTGGTGCTGATTACGGGCGCTGCCGGCGGCATTGGCAGGGCTTGCATTGATTTGTTCACCCGCAACAACTGGCGTGTCATCGGTGTGGACATGATTGATTTTGGAAGCGGTTTTCCTGCGGATGGATTGTTTATCAAGGCAGATATCTCACAGGCGCAAGAGATGGAACGCATTTTTCAGCAGGCAGCAAAATTTTCACCCAGGCTGCATGCTATTGTCAACGTGGCTGCCTACCAGGTGGCGAAACCCATAATCCAGACCACCCTGGAAGAGTGGCAGCAGGTTATGGACACCAACCTGCGCCCGATTTTTCTGTCGGCCAAGCTGGGCTTTGAGATGATGAAAGCGGCAGGTGAGGCAGCCATGGTGAATGTGTCATCGGTGCACGCCGTGGCAACCTCAGCCGACATCGCCGCTTATGCCGCCAGTAAGGGCGGCGTGATGGCGCTGACCCGCGCCATGGCCATTGAATTCGCGCCACACAACATTCGCGTCAATGCCATTCTGCCGGGGGCCATTGATACACCCATGCTGCGCGCCGGATTGTCGCGCGGGCATGTGAGCGGCGGCACGATGGAAGAACGCATGGCCGACCTGGCGCGCAAGACGGTTAATGGGCGCATTGGCAAACCCGCTGAAATTGCCAGTTCCATCTACTTTTTGGCCGATAACAACCAGTCCTCCTTTATGACCGGGCAGGCTTTAATTGTGGACGGTGGGGCGACCTGCCGCTTGAGCACGGAGTAAACCTTTTGCGACAGGCGATTAAACAGAACTTACCCGAATCAGTGGTAAATTATGCGCGTGAGACGGTGGATTTTTTCGGCCGCCTGGGCGAATTGCCCGCAGCCAATTTTCATCCCTGGCGGCGTGATTCGATTCAACGACTGGCAGCGCTCAAAGATATTCACAAAGGGCAGCGCTGTTTCATCATGGGCAACGGCCCCTCATTAAAAAAAACTGACCTGGGCAAGTTGAAGGGTGAAATCACCTTTGGCATGAACCGGGTGTATCTGGCTTTTGAGGAGATGGGCTTTCCGACCACCTATTATGTGTCCATCAACAACCTGGTGGTGGAACAATGCGCGGCGGATATCCAAAAACTGAAGATTCCGCGCTTCATCGCCTGGCATGCCCATCAATGGCTGCAGCCCGATAATGACTTGTACTTCCTGTATTCCACTTATACCGGCCCAAAATTTGCCACGGATATCCGCAGACGGTTGTGGGAAGGCGCCACAGTGACCACAGTGGCGCTGCAAATCGCCTACTACATGGGCTTCAGCGAAGTGGTTTTGATTGGCGTGGATCACAACTTCGTGACCCAGGGCAAACCCAACACCACGGTGGTTTCGCAGGGCGACGATCCGAACCACTTTTCACCCAACTATTTTGGCAAGGGTTTTCGCTGGCAATTGCCCGATCTTGAGACATCAGAACGCGGGTACGCGCTGGCGCGCCAGACATTTGAGGCGGACGGCCGGCGCGTGGTGGATGCCACCATCGACGGCAAGCTGCGCATCTTCCCGCGGGTCGATTACAACACCCTGTTTGGTTAGGTTGGCATGGATTCCTGGCCGCGAGTCACAATCGTCACCCCGTCATTTAATCAGGCAGCGTTCCTGGAAAGAACGCTGCGTTCTGTTTTAGAGCAGGATTATCCGAACCTGGAATACTTTGTGATTGACGGCGGTTCGACGGACGGCAGCCCGGAAATCATCCAGCGTTACGCTGACCGGCTGGCGTTCTGGTGTTCAGAGCCGGATGCCGGGCAGGCGGACGGAATCAACAAAGGGCTGCGACGTGCCACGGGCGAGTATGTGGCCTGGTTGAATTCAGATGATTGCTATATGCCGGGGGCTGTACGTGAAGCGGTTGAGGTTTTGCAAAATGACCCTGAACTGGGCATGGTGTACGGCAATGTAGAATCGGTGGATGAGAATGGTCACACCATCCATATCCAGCGTTTTGAACAATATTCGCTGCAAGACTTGATGCAATTTTGCATCATCGGGCAGCCGTCGGTGTTCATGCGTCGGTCTGTGTTGGAGCGCGCCGGTTACCTCGATTTGAATTATCATTACCTGTTGGATCACCAACTGTGGCTGCGCATGGCATCGCTGGCGGCCATGCAGCATGTGCCGCGTGTCTGGTCAAAAGCCAGTTACCATCAACAGGCCAAGAACCTGGCGGGTGGCGCCAAATTTGGCGAAGAAGCCTTGCGCATGGTGGAATGGATGAACCAGGATGAATTCATCAGCCTGGTTATGCCTGGAAATGAAGCGCAAGTGCTGGCCGGCGCCTACCGTATCCAGGGTTATTATTTATCCGTGGGTGGTGAACACCGGGCTGCATTAAAGGCCTATCGCAAATGTTTCAATCTTTCACCCCGGCAGGCTATGAAAGATTGGAAGCGGATAGCTTTCACGTGCGGTGCGTCGCTGGGTATGGACTGGCTGCAGCCGCTGTATCGAAAAATGACCCGCAACCAATATTCTGAAACGGACAAAGACCATTCATGAGTGAACCACAGACCGCTATCAAGGGTGACCCAACCTCATCAAGCCATGACGACCCGGCGTTGAAGGGTTGGCAGATCGCGCTGCTGGGTTTGATGCTGGCGCTGGGCTTTTTAGCGCGCCTGGTTGATTTGAAAGATGCTCCGCTCGATTTTCACAGCACACGTCAATTGCGCTCGGCCATCATTGCCCGTGCGGCGTATCTGCGCCTGTCGCCGGATGCGAGCCCGGCATTGCGCCAGGAAGCCATGGACCTGGCAAACCTGGAAATCTACGAACCCCCCATCCTGGAGCAGATTGTGGGCGCCACCTATGCCCTGGCAGGCAGCGAGCAGGTGTGGATTGCGCGCATTTACAACGCCCTGTTCTGGATGCTGGGCGGGCTGGCAGTCTTTTTGATCGGCAGGCGTACTGGAAAATTCCCGGTGATCCTGGCCAGCCTGGCGTTCTATTGTTTTCTGCCGTTCAGCATCATCGCCAGCCGCAGTTTTCAACCCGACCCTTGGATGGTGATGTGGACGCTGTGGACGGCTTATGCTGCCCTGCGCTGGTGTGAAAGCCCCACCTGGAAGTGGGCTGTCATCGCCGGGTTACTGGGCGGTTTCACCATCTTAGTTAAAGCCTTTGCCGGCTTTTATGTGGCCGGAATCATGATCGCTGCGGTGTTGATGACTGAGCGGCTGCCCGCCTTGCTGCGCAACCGGCAGGTTTGGGCAATGGCCGCGCTGACTTTGGCTCCAACGGCAGTGTATTATCTGCTGTTCAACGCCCAACGCTCGTCCAATTTTCTATCGTTTTGGATGGTTTCATTGTCCGGCCTGGTGTTGACCACCAATTTCTATGCCGATTGGCTGGCGATGATCAAGGGATTGATGGGATTGCCTGCCCTACTGGCGGCTGTGTTGGGTTTGACCATTGCCGAGCGGCGCACGCGCGGCTTGCTGCTGGGATTCTGGGCTGGATATGCAGCCTTTGGGCTGGCCATGCCCTATCAATACACCACACACGAGTACTATCACCTGGCGTTGATCCCGCTGGTGACATTGTCGGTGATCCCATTGCTGCAAGCCGGGTATGAATTATTGCTGAAACAGGGGTTGTTCTGGCGGGCAATGGCTGTTGGCGCTGTGTTGTTTGCCGCTTTTTACGGTTTCTGGGTGGCGCGTTCGGTGCTGGTGGTAAATGACTATTCCAATGAACCGGCCAGTTGGCGCAGGGTGGGAGATGCCATCCCTCAAGGCAGCCGGTTCATCGCATTAACTGCCGACTACGGCATGCGTTTGCGTTATTACGGCTGGCGCAACGAGAACGCCAGTTGGCCTTCACAGGGTGACTTAAAATTGTTCTCCATAGCCGGGCATGATAACCCGGACGATTATGAAAAGTATTTTCAAGATATGACCGCCGGGAATGATTATTTCCTGGTGACCGCATTTGGCGAGTTGGATGCGCAACCTCAATTGAGAGAAATTCTGGAGCGTTATTCAGTTCTGGTGGATGGAAATGGATTTAAAATTTATGACCTGCGGGAATCCACTTCCTCCTGATTAAGGCATCGGCTGTAACATGCAGGCGAAATGAGAAGAACACCATGAATGAAGAATTTAAACCGCTATTCCAACTGAAAAAACTGTTCCTGTGGCTGGCATTGATCCTCATTTTCGGGGTGGGACTGGTTATCCGCGTCTATGATTATGACGATCCACTGTTGGATTTTCACCCGACCCGCCAATTGCACTCGGCGTTGATGGCAAGAGGTATGTATTATGAGAACCTGACAACTGTGCCGGAGTGGCAGCGCGACATGGCGGTGCGGCAGTGGAAAGCGGAAGGCGTGATTGAACTGCCATTTGTGGAATGGCTGGCCGCCCAGACCTACAAACTGGCGGGCGGCGCCTACCTGTGGATTCCGCGTCTATATTCCATTTTGTTCTGGATGCTGGGCGGCGTGGCCATGTTTTTACTTGCCAGGGAACTGGCCGGCATGGACGGCGCGCTGGTGGCAGCATTGTATTTCTTGATTTTGCCATACGGCGCCATTGCCAGCAGGTCTTTCCAACCCGATCCTTTAATGACAGCTTTGATAGTGTTTGCCTACTGGGGTATGGTACGCTGGCAGCGCACGCCCACCTGGAAGTGGGTGCTTGTGGCGGGCGTTTTCTCGGGCCTGGCTATTTTATGCAAAGCGGTGGCAGCCTTTTTCATTGCCCCGGCCTGGCTGGGATTGATTTTAACAACCATGGACCTGAAGAAAGCCTTCAAAGACCCGCAGGTGTGGGCTCTGGGTTTGTTGACCGTGGTGCCTTACGGCATTTATCATATTTATGGGTATTACATTGCCGGTTATTTGCAGAGCCAGTACAGCCTGCGCTTCTTTCCGCAGCTTTGGAAAGACCCTGTGTTTTACCTGCGTTGGAACGGCGAGATCAGCAGCGTGGTGGGCTTTGAATGGTTCTTGATGTCGATCCTGGGACTGCTGGCTATTCGCAAAAAGCAGCACCGCGTGATGTTCCTGGCTGCGCTGGCGGGCTATTTCGTTTACGGCTTGACCCTGTCTTATCATATTTCCACCCATGATTATTACCAGTTACCGTTGATTCCCATTGTGGCTGTCGGACTGGCAGCCGGGGCTGCGGCGTTGTTTGAAAAACTGGCCAGCCATGAGCCGCGCTGGCTTTCTTTGATTCTGGTAACTGGCGTGCTGGTATATGCCCTGACCATCAAAGCCTGGGATGTGCGTGTTACACTCAAGAAGAATGATTACCGCAATGAGGCTGCTTTCTGGGAAGAGATCAGCCAGAAAATCGGCGGGGCGTCGGTGATCGGGCTTACCCAGGACTACGGCTACCGCCTGGCTTACTGGGGCTGGGCGTCATCTGAAAACTGGATGACCTCAGGTGATTTCAATTACCGCGTACTGGCCGGGCAGGAATTTGACATGGACAGTCTATTCAAAGAGACGACCGAAGGGAAAGATTACTTTGTGGTAACCATCATGGATGAACTGGATCGCCAGCCGGCATTGAAAAGCCTGTTGGAAAAGAATTGCGCCGTGTTCGACAAGGGCGGCGGGTACATTATTTATGATCTAAAAAATCCCCCGGCGGCGAAACCTGCCGCAAGTGTTGAACAATAACATGCTGGTTTCCATCATTACACCATCGTTTAATCAGGCGCCATTCCTGGAAAAGACCATCCAGTCTGTGCTGGCGCAAACGCATCCAGAGATTGAGTACATTATCATCGACGGCGGGTCAACGGACGGCAGTGTGGATATCATCAAGCGCTATGCTGATGCGGGTAAGCTGGCCTATTGGGTATCGGAACCTGACCAGGGACAAACCGAGGCGATTAACAAGGGATTTGCCAGGGCAACGGGTGAGGTGCTGGCCTGGTTGAATTCAGATGACACCCTGGAACCGCAGGCGGCTGCCGAAGCGGTTGCCTATTTACGTGAGCATCCCGAGGACGGCATGGTGTACGGTGATGCCAATTTCATTGATGCCAATGGGGATGTTGTTGGCAAATTCCCCGCCCGGCAGACAGATTACCGCCTGCTGCGCCAGGGATATGTGCATGTTGCACAACAATCGTCGTTCTTTCGCGCTGATCTTTGGCGCAAGGTGGGACCGCTGGACCCCACTTTCTATTTTGCCATGGATTACGATCTGTGGGTGCGGCTGGCGCGCCTGGCGCCGCTGGTTTACATGCCGCGCCAGTGGGCGAATTTTCGGCTGCACGGCGACGCCAAAACCATTGCCGCCGATGACCGCTGCTGGCCTGAAATGCTGCGTGTTCATTACCGTGACGGCGGGAGCGTTTTTTCGATTATTGTGGCAAAATACTGGCTGCGCAAGCTGGCCGCGCCTTATATTAATTGGAAACGCCGCCGGATGATGCAACAGAATTGAATTGTTGTAGAAGCTCTATAACCTGTGGAAATCGACTGTACAAGAGAAGAAACCAGATTACACAAAGAATTGAAACCATTGCTCCCCCGTACCAGACCGCTGAAGGGGAAATTAAATCGTTTAATAAACCGCCGAAAACAGGTCCCAATCCGCTGCTGAGAGTAATCGTCAGCGAATACAGGCTCATGTAGCGACCGCGTAAGGCTTCCGGCGCCAAATGCGCAGCTAATGCCGTAGCCGTAGGTGATGCGATCAATTCGCCCATTGTGACAATTATCATGCTGATTACAAAAAACCAAAAACTTTTAGAGATAGCCACAGCCCCCAATCCTATTGCCCAGAAGACTGTCCCAATTGCCAACATGAATAAAGGGGAATATCGTTGTGTAATGCGCGTCACGCTGAATTGGAAAAGGACGATCATAATTGCATTACATGCCAGAATCATTCCATAGCCGTTTTCAGCAATACCGAAATTCTCTTTCACGTAAACGGGTAATATTGTGAAAACAGTGACGGCGGCAATGCTGGATAATGTGAATGCACCGATGGTGGATAAAAATAATCTGTCCTGGAAAACCGGTTTATATCCTGAGATGGGATTGACCTTGTGATTTGCATTTGCCTGTGTGGGTAGTGATTCCTGTGTGAAAAATGCAATCATCAAACCGTAGAAGAGCATGGCAACTGAGCCCAGAATAAAAACATAGTCGTATGAAATGATAGCCAGGAAGCCGCCAATGATGGGACCGATGGCAACACCGGCATTGTTCGCCATGCGCATCAAGGCATAAGCATCCGTTCGCTGTGTGTCGGGTATTAAATCAGCCACCATCGAATCGGAGCCGACTTTGAAAAATGGGAAAAAGATACCCATTGCCATCAGCAGCATGGCAAAATAAACCACATCATCGACACGGCTCATCCAAAAATAATCGACAGCGGTTAAAACCAGTCCACTAACCAGCAGCCATTTTCTCCCGTAGTGATCGGATATATATCCTGTCGCAAAAGAAGAGATAAGCGTCAGGCAAGTTCGTACGGCCAAAATGCCTGCGATGGTCGTCAGCGAAACACCGAAATGCTCGCGGGAATAGATGGTTAAAAATGGCCAGATAAGAGCTTCGCCGGTGGCGCTAATAAACTGCCCCCAGAAAAGCAACCAGAATTGTGAAGGATAGTTTTGAGTGATGGATTCGAAACGTTGACGCAGCATTGAATAAAGTCCTGTTATGAAAGTTCGCTAAGCGATTGTAGCATGTTTCTTCCGGCCTTAAAAATCCCCTGCCAAATTCGGCAGGGGAATGGTTATCAAAAAGTGTGACAACTATTTCTTGGGTTTGTATAATCCTTTTTTATTGACTCCCAGCATACCGGCTTCAAAGGAGCGAGCATCGACCATTGAAAAACCGGCAGCCATCCCGGGTGTGACGACGGTGAAACGGCGCAGTCTCAGCAGTCTTTTCTCCACCACATCCGCGCCGGCATCGGTGGTCAACCATTGCGCATTATCCAATGCCGCCAGGTCAAGAATGGTGGTGTAGGTGCGCATGGTTTTTACTCCATCGCTATTGAAAAAATCTTCGAAATACGAAAGCACCAACTCGCGCGGGGTACGGTAAACCGCTTCACGGAAGCGCAGGCCGGAAAAGTTTGATTTTGCCACAGCCCCCAGGTATTTCCCGCGGCGGTAGATGGCCAACACGTGGTCATCATCCATGCCGGGGTCCGGGAACATGTCGATCAATTGCGCCGGAAAGCCAAGATACCGCAGGGCAGCCGCGCCAAACAGGGCGCCGTCCAGGCAGTGCGCCTGGCGGTCGCGCATGACATTTAGGGGACAGCGGTTGCGGTTTTCGGGACTGTAGGGAATGCTGTCGAGAAAAATCTGAATATCAGCCGGTGTTTTGAAAGAAGTAAAAACTTTACGCTGTTCTTCGTTGAATAAATCCAATAATGCCTGCATGATAAAACAACTCCTTATGGTGAGGTGTACCTGTGTTTTGTAATTATAGTCGGGATTGCATCTGCTTTCTTTCGTGTTAAAATAACCAACAATTCTTTTGAAAAAATAATCTCCCTGAATTTATTAATGAGGTTTTCCTATGACTGAACATGTTCTGGTAGCTGCCGCCTGGCCTTATGCCAATGCTGAAATTCATGTTGGCAACCTGACCGGTTCTTATTTGCCGGCGGATATTTTTGCCCGATATAACCGCCTGCGCGGAAGAAAAGTGCTGATGGTTTCCGGCTCTGATTCGCACGGCACGCCCATCACGGTTCGGGCTGATGCCGAGGGACGCAGCGCGCTGGAGGTTTACCAGAGTTTTCATGAAGGTTTTCTTGACCTCTTTCAAAAGGCTGGATTGACCTATGATTTGTTCACCAGCACCCATACCAGCAATCATTTTGACGTTTCTCAAAAAATATTCCTGGCGCTGCAGAAAAACGGCTTTATGTACAAAGACACCGAGAAACAATGGTATGCTCCCAGCCAGGGACGCTTTTTACCCGATCGTTACGTGGAAGGCACCTGCTATATTTGCGGCTACAAAGGTGCGCGCAGTGACCAATGCGACGGCTGCGGCAACCTGCTGGACCCCAGCCTGTTGATCGACCCGCGTTCCAAAATTGACGGTTCAACACCTGAACTGCGTGAAACCGAGCATTATTACCTGGACCTGGGCGGACTGCAGCCCCAGATTGTTGACTTTTTGAAAGCCAGAGAATCGTACTGGCGCCCCAATGTGGTGCGGCAGTCACTGGGGCAAATTGAAGCCGAAAACCTGCGCGGCCGTCCCATCACCCGCGATCTCGACTGGGGCATCCCGGTTCCGGTGGAAGGCGCTGATGGTAAGTGTTTGTATGTGTGGTTCGAAGCTGTGATTGGTTACCTCTCGGCAGCCATTGAGTGGAGCCGGGTGAATGATCAGCAGGAAGCCTGGCGTGATTGGTGGCAGGACCCGGATGCCCGTACTTATTATTTCATCGGAAAGGATAACATCCCCTTCCATGCCATCATCTGGCCGGCTGAATTGCTGGGCATTGGTGAGACTTTTGATGAACTCAATCAAAGCAGTAAAAAAGGCAAATTTGTATTGCCTTTTGATGTGCCCGCCAATGAATTTATGAACCTGGAAGGCAAGAAAATTTCAGGCAGCCGCAACTGGGCGGTGTATGCCCGCGATTTTCTGACCCGCTATGATCCTGATCCACTGCGCTATTACCTGACCGTTAACATGCCGGAAGCCAAAGACACCGACTGGGACTGGGATGGTTTCCTGGCGCGCAATAATGATGAATTGGTGGCAACCTGGGGCAACCTGGCCAACCGCGTGCTGTCCTTCACCTGCAAATACTGGGGCGAGCAGGTGCCAGAGCCGGGTGAACTGGATGCGGATGATTTGCAACTGCTGGCCACGGTTGAAGCCGGATTCGAATCGGTTGGCAATGAGCTCGAAGCGGTTCGTTTGCGTGCCGCCCTGGCTGAGGCCATGCGCCTGGCTACCGAAGTGAACAAGTATCTGGATCAAAAGGCGCCCTGGAAAGTGGTGAAAGAATACAAGGATAAGGCTGCCAAATCCATCTTCACCGCCCTGAAAGCCATTGACAGCCTCTCCATTTTGTTTGCTCCATTCCTGCCGTTCAGCAGTCAAAAACTACATTCTTTTCTGGGTTATGAAGACCAGTTGTTTGGTGAACAGCGTGTGGAAACCATTCAGGATGAATTGGGCACACACAGCGTGCTGCGTTATGATCCAGCCAAAGGCAAGGGCGAATGGAAACCCAGCCGCCTGACAGCGGGACACCCGCTGCGCACACCTGAGCCGCTGTTCAAGAAATTGGACGCCAGCATTGTTGAGCAAGAGCGCCAGCGGCTGGGATAGCCCCAAAAAAGAATTTCAAAAAGAAAAAGGGGCTGTCTAAAAAGAACCCGTGGCGATGGTTTAATCGCCATATCTTCGGGGCGACACATGGGTCGCCCCCTACGGGTAGGGGCAAACCTGTGTGTTTGCCCACTTTTCAGACAGCCCCTTCTGTTTTGTGGCTGAAATATTATTCTTTGTTTTCCCAGTGCACTTGATGATTGGTCAAGAAATCAATGATTTTTGGGCGCCGGGCAACCAGCAGGGGATTTCTCTTCACGGGGCCGATCTGGGCCTGCTGCCAGGCCAGGGTGGCAACCTCATGGGCTGCCAGCGGTTTCCCGATTTGGGCGGCGCAGTTGGCGCGTTCATGCAGTAATTGTAGGTCGTTTGACAGCCAGTGGTACAAAACTTCCAACAATTCAACAGGAGTAGTTGCCAGGTCTCCGGCTCCATTTTTTACTATGTATTCAGCATTTCCAGTCTCCTGTCCTGGGATGAGGTCAATGAGAATCATGGGCAAACCGGCTGCCAGTGCTTCGGTGGAAATTAAACCGCCGGCTTTGGTGATTAATACATCGGCAGCGCGCAAGAACATGGGCATGTTTGAAACATAATTATAAATATGTGTGGGCAAATGCCATTCAATTTGTTGTAACTTCTGGTAGAGTTCTTCATCTTTCCCGGCCACTACAACCAGTTGAAGGGGCGCGCCGAAATGATTGACAACATTCAAGGATTCAACCAGGCCGTCAACGCGCTTGCTACCCACCGCCAGAATGGTGGGCAGATCAGTACGCCATCCCAGGACTTCGCGCAATTGCTGGCGGGTTCTTTGTTCCTTGTGAATATTGGGATGAACAGGAATCCCAATTAAACGAATTTTTTGTGGATCAACACCGTAGTCAAGTGCGAGTTGTTTTACTGAATCAGTGGGCACCACAAATACATCGGTGTGCTTGTGAAACCAGAAACGGTGCACAGTAACCAGATCTGTTACCACAGTGATCAGGGGCACCGACATGCGCTCAATGGTGAAAATTGATGTCAACGGCGCCTGGTAAAGAGGATAGGTGGTCACAATCGCATCGGGTTTGTATTTCTTGAGAATGTCCCACATGACTTCATACAGCAAAACAGTTGCACCACCTTCAATGAGGGCTGTCGCAACCGTGTCGTCAGTGGCTTCGTAGCCCAATTGGTACAGCTTCGGCATTTCGCGCACGATGCGGTCATAATCTTCCTGACTGTCGCGCAGGAAAAACGGTGTGCGTTTATCTTCCAGGGGATTGATGATATCAACCTGGCATTTCTCTTCAGGTAATTCTTCCAATGCCGCTTTTATGGCGTTTGACGCGCTGCGGTGACCAAACCCGGCGTCAGAAGTCAGGATAATAATTTTTTTTGGCGACTCATTTGAATTTCGCATTTCCACTCCTGTTGATATCACTCAACCACATCATGAAATCTAGGGACAATCATTGTAGTTGTTTTCTGGAGGAAGCGATCCTTGCATATATGCATATAACAATTGTAATGCCTGCTGTGCTGATTGGGCTTTGTTTTCTTCGCGGCTGCCATTCCATTGATACCGCCAGGCAAAATTTCCCTCGTTTGCACTCAGACCGATCCAGACCAATCCAACCGGTTTGCCGGGAAGCCCACCGCCCGGGCCGGCAATCCCACTGATGGCAATACCCACTGTGTTTGTTATGGGAAAATCATTGGATAAGATTTTTCGCACGCCGTCTGCCATTTCAATTACCGTTTCGTAACTGACCGCACCATAGCGGAACAGGGTGTTGTAATTTACTCCGAGCAGTCTTTCTTTAGCTTCATACGAGTAAGCGATAATCCCGCCCAGGTAATATTCAGATGATCCGGACACATTGGTTAGTAAATGGCTTAACAATCCTCCGGTGCATGATTCAGCAACGGTGATTTTGATTTTATTTTTAATCAGTTCTTTCCCAACCAGATTTTCCAGCTTTTCTTCGTTCAATGATTATTCCCTTTCTGTATCGAAGATGTTCTATTATACCTTCGGACATTTTTATTTTCTTGTGATAATTGACTTGTTTGCCGATTAAAATAAGATAAGTATTCAATTTTTTACTCCTCTTGACAACATTTGAGGCATATCCCTTTTCTTGACCGTTATTGGTTGGTATGATATGATGACGACCGAGGTGAAATAAAGAATGTCATTACCCCCCGATGCACCATCTTCACTGGGGCTTCCTGAATCCCAAGTTGATTTTGAAACCGAAACAACTCCAACCAGCCCATCAGCATTAAGTACCTGGAACAGAATATGGGATGGTTTATTACGCATGGGATTGGGCGAAGTGGCGCTTCGCATCACCACGGGCATTGTTTCAGTTTTGCTTGTGCTTATTGTGGTGTGGGTGATGTCATCTTTTTATCTAAAGGGTGAAATTGGCGACACAAACAAGATGGTGAAGGCTGAAACACTACCCACTCCAGTGCCGCAGATTGATCCTCCACCCATGCAGCTTCCTTATACAGGCGCTTATGTGGACGGCGTTGCGCGTCTGGCCCAATTGCACACCATCTTTCCCACGCGCCCCCGTTTTGAAGTTACGAAGTATGTAGTGCAAAAAGGGGACACCATATTTGGTATTGCTGAGAAATTCAACCTGAAGCCTGAAACAATTTTATGGGGAAATTACTACTCGCTGGCGGATGATCCGCACCGCTTGATGCCAGACATGGAATTGAATATTTTGCCAGTGAACGGTGTATATTATGAGTGGCATGCCGGCGATGGACTAAATTCAGTGGCTGAATATTATGGTGTCACACCGGATACAATTATTAATTGGCAGGGTAATCACCTTGATGCAAATACCATTGGCGATTATTCCAACCCGAATATTCAGGCGGGAACCTGGCTGGTGGTGCCTGGAGGTCGGCGTGAGTTTGTGTCATGGAGTGCTCCACGTATCACCCGTGAAGACCCGGCGGTTGCCAAAATTATGGGACCGGGTTCGTGTGGACCGGTATCCGATGGTCCCATTGGGGCGGGAACTTTTGTCTGGCCGTCAGTGGAGCATTTTGTTTCCGGTTATGACTATTCACCCGAAACCAATCACTTTGGCATTGATATTGGTGGCGCCATTGGCTATGGCATTTTTGCTTCAGATGCCGGGGTTGTGGTTTATGCCGGTTGGAATGACTGGGGCTATGGGAATACCATTGTGATTGATCACGGCAATGGCTGGCAAACCCTGTATGCGCATTTGAGTACATTGAATGTGGAATGCGGTTCTTATGTGTACCAGGGCGACGCTATTGGCGCCATGGGGTCAACGGGAAACTCAAGCGGCCCGCATTTACATTTCGAGATGCGCAGTGACACTTATGGTAAGGCCAACCCCTGGCTCTTCTTACAGTAAAAACAAATTCCAAATAAACATTGCAAATATAGAACATGCGTGCTATAATAGTGGCATCCAACTCACTATTTTTATGAATGAAGGTGTAAGATGAATCCACGACACGCAGTATTACCCGGTATATTGGCAGGTTGTTTAACTATTATCGGCCTGGCTGGATGGCTGCTTCGACCTGACATCAGTGTTTTGGCATCTTCAGATGATTCTGTTCTGGTTGTTGAGCAGGTGGCGCCCACAAAAAATGAACAAGTGCCCCAAAATGTTCAGGAAATCGTCGAAAATGAACTTGATGAATCCGGTCTGTCAGATCAATATCCACAGTCCATTCTACAATGGAGTGACATAATCGCTGATGCAAGTCAACAATACAACCTGGATCCAAATTTAATTGCAGCCATTATCCTGGAAGAAAGCAATGGCGATTATCAGGCATATTCGCACAGCGGGGCGGTGGGATTAATGCAGGTAATGCCAAGAGATGGAATAGCTGCCTCATTTGTATGTATTAATGGTCCGTGTTTTTCCAATCGCCCCTCTATGCAAGAGTTATTTAATCCAAAATTTAATATCCATTATGGGACAGAAATGATAGCCGGTTTAATTCATAAGTATGGCAATTTGCGGGAAGCCTTGAAATCATATGGGCCTAAAGATAGGGGCTACCAATACGCTGATCAGGTACTGAAAACATATTCAATCCATCAATAAAAAAAGAACCTGCTCAGGTTCTTTTTTTATTGAATTACTCTTGAGAGCCTCTTGAGCCATCCATGCTGGAAACCTGATCTTTCCAGCGGTGCCAGGCGCCGTGGTGTTTCTCCAGAATCTTACTGCCTTCACCGGGTGAAGGCAAGCCGGCCAGTTCAAGATCGGCATCCACCATCACACGCACAAGGTCTTTAAAGAACACGCGCGGTTCCCAGTTTAGTATTTTGGCAGCTTTACTGTAATCGGCCAACAGATAATCCACTTCGGTTGGGCGGAAATAACGCGGATCGATTTTGACATATTCTTTCCAGTCCATATCCGCGTAACCAAAAGATTCGTCCAGAAACTCGCGAACAGAATGCGCCTCACCGGTACCGATCACCAGGTCATTGGGGGTATCGCATTGCAGCATTTTCCACATGGCAGCCACATAATCGGGTGCATAACCCCAGTCGCGTTTGGCATCCAGGTTGCCCAGGAAGAGATTTTTTTGCCTTCCGGCTTTGATGTTGGCTAAAGCGCGGGTGATTTTGCGTGTTACAAAAGTTTCTCCACGACGGGGTGATTCATGGTTGAAGAGGATTCCATTGCAGGCAAACAGTCCATATCCGTCGCGATAGTTCTTGGTAATCCAATAAGCATATACCTTGGCCGCCGCATACGGACTTTGCGGTTGGAAGGGAGTGGTTTCGCTTTGCGGAGGCGCTGCTGAACCGAACATTTCACTGGATGAAGCCTGGTAGAAGCGAATCTTCTGCCCACTTTTTCGAATGGCTTCAAGAATACGGGTGGTGCCCAGGCCAGTTACATCACCAGTGTATTCAGGCATATCAAAGCTTACCCGCACGTGGCTTTGCGCAGCCAGGTGATATACTTCTTCCGGTTTCACTTCATAAATCAAATCCAGCATGGTTTGTGGAGACGTGAGGTCACCATAATGCAAAAACAATGGAACCTTTTCACCATTGACATGAGGATCGTGATAGATATGATCAATGCGTCCTGTGTTGAATGTGCTGGCGCGGCGAATAAGACCATGCACTTCATATCCTTGCGATAATAGTAATTCAGCCAAATAAGAACCATCTTGACCGGTGATGCCGGTTATGACAGCTTTCTTCAAAACGAACCTCCTCAATGGGATTTTCTTACAATTGCACTGGATTAATATTCACCCGGAGTGTTTTTTCTTGAACAGAGTTTCCCAGACAATTTGATGAGTAAGTATAATCACGCGTTGGATAGATGTCAATTGAAGTGTTGACCGATTATTCGGATGCATGAAGTGGTGATGGTTCAATTAAAACTGCGGTAAAATCTTCCAATGGCAATCAGCCAGAAGAGGTGATTTGTGCGTCAACGAGGTTTTCTTACCTTACTTAGCTGGATATCAATCGGATTGATTTTTTCATCCGTTCTATTACTGGTTGTTCAACTGGTCACATACAGCAGGCTAAGATCAACTTTGCCGCCAGGCATGATCATTGCTGGAGTGCCTGTGGGCGGGTTGGATCAACAAAAGGCAGCCGAACGTTTAACCCAGGCTTATTTCATACCCGTTGAAGTTCATTACGGCGATGCTGTAATCCAGATTAAACCCCAGGTGTTGGGTTTTGAACTTGACCTGGAATCGATGATGACGGCGGCTGATTTACAGCGCATCACGCAGCCGTTCTGGGTAGCCTACTGGAATTATTTATGGAATCAACTTCCCACACCAAAAGAAGTACCCTTAAGCGCAAAAATTTCCAATGAACGCATGAGAGAATTTCTGAAGAACGATATTGCCGTTCGCTACGACAAACAGCCAACAGAGGCAAAGCCGGTGCCTGGCACCAGCAATTTTGAACCCGGCGATCCCGGAAAGGTGTTAGACATCAACAGGGCAGTGGTTTTATTGGAAGATGCGCTAAAATCACCATCCAATCGTGTAGTGAACTTGACCTTTAATGAAGTTTCATCTCCACGTCCTTCGCTGGATAATCTATCAATCTTACTGCATCAAATTATCGATGTTTCGGGTTTTGATGGATTGACTGAAATCTATTTAATGGATTTGCAAACCCGCCAGGAACTGCGTTTCGCCTATCAAAGTGGAGAGAATATCTCACCCGATGTGGCTTTCACCGCAGCCAGCACCATGAAAATTCCCATAATGATATCAACCTATCGCAGGGTATCTGAACCAGCGCCGGCATCTGTTACCGAGATGATTGAGTTGATGATTGAAAGGTCGGAAAATGACCCTGCTGATCGTTTGATGGAAATGGTAATGGATAAAAACCTGGGACCGCTTCAGCTAACGGATGACATGCGTGCGTTGGGTTTAAGAAATACTTTCCTGGCTGGATATTTTTACCAGGGAGCGCCGTTGTTGCAGCGTATTGAAACTCCGGCGAATAAACGCCTGGACGTGTCTACCAACCCGGATGCTTACAATCAAACCACAGCCACCGAAATGGGTATGATATTGGATGACCTGTATCAATGCTCACAAAGCGGTGGAGGAACATTATCAGCGGTGTTCCCTGGTGAAATCAGCCAGAATGAGTGCCAGCTCATGTTATCTTACCTGGCCAAGAACCGCATCGGCGTTTTGATTCAGGCTGGTTTGCCAGATGGTACACGCAGCGCCAATAAACACGGCTGGATTACTGAATACGACGGCTTGCTGCATGCCATGGGCGATGCAGGTGTAATTTATACACCCGGCGGCAACTATATCTTAACCATCTATATGTATCACCCGGTGCAACTGGTTTTTGATCCGGTCAATACACTGGTGTCCAACCTGTCGCGGGCAATTTATAACTATTTCAACCTGTCGTCCTAAATAACTAAGGTAACCTGATTTCGTGATGGCTGAGATGTCATTGCATTGAGCGCAACGAATGAAGTAATCTCTACTTATTGGGCCAAATGCGAGATTGATTCGTAGGTTTGAATAGGAACAGCGCCATTTCAACATCCTCGCGAAGGCAATCATCTTATCCCGAATTTCGTTAAGATAGTGAAAAAATTAGTGGAGCGATTTACCGATCAACTCTTAAGACAAGTTCTATTTTTTGTAGATGGCTTCTTGTAAACGGTCTGGAAGTGATTGGGGCTGCCAGCCGAGTAAATCGCAGATTTCAGCCTGCAGGTCGAACACGGCGGGAGTGATGCTGGCAATACGGTCGGCATGCTGCGGATAGCGGGACGCCAGGGAAGTCAGTCGATGATCGACCGTCACCAGGGAGATTCCTTCGGCCAGTTTGTCGGCCAGATGAACAATTTTTTGTTCCCACCCAAGCGGTCGACGTTCGGGATCGGTCAGGCAAAAGAGGGGATGCCGCAGCGCGATTTCTGCGAGTTGCGGATAGCCGAATTCGGACAACACCTGTGCAGCCGTGGCGCCATGATCCAACTCATCGGGAAAGGCATCTTTGGCCAGCTTGGTCAAATCGTGCAGCAATCCGCCGCGGTGTGTCAACAGGGGAGAAACAATCTGGCCGCGGGCGCGTAACCACAAAGCCAGTTGATAGGCAATGGCAGCAACCAGGCTGACATGCTGGAATAATCCCAGAGAAACATGGTATCGCTGCAACCATAAAAGGCAGGTGGGATAATCGGGCAATGCTGCCAGGTTATCAATGGCAGTTGGAAGCTCATCCAGCGTGTAGATTTCAGCGTTGCACTGCGGAAAATGCCCCGGAGCCGGCTGGTAGGCGTTGTTAAACCAGGCTGTGCGCCAACCAGCCTGCATGGCGCCAAAAATATCACTGCAATAGTCGTCGCCAACCATCAAAACATTTTGCGGTTCGATGTGCAAAAGTTCTTCAATTGTCTGAAAAAACTGGATGTCGGGTTTTCGGCTGACCAGTTCGTGCGAGGTGAATATCTTGAAGCCATATTGATCGAGCCCCACCCGTTCAAGGGCTTTTTGCACTTGAACAGCGGTGGAATCGGCGGCATTGGTGGCGAGAATGAGTTGATATTTACCGTGTACCCTGGAAAGCATTTCATGCGCTGATTCGATTGCCGCAATTTTTGACCAGGCAACCATGGGGCCGGTTTGGTCAGGAAACACCCGCATCAGGGTATTCCCCCAGTCAAAAACCAATGTTGATATGGAATTCATGGATTTGTGCATCATATTTTCATATATCATAGCACAATTTTTCTGCGGTCGCTGGAAATTAACGTAACTTTTGTGCAACTGGAAAGCAAGTTGCTTTAAACCGAAAAAAACTGCACTTTAACAAAAAAGCCCGAAATCCGTTATGCTCCTGAAAAACCCAGGAGCAAACATGAGCGAAAAACAAC
>Ga0228536_1000323_pt1 | contig 102297 bp, 93 predicted proteins | sample SJ1Smetagenome_FD_168611 | JGI IMG/M metagenome (GOLD analysis project Ga0228536, IMG submission 168611) | Enriched culture of PCE-dechlorinating microbial communities from Ithaca, New York, USA - SJ1.S | ecosystem: Engineered > Modeled > Simulated communities (microbial... > Unclassified...
AAGGGGCACCAACGAAAATGTTTCCGCTCTATTGAGACATTATGACTGCGGATATGCCTTGAAACGGATGTGAATGAATTTTATTGGAGGTAGCTACAGACGAACAGAACATCGAACACCGCGGTTGGTGTATCAATTCGGAGTCATAATGTCCTCGATAGAGAAAGATGAACCAACAACTATAGACAAACCAAAAACTACGGATGAGATCAGAGCCAATTTTATCAAAAGTGTTAGGGATGAATTAAGAAAATCTCCAATAGACATTGATTTTCGGTTTGAGGGGACAATATTATACATGATAGACAAAAGCGAAACTGCAACAGGTTTAAGTATTCTTGAAAAAGCATTAAAACAACAAAGGGCGTGGATTGAAGATCCAAATAATACATTAGGACATCTCGGAAGTTCTCTAATGAAATTAGGATTTACAAATTATGTTTTTGGGGTTCTAAAGACAAGATAATAATTAACGAGGAATTGAAGTATAGGAAGTATGAACCAGCCAGTTGAAAAAAGACTCAATCAGACCGTCTTTTTTGAGATAATATCCATAGATATTTGCGGTCAATCTCCCTTGTTCGCTATCTACAAATCGTTTTAATCAATGTCCCTGATAAAATCCCCTTGTCAAACAGCCTGAAACGATTTGTAGAGCTCTTACGCAGCCACTTTTATGCTTAATATTAATCCATTAATTGTGATGTGTGAATCTGCTTTAACACATCCGCTGATTTTACTCGTAATACTCTATTTCATCCCATATTAGCGATTTGTGCTGAACGCTATATACTTGCTTTGTAGATACTATGATAGATTGTGGCCCCTTTGAAGGGTATTGATATACTCTTCAAAAAAATGGAGGTTCACAATGAGAATAGTGAGAAAGAACGAAAGCACGTCACTGACCGGTAAGAGAGTCTATATTGGAATAGACGTGCACAAGGAGAGTTGGCAAGTCACCGTACGGGCAGAGGGAGAAGAGATATTCAACGGCCGCATCCCGGGACAATACCCATCGTTGAAGAGGTTACTGGACCGTTACCAGGGTTCACGGATGAAAGTGGCATATGAAGCAGGTCCCTTTGGCTTTTGGCTCTCCGACAAGCTTTCAGAGGATAATATCGAAGTGATGGTGGTTCCCCCTTCCCTGATACCAATTGAATCAGGCAACAGGGTGAAGACGGATCAAAGAGACAGCCGAAAGCTTGCAAAACTCCTTGAGAGTGATATGCTGAAACGAGTATATGTGCTCACCCCCGAAGAGCGGGAGCACCGGGACCTCTTGAGAACACGGCGGCAGATTGTCGACCACCGAAAAGACGTGGCCCGTCAAATTAAGAGCAAACTCCTCTTCTACGGCATTGTTCCGCCTTTCCCCACAACTCACTATTGGAGTCTCAGATATATCGAATGGCTGAAAGCGCTCAGATTTGATACCGATTATCTCAAGGAATCCTTCCACCTCCTGATCGATCTCTACGAGTACCTCACCCGGCAGATCGCCCGGATCAACAGGAAGGTAGTCCTCTTGTGCCGTGACAAAAAATACCGCGACAAGATTACACTGCTTTGTACTGCTCCGGGGATAGGAAGGCTTACCGCCATAGAGATCCTTGTGGAACTGCAGGACATATCGAGATTTAAGCGTGCCGAAGAGCTGGCCTCATATATCGGACTCACCCCTTCAGAATACTCGACAGGGGAAAAAACTCGTCAAGGCAGGATCACGAGGTGTGGCAATAAAAGGGTACGGACATATCTCGTGGAGAGTACCTGGATGCTCATCACGAAAGATCCGGTCATCCGATTGAAGTACCTCAAACTTAAGGCTGCAAGAGGAGGAAAAAGGGCTACCATAGCGATTGCGAGAAAATTCCTCATAATGATTAGACGTATGCTTCTCGACAACGTACCGTACCGGATGGCAGCTTAACCCTTTTAGGAAGGATAAAACGATGAAGATAAGAATCCCTATGCTTTCGAGTTGACCGCGGACCTTCACCTTGCAACCAAGTGAGGATTACGTTTCGTAGAATGCGGCAACTCAATTACACCGGATAAGAATCATGTCGGCGGTTCCCATGAGGACCGACCACGAATAGCAGGCTGAGGGATATTTAGCTGATGAAGAAAAGGGAAGGTGAAAAAAGACAAAATACTTTTCTTAGGGATTGACAATCTACATAGCAGGTGACATTCACGACCGCTCGGTTCCTTCCTGCAATCTTGTTTTTCTGATTTATCAATGCATGCACGATTACATGTGGCAATACACGGTGCATCTCCCTCCACCAAAGTTGGCACTCCTTCCTCTATTGTTGGCGGATAGCGTAATCCATATAAACATAATATCATTGCAAATTCCTGGAATACATACTATCTTCTGTATAGCATGGATATTGTTTCTGATTTTATGGTATGGGCAATAAATATCTCAATGGGGGCGAGATTATGAAGGCAGGAAAAAAGGTGTTTCTCTCAGTCACAATGGTTCTTATGATAGGTCTGTTGTCGGTAAGCGGGTCGTATGCGTATAATGAGGCAGATGTACAGAAGTTAAGTTCAACAAACTCATGCCACCAATGTGACCTGACCAATGCACCCCTGAGTCATTGGAACCTGTGTTATGCCAACATGCGCGGGGCGAACCTGAGCGGGGCAAGCCTGAGCGGGGCAGATATGTGCTATTCATGTCTGGCAGGGGCAAACCTGCGCGGGGCAAACCTGCACAGGGCCAGGCTGATCATGGCAAGTCTGACCGGGGCAAACCTGCGCGGGGCAGATCTGACCGGGGCAAACTTAGGTGGTGCATACCTAGGCGATGCAAACCTGAGCGGGGCAGATCTGACCGGGGCAGACCTACGCGATGCAAACCTGAGCGGGGCTACATGGACGGACGGATCTAAGTGTAAAAATGGTTCAATCGGGAAGTGTAATCATTAGAAATATACTGAGGGGAACCAAGCGCTAACCCATCTTTCTTTCGATAGTAATTGTTTTCCAGGAAATGCGGTACTGAATAGTAGGACGTGAAATTGTTGAGGGAGCAATACATTATTTATTACAATCAGTCAACTCCCACGTGAGAGAAAGGCAGCGGAGAGCAGAGGACCAGGAGGTAAGAAGCGCGGATACTCGTCACTCGATACTGGAACGTGGCACGAGGAGCGAGGAACATACTCTTTATGGAGCGAAGCGACGTGGCGATCTCATGCAGCTTAATTGAATGGTATTGCCGAACTTCGCCCGCAATGACAATATAATTCTGTTCTCGGTTCTCTACTGCAGTTTCCCCTTACGCCTAACGCCTTACGACTTACGAGATCTTTCTTCACCTTTAACTTTTTTACCTTTCACTCGATGCTCCCTACTGGCAGCTGGTTCAAACCGGTGACAAGCAACGAGTAACGAGAGACAGGTTTTCTGCTATTGTCCGGTCATCTGCTTCAGTATCCGCTCCAGGTTCTTGAGCTGCTCCCCGTAGCCTGCCCAGTCGCCCTGCCTCTGAAGCGTCCTGGCCCTTTCGAAAATCTGGGCAGCCTCTTTTGCGAGGTCCTGGATAGAGGCCTTTTTCGCCGCTGCCGGCTGTACTCCTGCACCTGCCGAGGCCGCCGGGGAGGCCTTCCTGCCGCCGAACAAAACTGCGAGTGCCCGTTCGAGGTTTTCCTCCATGACCACATCGTTCTCGTAGGCCACTATAACCCTCCGGAGCTCCGGCAACCCGCCCTTGTCCTCTGCGGCCAGATATAGCGGCTGGATATAGAGGAGTGATTTTTCGATGGGGATGATGAGGAGCTTGCCCCGGATCACCTGGGAGCCGCGCTGGCCCCATAAGGTGAGCTGCTGAGAGATGTATGAATCCTGGTCTATCCTCGCGTCGATCTGCCTCGGCCCAAAGACGAGCCGGTCCCTCGGAAAGGTAAAAACGAGCAGCCTGCCGTAATTCGGCTCATCGCAGCGGGCGGCGAACCATGCGGCGAGGTTGTCCCTTTTGGCCGGGGTATAAGGGACAAGGAGGACAAACTCCTCTTTCTGTTCCTCCGGGAGCTTCATGATCATATGGTTCGCGCTCATCGTCTTTTCGTTATGGACAGGGATCTCCCAGAGGTCTTCCTTGTTGTAAAACACCTTCGGGTCGTTCATGTGGAATGTGGCGTACATTGCCGTCTGGACATTAAAGAAATCTCTCGGATACCGTACATGTTTCTTCAGATCCTCCGGCATCTCCCCGATGGGCTTGAAAGCGCCCGGGAAGATGGCGCCGTAGACCTGGATCATCACATCGGACGGGTCGCTGACGTAGAAGTTTACCCTGCCTTCATACGCATCGATAACGATCTTCACCGAATTCCTCATATAATTTACCCTGTTCTTCAAGGGCTTCGAATAAGGAAGGCGCGTAGACACGGTATAGGCATCGATCATCCAGTAGATCTTGCCGCTGTCCGAAACTACTACATAGGCATCTGAATCCAGAAGCAGGAAAGGCGCGATGCTGCGCACCCTCTGGACCACGTTCCTGTTATAGATGATCCTGCTCTCCGGCGTTATCTCTGAAGAAAGGATGATCTTCGCAGTCCGGAAATATGATGCGAAGACTGCCCGTTTGAAAAGCGAATCGAGGCGGACGCCTCCTGAACCCTTGTAAGAGGTATATATGTTGCCCTCTGACGTAGGGTAGCTGAATTCGGGTATCTTTGTATTCACGATTATATAGTCGCTCGTCAGCTCGCCGAAGTATATCTCCGGGGTAGTGATCTTTACGCCTGCGGCCGAAACGGGCGGGATATCTTTTATAATAAACTCAGGCAGGCCTTCCTTTGAGATCCTGCTTACAGGCCCCATGACAACGCCGTTGCCGTGCGTAAAAACAAACTTCTCATTTATCCACGACTTGCTGGGGAGATCGTTGTAGGAAAGCTCCCTTGCGGACAGCATCAACTGCCGGTACTGGCCGTTTATGGTATACCGGTCGCTGTCGATATCGTTGAACCGGTAATAGGTCCTGATCTGCTGGAGCTGGCTGTACGTCTTCAGGAGCGGCGATTCATCCCAGAGCCGTATATTTTTTATCGTTGTGTCGTTCTTTTGAATGTCTTTCGCCGTAAGGTTAAAAGACACATCGAAGGGCACCGTCTGCACGTTCTCGAGGTTATAGCCGTATCTTGTCAGCGCGATATGGTGCCTGATGAAAGGCTCTTCCAACGCCTGCTCGCTGGGCGCCACCTTGAAGTTCTGGAGAAGGCCCGGGTATATCGCCACGCCCAGGATATACACCGCAATGAGGCCGGCTACCGGGTAGACCGTGACGCGCCATCTTTCTTTCAGGAGGGCGTAGGCAACCATTACGCCGCAGATAACCGTCAGGGGGACCAGCAGCCCCAGCGTCATGATCCGCGCATGAACGTCTGCATACCCGGCGCCGGTGAGCACCGTATGCGGGGAATAGAGCGTTTCGAATCTATCGAGATAGAACCCTAAGGCCAGTTTTACGAAGAACAGAAGAATAAGGAAGGTCAAGTGCTCCTTCGCGCGCTTCACGAAAGAGACCCTGTTGCCGAGCACCAGGAAACCGCCGCGCGCAGCATACCCGGCGGCCACGGCAAGGATAGTGATGAAAATGAGGAAACCGGCATAACCGTTGAGCGATTCATACAGGGGGAGCTTGAAGAAGTAGAAGCTGAGGTCCTTGCTGAATACAGGATCGATTGTCCCCGTATTGACGCTGTTGAAAAAGGCCAGCACCTGTGCCCAGAGGCTGCTGCCCCACATTCCGCTCAATATCCCCCCGAAGACGGCGACGAGCAGGCCAAGGTATTTAAATATTTTGCCGAATTTACCCGGGTCAAAGGGCACCCTCATCTGGCCCATGAACAGTATATCGATAGCCGGCACCTTGATGGTGGATGCGACAAAGATATTGGCGGCAAAAAACAAAAAGAAGATAAGGCCAAATGCAAGGCCTGTCAGCACCTCGGCGGAGAGGACCTTCGTGAACATCGCTTCGTAGCCAACTTCACGAAAAAAGAGCCAGTCTACATATATCCCGACCAGCCTGGACGCAGAGAATAGAAAGATAACGATAAGCGCCAGCAAGGCCAGCCTGCCCAGTCTGAATGTCACATCGCACCTCCTTTAAAGAACATGCCGAAAAGTATACCAGATATTGCGTTAACTTGACATGCTCTTTATTGCTGCATGTTCCTCGTTCCCTTCCACATATAGGCTCCGGGCGATCTGCCTCCGGCGACCGACGCCGTTCCTTCCATGGAATCGCCCCTGACAACGCCTTCCATTTTCATCTGCAACGGACGGCCTTCGACCGTATCCTCCACTTTCAATGCGATCTCCTCCCCGTATAGCCTGGCATCCTGCAACGCAAATTCCCTTTCTCCATCCCTGATCGTCCCCGTGAGCATCTGATAACGCTGGCGCAGGGAAAGCATATATTCCTTCGTCGCCTTTTCGTTCCTGAAGGCGATCTTCCACTCTCCCGATGCGTTCGCAGGAATGACCCACAAGCGTACCGTTGTATCGAAGGCGGCAAGCAGCATGTCCGGCTTCCAGTCTCCGGCGCCGAACCTGTGCGCGACAACCCTGGCGCCGGGCTTCAGCTCACGGAAGAACTTAGGGGTAAGCTGCTTGTTCAGCTCTGGAAGCATATAGAGCGCAACGACCGATGCCTCGCGGATATCCGCTACAAAGATATCTTCCCTGATAAACCTCACCCTCTCCCCAACCCCGGCCTTCCTCGCATTCTCCGTGCTCTCGACAACAAGCTCCGGGTCGAGCTCAACGCCGACCCCCCGTGCGCCGAAATCCTTTGCCGCAGCGATCACGATGCGGCCGTCGCCTGAACCGAGGTCATAGACGATGTCATCCTTCGTGACGCCGGCGAGCTTCAGCATTTCCCTGACCACCCTGTGCGGCGTCGTCGCAAAGACAACGTCGGGCTCTGTCTTCTTGCCGGGCTTCAGGTCGCAGGATATGGTTCCGGGCAATACAAGGAACATGCAAACGATACAGACGGTTATCTTCATCATCGTGTCACCTCTCCTGAACGCTGTGATATTTTGAGATCATAAAAAACGGGAGGCCCGCACACAGAAGGGCGGCCCCTGCCAGCGCCCCTATGCCCGTATACTGTATGCTCGATATGAGCATGAACAGGCAAACGCAGCAGAATAATATTGGCGTGACGGGGTACAGGGGCGCACGGAACGGGCGGGCCGCTTCCGGGTCTCTTGACCGCAGGACGATGAGCGAAAGCGTCGTCAGGAAAAAGAAGAACCAGAACACCGGCGCTGTAAACTCGACCATTGTCACAAAGCCTCTCATCGTCACCGTACCGAGGAGGACAAGAAGCAGCGAGATGACGCCCTGTACAACGAGGGCGCGAACCGGGGTCGCGGCGTCCCTTTTCCAGCTCCCGAGAGAACGGAACAGCGTGAACTCCTTCCCGAGGGCGTAGTTCGTGCGCGATCCCGTAATGATCACGCCGTTCATTGAGCTCAGTGCAGACACGGCCACAAGGAGGCTTACGAGCGTTGCCCCTCCCGATCCTGTTATCCTGGCCATTACATCATATGCCACGGCATTCGAACTGGCCATGCCGTGCATCCCGAGGATCTTCCAGTAGGTTGCGTTGATAAGCATATAGAGAAAGGTTATGATCGAGATGCTCCATATCAGGGAGCGGACCATGTTCTTCCTGAGATCCTTTAATTCCGCCGATATGTATGCCGCCTCGTTCCATCCGCCATAGGTGAGGAGCACAAAGACCATTGTGAGGCCGGGAAGCGGCCGAAACGGGGTGGATGGAGGCGCGCCGGACGGGAGCGGAGAAGCAAAAAAGAGGCCGCCCGCGATGATAAAAAGCATTCCGGCAACGATGGCAAGCGTCAGCAGGTTTTGCGCTGCCCTTCCTTCTTTTATGCCGGCAGCATTAACGGCAGTCAGGACGGCGACGCTGGCCGCAGCGTATATCGACGATGAATATGCCCCCAGAGGCACAACCTGCGACAGGTAGTCGCCCAGTATAAAGGCAAGCATCGCAATCGAGCCTGTCTGCATGACCGTCATTCGCGCCCAGGCGAAGAGAAATGCCGGTTTCTTTCCAAGGGCGAGCGTGAGGTAGTGGTAATCTCCGCCGGGATGGGGGTAGGCAGTTGCCAGCTCGGCGTAGCAGAGCGCGCCGATGAGCGAGACCGCGCCGCCCGCAAGCCATACGGCGAAAAAAAGGATCGGATTGCCGGTATGGAGGGCCACGAGCGACGGCGCCTTGAATATCCCCACGCCGATGACGATGCCGATTATGAGTGACGTGGCGTCAACGACCGTCAGCGTCTTTTTCATAATGAATAAGTAACATCGAAGATGCGCAAAGACAATCGTTATTTATTATTATGTAAACACATTATCTTGTTGACAGAATGGCGGCGTCCACTTAAGATAATTGCAGGGATAGTTTGCCCGGAAAATATGGTTCATCCATCTTTGAAAGACAACATTCAACAAGTTTACAGGGATAATATTTTTACTTTAAGGAGGGAAATGGTATGAAACGTTTCGCAGTACTCACGGCGCTGTCCGTTGCAATCTTCTTCTGCCTGACAGGCATCGGTTCTGCCCAGGCGATCGAAAATGAGTTCTATCTCATTACCCCTGTTTCAAAAGACGTCCACGACCCGGTGCTGAAGGCGTTTGCTGCCTATGCAAAAAAGAGATGGAACGTTGACCTGAAGACCAGCGCCATGCCCCAGGGGACGCCGGTTGCCTACGGGCAGATACTCGAGTGGAAGGGAAAACCGCGTGCAGACGTGTTCTGGGGCGGAGAAGGCACCCTTTTCGATAACCTGGCCAAAGAAGGCCTCCTGGAAAAGGTTCAGGTGCCTGACAAGATGTGGAACGAGATCCCTGCCGAGATCGGCAAACCTGTGGGACTGCCCTTGAAAGACCCGAAGAAGTTCTGGGTCGGGACAATGCTTGAGCCCTACGGGATCATCTACCAGCCGAAGCTCCTCAAGCGCCTTGGCGTGGAGATCAAGGACTGGGACGACCTCCTGAACCCCAAACTGAAAGGCCAGATCGCCCAGTGCACTCCGGACCGGTCAAGCAGCAGCCACGCATCCTATGAAGTGATCCTCCAGACCTATGGCTGGGAAAAAGGTTGGGAATGGCTAAGAAAGCTTGCCGCAAACACGGGGATCTTTACCGCGCGCTCCCGTGACGTGCCGAACGTGGTTTCCAAGGGCGAGTTTGCCGTGGGCTTCGCCGTACCGAGCTATATGGCCTTTGCCGAGGTGCTCAACGGCTACGATGTGAAATATGTCTTCCCGAAGAACGCCTACGTGACGCCTGAGCCGATGGCCGTGCTGAAAGGGGCGCCCCATCCGAAGGCCGCACACGCCTTCATCGAATTCCTGCTCAGCGAGGAAGGCCAGAAGCTTGTTTCTGCAATGGGCGTCTACCCGATCACGCCGAAATACAAGGTCCAGGGCCCTGCCGGCTCCAATCAGGAAAAGGCCGTGGCCTTCACGGGCGGCATGCGGTCCTTCTTCGATATCCCCGTAGGCAACGTCTACAATGCCGATACTGCAGGCCAGAAGAAACGGATCGAGGAAGTGAACTCGTACTTCCGGAAGGAGATCGCGGAGAAGCACAAGGATATCATCAAGAAATAACGGCATGCATATCCGCCTGAAGGACACAGTAAAACGATTCGGCTCCCTGGAGGCCGTGAACCATGTATCCCTGGACATCCGGGACGGAGAGCTTTTTACCCTTCTTGGTCCATCCGGCTGCGGAAAAACGACGATCCTCCGCCTTATCGGAGGCTTCCACAAGCCCGATCACGGGGAGATCTATTTCGGCGACAAAGAGGTGTCTGCCATCCCCCCTTACCAGCGGAACATCGGCATGGTCTTTCAGAACTATGCCCTCTGGCCCCACATGACCATCTTTGATAATGTTTCCTACGGCCTGAAGATAAAGAAGGCGCCAAAGAACACGATACCGGAAAGGGTAAACAAGGTGTTCTCGATGGTCAACCTGACGGGATTGGAAAAGCGCTATCCAGGCCAGCTCTCCGGCGGACAGCAGCAGCGTGTGGCGCTGGCCCGCGCCCTGGTGCTCAATCCCGACGTGCTCCTTCTTGACGAGCCCCTTTCGAACCTGGACGCAAAGATACGCCAGCAGGTCCGTGCCGAGATCAGGAAGCTCCAGAAGGAACTGGCCATCACTTCCATCTATGTGACGCATGACCAGGAAGAGGCTCTCACTATCTCTGACCGCATTGCCGTCATTGATCACGGGAAGCTCCAGCAGATCGGCACACCGAGAGACCTCTACGAAAGACCGGGAAATTCTTTCGTTGCGGATTTTATCGGGATCAACAACCTGATCCCCGGCGAGGTGACAGGACTGAGCGCGGCCGAAGGGTGGATGGCAGTCCAGACCCGTTTCGGAATGATCAGATGCCTCCATGAAGAAAAGTTCAAAGAGGGGGACCCGTGCAGCGTGTCGGTGCGCCCCGAAACCGCTGCCATCTGCGGCCCCGACGAGAGACCGGACGACATGAACACGATCTCCGGGAAGGTCAGCTTTGCCTCCTACATCGGCAACGCGATCCGCTATGACATTGAGCTTGATGAAAAGACCATCTTCAAGGTCGATGTGCAGAATCCCTGGGATCAGATTCCTTATGCGATCGATACGAAGGTGAACGTCTTTTTCCCCGTCCAGATCACCCTGGGGATCCATACATGAAAAAGGAGGGGGCCGGTTCCCGCATCCTGCCTGACGCAAGCCCGGCGGGGCTTCTGGGGTACGGGGCCCTCTGGGCCTTCTTTATCGTCTTTCTCATCTATCCCCTTATCCGTCTGTTCTACGACAGCTTCACCACCGATGAAGGGGTCTTCACCCTGGCAAACTTCCACAGCTTTTTTACCGATGCCTTTTATCTGAGGTCGCTCATGAATTCCATGCTCCTCGGCGTCGGCACCGTGATCACCACCTCCATCATCGGCATTGCCATTGCCTTCCTCTTGCTCAGGTACGATTTTCCCGGCAGGAGGCTCTTTTCCTATCTCACGATCATCCCGATGATCATGCCGCCGCTTGTCGGCGTCATGGGCTTCGTCTTCATCCTGGGACGCGCGGGAACGGTCAATGTTATCCTGCAGGACTATTGCGGATTTCAGCAGCCCGTCAACTTCATGTACGGGATACACGGCGTGCTCCTCGTGGAGACGCTGCACCTTTTCCCCCTTATGACGCTCTCTATAGTGGATGCCATGGGCAAGATATCGCCCTCGCTGGACGAGGCGGCAGAGAGCGTCGGCTCACGCGGCCTTCGCAAGTTCTTCGACATCACCTTTCCGCTGACAACGCCCGGCTACGTCACCGGGGCGCTGCTCGTCTTTATCTGGACCTTTGCGGATTTTGCCACGCCTCTTGTCGTCGGCATCGACGACCTCCTCGCCTCGCAGGCCTATCTCAACATCGTCCAGTTCGTCGACCGGAGGCTCTTCAAGATGGGGATCGTCATCTCGGCGATCATGGTGATCCTGGCCATACTCTTTCTCATCATCGCGAAAAAATATGTGTCGATCAAGGATTACAGCTCGCTCTCCTACACGCAGATCGAGCGGAAGAGGCTCTCTCCCCCGCTGCAGGCAGGCGCCGTCGCCTTCCTTTCGTTCATTCTCGTTTTTGCCTTTATCCCCTACTTCGGGATCGCCCTTGATTCCTTCGGAAAGGGCTGGGCATTAACGCCGATCCCCGTCAAGTATACGCTTCAATATTTCGAGCGCGTCTCGGTTGAGACCCCCAAGTTTATCCTCAACAGCCTCCTCTATTCGGCCATCTCCGTGATGATCTGCATAGCAGTGGGGGTTCCTGTGGCATGGGCCATGCTACGGACAAGGCTTCCCGGCAGGGAGGTTCTCGATTCGCTGACCACGCTCATCCTTGCCCTGCCCGGCACCGGGATCGGCATCGCCTATATGCGCGCATTCCGCGAACCCTTCCCTTTTATGAGCATCGCCCTCATCGGCCTGTGGGTTGTCATCCCCATCGTGCTCGCGGTGAGGCGCCTGCCCTATACTGTGCGGGGAACATTTTCTTCGCTGCTGATCGTCCACCGTTCCTTCGAAGAGGCCGCGGAAAGCGTGGGGGCGACAAAGATGAAGACCTTCAGGGACGTGACGCTTCCTCTCATCTGGAAGGGCGTGCTGACAGGATCGCTCTATTCCTTCATCCTCGCCCTCCAGGAGGCGTCCGCCACGCTCCTTCTTGTCGTACCCGGCCACGAGATGATGACAGTCGGCATTTTCAACTTTTATATCGGCGGGTCCGTGAATGAGGCAGCGGCCCTAGGGTTCATCCTGATCATTCTCGGCGCCGCATGTCTTTTTCTGATCAACAGGCTCGCAGGATCAAAGATGGGAGGGGTTTTCGGCTAAATGTTCAAGGGGTTCATCCTGGATCTGGACGGGACCGTCTATCTCGGCGAGCGCCTCATCCCGGGCGCTGACCGGGTGATCCGTCTTTTACGGGAAAAAGGCGGGAAGGTCGTCTTCCTCTCTAATAAACCGCTCCGCAGGCGCGACGATTATGCGGAGAAGCTTACCCGCCTCGGCATCCCTGCGTCTCCGGAGGACGTGATCAGCTCGACCTTTGTCCTCATACGATATTTACAGGAAAGGGCTCCGGGGACAAAGGTCTTTGTCATCGGGGAGCCTCCGTTTCTCGCCGAAATGGCGCAGGCCGGCTTCCTGATCACCGAAGACCCCGGAGAGATCGAATACGTGATCGCCGCGTTCGACAGGACGTTCGATTACCGCAAGCTCAATATCGCGTTCCAGGCGATCATGAAAGGGGCACACTTCATTGCCACCAACCCTGACCGGACATGCCCCTTCGATGAAGGCGAGCTTCCTGACTGCGCCGCCGTGATCGCAGCGCTGGAGGCGGTAACGCTGAAGAAGGTCGAGGCCATCGCAGGCAAGCCATCCCCGATCACCATACGGGTGGTCCTTGACCATATGGGGCTTCTACCTGGGGATTGTCTGATCGCAGGGGACCGGCTGGAAACGGATATCCGCATGGGGCTTGAGTCGGGCATAAGAACGGCCCTTGTCATGACCGGCGTTACTACCGCTGCGATGCTTGAGTCATCCCCCATCAAACCCGATTACGTATTGCAAAGCATCGCCGATATGGAAAGCCTGGTAAAATAAAAGTCTCATGCCGCAGCTCCCAGGCTCCAGGGGTCAATCCATCATCGCCTGCAGCGATTGGTTGGTGTAGAGGAGCCTCCGGCCAAGCCGCTGAGCCATGTACTTATGGAAGGCAGCGGCAATCTCCGGTTCCTTCTCTTCTATGTTCTTGAGGGCCTCCGCTGTCAAGCGGTAGAAAACGCTCTCCCTTTCGGTAATGACAGATGCGGCAGAGTTGGTCCTCAGATAGAGCCCCAGCTCCCCTACCACTGTTCCGGGCCCCATTGTCCTTAAGCGGATCGACTGACTGTATTCGTTCCGCAGCTGCACCGTCACCTGCCCGGATTCAAGAAAATAGAGAGAATGGGGAGGATCCCCTTGCTGGATCAGGGTGTGACCTCCCGGCGCCTTTTTACGCTCTAAATAACCGAGGAAACGGTCAACACCGTCAGGGGGCGGAAAAAAATCCCGGAGTTGTTCTGCCAGGGTCTGATCCTGCACAGCGGGCGTTGCCTTTTCCACTTCAAGGATCTGGTCCTCACACCATTCCATTCCGCGATCAAGGTCAGGAAAGGTCGCAAAATAACCGGTCTTTTCAAGATCAAAACCACGTCGCTTTAGCTGCATGGAGAGCCTTGTTGAAAGGTGTGTAAATATAAGCACATACCCCCGGGACTCTGCATTGAGCTTCATCTTGATAAAACTGTTTGTTGTGGAGGAATCCACACCGTTTACAAACTGAAAATCGAGGACGAGAAAACGGAGTGGCGGCAACGCACCATCGTTGGCCCTTTTCTTGACCTGCTCAAAAAGGTCATTTGCTGTGCCGAAAAAGATGAACCCCTGCAGCTTCATGATATAGATCTCCCCGCCCTTTTCTGAAATTATGCGCTGCTGTCCCGCAGGCCGATCTACATTGCTGTGGTAGTTTGTTCCGGTCAGCGCGTGCTTGACCACTTTCACATGGCTGTAACGGAAGACGAATATCATCACGGCCACCAGCATGCCTACTCCAACCCCCTGCAGGAACCCGAATACGGCGATAACCACGAGGATGATAAGTATAAGGACGCAGTCGATAGCAGGAAGCTTGAACCATGTTTCATATAACCACTGGTAGAGGAAGGAGAGCCCAAGGAAGAGAAGGACAGCGCCCATAACCGGTTTGGGAAAGTAAGACAGAAGCGAGCTGCCGAAAAAAAGAATGGAGCCGCAGAGGGCTGCCGATACAAGACCGATGAGGCGGCTTTTTGCACCCATGGTATAGCCCAGCGCCGACAAACTGAGAGAGTGGAAACCAACGGTGCCTCCACCCATGCCGGCAAGAAGATTCGCAAGGCCGACCGATCGGAGCTCGCGGTTCAGGTCTATATCTTCACGGACAATGAACTCAAGGCCGCTGGCATTGAGAAGGAGCGACATACAGCTTATGATGAGGATGGTCCCTACCCTGCTTGCCTGGCTAACAGCTTCCGCTATGTCGATACTGGATATGGCCGACAGCGACAGGGGGTGTTGGAGTTGCCCTTGTTGAAAGGGCCCGATAAGCCACCCCTGCGCCCTGATACCGCTCAAAGGGGTATTGCCTATGAAAAAGACAAGATAGAAGAGGCCCACTGAGAAGAGAAGCCATGCGGGCATCACAAGATAGTGGTTGCGCCAGCGCAGGACCAAAAAGAGGATGACGGCAAGGATCAACCCGGGGGCCCATTTTATAAGCACATCGGGGTGGGTCATATAGAAGATATTTGCAATGGTGAGCGTCTTTTCAGTCATTACCCCGAACGCCCCTTTGATCAGAAGATACCCTGTGCCGGCGAGAAAACCCCCCATGACCGGATATGGAATGAACCGGATCAGGTTGCCGGCCTTGAAAAAACCGAGTACGAGAAAAAAAAGGCCTGTGCTGATGGAGGTTACGATAATGATGAAAACAACGGTAATATAGACGTCGTGACCTGACCCCGAAGGAGGCATCTTCCCCGCAATGATCGATGCAATAAGGGCAAGGATCGCAGCGGGAATCTCGTGGGGGCGCGCGACGGTGCCGGCGTAAGAGCTTGTCAGCGCCGTTACTGCCCCGATAACAAAGGCTCCGAAGAGGATGAAACTGATGCCGTGGGAGATGAAACCCGAAAGGGGACCAGAAAAAATAAGGGCAGAAAAAGCGGTAACCATGACAATGGTGAGTATCCCGGAGATGAGACCGGCGGTTAAACTGGTAACAAGCTTGACCGGGTCTATCCGTCCCTCCCATGGCCTTACAACATGACCGTACAATAAAGACATTTAGGACGCATCTCCTTTTGGGGTCTTTATAATGGAATGCAAGAAAGAGTGTACATGAAGTAGCTCACCTGAGCAACTGATTTCCTTTGCCCTGGGGAATTCAGGCGGCAGCATTAAACCCCTTGACAACTCCTTTTATGGAGGAATATTGTAGGAATATGCCTTCTGATTTTCACCCCCCATGTCTCGTCCGGCTCCTCATCGTGGTTTTGTGTGTTCTCTTTCTTGCCCGGTGTGCAACAATGGGCCCGCCGGCGCAAGGCGAAGAAGATTCTATAAAACAAGGAAAACGGGCTATTGTCCTTGCCAGGATCATCGCGGAGGTTCCGGGCAGGCCGATAGACTATCCCACCGGCCGGACCGTAAGGCTTGCCAGCATCGATAAAGGGGAAGCCCCGAAGGCATATCCCCTCGCGCACTTCCCTTCGCCGGGTTCAAAGAAGGAAGGGTGGGCCTATTTCATCCTCGAGCCGGGGACCTACCATCTTTCTGTCCTCCCGACCTACGAGGTGAGTTCCAACAAAAAACGTGATCCTGAGACGGCAAAGATAACCGAGACCGTCTTCGGGAAACCCATGACATTCTCCACATTCTGGTTCCACGTTCCCAAAGATACCCCGCTGCTTTATATCGGCTCCCTGAATATCTCCTGCAAGGGCAGGTACTCATGGTGGACCGCGGACGCCACCGAATGCTCCGATACAGAGGTGACCGACGAGAGCGCTGCTGCACAAGAATTGGCCGGCGTTTCCCTCAGCCGGTATGGCCCCCTCAGGACGATGCTCCTTTCGAGATACGGTAGACCCGATGACAAAACAGTTCCGTTGCGGGCCGAGAGGGGCTTTGTCATTAAAGGTCCGCAGGCGCTTGCCTCGCCGGAATGGATAGGGCGGGGCATAGATCGGGGGATCGGCGCGGGTACGATATTTTTTCTCGGCGGCGCTTACGGCATCTTCCCTTTCATTGCATACCTTCCTATCGGCACTGCCGCAGGGTTCATCGGCGGGTCCCACTCTCAAGCCAAATGGGAACCCTGCATAGAGGGATTGTCAAAAGTGTTCAAGGAATATGACGCTGTCTGGAACATGACAAAAATAACAGCGGAAAGATCTCTCATGCGTTTTGTGGATACTGACGGTTCGCGCGTTGATGATCCTCCCGCAGCTGCAAGGGCGAATTATCTTGAGGACCTTCTTATCGTGAACATCCAGGAGGTCGCCCTCCGGGAATGTGAAAGATCCTGGACATTCTGTCTTGAGATGGAGATACGGGCGCGCCTGTGGGATGCCGCAGCAGAAAGGCTCACCTATGACCGGCTTCTCGGCTATACCTTTGAGAAAAGATTGCATCTCGGCAGGGACCTTTACGTCCTTCCTGTCTCACCGCCGTCGCCCTGCCGGGATATAGAAGCCTACTGCGGACAAGGGGGGTCTGCTCTATTCCGCGAAGAGCTCTCCAGAGGAATAACCTCGCTGACAGAAAAACTGGTCAAAGACCTTGGCATCGAACGATCAGGCGGACATTAGCCCATGGCTTATCGTTAAAAACCTTGACAGCCTGTCCAAATTGCAGGAAAATGAGAACAAAAAAAGGCAGGGGAAATGAGAAAGGCCATTCCATTACTGAATATTATTTTCTCTACGATATTCCTCTCCATTATAGCCCTTATGATATTCCCCTTTGACCGGAAGGGAGAAGGAACAAACCGGCTGGGCAGGGTCTGGGCAAAGATCCATCTCAAGGCATGCGGCATCCGGGTTGCAATGGAGGGGGCCGAGCATATGACCAAACCCCCTTATATCATTATGTGCAACCACCAGAGCGTGCTTGATATATTCGCACTCCTCTCATCTCTCCCTTTATCTTTCAAATGGATCGCGAAAAAGGAGCTCTTTGTTGTGCCCTTTTTGGGGTGGGCGCTCAAGGCTGGAAAGAACATCAGCATCGACAGGCAGAACCCGCGAAAGGCCCTGAAGGCAATGCACGAGGCGGCCGGGAGGATCAACGAGGGCATGAATGTCGTGATCTTCCCGGAAGGAACGTGGAGCCCGGACGGCACCCTCCTGCCATTTAAAAAAGGCGGGTTTTCCCTTGCGCTCAAGACAAAGGCGCCTATTATCCCCGTAGGCATCTGGGGAACAGGCCAACTGCAGCCGGAAGGCTGCTCCGTCCCGAAAGGAAAGGGATTGATACAGATAAAGATCGGCCAGCCGGTATGCTGGACAGAGGAAGGAAGGCCTGCCAAGGACAAGTTGATGCTTGAAGTAAGGTCCCACATTGAAAAGCTCATAGATCCCAACGGGCAAACCCGGGAAGCAGCTCATGGCCTATAGCCCGTGGCAGATCATGAATAGGAGCATCTAAGCTCTCAACAAAATGAACAACCCCGCCACACGCGGCGGGGATCAGAGGATAGAAACGGCATGATCATGCCCCCTCACCCTGGCCCTCTCCCGCGAGGGGAGAGGGCCAGGGTCACCCCGCAGCACGCTGCGGGGAAGAGCTTGACACTGTGCTAATCCTAATGGAAAATCTGGGTTAAAATGCTTTCGCGGGGTTACCATTGATGGAAAATATTACCTTGTAAGTAATGGTAAAAAACATTAAGATACAATATTCCAGCACATTGAAGTGCTCCTTCCTCAAGGTCTTTGAGGTCTTTCAGTACTCAGAACAGAGTGGTTCAAAAAAAAATCAACGCATTGTGACCTAATGAAACTGAGGAATTAATTTTATAGTCAGTGCAAGGAGGAAGCCATGGTACTTACAGAAGTTTTTGGTTCCAGAGTTTTTAACGACAAGATCATGAAAGAGCGATTGCCCAGACAGATCTACAATGCCCTGAAAGAAACGATTGAAAAAGACATACCCCTGCAGCCTGATGTTGCCGACGTGGTCGCAAACGCCATGAAGGATTGGGCCATTGAGAAGGGCGCAACACACTATACGCATTGGTTCCAGCCTTTAACCGGCATAACGGCAGAAAAACATGACTCCTTTATATCCCCCTCTCCGGATGGCAGCGTGATCATGGAATTCTCCGGCAAGCAATTAATACAGGGCGAACCGGACGCCTCGTCCTTTCCAAGCGGCGGTTTGCGTGCGACATTCGAAGCGAGGGGATATACCGCCTGGGATTGCACCTCGCCGGCGTTCCTGAAGACAGACGAAGCCGGCAATGTAACGCTCACGATCCCTACGGCATTCTATTCCTACAACGGCGAGGCCCTCGACAAAAAAACTCCCCTGCTCCGGTCTATGGCAGCTTTGTCAAAACAGGCCATCAGGGTCTTGAAGGCGCTTGGCAACACCACCTCGGCCAAGGTGACCTCGACCGTGGGCCCCGAGCAGGAATACTTCCTGGTAGATAAAAAATTCTATTTAGAACGGCTTGACCTGATGCTGGCAGGGCGAACGATCTTCGGTGCGCCGGCCCCTAAAGGACAGGAGCTTGAAGACCAGTATTTCGGAAGCATAAAAGACAGGGTGTCCGATTACATGCAGGACCTTAACAAGGAACTATGGAAGATCGGCATTACATCAAAGACGCAACACAATGAGGTGGCACCGGCACAATATGAGATGGCCCCTATCTTCGCAACCTCAAATATCGCTACCGACCACAACCAGCTTGTCATGGAAACCATGCAGAAGGTCGCCTTCCGCCATGAACTTGTTTGTCTGCTCCATGAAAAACCATACGCCGGCATAAACGGTTCAGGGAAGCACAATAACTGGTCGCTCTCAACGGATGACGGCATCAACCTGCTGGAACCAGGCAAAACGCCAAGCGAGAACCTGCAGTTTTTATTGTTCGTATGCGCATTGCTGAAGGCCGTTGATACCCATGCCGACATCCTTCGCGCTACCTGCGCGACCGCCGGCAACGATCATCGCTTAGGCGCCAACGAGGCGCCCCCGGCAATCGTCTCCATCTTTATGGGCGAGGAGCTGACGGAGATCCTCGATAAGATCTCAAGCGGCACAAAGATCACCTCGAGGGGAGTGCAGTTTGTCAGCGTCGGCGTCGATACGCTGCCTCAAATCCCCAGAGACAACACGGACCGCAACAGGACATCTCCTTTTGCCTTCACCGGCAACAAGTTCGAATTCAGGATGGTTGGCTCGGCGCAGTCGATCGCCGGATCAAACGTGGCATTGAATACCATAGCGGCCGACGCATTTGACGAAATAGCCTCCCGCCTGGAAAAAGCCAGGGACATAAACGCCGAGGCAGGAACGATCATCAGGGAGATCTATAAAAAACATAGCAGGGTAATATTCAATGGGAATAATTACTCAGAAGAATGGGTGAAGGAGGCCGAGAGGCGCGGCTTGCCTAATGTGAGAAATGCCGTCGACGCATTAAAGGCATTTGTTACCGATAAATCCCTGAAGCTCTTTGAAAAACACAGGGTCCTCTCTAAAAAAGAGCTCCATTCCCGCTACGAGATCTATGTAGAGCATTATGCGAAACAGATCAATATCGAAGCGCTGTTGGCGATCGATATTGCGAAGAAACAATTATTGCCTGCCGCAATCGAATATGCCACTTTTCTCGCAGACTCGATCAACAGCTTCAAGGCAGCATCGGTGCCGTCCCCCGTTCAGCAAAGCATTCTGAAGCAGCTTGGCTCCCTGCTCGCATCGTCCTATAAGAGCCTGGAAAAGCTTGAAGCGGCAGTTGCAAGAACGCAGGAGATCGCTGATATCGTGAAAAGGGCGGAGAGCTACAGGGATAAGGTGGCAACGGCAATGCAGGCCCTTCGCGCCGGCGTCGACGCCCTGGAGATGATCGTTCCCAGGGATATGTGGCCCGTTCCAACTTACGCGGACCTGCTGTTCAAGCTGTAAGGTAAAAAAAGAAAGCCATCAGCAGTCAGCACACAGCCGCCAGCTAAAACAAAAGGGCCTCAAGCTGATCGCTGATGGCTGAGAGCTGATCGCTAAAGAAGCCATCAGCATCAAGTATCCAGCATCCGGTATCGAGCGACCAGTATCCAGTAACCAGTTACGGTTTCTCCGTCTCCGTCACAACAATGCGCCAGAAACCATCGTAAAGCGACACCGTCTTCCAGTGGGCCTTCTTCTTTATCACCTGCTGCGTCCCCGGCTTCACATACCGGTAGGGGCCGGAACCTTCCTCCTGGCTGACGATGTGCCCCACAAGCCCCTTCAGCTCCGGAAAACCCTGATACTCTGCGCTCTTCAGGACGTTCCTCCTTGCCTGGGCAGGATCGGAGGAAAATACGTGCGTGCCGTCGCCCTGAATGGCAAGGATCATCAAACCCTTCCCTAATGTGAATCCCTTCAGCGCTTCTTTGATGAGAAGCTCCGGGGTGAAATAAATGCCGACAGATCCAATGAATTCGTTCCTGGCATTAAAGACCGGATACCTCAGAAGGGCTGCCTGCATCTCTTCTACGCCGATAAAAAGCTCGCTGAAAACAGGTTTCTTATCCTTCATGAACCGGGCTACCACGGCCTGTGCGGACAGGTTAGATCCTTCATACTTTCTGTATTTTTCAGGTTCCATTATCTCTATGACCCCTTTGGCATTGAGGAAAGCGCAATCAACGGCATAGGGCTTCCCCGCGCAGAGATTTTTTATGGTGCCTCTCAGATCGGATTGCGCATCAAGCCCTTTGCCGATACTGCCGGCTGCCCCTGAAAGGCCTTTGTCCGCCTCTTTGAGGACCGCAGAGATCCTCTTGACGGCTTCATCAAGCGTGGCCGTTGCCGGGTCGGCCCCGAAAGACGTTGCCGAAACACCGAAAAACATCATTATCAACAACATGGTGACTGCTGTTTTCATATGCCCTCCTTTATGTCCCCTTCTTCGGTCCATAGGTATTATAAATTCATTTTTAGTACGCGGATAACTGCCTGTCAACTGAAAAACAACTCATGAAAATAACCACTTCACGGCGTCTCAATAGGGTACCTTGACATCCAGCCTTTATATACATAACTTTAGAGACAAATCAAATCAAGGAGGATTGGCTATGAGAACAAAGCTATGGATCGTATTAGCGGTTGCAACCTTTATCTTCGGGGCGCTTGCCGGCAACTCGATGGCTGCCCAAAAGGCGACATATGTGGACGTGACCCCTGCCGAAGCAAAGGCGCTCATCGAAAAGACCTCTGGCATCATCATCATCGACGTTTCACCTGCATACGCTAAGGGGCACCTGCCAAAAGCTGTCAATTACTACCTCGGCGACGGCTCCCTCGACAAAGCCATCCCTACATTGGACAAGGCGAAGACATACCTTGTCTACTGCCATGTAGACAGGGTATCCATCCAGGGTGCCCAAAAGCTCGTCGATGCAGGTTTCAAGAAAGTATACCGGCTCAAGGGCAATTACAAGGCGTGGGTTGACGCCGGCTATCCGATCGAAAAATAGTTCTGGGTAAAACAGCCGGAATACATCTCATCAGGAGAGCGGCTTCACAACAGCCGCTTCTCCTCATAGTTTCCGAGATTGAACAATACCCTGAAAACTGAGCGCTGAAAAATACATAGCGACACACCCATGTGGCGTGAGAGCGTAACTCAATAAACGCTATAAACGGGGTTAACGTTTCGTTGCTATATGTTCGAGGACCGTCGGGAGGGCCTGTTTGAACCAAGGCGTGTATTTTTGAGGAGACCTTTGAACATCTTCAAGCAGCGCGTCAATCGGGACGAAGGCGAACTCCTCCACTTCGTTCCTGTCCGGCTTCACATCGCCGTCGTATTTGCCCGCGAACACATGGTCGATCTCATGCTCGCCGTATGTGGAATCATAATCGGCTTTGTAATAAAAGGAAAAGAGGCGCTCGAGGAGACATGTAAAACCCAGCTCTTCCAGGAGCCGTCTTGCGGTTGCCTCTTCGAGGCTTTCCCCCTTTCTCGGATGGGAGCAACAGGCGTTCGTCCAGTAGTCGGGCCACGTCTTCTTCGAGCCCGACCTCTTGTGAATGAGCATCTCGCCCTTCGAATTGAAAATGAATATGGAAAAGGCCCGGTGCAGCTTTGTGGGGATCAGGTGGCATTCATCCTTTTCCCCCCAGCCTATCTCCTTATCCTCTTTGTCAACGATGATCAGCCGATCCACAATCTTTTATTATATCCCGGCACGCTAAATGTCAACAGAAATGTATGCGGATGACCTGTGACCTGGGGTCATGTGACCTGGGGTCAGGTCTTGCAATCATGCATTTTATCCTCTGCCCTCTTCACCGCCCTGCTCACCGTTGCGTAATGGACGCCAAGATGACCGGCAATCTCCTTCATGGTGTAGGTATGGTGAATGTGGGCCTCATAGATCCGTGCATCCCGTACCGACCTGTCCTTGAATACCTTCCCGGGAAACAGTTCTTTTATGGGAGGTCGTGTTGCATATCGCTGCGACCGGGGGATCTCCTTCTCCCGGGTATGGGGCTTTACCTTTTCAATAAAGGTCGTATCTCCAAGGAATATCTGGCCTGTCAGTTCATTCCAGGGTGATTGCCGGTCTATCCCTTCCCGGACAAAGAGACGATAGAGCCTGTGTGCCCTCTTCTTCTGCAGGCTGAATTGTCCCAGTACCCAGTCCGTTGTAAGAAAGGGAGGGGGAGGCTCAGTCCCTGCGGTACCGTGATAGCTGCTCCATCTCCAGTCTTCAGGTGTTTCTGCCATATGGGCCCTGACCGGATTGAGGACCACATACCTGCACAGTTCAAGGAGGTAGCTGTCCTTCTCGATAATGATGGCCCTGTATCTTCCCTGAAAGATGTGGCCTGTCTTTTTGTATCTCCAGTTGCACTTCTGGGTATACATGCCGTTTAGCTGCCTCATCCCCCTTGAGAGGTTGCCCTTCGGCGTCTCGATGATGAGGTGGTAATGGGTGTCCATGAGACAGAAGGCGTGGCAGGTCCATGCATATCGTTCAATGATGTCCCCGAGGAGATCGAGAAAGTAGTAACGGTCCCTGTCGTTCCTGAATATCTTCTGTCTGGCGTTCCCACGGGAGGTGACATGGTAGAGGGCGCCGGGATATTCTATCCTGAGCGGACGGGCCATGAGGAGACTCTATCACACGATATGCATGATTGCAAGACCTGACCCCAAGGGGGCAGGGGGCAAGGGGTTCCTTATCGCCGAAAGCGAAGTGACGAGAGGGATGGAGCCCTGCGGGAAGGATTGCAACTTTGTCCGGGAAAGGAAGCAGTGTCCCTACTTGGAATGATCCCCGGTCTTTTCTTGAGAGAAAAACATGAGCATCAACGCTGCAATAAAACAAAAGATCCCCCCGGAAATAAAGGAGGCTCTAAAGCCGTCAACCGACACTTTAAACTCGGAATAGATCGTCTCCATGACAGCGATACCCATTGCCATAGCGATGTTCATTGACGTATTGAATGCGGCCGATACGCTGCCCCTGTTTTTCTCTGAGGCAAAGCTCATTATGCAATGATTGATCGGTACGAAGAACATGCCATAGGAAACAGCAAGCATGACGAGATAAATAACGGCACAGACTACCCCGGCTCCAAGATCAGCAGCGAACAGAAGGCTGGTAACTGAGGCAAAAAACATCGCGAAAGCGGATATCTTTTTCGAAGGGAACTTGTTGGTAAGGTGGCCGGCATATAAGCCTATCGGGATATAAACTATGGAAAATGCCATCAAGAGAAAGCCTATTTGCGCAGGGTTTAATCCCTGGTGGGTCAGATAAAAAGGTAAAAGAAAATTCCCGCCGAAGAACAACAGAAATCCAATTATGGTAGAGAGAAGCACTATCGCAAATACGGGCGTGGCAAAAAGCGACATATCCAGAAGAGGATTCTTGGACCTTGCCTCCACGGCGAAGAAGGCGACAAAAAAGATAATGGAAAAAAGCTCACAACCTAAGATCAAAGGAGAAGCCCAACCATGTTCGCACCCCATATTCAACGAATAAACCAATAAGAATAAAGCAGCAGCAGAAAGCATAAGCCCGGCAATGTCCAGCCTTTGTCCTGATCTTTTTTCCGGGCCCGCTGCGTCGGGGATCACTTTGTAACAGAATACCAATGCCATTATCCCCAGGGGAAAATTGATCAGGAATATCCAATGCCAACTGAAACGAGCGATGATCAAGCCTCCTGTTACCGGACCCAAAAGGACGCCTATGGCTGCAGCCGTGGTCATAATCGATAAGCCCCACCCGACCTTTTTCTGCGGCAGATACAAAAGAACGGCAGCATAAGCACTCACCAGCATCATTGAACCACCAAGGCCCTGCACGCATCTGAAAACTATCAAAGACCAGAAATCCGGTGATATCCCGCACAGCAAAGAGGCTGCGGTAAAAATAGCCATGCCGAGTAAAAAGATATTCTTCAGTCTGAATTGGCTGCAAAGCTTGCCGAAGAGCATCACCGCCGAAACCTGAGAAAGGACATAAGACAGGGCGATCCATGAGGCCTGGCTGACGCTCACCTTGAATACGTCAACAAAAGTAGGCATAGCGATATTGACTATATAGGCGTCAAACCGCACAAAAAAGATACTTATGGCCAGGGCTGCAACAATTAAAACAGGGTTATTATCAGAGTCCATACTCAATTATATCCGTTATCGATTAATGTCAAAATCAGCGGCGGCTGTGTGGCGCCCGCCTGCTGATTGTCTAATGTGGATTCTCGTCCTCAACCTTTATCAGGACACGATCTCCCCAGTTATCAGTTATCGTATCTTTGATGCGTAAAAGCCTTTTTATCTCTATGCCTGCCGAAACGATTATAATGACGATCAGGAGCATTATAAGCCCGCAGAGAAACGCCAGCAGGTAAAGCTTCTGCGGCAGGTAATTCACGGCTATATTGATGTATCCGGCCCAGAGCGTAATGATTGCCATGAGAATTCCGGGTACAAGGGTTATCCATATATATCTTTTCCTGCCAAGCCGAACAAGCATTGTGCTTACAATGATCAAGGCGCACGCAGCGAGGAGCTGGTTGCTTATCCCGAACAACGGCCAGATGGTCGATATTGATCCGGTGTAAAGCAGATACCCCCACATGAACGTGAAGGCCAATCCGGTAGCGGCCATTCCCGGAAGCCAGTTGTGGTCGTTGAATCTCGGAAACACCTTTCCCGTCATTTCCTGCAGGAGAAACCTGCCGGCCCTTGTTCCTGCATCGATAAGGGTAAGTATGAATACGGCCTCGAACATTATTGCAAAATGGTACCAGTAGGACATCAGCTTATCCATGGCAGGGATCTTTGAAAAGACATAGGCTATCCCAACCGCAAGAGAGACCGCCCCGCCGGGCCTTCCCTGAAGCTTCTCTTCGACCATGTCGGAAAGCCAGGGAAGATCAAAGGGATGCATGCCCAGCTTAGAGTACATTTCCGCCGATGAATTGATGGCAAAATAATCGGCAGGGACAAGAACGGATGCGGCTATCAGGGCCATCATGGCCACAACCCCTTCAAAAAGCATGGCGCCGAATCCAACAAAGAGAATATCCTTTTCGCTGGCTATCATCTTTGGCGTTGTTCCTGATGCAATCGTCGCATGGAAGCCGGATATTGCGCCGCACGCTATCGTTATAAAGATGAACGGGAAGACACCTCCCGGGACAACAGGCCCCCCGCCGTGTATGTACTGGGTAAGCGGGGGCATCTTGAGTTCCGGCTGTAAAAAGATGATCCCTGAGGCAAGCGCAATGATGGTAACAACCTTCAGGAATGTGGACAGATAATCCCTCGGGGCAAGAAGCAGCCACACGGGGAGCACAGAGGCGGTAAACGCATAAACAGGCAGTAACAACGATATCTGCTTTTTGCTCAGGCTTAATAACGACGCGAGAACGGGTATCTCAGCAATGAAGCTGCCGAAAAATACGGTCAGAAACAGAATGGCAACGCCGACAAAACTCGCAATGATCACCGACCTATCTCCAGGCCTCTTCATGATAATGCCCATGACGATCGCAGTCGGTATGGTTGTTGCTACAACGAGCAATCCCCATGGACTTTCAGAGATGGCGTTTGTCATGGCTATTGATGCGCCGGCTATCGTCAGGATGAGTATCAGAAGGAAGGCGACCGAAGAGACCGTGCCTGCCGTTCTTCCGATCTCGTTTCTGGCGATATTGGCGAGACTTTCACCCCTGTGACGCACAGATGCGAAGAGGACGACCACATCGTGGACAGCGCCTCCCAGTACCGCGCCTATCAGGATCCAGAGCGCGCCGGGCAGGAAACCGAACTGGGCCGCGAGGACAGGCCCCGTCAGCGGACCTGCCCCTGCTATCGCCGCAAAATGGTGCCCAAAAAGAACGTAGCGGTTTGTTTTGTGGTAATCCAGGCCGTCAGCCATGCTGTCGGAGGGCGGCCTCCGCGATGGATCAAGCCGCAAGACCTTTGTTGCGATAAACAGACCATAAAACCTGTAGGCTATTGCAAAGACACAAAGGGCCGCGCATACAAGCACAGCCGAATTGAGTCCCTCCAGAATGGATTTGCTTTCAGGCATGCAATACGAATAACATAAGGAAAATCAAAGTATCAACAAGAACATGTTTTTTGTTTTCCGGGTTGGATGGCAGGAAAACTGCAAATTGGGGTGGGTGAGGGGTTTCGAACCCCCAACCTCCAGGTCCACAGCCTGACGCTCTAACCATTGCGCTACACCCACCGTGGATGCCTAATTAATTAGCACAATTATCCTTGTAAGTCAACGTAAGCAGAGGGTGCCGAAAATCCTACCCCTCACCCCGGCCCTCTCCCGCAAGGGGAGAGGGGCGACAATGACGACAACGTATCAGGGACGTAGCTGACTAACGTGACTTGTCGATGCGGTCAAGGGGAATAGGGGGCGTAGCTTCATGGAAGAACACCCGTAAGCCGTGAGGTGTAAGCCGTAAGGGGTCTTATCGCCGAACGCCGAACGCTTCACGCCGAACGCTTTGCGTTGAATATCGATATACGGTTATGTTCCCGGTGTTTCCGTTCTATTCTCTCCCGGCGTGATGAGGCTCGTGAGGGTTGTCTTCTTGTAGAGTTCAGTAAAGTAATAGGTGGCGAGGAGAAAGATGTAGTACGTGAGAACAGAGGACAGGATGAAGCCGATAAAATAGGGTATGCGGATGATGAGCTTGCATATGTACAGAAGCACAAGGGTGACGATGTAGCCGGCGATGTATTCTATGAAAACTTCCTTGATCCCCTGTATGATGTTCTCGAACTCGAGGGCCTTCCGGAAGTCCATCTTCTCGGCATAGGTGGCAAAGGCGAAGGGAAGGAAGAAAGAACATATAATGAGGGCCGCGTACGATAATGTGATGATTATGTTGCCGAAGAAGGCGGTAAAACTGGTGAGGGTCGTGAGGAAGAAGCCGCAGGAGAACATAAAGAATGGGATCGCCCCGTAAAGGATGAAGATAAAGAGGAGCTTTATTCCCTCGATCCACGTATCATACCTGTCCTGCCAGGTGGGGAACCCTATGCCCCCAATGACAAAAAGCCTTGATGCCTTCACGAGAAAACCGAAAGAAATAAAGTTCGCAACGGGGATATACAGGATGAGCCCGCCGTAGATCCACCGCGTCATGTACCGCGTGTTAAAAGTAAACCTGACAAACGAAACAATATCCATTGCTATTTTCCTTTGCCCGCCATGATGAAGTCGACCAGGGGCTCTGCCGTGTAGCCGGTCATGCCGCCGTCAACGACGATCGTCTCCCCGTTGATGTATTGCGCCCCGGGAGATGCCAGGAAGAGGACAAGGCCCGTGATCTCCTCCACCTTTGCCATCCTGCCGATGGGCGTTTTTTTAGAGAGAAAGTCGACGAAGGCCTGCTTCCTGATGAGCCCTTCGTTCATGCCGCCGGCAATGAAGCCCGGGGCGACACCGACGACGGTAACGCCGTGGCGGGACCACTCGGACGCCAGGTTCCTGGTCATCACCATGAGGCCTGCCTTGCTCATGGCATAGGGAAGGAAGCCTTTTTCGCCGCTTAAGGCAACCTGGGTGATCATGTTGATGATCCTGCCCGACCCTTGCTCCACCATGCGCCTCCCGAATATCTGGGAGACGTAGAACGTCCCCTTCAGGTTCACGTCGATAGCCATATCGAAATTCTCTTTTTTTATCTTTTCAGAGGGAACGAGGGGGTTGACGATGCCGGCGTTGTTGATAAGCACATCCACCCTGCCCCAGGCGTCCCAGACCTTTGCCGCGGCCTTTTCCATATCCTCGTAGCTTGTTATGTCGGCGGCGAAGGAGAGGACTTTCTTTTCTTTGAACTCCTCAGCAAACCTGTTTACCGATTCAGCATTCCTGGCGTTTACCGCCACCGATGCGCCTTCCGCGAGGAACGCCTCTGCCATGGCCCTTCCAAGCCCTTTGGCGCCGCCGGTAATAAAGACAACCTTATCCTGAAACCTCATATCTTACCTCCGTATAGGTGTTTAATCCTTTCATCAAAAAGCGTCATGAGGGCATCGTCATCCCTGACCGTCATTCCCGTGACCTTGCGCCATACGTCTTCCCTCTCCATGCAGAAGTATATGAAAAGACCCTTGTTCTTCTTTTTCAGCATCTTGTAGAGCATTGTGTAGACCTTGATCCGCTGCTGCTTGATGTACCGCATCTTTCCATCCTCTCCTCTGATGAATTCGCCGTAGAGAAGGTTTTTCCTGTTATGCTCTATGTAATGGCCGAGGAGTTTTGGCGGGAAGCGGAGAAGCCCCAGGCTGAGCCAGATGATCCTGTCCATGTCGAGGATCCTGCTTATGTCTTCGATGAGATAGCGGTAATCTTTTTCAAAGCCAGGATAGATGATGATCGGGTCAAAGTGGAGGCCTACGAAGCACCCCGCGTCCTGAGCCTTCCTGGCAGTTTTCAGCCGTTTATAAAGGGGGCTCGTCCTTTTTTCTTCCTCATCGATGATCCGCTGGGGGGCTACCGAAAAGGAGATGATCGTATAAGGATTGAGGTGCGGGATGAGATGATCTATATAGGCCCACTTTGATTTCAGCTCCAGGAGGGCATTTTTCCGTTCGCCGAAGAATTCCACGAGCGGCCTGTTGAGCTTGTATCGCCTGTCAAGGGCAAGGCTGTCGGAGAGTTCGCCCGTTCCGAACCTGAGTATGTGCCGGGCCTCTCTGCCGGTCATGCCGTCTATCTGCGAAGTGATATAGGGGATATCGTCGTGTATGGTGATTGCCGGCGTGTTGAGGTATGCCTTCAATATGCAGTAAGAACATGAAAGGGCGCAGCCTTCAATGAGGTCGATCGTCTTGTAGCCGCAGCAGATGTGGTCTTTTGTGCCCGGGCAGTCCCTTACAATGTTTCCCTGTGACGGTGCATGTTCAGCCCTGGGTGAGTTCAAGGATGCTCCTTATATAACCGTCTTCAAGAATCGCCGTCAGTTTTTCAATGGCGGCCCTTACGTCGTTTTCGCTTTTTATTTTCAACAATATATCAATATACTCCTTTTCGAAAAAAGGGTCTACCTTAATGTCGATATGAGGCGGCAGCGCACAGCGCTGTTTCATGGCGAGAAATTTTTTTTCCATGGACGACAGGATGGGATAGCTTTTTTTCTTAAGCCGCGCCTTCAGGTCCCTGCCGTCGCTTGCGCCACGCAGCCCCCTGAGATCGGCCGCGCCTGTCCTGATCTTGATGAGGATAAGCATCTCCAGTATTTCTCTCAGCAGGCTATCGGTTATGTGAAGAGGGGACAGGAGGGAAATGATGCCCCTTCTCTCTTTCGCGTCAAGCTTGAGGAGATATTCAATGCTCTTCATTGAAGCGCCGCGCCGGATGATAAAATCCTTCAGCGGCCTTCCCTCGTTCGCTATTGCAACGAAGCTGCCGAGAACCTTTTCATGGGGCTTGAGGGACAGAAGCGCCATTACCCCGAAGATCTTTTGCCGGGAAAAACCTGCGCCGATCATCTTCTCCAGCGCATAAGCCTTTTCAACGGTATTGAGCCCCCTTCCCAGGTTGTCGTGGATAGACAGGAGAAGGGCCTCATCGGCGCGAACCTTTCTGATCATCGCCGGGATATTTTCGAGCCCGAGCTTCTTTGCAGACGCAAGCCTCCTGAACCCCGTTATGACGATCAGCGGGGAAGCGTCACCAAGAAGGACAGGCTGGACGATCCCGATCTCCCGTATCGATTCAGTCAGGGCCTCATCTTCAAGAGGATAGGATATGCAGAAACGCCTGTCGTTAAGATCGATATCGTTGAGAGGAATCGTTTTCATTTCCAAAGAAGTGTGCCACCTTATTGTTTTGTCTATTGTACAGGAAGTTGGAAATTGGTGTCAATAAGGCGGCTCATGAAGATCGTATATAGTAGTTCGTATATTGTAAAAGGTGAAAGGTGAAAAGCAGAAAGCCATCAGCCGTCAGCATACAGCTATCAGCGAAAAAAATCAGGTTGAGGTTAAGACCGAGGAGAAACAGGACTTTTTGAACCAAGCCTTGACCTGTTTTTTGCTGACAGCTGATCGCTGACAGCTGAAGAGGCAGTCAGTATAGGATCTACGAAATACGATATACGGCCTCTTCCGTACAGGAAGTTGGAATTTTGTGTCAATATTGCTGTATAGTATTGTATCAGAACGAGGAGGGGACCATGAAGAGATCGATTGGAGCGAGAACGATGATATTTCCCACGCCGGTTCTTGTCGTGGGCTCATACGATAAGGAAGGGAAGCCGAACGCGATGACCGTCGCATGGGGAGGGATATGCTGCTCCCAGCCGCCGTGCACGGGGATCTCGCTGCGAAAGGCGACATACAGCTATGGAAATATCGTTGAAAGGAAGGCCTTTACCATTAATATCGCAACTGAAGCCTACGTAAAAGAAGCGGATTACCTGGGGATCGCTACCGGAAAAAAGGGCGACAAGTTCGCGGCGGCAGGCCTGACGCCCGTTAAAAGCGATCTCGTCGACGCCCCCTATATCAGGGAATTTCCTTTTGTCCTTGAATGCAGGCTGATCCATACTGTGGAGATCGGCCTGCATACGCAGTTCATCGGCGAGATAGTGGACGTGAAGGCGGATGAAGATATTCTTGGCAAAGACGGCCTCCCGGACATGGAGAAGATGAAACCCCTTGTCTATGCCCCGGAGATACGGAATTATTACGGCTTTGGAAAATTCCTCGGCAAGTCATTTTCGATCGGGAAGGCTATCCGCAGGGCATGACGGGGAAGCTTTTCTTGCAGCGCCTTGCAGTGTTTAGAAAAAGATACAAAATGAGGCTTTTTATCTAAAGAGCTTAAGGGCGATAAAGCCGGGAAAACATGCAATAATGGCAAAAAGGCTTGCAAAAATGCCTGTAATCTTTTAGTATTAATAGATCGCAACATTACAGATTCCAAATAATTTTCTCCCACGCCTGTTCAGAGAGGAGATGAAAGGATGCGGAATGGCAAGGACACTGGGCGACATTACAGGTGAACTTACAGAAAGGATCATCTCTCCGGCGAAGGCAGAATCTGAGCGTATCATCAAAGACGCTCATACAGAAGCCGAGAGGATCCTGGCAGAGGCCCGCAAAGAATCATTAAAGATCCGGGATGAGGCAAGGCAAGAGGCAGAGCAAACGTTGAAGCAGATGGATATCGATCTGCGCGCCGCCTCAAGAAGCTTTATAATCCTTTTGCAGGAAAAGCTTGAAGAAGCTATTGTGCAGCCGACAGTTGAAGAAGAGGTCAAGGCAGCCTTGCAGGACAAGGAGTTTCTCAAGAGGATCATCGAGGCTACCCTGCATGAGTTTACGAAACAACACGGCGCAGAAAACAATATCGAAGTGCTGCTCCCCGAAAAAGAAAAGGCTGCATTAAGCACGTGGTTCGTCGAAAAGTTTCATCAGAAAGCAGTAAGCAATATCACCGTTCATTTTACCGACAAGGTTTCCTTCGGGTTCAAGCTCGGCATTGAGGATAAAGGAAGCCATTTTAACTTTGGCAAAGGGTTGGTCGAGGCCTTCTCGGAGTTCTGCTCCCTTCGCTTTAGAAAATACTTTTTCCCGGCGAAAGAGGAATAGGGCGGATGGGGAAGTACTATTTCCTGGCCAGCGTGCTTCCCGTTATGCCAGCTGATCTTGGCGAGAAGCTGCCGCACCCTTTTGCAGAGATTGCCGGCATCATTCAGCGGAATATCGAGCCCGATGATGCGTCGCTTGTACAATCCATCTTGTTTTCGATCGATGTGGCCAATTTTGAAGCGATCCATCAGGGCCGCGATATCTTTATCGAAGGTGGAACGCTTGCGCGTGAAGAGATCGAGAGCAAGCGCAACCTGCCCCTTTTTATGCGCAATTTTCTCGATGAAAAGGACAGGGGCATCCGGCGTTCCTATATCTTTGATGCCTTGTGGGAAAGGTACTATGCTTACTCCTACTCCCTCGCCCAGGAGATGGGATGCAGGTTTCTTGCCGATTATCTTGCGTGGGAGATCGGTTTGAGAAATCAGCTTGTTGCCCTGAGAGCCAAAGAGAAAAGAACGGAAGCAGAGGATTACATCCTCTTGCCCCATGTCGGGGGGCACGATCTTACAGCCTTGATCGCCCACGTAAAGAGCCAGAAGAACCCCCTTCTGGCAGAACGCGCGCTGGACGAGGAGCGGCTGAGGCAGGTCTTTCACTGCGAAGGGGATGACCCTTTCTCCCTGAACGCGGTCCTTGCCGCCCTTGAAAGGGCAAGGATCTTCAGCAGGTGGGAGAAAATGGACCTGCCCTGCAATATAGAAGATATTATTTAGAGGAGGAGCACCTGGTGGGAAGTTCAATAGATAGTCGGGTTGTAGCGGTCAACGGACCGCTGGTCACCGTAGAGGTAATCAAGGCCCAGGAAGTCATGATGAACGAAGTGGCTTACGTGGTCTGGAACAGTGTTCCCCTGAAATCGGAGATCATCAGGATTCGCGGAAAGTTTGTTGACATACAGGTCTTTGAGAGCACCACAGGCCTGACAGTGGGCGACCGCGTTGATTTCACCGGCAGCATGTTGTCTGCTACCCTGGGCCCCGGGATGCTGGGAAAGATCTATGACGGGCTTCAGAACCCCCTCGGGGAGCTTGAGAACGATCAGGGATATTTTCTCCGGAGAGGGCAGTACGTCAACTCGCTGGACGAAGAGAGAAAATGGCTCTTTACCCCTTCTGTGAAGTCGGGGGACAGGGTGAGGGCAGGCCGCTACCTGGGAAGCGTGCCTGAAGGGATCTTTGAGCACCACATCATGGTTCCTTTGTCTTTCCAGGGACAATGGGAAGTGGTCCATGTCAATGTTCCCGGCTTCTACACCGTGAAAGACGAGATCGCGCTGCTGAAGAACGAAGCCGGAATGAAGGTCCAGGTGAAGATGACGCAGCAATGGCCCGTTAAAATACCTGTCCGCACCTATGAAGAAAGGCTGCTGCCGAACCGGCAGCTGCTCACCAAGTGCCGCTTGATCGATCTCTTCTTCCCCCTCGCTGAGGGCGGGACAGCCTGTATACCGGGCCCTTTCGGGGCAGGGAAGACAGTGCTGCAGCAGATCATTTCGCGCTATGCAGAAGCGGATATTGTTATCATCGTCGCCTGCGGCGAGCGTGCAGGAGAGGTCGTGGAAACGATCCGTGAATTCCCCGAGCTGGAAGACCCCAAAACGGGGAAGTCCCTCATGGACCGGACGGTGATCATCTGCAATACCTCATCAATGCCCGTAGCGGCGCGGGAGGCCTCTGTCTACACAGGGGTAACCCTGGGCGAGTACTACCGGCAGATAGGGCTCAAGGTGCTGCTCCTTGCCGACAGCACGTCACGCTGGGCCCAGGCCTTGCGGGAATCTTCCGCGCGGATGGAAGAGATACCGGGGGAAGAAGCCTTCCCCGCTTACCTTGAAAGCAGAATTGCGGCTTTGTATGAGAGGGCGGGACTGGTGCGCCTCCATGATGGCTCTACAGGGTCGTTGACCATGATCGGCAACGTCTCTCCTGCAGGAGGAAATTTTGAAGAGCCGGTGACCCAGAATACCCTCAAGGTCGTTGGCGCCTTTTACGGCCTTTCCCGTACGCGGTCCGATCAGAGGCGCTACCCCGCCATCGACCCCCTCATCTCATGGAGCCTTTACCTGGAACAGATGAAAGGGTCGCTCGGGGAGCGTCACCCCCAGTGGGTTTCCTGGGTTGAAGAGGTCAAGGGCCTGCTGGACAGGGGGCATGAGATCCATCAGATGATGCTCGTTGTGGGAGAAGAAGGGATCAGCATCGATGACCTCGTGATCTACCTGAAGGCGGAAATGGTTGATGCGGTGTGCCTGCAGCAGGATTCGTTCGACGTGGTAGACAGGGCGACCTCAATAGAAAGGCAGATGTCAGACTTTCCGTTGTTGGTAGATATGGTCCATCATTCGTTCGCTTTCGAAAGCAAAGAAGAGGCAAGGAGGCAGATGGCCCATCTCCAGAACCTCTTCTTTCAGTTGAAATATTGCAAGTTCCGGGAAGATGCATACAGGAAATACCGGGGAGAAATAGAATCGATACTGGGAAAGGAGTAGGCGTCCAATGATCGTAGAATATTCTCGCATCACACGAATCCAGGGCGATATCATATCCGTCATTGCCGACGGGGTCCGCTACGGAGAGCTGGCTATGGTCAAGAGCCAGCTGAGAACATCCCTTGCGCAGGTGATCCGCTTAAGGGGAGGCGAGGTGTTTTTGCAGGTTTTCGCAGGGGCGCGAGGGGTCGCGACGGGAGACGAAGTCCGTTTCCTGGGGCATCCGATGCAGGTTGCCTTCGGCGATGCCTTGCTCGGACGGATCTTTAACGGTTCCGGCGAACCCATCGACGGGGGGCCGGAGCTTAAGGCGCTGCCCCGGCTGGAGATCGGCGGCCCTTCGGTGAATCCTGTCATGCGCGTTATTCCCCGCGGGTTTATTGAGACGAGAGTTCCCATGATCGATGTGTTCAACCCCCTCGTTGAGAGCCAGAAGCTCCCCATATTTGCCGCCGCCGGCGAGCCTTACAATGAGCTGCTCGCACGTATCGGCATGAGGGCGCAGGCAGACGTTGTTATCCTCGGAGGGATAGGCCTCAAGTATGATGAATATTTGAAGTTCCGCTATGCCTTTGAGGAGGCAGGCGTGCTGTCGCGGACCGTCATGTTCGTCCACACGGCTTCCGACCCCGTGGTCGAAAGGCTTCTTGTCCCCGATATGGCGCTGGCAGTTGCGGAACAGTTCGGGGTAAGCGGGAAAAAGGTCCTTGTCCTGCTCACGGACATGACTGCCTTTGCCGACGCAATGAAGGAGATCGCTATTTCCATGGACCAGGTCCCTTCCAACCTGGGCTACCCGGGATCCCTTTACAGCGACCTCGCATCGCGGTACGAGAAGGCGGTCGATTTTGAGGGAGCCGGAAGCATCACGATCCTTGCCGTGACGTCAATGCCCGGTGATGACGTAACCCATCCTGTCCCGGACAATACAGGGTACATCACAGAAGGGCAGTTCTATCTCCGGAAAGGGGTAATTGAACCCTTTGGCTCCCTTTCCCGCTTGAAGCAGCTGGTAATCGGCAAGGTGACGAGGGACGACCATGGGTATATCATGAACAGCATGATCAGGCTCTTTGCCAAGAGCCGTGAAGTGGAGCAGAAGCTGGCCATGGGATTTGACAAGACGCCTGACGACGAACGTTACCTGCGGTATGGAAGGTTATTTTACGAGCGCTTTATGGACCTGAAGGTAGATATCTCCCTGAACGATGCCCTCGACCTCGGCTGGCAGACGCTGGCTGAGTGCTTTCATCCCGACGAAGTGGGCATCAAGCAGGAGTTAATCGATCTCTACTGGCCGAGGGCATAAAAAAGGTTTTGTGAATGGCAGAACGGATCAAGCTCAACAGGATCACTCTAAGGGAGCAAAAACAGAAGCTCTTTTTGTATGAGCGTTTTTTGCCGGCCCTTGAGGCGAGGAAACAGCAGTTCCTGATGCAGCTCGCCATCGTCCGCAAAGAGATCGGGGAGCAGCAGGCTGTCATGGAAAGGCAGTTGGAGGAGATCACCCGGTGGTCATCCCTGTACTGGAATATGACAACGATCCTTCCTTTTTTTATATCCCTCAGGGAGATCAGGCGGCACGTGAAGAACGTGGCCGGCTTAAAGGTGCCCGTTTTGGAGGAGGTCGTCTTCGATGATCCGCCGTACAGCCTTTTTGCCACACCCTACAGCTTCGACGAAGTCCTGTCAAAGACGAGAGAGGTGATATCTCTCAGGGAACATATCAAGATATTGAAGGAGCAAGAGGAGATACTCATGGCCGGGTTCCGGAAAACCAGCCAGAGGATCAACCTGTACGAACAGCGGTTGATCCCTGGATGCAGGGAGGTCATTCGGAAGGTTACCGTTTACCTTCAGGACCAGCAGGCCGCAGCCGTCGGCGTCGCCAAGGTCGCAAAAAGGCTCAGCGAGGAGGCTTCGTATTAATCGCAAAGGGATAGCGCACCAGGCCGGCGCTGATGACGGAAGGAGATAGATGTGGCTCTCGCTAAGATGAGAAGGATATTCCTGATCGGGCCCCTGGACGAAAGGGAGAAGACAATGCAGTTCCTCCAGGACATGGGGGTCGTGCACGTAGAGCCGGCGGCCAGGATATCCGGTGAACTGGAGAAACGAAATACCGCTCTTCAACAGGAGGTAAGGCGGGTCCACCAGGTCTACGAAGAGATAGACAGGTTCAAGGCAGGGGAGGCAAAGACCAATGCGGCAGTGCCGGACGATCGGCTGGTATCCTACTGCGAGTCAAGATTATTGGAGCTTCAGGAGGTTCAGAACAGGAAGCAGTCCCTCCAGAAGATGGCCTCGGAATTGAATATCTGGGGGAATTTTGAACCTGAAGCGATCCAGGGGCTTGAAGGGGATGGCATATATGTCCAGCGCTTCCGGATCGAAGGAAAATTGCCGCCTGATTTTAGCGTTCCCGAAGATGTATATGTGGAAGTGGTGTCAGAGAAGCCTGTATACAGTTTTTTTACGATACGGATCGGCAGCGCCGTTGACATTCCTCACGCCGTCCAATTGCGCCTTCCCGAGATGGGGCTGGCGAGGGCATTGGATGCGCTCGGAGAGCTCCGGGAGGAGGAGGCAAGGCTCATCGATGAGTGCGAGGCCGCGAAAAACAGGATAGGGGAGTTAAAGGAACAGTACAACATCGTCCTGAACGAAGCGAGCTACACGGAACATCTCGGCGCCCTTTACTCGGAAGAGCATCTCTTCGGGCTTCAGGGGTGGGTTCCTGCGGACCTTGAAGATGGTTTGATGAGGGAGGTCGAGGCGTCGAAGCTGCCCCTTATGGTGACGGCAAGGGATCCCCTCGAGGATGAGACCCCGCCGACGCTCTTCAAGAACAACTGGTTTATCCGCCGCATCGAACCTCTCTTGAAGCTATACGGCCTGCCCTCTTACAGGAGCCTCGACCCTTCCTATTTCTTTGCCCCTTTCATGATCCTCTTTTTCGGGATCTGCCTGGGCGACGCGGGCTACGGCCTGGTCTTTTTGCTGGCATCTACCTGGATCAAGAAAAAATGGGGGCACCTGTCCAAGGAGCTGCCGCTTGTCATGAAGCTCTGCCAGGCCTTTTCAGTCTCGGCAATCCTTATTGGCCTGCTCACCGGCTCGATCTTTGGCCATGACTTTGGAAGCCGGGATTGGATCCTCGTTGACCTCGACATAGACAGCGGGAATCCAATGATCCTCTTTTATGCCAGCTTAGGGTTCGGGGTGATCCATCTTTCCTTTTCATACCTCCTTGGTATGCTTGAGGCGCAATCACGGAATGAAATGCTCCAGAAGCTGGGCCTCATGACGGTCCTCTGGGGCGGAGCTTTCCTGATCAGCCGGAACATCTGGTTCTCAGACCCTGCTTCGACATTCAATGCCCCGTTCAAGTACGCAGGGTGGGGATTGCTGGCGTGCGGTGTGATACTCACGTTTTTGTCGGCGTCCGACAGCAAGCGGTGGACGATCAGGATCGGGCTTGGCCTCTGGGGCGTTTATGGCTTGACGGGGCTCATAGGTGACTTGCTCTCATATGCACGCCTCTTTGGGCTTGGGATCGCCACCACCGCGATCGCAGAGGTCATGAACCAACTGGCAGGCATGGTCTATCATGCGGCGGGCCCTGTTGCCGGGTCTGTGTTGGCCGTCCTTCTCCTTGCCATGGCCCACACGTTCAACCTGGTCCTTTCTGTTCTGGGCAGCACGGTGCACTCTGCCCGCCTTCACTTTGTCGAAGCCTTCAGGAGTTTCTTCCGGGGAGGTGGCATTCAATATAAACCATTTAAAGTTGAAAGGGGTTAATCATATGAAAACAAAAGGTATAGTCCTCACGGGTCTTGTCGCCGCCGCGCTGGTGCTTCTGGCCGGTTCGCCTGCATGTGCGCAGGCAGGCGCCGAAGGGAAGGCCACGGCAACGCTTGTGGCAAAGATCATCATGGGTTTCAGCCTCTCCCTCGGCCTTGCAGGCTCAGCCATAGGCCTCGGTATCGCCTTTTCAGCACTGCTCGGAGGGGGCCAGGAGAATTATTTCAAGAATATTGCCGTAGCGCTGATGCCTTCCACACAGGGGATCTATTCCATCGTCTGCCTCTTTGCCAATATGGGAAGCTTTGACACAGACCCTGTGGCCGTTGCAGGAAAGGCAGCGGTGTTCGGGTTCACCATGTTTTTCAGCGCCTGGTTCCAGGGAGTAGTGTGCGCAGCGGGGATCAGGAGCATCCTGGAGGGCAAGAACACGCTGGCAAACGCCATGGTGTCCGGTGCGATGCCTGAGACGTATGCAGTCTTTGCGCTGGTTATGACCTTTATTATGAAGTGATCGAGATAACTATTTAATTTGCTTATACATTGACAATCTGTTATAAAATTAGGCTTACATGAAATCGGCCAGAAGGCCCCGGGGAATTAAGACAGCATGGACGTCAGAGAATTTGATTATATCCTGCCGAAGGAGTATATTGCGCAGTCCCCTGCAGGGGACAGGGCTGCTTCGCGCCTTCTCGTCTTCGACAGGCAGAAGGGAGCCATCGAGCACCGCTTTTTCAGGGACATTCCGGAATACTTCCGCGAAGGGGACGTCCTTGTCCTGAATGACAGCAAGGTCTTCCCGGCAAGGCTGAAAGCCGTGAAAGAGACCGGGGGAAAGGTCGATGTTCTCCTCGTCGAGAGGATCGACAGGGCCGGCTGGCGCTGCCTTGTGAAAGGCGTCAAGAGAGTGCCGGAAGGGCTCCGTGTCGCCGTCGGCGAGCACTCTGCAAGGCTGGAGGCAGAGGAGAACGGGTGGTCCATCCGGTTCGATTACGACGGAGACAGCTACGATATCGTCAGGCGCTACGGGAAGATGCCCCTTCCGCACTATATCAGGCGGAACGGGGAGGATGATTCAATCGATTTTGAAAGGTACCAGACGGTATACGCCGAACACATGGGATCCATTGCAGCTCCTACGGCAGGCTTCCATTTTACCGAAGGATTGGTCGGGGAGCTAAAACAGAAAGGCGTCAGCATAGTGAAGGTCACCCTGCATATCGGCACAGGGACCTTCCTCCTGGTAAAAGAGACCGATGTAGAAGCGCACAGGATGCACAGCGAATATTATCAGGTGAGCGAAGAGATAAGGGCATGCATTAAAGAGGCAAAAGAATCGGGAAGGAGGGTAGTGGCCTGCGGGACAAGTTCGGTGAGGACTGTCGAGACGGTATGCCCGGGAAACGGCAACGCGCGCCTTGCAGGCCGGACGGAACTTTTCATATACCCGGGGTACCGGTTCAGATTTGTTGATGCCTTGATAACCAACTTCCACCTTCCGCGGTCGACGCCCCTGCTCCTTGCTTCAGCCTTTGCCGGGCGTGAGCCTCTGATGAGGTGCTACCGGGAGGCCATAGAAAAGGGCTACAGGTTTTACAGCTACGGCGATTCGATGCTTATTGTGTAGATGGGAAGATGCGGAAAGTGAAAAGGTGATAGGTGAAGAAGAATCTCGTAAATCGTTAGGCGTAAGTCGTTAGGCGATTTAACCCCTTACGACTTACGATTCACGCCTTACGGGTGTGTGTGATATGAAGATGATGGAGATCATAAACGAAGAGGGGAGCGCGAGGCAGGGCCTTCTCAGGACGGGCCACGGGGACATTGAGACCCCGGTCTTCATGCCTGTGGGCACCCAGGGAATCGTCAAGGCCTCGACGCACAGGGACTTGAAGGAGGTAGGCGCGAAGATAATTCTCGCGAATGCCTACCACCTCTATCTTCGCCCCGGCGACCAGCTGATACGGGAGATGGGAGGCATACACAGGTTTTCCGGATGGGATGGAGCGGTGCTGACCGACAGCGGAGGGTACCAGATATTCAGCCTCGGCGTCCTGCGCGAGATCAAGGATGACGGCGTCCTTTTCCAATCGCACATAGACGGGTCGAGGCACTTCCTCACGCCGGAGAAAATGGTCCAGGTGCAGGAGAATATCGGCGCCGATATATGCGTGTGCCTTGACGAATGCGTTTCCTATCCGTCGTCATACGGTTATACAGAGGCGTCCGTGGAGCTGACGTCCCGTTGGGCCGGGAAGTGCAAGAACGCAAAGACAGACAGCGGCAGTGCCCTCTTTGGCATCATACAGGGCGGTTTTTACGAAGACCTGCGCATAAGGTCGGCGCGGGAACTGACGGAAATGGATTTTGACGGGTATGCGATAGGAGGATTGAGCGTAGGAGAGCCGAAAAGCCTGATGTGGGAGATGGTCGACACCGTGGCGCCTTTGCTCCCCCCGGGAAAACCGAGGTACATGATGGGGGTGGGGCTGCCCGAGGACATCCTTGAGGGCGTCAGGCGTGGAATAGACATGTTCGATTGCGTTATCCCCACGCGGTTTGCCAGGAACGGCAACCTTTTCACGTGGGACGGCAGGATCAACATAAAGAACGCGCGGTTTGCCAGGGATGAAAGGCCCGTTGACGGGGAGTGCCAATGCTACATCTGCAGGACATTTTCAAGGGCTTATCTCCGGCATCTGCTCGTCTCCCATGAGCTGACGAGCTATTATCTCAACACGCTCCATAATCTCTTTTTCTACATGGAGTTTCTGAGAAGGATCAGGGAAGCGATACAGAAAGGAAGGTTCGAAGAGTTTTATAAAGCATTTAAAGCTAAATATGAAGGAGGTGAATTTCAGGATGAATATAGCGTATGCAATGGGTAGCCAGCCGGCCGCCGGACAGGGCGGGGCAAGTCAGTGGATGAGCTTTCTCCCGCTGATACTTCTTTTTGCCGTCTTCTATTTTCTGCTTATCAGGCCCCAGCAGAAGAGGGCAAAGCAGCAGAAGACCTTTATCGACAATCTGAAAAAGGGTGATAAAATTATAACATCGAGCGGGTTATATGGTACAATAACAGGGATAACCGACGATGCCATTACGATCGAGATCGCAGAGAAGGTAAGGGTAAAGATAGCGAGGAACGCAGTAGCGTCGCTTCAACAAACACAGTGAAAGGAGAAAGATGTGGGAAGGTACGAAAATATCGTGATAATCAGTCCTGATTGCACGAAAGAAGAGGAAGAGGATCTGCTCAAGAGGATCCAGTCGAACATGGAAAAGGTCGGCGCAGCGGTCGTGAAGTTTGACGATTGGGCCGTGAGAAGGCTTGCCTATCCGATAAAGAAGAAGGACAAGGGCCACTATTACTTTTTCCTTCTCGACCTGAATGAGGCAAGCGTGGCCACGCTCGGGAAATTTTACAAGACCGTCGATACGATCCTGCGGCACCTCTTTGTCAATGTTGACGAAAAGAAAGAGGGCCCGAAAAAACCACCCGATCCGGTCATATTTGATGAACTGGAAGGCGAGTTCTCGTGAACAGGGTCTTTCTCGCCGGTACGTTAAGGGCGCAGCCGGAGATAACCTATACGCCAAAGGGGGAAAAGGTAGTTGCCTTTCCCCTCCTGGTTGAAGAAGGAGGCTTGCGCATTGACGTTGTGCATGTAGGCGAGCTTGACGGAGATGGCTTGAGCCGGCAGGTAGGGAAGGAGATCATGGTCTCGGGAATGCTGGCGCAGACGAAGCAGCAATCGCAGCATATAATAAAAGTAAGGGCACAGAAAATTTTTTGGATGGAGGATTAGATGCCAAGACCAACAAGGACACCGGGCAGAGGAGGCCACGATTCACAGAAAAAAAGGGTCTATGTGAGAAAAAGGGTCTGCAGGTTTTGCCAGGATCAGAACCTGGAGATCGATTACAAGGATCCGAAACTCCTGAAATACTATATAACGGAGCGCGGGAAGATAATGCCGAGAAGGATGACGGGGACATGCGCCAAACATCAGAGAAAGCTCAAAGAACACATAAAGATGGCGCGGCATATAGCGTTTTTGCCGTTTACGACACTTTCTCGATAGGGGGCTCTTGTATGAAAGTTATACTTACTGAAGACCTGAAGGGAACGGGCAAAAAGGGCGAGATCGTCAATGTCAAGGACGGGTACGGCAGGAACTTCCTCATTCCCGATGGGCGGGCGATCCCCGCGACTGAAGGCAACGTCAAACGGTTCGATCATATTATCAAGGGCCTTGCCGGAAGGAAAGAGAGGGAGATCAAGTCTGCCGAAGAGCTGAAGGCAAAGCTTGACGAGACGACGGTTGCCTTAAAGAAAAAGGTCGGCGTCGACGGCAAGCTCTTTGGCGCTGTTACGCACAAGGACATCGTCGACGCGATAAAAAGCGTCCTGGGCATAGAGATCGACAAAAAGATGATAAGGATCGACGAGCCCATAAAGATGTCGGGCGCCCACACCGTGACGGTCCATCTGCGGCAGGACGTGAACGCGACGCTGAAGATCGAGGTAGAGAAGGAAGAATAATGGCAAAGGCGGCAAGGAGCGCAAAAGAGATACAGGGCCGCATCCCACCGCAGAACCTGGAGGCGGAGCAGTCTCTTTTGGGCGGCCTTCTTGTTGACCCCGATTCGACGAACAAGGTTGTTGATATTGTAGGCCCTGCAGATTTCTATAAGGATGCCCACAACAGGATCTACGGGATCATGCTGGACCTCTATGAGCGGAATGAGCCCATAGACCTGGTCACCGTGAGCAGCCTTGCGAGAGACAGAAATATCCTCGAAGGCATAGGCGGCGTAACCTACCTGAACACGCTCGTTGACCTCATGCCGAGCGCTGCGAATATCGTGCAGTATGCGAAGATGGTGAAGGAGAAGTCTCTCCTGAGGAAGCTCATCAATACGGCAACAGAGATCATTGAGAAAGGCTTTCAGGTAGATTCAAACGTAGACAGTTATATCGATGAGGCGGAGAAGCTGATCTTCCAGGTCTCGGAAGATAAATTCAGGCCGTCGTTCTATGCCGTCAAAGATTTTGTGCTTGAGAACGTCAAGACCATTGAGAGATTGTATAAAAGAAAACAGCTTGTCACCGGCGTGCCCACAGGCTTTACGGAGATCGACAAGATGACGAGCGGCCTGCAGTCATCGGACCTGATCGTTGTCGCAGGCAGGCCGAGCATGGGCAAGACGGCCTTTTGCATGAATATCGCGCAGTACGTATCGATGCTGAAAGAAACCTCTGTCCCCGTAGGGGTATTTTCTCTTGAGATGTCAAAAGAACAGCTCGTGACGAGGCTTTTAAGCTCTGAGTCGGAGATCGAGCATTCAAAGCTCAGGACGGGAACGCTCTCCGGGGCGGAATGGCCGAAGCTTGCGGACGCGGCAGGAAAATTGAGGGATGCGCTGATGTTCATCGATGATTCACCGGGGTTGAGCGTGCTTGAGCTGCGGGCGAGGGCGAGAAGGTTGAAAAAGGAGCACGGCCTCGGGTTGCTCATCGTTGATTACCTCCAGCTGATGAGGGGGAGGACCGGCATAGACAGGCGCGAACAGGAAATATCGGAGATATCGCGGTCCATGAAGGCCCTTGCGAAAGAGCTCCAGATCCCTGTAATCGCCATCTCCCAGCTGAACCGCGCGCCGGAACAGCGGGAGCGGGACAACAGGCGGCCGAGGCTGGCAGACCTCCGTGAGTCGGGGGCCATTGAACAGGACGCCGATGTTATCTTTTTCATTTACCGGGATGCCGTCTACAACAAGGAGATACAGGAGGAAGAGAAAAATATTGCCGAGGTCATTATCGGAAAACAAAGGAACGGGCCGACAGGAACTGTCGAGCTGGCATTCCAGGACAAGACAACGACCTTCAGAAACCTATACCGAGAATGAACATCCCGAACCTCCTCTCTATTTTTCGTTTTTTTCTTACATTCTTTTTTATCGTAGCGGTCAACAGCGGGCGGTTGCACCTGGCGCTCTTTCTATTTATCCTCCAGGGCATAAGCGACCTCCTCGACGGGTTCCTTGCCAGGGTGATGGGCAAAAAAACCCATCTGGGCGCATTCCTCGACCCCATCGCCGACAAGACGATGCTCGTCGCGTCATTTGTGCTGTTGTATCTTCACCAGATCATACCGCTCTGGCTGACGTCCCTTGTGCTTGTCAGGGACCTGGTCATTGCAATCGGATTTCTCATCCTGTATAAGCTGTCTTATACCACAACCCCTGCTCCGAGCATTTTCGGCAAGATAACAACAGCCTGCCAGATCGCAACGATCGTGTATGTCCTGTGGTCCGAGGCGAGGCCATACGGCGACGTGTTCTTTTACATTGCGGCCCTCTCAACTGCCGTCTCCGGCATCCACTATATTCTTATTGGATTGCGGATGCTCTACCGGAGCCGTTTTCGACAACCGGCGAACGGAAATTAATCATCAGAAGAAACCCGGTTTGCAGCGAAGGGACCGGCAAGAAAGTGTTGACAATACAAGCTCTTTTGATTACTATAAAACAAAAAAATAGTGGGAGGTTATTATGGCCGTGAAGGTTGCTATAAATGGTTTTGGAAGGATTGGAAGGCTTGTCCTCAGGGCCGGTTTGGGAAGCAAGGACGTGGAATTTGTCGCGGTGAACGATATTACAGATCCGAAAACACTTGCCCACCTGTTAAAGTATGATTCTGTGCATGGGATCATGGACGCCGAGGTGAAGGCAAAAGAGAACGCGATAATGATCGACGGCAAAGAGGTGAAGGCCTATGCAATAAAAGAGCCCGAGATGCTGCCATGGAAAGACCTGGGCGTCGATGTGGTGCTTGAAAGCACCGGCAAGTTCACCGACAGGGCCGGCGCCGAAAGGCATCTCAAGGCAGGAGCAAAGAAGGTGGTCATATCGGCTCCCGCAAAGAATCCCGATGTAACATTCGTGCTCGGCGTCAACCAGGAGGTCTACGACAAGACGAAGCATCACGTCATATCCATGGGCTCCTGTACGACGAACTGCCTTGCGCCGATAACAAAGATACTGCAAAGGGAGTACGGCATCGAGTACGGTTTTATGACCACTATTCACGCGTTCACGAACGACCAGGTAGTCCTCGATGAGCCCCATAAGGACCTCAGGCGGGCACGGGCCGCTGCGCTCTCAATGATACCGACAACGACAGGCGCGGCAAAGGCCATATCCGAGGTGATCCCCGAACTTAAGGGCAAGCTCGACGGCATGGCGATAAGGGTGCCTGTTCCGAACGTGTCTGTCGTCGATTTCGTGGCGATACTGTCGGCGAAGGTCGCGAAAGAAGATGTCAACGCGAAGTTCAAAACCTATGCGGCAGGGCCGATGAAGGGCATCCTCCTGTGCTCCGGGGAGCCGCTTGTTTCCAAGGATTTCAACGGCAACCCCCATTCCTCTATCGTCGACCTGGAGTATACCAATGTGATCGGCGGAAATATGGTCAAGGTGCTGTCCTGGTATGACAACGAATGGGGCTTCTCGAACAGGATGCTGGAGCTTCTCTCCTTTATCATGAAATAGGCACAAGAAACAGAGAAAGGCAGGGCAATTATGAAGTCTATAGACCAGGTTGATATCAGCGGAAAGCGGGTACTGATCCGCGTCGATTTCAATGTACCTATTGACGCAAGCGGGAACGTTGCCGACGATACGCGGATAAAGGCCCATTTCCCGACGATAGGCTACTGTCTTGACAGGAACGCAAAGGTGATCCTCATGTCGCACATGGGGAGGCCCAAGGGCGCCAGGGTTGACAAGCTTTCCCTGAGGCCCGTTGCAGAGAGGCTTGCGAAACTGATGGAGAAGCAGATACTCTTCGTCGATGACTGCATCGGAGAAAAGGCCGAGGCCGCTGTCTCTGCCATGAAAGGGGGCGATATCGTGCTCCTTGAGAACCTCAGGTTCCATATCGGCGACGAGAAGAACGAAAGCGAATTTGCCCGCGCGCTCGCCGGGCTCTGCGATGTCTACATCGATGACGCCTTTGCGGTATCTCACAGAAAGGCCGCTTCAAATGCGGCGATCACGGAATTTGTGAAGGTCTGCGCCGCGGGCTTTCTTTTAAAGAATGAGATAGACTACTTTCAAAAGGCAATGGGCAACCCGGAAAGGCCGCTTGTGGCTATTATCGGGGGGGCGAAGGTTTCAGACAAGATAGGCGTGCTGGAGAACCTCATCGAAAAGGTGGACCGCCTTATCGTCGGCGGCGGGATGGCGTTTACGTTCCTCAACGCCCTTGGCTATGAGGTCGGGAATTCTCTGTGCGAAAAAGAGATGCTCGATAAGGCAAAGAGCATCATGGAAAAGGCAAAGTCAAAAGGCGTGAAGCTCTGCCTGCCTGTTGATTGCGTTGTGGCGGAAAAGGCTTCGGCCGACGCAGAGGCGAAGGTCTGCAGCGTTGAGGAGATTCCGAAAAACAGTATGGGCCTTGATATCGGGCCGGCGACCACGGCGCTCTTTTCAGAGTCCTTAAAGGATGCGAAGACGGTTGTATGGAACGGCCCCATGGGCATGTTCGAGATCGACAAGTTCAGCAAAGGCACATATGAGGTGGCGTCGTCGGTAGCGGCATCGGGGGCGCTCTCGATCATCGGGGGCGGGGACACCGATTCGGCGGTGCACCGCGCGGGGGTGAGCTCAAAGATATCCTACATCTCAACGGGAGGCGGCGCGTTCCTCGAGCTTCTGGAGGGCAAAACGATGCCGGCGGTTGAGGCGCTGGAAAAATGTGGAGATAAATCATGAGAACATGGATGGTTGCCGGGAACTGGAAGATGAACAATACGATCCGCGAGGCGATAGACCTTGCAAAGGGCGTGAAAGACGGCGCTGCGGGGATAAAGGGCGGCGAGGTAGTGTTGGCCCCGCCGTACACGGCATTGCAGAGCGTCTATGAAACGATAAAAGGTTCTCAGGTCCTTCTCGCCGCACAGAATATCTATTTCGAGGACAAGGGCGCTTATACCGGAGAGGTGTCGCCTGCCATGCTGAAGGATGCGGGCTGTACCTACGTCATAGTAGGGCACTCGGAGAGAAGAAAATATTTCTACGAGACCGACGAAGGCGTCAACGCGAAGGCAAAGAAATGCCTCCAGGCAGGGCTGAAGCCGATCATATGCGTGGGCGAGACGGAGGTCGAGAGGGAAAAAGGGGTCACGGAATTTGTCATCGGCATTCAGGTAAAAAAGGCCCTTCATGGGATCGACAAGCTCGATAACATTGTGATCGCCTACGAGCCCGTGTGGGCTATCGGGACAGGCAAAAACGCAACACCCATGGAAGCGGAGGAGGTCCACAGGTTTATCAGGAATGTAGTCGGCGATATGTATGGCGAAATATGTAAAAAAATAATGATCCTCTACGGAGGAAGCGTAACATCTGAAAATATTGGGGAACTGATCAGCATGGAGGACGTTGACGGAGCGCTCGTCGGCGGAGCATCCTTGAAAATCGACAGCTTTCTTGGTATAATAAGAAACATTACGGAGAAACAAAAATGATGACAGTTCTTGCAATAGTTCATGTGGTAGTTGCTGTTGCCCTTATCTTTATCGTTCTTCTTCAGACAGGGAGAGGGTCGGAGATCGGGGCGGCCTTCGGAGGCGGCTCAAGCCAGACGCTGTTCGGAAGTTCGGGTTCATCGGGTTTCATGACAAAGCTCACTACTGCAGCGGTTGTCATCTTTATGGTAACAAGCCTTGGTCTGGCGTATATCTACAGCCACAGGGAAGCTGGATTAAAAGTCGCCCCTGCGCAGACGGAAGAGAAAGCGCCGGTCCCGGCGAATACACCGGTCCAGGAGAAAAAATGAGTGCCGAAGTGGTGGAATTGGCAGACACACCATCTTGAGGGGGTGGCGGGGAGACCTGTGCGGGTTCAAATCCCGCCTTCGGCACCATATAAGTAGTTGATTTTAAAAGAAGTACTCAATACATCCCGCAAGATTCACAAAATCTATATATTTTCCCAGACAATATATTAAAAAATTGCTGTAGTAAGATTATTGTTTCACATATAATAATAAGAATATTCGTGCCCATGCTTTCTGGTTAGTGGAGGTTTCTTGTTATGAAGAAAAGACATTACCTTATTGCATTTGCAATTATCCTTGGTGTTTTGGTATCGGGGACAAATGTACGGGCGGGTGTACAAATTGATTGCTACGGCTCCCTGGAAGCATATAAGTCAGATCCAACTATGAGGAACTACACGTGTAGTTGTCCCAACGGAAGGCACGGTCAGCCTGTATGCAGACCAAGATCTTCGTCTGGCTCCTATGCCCCTTCCACCAGGCTGAGCCCATCGCAGCAGATGGCCGTCGGGATTGCCGGCGCCCTTCTTAACAATCTATTTAGCAATATGTTCAATGAGATGTTTAACCCTCCACCTACAGGTAATTCTTATCAGGAACAATTGAGAATAGAGCAGGAAGAAAAACGGAAGCAAGAGATGCAGGCGGCCCTTGATGCTTGGAGGAAAGCGCAGGAGAAGGCGACGCAGGATGCCTTGAAGGAGCAGCAGATAAAAAAAGAGCAAGGGGCATCGCTTATAAGTAAAATGGATGGCGGCCTTACCGGTGGCGGAGGGAAGCTCGACCCTATATGGATAACCCAGAAGCCGGAGCTCATGCCCTTACAACCTGGAGGGCACCCCACTTCCAGATTTAAGCTTGGCGACAGGCTCCTTTGTTCATCGTATTTTTCAACCCGTGCCATTGAGGAGACGAGAAAAGGGAACTACGAGGGCGCACGCTTCTTCAGCGAACAGGCAGACAAGGTAATGGTTAAAGCAGAGACCGACGTTGAATGCAAATTTCCTCAAATGCCGAATATTCCAATGCCAAAAACAAAGGGGATGGATCAAAAGAAATTTACAGCCCTCATGGAAGGCTTTAATACAAAGATTAAAGAACTTCAGAGCGTTGAAGCCGACCTTAACAAGGCAAGGCAGGAAAAGCAGGCGGCAGAGGAGAATCTGAAAAAGATAGATGAAAAGATAGCAGAGCTGGACAACCAGGCGAAATCTGCGCAAAACCCCGAAGAGAAGGCGCAGGCGGATGATCTTATCCGGCAGGCGCTGGCCTTAAAGTCAGAGGCAGAAGATCAGGCGAACACCGCAAAGCAGAATGAGCAGGAGCTTCTCGATAAGGCAAAGAATATGGCGAAAGATATGGATGCGAGCCTCAAATCTGTTCAATAACAAGGAGAGCAAGGCATGGGGCAATATATGAAAAGATCATTCACATTATTTTTGATACTTGCAAGCCTGACCGTGATGGCAGCATGGTGGAAGGGGACAACACCTTTAATGGATGCAGCCGAGGAAGGTGATATCAACACCGTAAGGACCTTGTTGGATAAGGGAGAGGATGTAAACAAAAAAGGCCCCGACTATACTGCCTTGATGGTGGCATCGGCGAGAGGGAATACCGATGTGGTGAAACTGCTGATAGACAGGGGTGCCGATATAAATATGGTGGTTAGCTCCGGGATGTGCGCCCTGGCGTCTGCGGCGGAAAACGGCCACACCAATATAGTGGAAATTCTCGTTGAAAAAGGTGCTGATGTAGATAAGGCGATAAAGGTCTTAGAAAAAAGAACCTCCATTTTTGCCCATAACCCACTGACGTCATTCAACGATGCTGCAAAGAGTAAAAGCGGCCTTGCCCTGCTTAACGAAAAATATACAAAGCAACAGGCGAAGCTCCCGTCTAAGCAACAAGCAAAACTCCCGGCCCAGGATAGTTGGGCTTATTATTACGGTGGTAAATATCAAGAGGCGTTAAATTCATTTAAAAAGGATGTTAGTTCAAACCCGTCCAACAGCGACAATTTCGCCGGCCTTGCCGCATCCCATAATAAGTTAAAGCAATATGACGAGGCTATCACCGCAGCGAAGAGGGCGATAGAGCTCAAGCCTGATAGCGCCTTTGCCTGCAACGAGCTCGGCATAGCATATATGCACAAAAAACAGTTTAACGAGGCTTTAAGCTCTTTCCGGAAGGCAATTGAAATAGAGCCAAAGAATGCAGTTCTTTACTATAATATGGGCGATCTATTTTCTGAGAAGGAAGATTACGGCAAGGCGGCAGACAATTACAAAAAGGCAGTGGAGCTTGCCCCGAAGAATGCAGTGTACTTATCCGACCTTGCGTTCAGTTACAGACAAATGGGCAGATATGACGACGCGATTGAGACGGCAGATAAGGCAGTTGCATTGACGACCATAACCGGGGTGGGATTGCCGGTCACGATTGTGGAAGGTTATCCTGTTGTACAAGGACCGGCAGAAGGACCTGCTAAAAGCGCAGGCATAGAGGCCGGCGATAAGATAATCGAGGTTAATGGCCTCTCGACAAAAGGGTGGAGCAACGATAGGTTTGTCGGAAGCGTAAAAGGCTCGAAAGGAACGCAGGTTGTCTTTGCAATCGAAAGAAAAGACCTTGATAAGCCTATAGAAAAAACGCTCACAAGGGAAGTGATCGTCCTTAAAGATGGAGCTCCGTTTCTCGCTTTTAGAAGCCTTTGCTACAGAGAGAAGGGCGATCTTGAGAATGCCTTTAAAGATGCAGGAAAGGCATATTCCCTTGACCCTGTTGATGAGTGGGCAAAGAGCGCCATGGCCCTTGCGTATATTGATAAAGGCAGATATAACGATGCCCTGAATATCCTATCGAACATAAAGGACAGTTCTTTTGACCGGATACTTGAGGCGACGGCCAGGGCAAAACTTGGAGATATGAAAAAGGCGGTCGAGATTTATAGCTCAATTCCGGAAGATTATTTCGCTTCGCAAAAGGCGACCTACAGACAAAGCTATAAAAGGGCCCTTCTGGAATCTCTAAAGCCCTATGTCAACGCCAAAAGAGACTCTGCCGGATCCTTTGAGGCAAAAAGGCAATACGGGGAGGCGCTCAAGGAGTATGCGGAACTATTAAAGGTTGCCGATGAGAGAGAGGCAAAAGAGATAAGGAGTCATGTCGCAGCGTTGATCAAAGATAACCCTTATCTCGCAACTCTCCCGGAAGAGGGAAGAAAGTACGCTTTAAGGGCGGAGATCTTACTGAAAGATGGAAAATTCGAAGAATCGTTAAGCGAATTCGATTTTGCCATAAAGGCAGCGCCGTTTGTCCCGCAGCTCTATCATAACAAGGCCCTTGTATATGGGGAAATGAAGAATTACAGATCAGCGAAAAGATATATGGAGATCTATCTTGACCTTTATCCCAATGCGCCGAACATCCGCCAGGTGAAGGACGAGATCTACAAATGGGAGTTTATGATGGAGAGGGAAGGAAAGTGATACTAAAAGAAGACTGAGATCATGCGATAGGAGGAGACACATTATGGCGAGAGGAAGAGCGGGCATATATGTTCTATCGGTCCTCCTTCTCGTGATCTTTTGCGGTATCTCTTGTGCCCAGGATGCAGGCGCCCAGAAGAGCAACTCGATGCCCGGCATGATAGCGAAGCTGGAAGATATGAGAAGCAAGACAATGGCAGATATCCGAAGATACGAAGGCGAGATCCTGAAGTGCGATAATACTATAATGAAATCTGAAAACATCGTGAGGCTTGCCCGGCAAAAAGGCAATGCGCAGGCAGAGACAATTGCCCGTGAAGCATTGGCCAAGGCACAGGAGGCAAAGAAAAAGAATCAGGAGAATCTGAAATTTGCACAATCATATAAGGAATTACTGGAAAAAAAGATAAATGGGCTTAAAGGCCTTATGGCGGAAAGCAGTTCACAAACCGAAGGAAGCGATTATTGTAAGAAGCTGGAGGCCCAGCTTGCACTGGATAATAGGGTGCTTAAAGATTTTAAGAAGACAGTTGATATGACGAACAAAGAACGGGAAGATTGGACCAAAGAGGGTGAGGATGCCATGTCTGAGGCCAAGGAAGCGATCACAAAATATTTGACAAGCGGATTCACGGATATGTTAGAGAAACGGCTGGAAAAAATCGACAGATATCGTAAAGTGCTGGACAATTTGAAGAAAACAGCAATGAAAGACCTGCCGGACAATAAAGATCTTTTGAATAGGATCGACGCTAAACTGGATAAAATAAAAAAGACCCAGACAATCTACGAATCACTCTCAGGAAAGATAATTATGAATGCCGGTAAATATACGGTCCCGGCAGACGATCTTGGCGAAACCATGAAAAGCGAGTATGGGTTGTATCAAAAGATCGTTGAGGAAGGAGACCGAAACATCACTGAAATATTAAAAGATTCGGAAGTGAGAGAGAAATTGTCGGATATTGGTTCTTATTTCACCGACGCGTTGATTGACCATGAGATTGAGATAAGAAAGTCCTCGGCATTCTTCTCAAAGGTCAGCCCTTACCTGTCAGCATTACCGTTGGTTAGAGATCTATCTTACGCGGGCACGAAATTGGAACTAAGCTGGGAAAGAATTTCGCAGCTTGCTGATATAGCAGATCAACAGTTAGACGCTGAAAAAGCTTTAAGAAAGCAGATAGAAAGGACCAGGGATAAACTAAAAAAATGCCGCCCCCAATAAGCCGTGCCCTGCTGCTCTTGTTGGCCCTCACCGCCCTTTTTGTGATGTCGGATAGGGCATGCTCCGATACGGGCAGGATATATGCTCACCAAAAAGAAAACCTGGAATTTCAGGAATGGACGCCTGAAGGCGGATTCTTTTCCGTGCTTATTCCCTCCGGATGGAAACGGCGGGAATTGGATCTCATGAAGGAACACGATCAGTATCGAGTGACCATGTACGCCCCCGGGAGTAAAGGGATAGAATACCTGGTGATCGAGATAGCATATTATGCCGAGGAGGTCAGGACGCCGGAAAGGTTTATCTATGATCTGATGAACCCGCTATTAAAACCGCGAGGGGAAGAACAGGGTACGCCGGCGGACGTAGCCCTATCCGGGAGAAAAGCGATCTCCCTTGAAATAAAAACCCCCAGATTCCCTCCCGCAGGCATGGAAGGCAAAACAATAGACACTGTAAGAAGGTACGTGGTTTGCCCTGCTGAAAAAGGCTTCTATGTTTTCTTGTACGACTCGCCGGCAAATGTTTCCGGGGAAAACAGGTGGGTATTCGAGAAGATCCTTAACTCCTTCAAGCCATCTGTCTCCGATAAAGCAGATGGGAAACCGATGCAGGAGATCGGTGACGATGAATACAAGGTCTTTACCGGTTTCTTCAGCACGAAAAAGATGCCGGAGATGAAGCTCCCCGAGTTTTTCAGATATGTCATTGATGGGAGTTTCATTGGCAGAACTATCTATGAAAAGACGTTAATTGGCAAGAAAGTGAAACAAGACTCTCTCGACTATCTCAAAAAAATATTCGGCAGGGATGTCGCAGCATTGGTTGAGGATTATGAGAGGAAAAGCGTCGAGGAATATGGAATAAAAGACAGGATCTTAGTCCCGAGGCTGACAATACTTTCAGAACAAAAGATGAAAAAAATTCGGAATTCAAGAGGCCTGTCGGACGTGCCGCCGAAGGAGCTTGACGGGGTTGTCTATCTCTCCAGGGTAGGATTTAATAGTGAAAAGAATGCTGCTTTATTCTATGTTTCACAGAGTGGGTCGCCTCACGTAAGCTATTTTGTGCTTATGGATAAAGAAGATAATAAGTGGGTTTTAAAAAATGCCGTAATGGACAAGATGGTCATTTACTGAACAACATCCAAAAGGGGCGGATATGAATGAGGACGATATGCCGGAAAAGGCGGCACTGTCTGGAGGCGGAACAGGTGCATTCGCACAAAAGAAGGCTGTAAAGATATATAGGCATATCATCATTGCCCTGGTCTTATTTCTGACCTTCGCCATTGCTATGGATTCCCTCGGCGGTGCTTTCTTTATATTCCTGTTTGCCATGATATGGTACGCAACGAGAAGAGAGAAGAACGGATACACGGCAAAGATAAAGATGATCATCATCGGGGTATACGCCGTGCTGCTGATAATGACCTTTGTTGTAAAGAATATCAATAACCGTGTCGCATACGAAAACGCAAAGATAGTCATCGCTGCCTGCGAGCAGTACAAAATAAAGAAAGGGGCCTATCCGGACAGGCTAAGCGATCTTGTGCCCGGTTACCTCACGAGGATACCGGTTGCCAGGTATACGGGTATTACTGAATGGAGATATTTCTATCACCCCAACAAGGGATCAACCGAAGGTGACCATTATTCCTTGCAATTCACATATGAACCGCCCTTCGGCAGGCGCGTCTACCATTCCCAGACCAGGAAATGGCACTCGATGGATTAAGCATCATGAACATTTTCTTTACCATCTACACCATCACATGGAGCGTTGCCTCCGTTCTCGCTCTAATTCTGCTTATCAGAGAAAAGGACTATTACGCAATCTTATGTAGAGGCTACCGGCGCTTTCTCTTTGTCCCATGGAAGGTATCCACCTTTCTTATCGCTGGAACAGGCATGGTTATCGTTGCGCCCTATACGGGTGACCCTACATGGGATTATGTTGATGCGGGATTCATGTCGCTCTTGACTTTCCTGAGCGCCCCCTGGGCCGTTGGCACGTTATACAAGGTGTTTGCGGGAAAACTTTCGGTAAAACATGGGTTCATCGCCTTCTGCGTCTGGATGTTCTCGGCAAGCTGGTCCTATGACCTCTACCTCCTTATCAGGGACGGCCGCTACCCTATCACCTGGCTGCCGAACATCCTTGCGTCATCGGTGCTTTATATATCGGCAGGCCTGCTCTGGAGCCTCGACTGGCAGAAAGACAAAGGAATTATTCTCTCGTTCAGAGACGAAAACTGGCCTGCCCCATCCACGGGGAAGGTATTCGCAAAAATATTTTGGATTGCCCTCCCCTTCATGGTAATTGCTTCGGGCGCCGTTCTGTATTGTATTATGCAAGATCGTTAAAGATGGCGGAAAGAGAACTGTTTCGACTGCCTGGGTAAAAATGACTAAGAGCCCAAGTAATTAATATCATCCGGTTCTATTTTGGTTCTAAATGTCTCGCAGATCAAGTATTATCAAGGGCTAAGGCGTTTTCAAATCCCGCCTTCGGCACCAAATAACTGGTTGCTATCGTAAGATTCACAGCCCGTAAAATATCGAATGTCCTATTAATCCGGTATCGGTCCAAGACAGCCAGCATCCATGTCCAGAGACTACCTGGGCACCCATACCCTGTGGGGAGGCACCCATTTGCCTTTTACCGACTGGCCGGGCACCTCGACCCATTCGCCGCTCTCTGTTTTTGGAGCTAATGCCGGGTCAGGATAGCCATAGGCCTGATTCGGGAAATATACCGGCGGCGGAACGGCATAGACTACCGGAGGCGCGGGATATACGTAGACAGGCCGCGGCGCGTAGTACCAGGGCCGCGCAATGGCAGCGCCAAACAGGATGCCGCCCGCGAACACTCCTGGCCCGTACCATCCATAACAGCACCCCCGCCGTGCATGGCCTGTGGATGGGATGGCAAGCGACATCCCTAACAGAGCAACAATAACGATCATAAAACCCTTCTCTTTCATGATCACCTCTCTGTTTCTTCTTCTATAGAAACGCTTTCGCGCATTTCCTCGTAAACGGTCCCGCTAACGGCTGAACTCCCAGTTCAGGTTGTCGATAGCATCCACGACCATCCCGGTCCCTGTCGCGATGAGCAGGACGTCCTGCGCAACGCGCACAAAGCGGTGCCGCGACGGGGGAGGCCCCAGTTGCTTAAGGACGCTTGGCGGAAGGTCATAGAAGACAACATCCCGAGGGAGCGGCCGTCCGATCGCCCATTTTTTTGCCTGGCCGGGGGGCATGCAGCCGTTCTGCTTTTTTGCAAGGCCCGGCGGGCAGTGGCCTTTTCTCCCATACTGTTTGGCATAGTAGTCATTTATGTAAGCCCGCTGCTGTTCGGTGAAATAGCGTTTTCCCTTATGCGATTCGCGCGCTGCCTGAGGTCTTTGTTTTTCGACCTTCCCGTTGGCAGCCCAGGGCGGCTTTTCCGCCAGGGCCGGGCCCGCTGCGAGGATACCGATTAGAATGAGAACAGGTGCCAGGTGAGTTTGCAATGAGAACAATTTCATGATTTCCTCCTTTCTACAATTATACCACCTTTCTTCACTACCTGTAACGCCCGGGTCCGCCAGGGTGGAAATACCCTCTTCCCCTGTAGTAGCTGTGGTATCGAGGGCCATAATAGTCATGATGCAAGGGTCTGTAATAGCTGTATCCCTGGTATACATGCAAAGGAGAAACATAGTAAGGAGATGGGTAGTACGGACCGTAGGCATTGTAGGGAGCAGCAGGAACTACCGCGCATCCTGCCAAAAAGGTTAATACAAGCACGATCATTGCTGCTTTCATAGGCGCCTCCTTCCCTGTAAAGGGCCCAACGTGATGATATCCGCAACATTCTTGATAGATCATTCAGCAACATCCATGCCAGGAACGGGTATTTCAAATAGGTCGAAATCATTGAACAAATTATCTGGCGACGGAAGAGCCTCCAACATTTTTGTCGTTTTTTTGAGATATGTCCGACAATAATGTCGATCTGAATTCACTAACAACTCTCTTTTTTTTATGGTAAACTAAACCCTTATAAAAAGTCAGGCAAGAGTAAAAGAAAAGAGGAGCAGAACAATGGTGAATACATATGACGTTACGAATTGGCCGACAAAGCACGCACAGTTAAAGATATGGGTTATAGAGATGGCAGAGATGTGCCAGCCCGACAGTATCGTGTGGTGCGACGGATCAGAAGAAGAAAAGGCACGGCTTGAACAGGAGGCAATAAGCACGGGCGAACTTGTTGAGCTGGACAAGGAAAAATGGCCCGGGTGCGTCTATCACAGGACTGCCGCAAACGATGTTGCGAGGACAGAGCATTTAACGTACATATGCACTTCAACAAAAAAAATGGCAGGCCCGACGAACAACTGGATGCCGCCCGAGGAGGGGTACAAAAGGGCAGGGCAGATATTTTACGGTTCCATGAGGGGGCGGACCATGTATGTGATCCCTTTCTCCATGGGGCCCGTCGGATCGCCCTTCTCAAAGATCGGGGTCGAATTGACCGACAGCATTTACGTGGTGCTCAATATGCGCATCATGACCTATATCGGGGAGAAGGTATTAAAGAGGCTGGGCGCGCAGGGCAAGTTCACAAAGTGCCTCCACGGCAAGGCGGACCTGGACGACAAGAAAAGGCTTATCCTCCATTTCCCCGAAGACAACACGATCTGGAGCGTGGGCTCAGGGTACGGCGGCAATGTATTGCTGGGGAAAAAGTGCCTGGCGCTTCGCATTGCGAGCTACCTTGCAAAGGCCGAAGGCTGGCTTGCGGAGCACATGCTCATCATGGGGGTCGAGGACCCGAGCGGCCATATAAAATACATAGCAGGGGCATTCCCGAGCGCCTGCGGGAAGACGAACCTCGCCATGCTTATCCCGCCTGAGGGATTAAAGCATAAGGGCTACCGCATCTGGACCGTGGGAGATGACATAGCGTGGATGCGCGTGGACACGGACGGCAGGCTGTGGGCGATCAATCCTGAAGCAGGATTCTTCGGCGTCGCGCCGGGCACCAATGAAAAGTCAAATCTCAATGCGATGGAGACGATAAAGAGGAATACGATATTTACAAACGTACTGCTCACCAAGGACAAGGATATCTGGTGGGAAGGCATGGATGGAAACCCTCCCGAAGAAGGCATCAACTGGGAAGGAAAGCCGTGGAAACCCGGCGCCGTGGACAAGAAGGGAAATAAGGTGCTCGGAGCACACCCCAACAGCCGGTTCACAGCCCCGATAACGCAGTGTCCTTCTATCTCCAACCGGATAGAGCATCATCACGGCGTTCTCATCGATGCCATAGTATTCGGCGGCCGCAGGGCAAGCGTCATGCCGCTGGTATTCGAATCCTTTGACTGGAAGCACGGCGTATTTATCGGCTCAACGATGGCCTCAGAGCGGACAGCCGCCCAATTCGGCAAACAGGGGGAGGTGCGCCGCGACCCGATGGCAATGCTGCCGTTCTGCGGGTACAACATGGGCCAGTATTTTCAGCACTGGCTCGATATGGGCAAAAAGATGGAAAAACCGCCCAAAATATTCCATGTCAACTGGTTCCGTCTGGATGAGAACGGCAACTTTATGTGGCCCGGTTTCGGCGAGAACCTGCGCGTGCTCGAATGGATCGTGGGCCGGTGCATGAAGACGGCCGGTTCCCAGATAACACCGATCGGATATATCCCGAAGCCCGATGATCTTGACCTCGCCGGTTTGTCTGTTTCAAAGGAGACGATGGAAGCGCTCCTGACCGTTGATAAGGACGCCTGGATAGAAGAGGCGAAGGATGTTGAAAAATTCTTCAAGACATTCGGTTCCGATCTGCCGGTTGAATTGAAGAATCAGTTCAAGGCATTGCAGGAACGCCTGGCCGGCAGCTGACGGAACTAACGGTACGAATTTTTTGCTCCGGCCCTCCCAATGGATGAGAGCGTAAGCTTAAGATTCGCCAAATAATCAAGAGCCTGTCAATGGCTGACCCCGCTCGACATTCAGCAACACTCATGCCAGGAACTAGTGTTTCCAAGAGAACGGAATCATTGGATAAATTATCTGCCAGGCCAAGAGCTGCCAATATTTTTGTAGTTTTTCGGAAAAATATCCGACAATAATGTCGAAAAAAATTATAGCCCACGCACGGTCGTAGGCAAACCTATTACTGTCTAGCGGCCTCGGCATCTTCCCTTTTGTATTGCGTAGGACAATGATGTACCGAACGACTAGATTGGTTGGGTTGAGATGCTTACAAACTCTGTTTTTTCTTGTATTCTTTTTTTCCGAGAGAGTGAAAGAACTCTTTGATCTCCTCAGAACAGTCTCTGAAATCGAAATTTTTCAGAAATTCTTGAATAGGCGCATTTTTGATTGCGCTGAAAATACCTTTCAGCTCTATGAAGCGTTTGCCGCTTTCATCCTGCGTCCAGGCAGTTACGTAGATTTCCCTCCCCTCGGTCTTGTCAACTTTGGCCTCCACCCGGTATGGTACATTACATTGAAGAGGTTCGTAAAATTCAACAGCCACCTTCTTTGTCACGGACATCTTTTTTAATTGCATAATGACCTCGTACCAGATGATTTCATCCATGATTCCAAAGACCAGGTCACGGTCAACCTGACCGCTGTAATCTTTAAAACGGGAATCGATGACAATGTTCGAATAAACTGATCCGGCCTCGTATACTATCTTTATATTCAACCCGTCTTTTCGATCTTGGCTGGTATAAAACGAAGCCCTGTTCCACGGCAGGACGCTCATGATTATCTCCTTAAAGAGCAATGGTAGAGAGTGTCATTGTACAGATTTTGCGCACAGCCTGTCAACACAATCTTTCCCGGCGAATTGCCTCTAATACCGCAACATCTGAATAACGGACCGGTCAGGCAGGGTGATAAAGATAACTGACAGATAAAGAAACAGAAAGGCTTTATAGTTACTTAAAAAATGTTTCTATGGTATAAATATGCGAGGATAGTATTGCAAAAAAGGGGAGCCGGATGAGAAGCAAAGAAAATCCGAACAACAAAAGCACTGAAGGCCGCATCATGGAACATGCGAGAAAGCTGTTCTTGAGGAAAGGTTACCATGGAACGACCGTTGATGATATCGCTCGTTCCGCCAAGCTGACCAAAGGATCGTTCTACTGGTATTTCAAAAGCAAGGAAGATATGCTGAGAAGGATCTTCCTTGAATTCGAAAAGTTCTTTCTGGACAGCATGATCAGATCGATCAATGCTGTCGAGGGGGGCACCCTCGACAAGATCGCTAAGTTTATTCGTTTTATACCGGCCTTTGCCTATTACAACCCTGAACTCTGTGTTGCTTTTACCACGCTCTCCGGAGAACTCGTGGGCACACGCCACAAGATCGAGACGGATATACGGAGAATCTACAAGAGATACCAGGATTTTCTTGCCGAGCTGGTGGTGCAGGGGATACAAGAGGGTGTCGTCAGGAAAGATCTTAACCCCGACCTTGTCGCTTCCGTCATCATTGCCTTTCACAGCGGGATCCTTTTCCAGTGGTTCATGAACAAAGGCCGGATAGACGAAAGGGCCTATGTCGAAACGTTCAATAAGATGCTGCTTAAAGGTTTTTTGTCTGAAGGAACAAGGTTCCCATAGAGCAGGCATCTAGGCACAACAACAGCAAAAACAAATATATTATTTTTTTCTTGACAATAAATATTAACTATACTAAATAGTAAGTACATACCAAACGGTTAGTATTTATGGTGAGAAATAATACGATCAAAAAGAGAACAACCCTGGACGTCGACTATGAGTATACTGAAGACCGCATCACGGGACATGCGAGAAGATTATTCTTGAGAAAAGGGTACCACGGAACGACCATCGACGATATTACGCGGTCCGCCAAACTGACCAAAGGATCGTTCTACTGGTATTTCAAAAGCAAGGAAGACATGCTGAAGAGGGTCTTCCTTGAATTCGAAAAGCTCTTTTTGAACAACCTTATAGAGTCCATTAATAAGGTCGAGGGGGGCACCCTCGATAAGATCGCTAAATATATCAGGTTTGCCGCAGTCTTTGCCTATTACAACCCTGAACTTTGCGTTGCCTTCACCACGCTCTCCGGCGAGCTCGTGGGCACGCGCCACAAGATCGAGAAGGATATCCGGAGGATCTACAAGAGATACCAGGATTTTCTTGCCGAACTGGTGGTGCAGGGGATACAAGAAGGCGTCATCAAGAGGGACCTCAACCCAGACCTTACCGCCTCCGTTATCATCGCTTTTCACAACGGCATCCTTTTCCAGTGGTTCATGAACAAGGGCCGGATAGACGAGAAGGCTTACGTCGAAACGTTCAACAAGGTTCTGCTGAAGGGCATAATCTCAGAATCTGTTAGTTTCGATGCGACGATAGCTATAAAAACTAAAGGGAGATAAACATGTCAACATTGATTACAGGCGGCATGGGGGCATTAGGATCTGCGGTAGCACGTAAACTTTCAGAAAAAGGCGAGGCCCCTATCCTGTACGATCTGATCGAAGACTACACGTTGATCAGCGATATCAAGAAAAAGGTGAAATTTGTTGAGGCAAATATCCTCGATCTCGCAAAGCTCATTGCTACGGTGAAGGAATATGGGGTCGATACGATCATCCATACGGTGGCCGTATTGTCAAAGGCAGAACCGAGAATATCGATCGAGGTCAACACACGGTCCACGGAGAATGTGCTGTGGGCAGCGAAGGAATGCAAAGTGAACAAGGTGGTCTATACAAGTTCCAAGGCTGCTTTTGGCGAGATCACCGGGCAACACCTTGCCCCTGACTATGAGCCGATCAACGAAGACTATTCGAAGGACAGGCCTATGGGGGTATACGGGGTCACAAAGTTTTACGGAGAAGGCCTCGGCTATCAATTCAGAAAGCTCTACGGTATCGACTTTGTGTCGCTTCGCTTCAGCACGATCTACGGGCCGGGGAGACTCTTGAAGAACCCTAATTCACCGATGGTCCTGCCCTGCCGGATCATAGAGAACGCAATGCTGGGCAAGCCCTTTAGCTGGCCCAAGGGCGGCGACCAGAAAGACGATTACATTTATTACGACGATGTTGCCGAAGGCACGTTACTGGCAGCCACGGTGAAGAATCCTCCTTCAGGCGTTTATCTGATAGGAACGGGGGTGGGGTCCACGCTCAAAGACTTTGCTGCCGCCGCAAAAAAACAATTCCCCGGGTTCCAGGCAGAGATCGGACCGGGGCTGGATCATGTGGAATCGGGCTTTAGCTTCTATAGCGTATATGACATATCGAAGGCAAGAAAAGAACTGGGGTATGAGCCGCAGTGTGATGTAGAGACAGGCGTGGCAAGGTACGTAGAGGCAATGAAGAGATTGAATATTCCGCCGACATTCGTACCATAATGGCGGGTGACGGATAACAAAGGTTTTTAATTAAAATAAAAAAGGAGGATGTTATGGCAATAAAAGACCTGAGGCAGTGGATAGAGCAACTGGAGAAAGAAGGCGAGGTATGCAGGGTCAAGGAGAAGGTTGATTGGAACCTCGAGCTCGGCGGTGTAACCCAGGAAGTCTTTGACAGAGAAGGTCCGGCCGTACTTTTCGAGAATATCAAGGATTACGAGAATGCGCTCTGCAAGCGCTTCTTCACGGGTGGTGTTTCCATGTATTCGAGGATCGCGCTTATGCTCGGCGTACCGAAAGACACACCCCCAAAGGAACTCGTTGATATCTGGCGGAAAAGGTCAAAGAACCTGATCAAACCGAAGGTTGTCGCAACCGGTCCCTGCAAAGAGAACATGATCAAGGGGGATGAGATCGACCTCTTGAAACAGTTTCCCGTGCCCTTCTGGCACAATCACGATGGGGGGCGGTACATCGGGACATTCGACGGCGTAGTTACAAAGGAGCGTGACGGCGACTGGATCAACGTAGGCAACTACAGACGCATGGTCCATAACAAAAACCAGATAGGCATTGCGTTTCCCCTTGGACAGCACATCTGGGAACACTGGAGAAGCTTCAGAAAAAAAGGTGAAAATGTACCTATCGCGATCGCTACCGGGTGGAACCCTGTTCTGCCTTCAGTTTCCTGCGCCCACGTACCGAGGGGAGTATGCGAGTACGACGTCATGGGCGGGCTTATGGGCGAGCCGGTAGAACTCGTAAAATGTGAGACATCGGATCTTCTCGTGCCGGCATCGGCCGAGATCGTTTTCGAGGGCGAACTGAACACCAACATGGATACCTTCACCATGGAAGGACCATTCGGTGAATATACCGGCTACTACTGCACCGTCCCCTCAAAGAGGCCGGTGATCACGATCAAGTGCATAACTTTCAGGAATGACCCTATACTGCGCGGAACATTGGAAGGCGTGCCCATCAACGAAGACCACAGGATCTGCTCGATACATCATTCGGCATCGATCTTTGACCTGCTGCAGGAGAGAATGACCGGCGTCAAGGCTGTGAACGTGGATCCCAGCACAGGATGGGCCAATGTTTTTGTACAGATCGACAACAGCTACTACGGCCAGGTGCAGCAGGTGGCGGCAAACGTTTGGAGCTCCGGGATCTCCACGATGGTAGGGAAGAACGTTTTTGTTTTCGACGAAGACATCGACCTCTGGGATCTTAAAAAGGTTATGTGGGCAATGGCCTACCGGATAACCACCGACCGCGGCATCGCAAAATTCCCCGGATGGGTTTCTCCCCTGGACCCAAGCGTACATCCGAAAGACGCGATCCACGAAGCGATCAAGAAAGGCGACAGGCTCCTCTTCGATTGTACCAAACCGATAGACTGGCCGAGAACGGAGAAATGGTTCGGAGAAAAGTTCCCCTATCTCGCATACCCCGATGATGACACGATGATAAAGGTAAGAAACAACTGGAAGAAATACGGCTTCAAGAAATAATTACGGAGGATATGATGAACTTCGAGTTTACCGACGAACAAAAGGCGCTGAAGGCAAAAGTACGAGAAATGGTGGATAAGCATGTCCTGCCGAGGGCAGCCAAGATCGATTCGACAAGCGAGATACCATGGGATGTGATGAAGGTAATGGCCGATATGGGCCTCTTCAAGTTCCTGATCCCCGAGGAGTATGGCGGATCTGGAAAGGGCGACCTGAGGGCCCTCGAGCTGAGCATCATACGGGAGGAACTGTCCAGAGGTTCCTGCCAGGTGGACGCCATATACGCGCTGAACGGCCTGGGGAGCTACTCTATTACCCATTCAGGGACCGATGAACAGAAAAAGAAATACCTTCCTCCCATTGCAAGGGGAGAGATGCTGGCATGCATGTCGTTGTCTGAAAAGAACGCCGGTTCAGACGCGGCGGCCCTGAGCACCACCGCGGTGCTCGATGGGAATGAGTGGGTGCTCAACGGCGAGAAGATATTTGCTTCTAATTCCAAGGTCGCCGGGGTGATCGTGATATTTGCCACTGTGGATAAGAGTAAGGGCGCGAAAGGCATAACGGCGTTTATAATGGATCCAAAGACCTCAAAATATGAGGTACGGCCATTCCAGGTGCTCTCGCCCCACGATATCGGTGAGATCATACTGAAGGATACGAGGATACCGAAAGAAAATATCCTCGGAGAAGTGGGGCACGGTTTCAGGGTGGCCATGAAGACACTCGACGTGCTCAGGACATCCGTCGGGGCGGCGGCTGTTGGACTTGCGCAGTATGCCCTGGACATTACGATCGAAAGGGTGAAGTCAAGGGTGCAGTTCGGAAAGCCGCTTGCTGAGCAGCAGATCACGCAGGACCGGCTTGCCGACATGGCGACGGAGATCAACGCCGGACGGCTTATGACCCTTTACGCCGCATGGCTGAAGGATTCCGGCACGAGAAAGAGCGTGACGCTGGAGTCTTCCATGGCAAAGTGGTGGTGCACCGAGATGGCGCAGCGGGTCGTTGACAAGTGCCTTCAGATGTGGGGAGGCTACGGGGTTATGATGGATTATCCAATGCAGCGGCTCTACCGTGCGGTGCGGGCGCCGAGACTTTACGAAGGCACGACGGAGATCCAGAAGGTGATCGTTGCGAGAGAGCTGTTGAAATTATACCCTGACCCCGTGAAGGCATAGATTTTGTGCCGAACAGGCCCGGTGAATATGAAAATACTTTAGCCCTGGCCGGACTCCACGTCCTTAGAACCCTCCAACCCCCCAGACGGGGGTCCGGTACTTGGCTCAAGGGAGAGAGAAGATGAAGCCGAACAATTACGCATGCAGACGTTATGAGGTTGTTGAGGAGCTCATAAGCGGACGCATGCAGAAGGTATTCAAGGACAGGCCAAAGAGCGTGAGCGAGGTCCTGCGAAATACAGCGAACAGGTATGGCGATAAGATAGGTTTTATCTCCGGAGAGAGGCGTTGGACCTTCAAAGAGTTTTCCCTTAAGGTTGACAGGATAGCCCTGTCGCTGCAGAAGGGATACGGCATTAAAAAAGGCGACCGAGTTGCCGTGCTCATGGGCACCGATCTGGATTTCCTTCTGGCATTTTTCGGGACGACGAGGATCGGCGGTATTATAGTCCCCCTCAATACGCGCTTCAAGGGTAAAGAGCTTACCTTTGAGATCATAAATTCCGAAGCGGATATATTAGTGCTTGACAGGGAGTTCTGGGAGATGGTGGGGCCCCACAGGAAGGAATGGACAACGGTCAGACATATATTTGTGAACGGCGGAGATACGCCCGCAGGCACGCTTTCTTTTGATGTGCTCGTAAGTGAGAGAAAGGAAAAGATAGAGGAAGTCCCCGCCAGTGAAGACGACACGGTCATGATCATGTATACATCAGGCACCACAGGACATCCGAAGGGCGCCATGCAGTTCCATCGAGGGATGATCGAGGCCTGCATGAGCATCGACGATCTGTACGGGACGGATCCTGACAAGGACAAGGCATTATGTATTGTCCCCATGTTCCATTCCACAGGGGTCATCATGTCGGGCATAGGGTCTATCCTGATGGGCATTCCCTGCGTCTACATGCGCCAGTTCAAGACAAGGGATATGCTCGCGATCATCGAGAAGGAGAAGATCACCGTGGCGATCATGGTCCCCGCAATCCTATGGCTTATGATCAACCACGCTGAGTTCAGGAACTACGATCTGAGCTCGTTCCGCATTACCTGCTTCGGAGGTTCGCCCAAGTCGCCCGACGTGTTCAAACAGATCAGGGAGAAGCTTCCCCGGCTGAAGCTGACCGAGGCCTTCGGCATGACGGAGACCCATACGATGGATATCATTCTCACAGACGAAGAGATGGATGCGCACCTTGATACGGTGGGGAAGCTGTCGCCTTTGGACGAGGTGAGGATAATCGATGAGGAAGGAAAAGAGTGCCCCTACAATGTCCCGGGAGAGCTCACCTTGCGTGGATCAAAGATCATCTCAAGCTACTGGAAGAACCCGTCGGAAACGAAAAGACTCATCGTTGACGGGTGGCTCCATACCGGGGATGTGGCAAGCATAAACGAGGAAGGGTTCATCTCCATCCTTGACCGCAAGAAGGACATGATCAACCGGGGCGGCGAGAAGATCTTCAGCCTTGAGGTGGAGAACGTGCTATACAAACATCCCGGGATCATGGAGGCTGCCGTTGTAGGGGTGCCCGACGATATCTTCGGCGAACAGGTGAAGGCCTTCATAGTTCTCAAGCAGGGAGAACGGTTGACGGAAGATGAAGTTAAGGAGTACTGTTCCAGGAACCTGGCGGATTACAAGGTCCCCAAGTACGTGGAGTTCATCAGCGAGATGCCCCGCAACCCTGGAGGCAAGGTGATGAAGCAGGTATTGAAGGCAGGCAAGGTCTAAACTGTGTACCCTGAACATGGTCGCCCGCACTGCTGCGAAGACAGGGCGCTTGTGCATGAGGGGTATAGCCTAAGAATGATACGCGGAGGTGACAGATGATATTTGATATCCATGCGCATGTCGGCCACAGTAAGTACTCAGATAATTTGATCACGGCTGAGGCTGTTTTGAAGGTGATGGACAGTTCCGGCATTGAGAGGGCTATCCTGCTCCCCACTGCTTCGACAGGAAGATACATAACGGCACAGCAGATGAAAGCGGAGGTGGACAAGGCCTCGGGCAGACTGGTCGGTTTTTTTTCAAGCGATGTAAAAGCAAAGGACGCAGTGGATCTTTTTACAGAGGCGGTCACGAAATATGGCGCCAAAGGAATAAAGATCCATCCTGTATATGCTGCCTGTGCCGCAGATGACGAAAAATGGGTCTATCCGCTCCTCGAGAGGGCAGGGGAATTGAAGGTACCGGTCATGTTCCATTCAGGCGAAGCGCCATACGCGACACCGTGGCAGATCGGGCTGGCAGCGATGGATTTCCCCAACACCACCGTTATCCTTGAACATATGGGCTTCGATGCCATGTGCTTTACCGATGCTGCCATCAAAATGGCGAAGAAATTTGAGAACATTATCCTGGGCACCACGGGGGTCATGTATGAGTTCCCTATCACAAAGGCTGTCAATGCAATAGGCGACGACAGGATCGTTTACGGCGGGGAGATCCCGATGAACAACCCCCTCCACGAGATCCTTAAGGTCAAGCTGGCGAAGATAAGCGATGAGGCCAAGGAAAAGATATTGGGCAGGAACATAGCGAGGATACTGAATATAACGATGTGACGCAAAAGGCTTTGATACCGGACCGGAGTGGCAGCGAGAAGGTCAAAGAAGGGGTGGGAAAATGAGCAACACGGTAAGTGAAGACCAGGAGAAGAAATTCGAACAGATCGTGAATCGGGATCGGCCTCTCTACTACAAGTTTCTGGGCATCGAGATCCTGGATGTAAAGCTGGGATATGCCAAACTGAAGATGGATTACAACGTGAACCTGACGAACCCTTATGGTTTTGTGAACGGCGGATTCTTCTCGATCCTGGCGGATGCTGCGCTGGCCTGTGCCCTCCTGGGAATGACCGACGAAAGCCCCTCGCGCAGGCTGGTCACCATAGAGTACAAAATGAACATAATAAGGCCGGTTCAGGAAGGAGCTGTTACTGTGGAGGCGAAAGTTGTCCATCTTGGCAAAGATACAGCGCTAGGCGATGTCGATGTTTGGGACCACAAAGAGAGAATGGTTGCCAAAGGGCTAATCACGTACTCGATAAAGCCTTGATGCAAGACTGAACGTAGGTACTCTGCGCTGGATTATGTCGGCATAGGGGTGCAGAGATGCAGAAAATGTTTTTGAGATCATAGAAAGGAGCAGGAATGGCAATCAGAAATATTGGTGTCATTGGATGTGGTACGATGGGGGCAGGAATTGCCCAGATAGCCCTTCAGGCTGGCTACTTAGTGACGGTGAACGAGGTCAACCTGGAATTGCTCGACAAAGGTCTGGGGCGGATTTATAGGTCCCTTGATAAGATGCAGGAAAAAGGGCAGATCGATGATGCACGCAAAGGCGAGATGACAAAGCGGTTATTATCTGCAGCGACCCTCGATGAACTGGATCAATGCGACCTTGTTATCGAGGCCGTGGTCGAGAGCCTCGATGTGAAAACAAAGCTATTCGCCGCTCTCGACGCCGCGTGCAAAAAAGGGGCTATTTTTGCGAGCAATACGTCATCCCTTTCTGTTACACAAATTGCAACCGCCACATCTAGGCTGAAGCAATTCGTAGGGCTTCATTTTTTTAACCCGCCCACGCTCATGCCCCTGGTCGAGGTAATCAAGACCATGACGACGGATGAAGCAGTCCTGCAGGAAATCATAGAGTTTGTCAGGTTGCTCAAAAAGGTGCCCATAGTCGCCAAAGACAGCGCGGGCTTCATTGTTAACAGGCTGCTTACGCCTTATCTGCTGGACGCCATACGTGCAGTGGGAGATGGAATGGGTTCCGTGGAGGACATCGACGCAGGCATGAAGCTTGGCTGCAATTATCCGATGGGGCCTCTCATGCTGGCAGATTTTATCGGCCTCGACGTGCTTTACAATGCTGCCAATATTCTTTTTGAAGAATACAGGGAGAAGCGATATGCTCCCCCACCGGTCCTGAAAAGGTTGGTTATCATGGGGTACATGGGAACGAAGGCCGGAATGGGGTTTTATGATTGGTCCGACCCGAAAAAACCGAAACCGGCCCAATTGGCAATTTAGCGTTAAGCGAAAGGAGTACTGCGATGAATGACCCTGTCCTATTATACGAAGTGAAGAACCAGGTGGGATACATTACGCTGAATCGGCCTGAGCACAGGAACAGCATCAACAAGGACATTATGGATCAACTCTTTACAACCTTATCCGCATGCAAACACGACGACAACTGCAGGGCTCTTATCATTACAGGAGAAGGAGAGAAGTCCTTCTGCGCTGGTGCCGATATCAATGTGTTCACCGAGGTGACCTGTACCGCACTTGGTGGACGTGATTGGTCTAGGTACGGTCAGACCATCTTTAGTATGCTAGACAAACTCGGTAAGCCTTCCTTCGCCGCAGTCAATGGAATGGCTCTTGGCGGCGGATTCGAGTTGGCTCTTGCATGTACATTCAGGATCGCGTCGGAGAAGGCGCGATTCGGTTTCAGCGAGATCTCACTCGGTTTTATTCCCGGATGGGGAGGTATCGTGAGGATGACACGTCTTCTCGGGAAAACGAAAACAGCGGAGTTGGTGCTGACAGGTAGTCATATCGACGCCGACGAGGCTCTGAAACTTGGGGTAGTCAGCCGCGTCGTAACTCCTGAGGAACTGCTACCTGCCGCGGAAGCTCTCGCCCGGAAGATCATAAAAAACAGTCCTGTTGCCGTGAAACTGGCCATGGAAGCCTTGTACTGTGTCGGCGACCTGTCGTTCGATGAAGCCCTCATGGCCGAGTCGAACATCGCCGGACTTGCATGCATCAGCAAGGACGCAAAAGAGGGAATAAGGGCATTTATAGAAAAAAGACATCCACAATTCAAGGGAAAGTGAGGAAAAAGTATGAAAGATATTGTTATTGTCGGCGCAGCCAGGACCCCGATCGGTGAATTCGGCGGCTCGCTGAGAGATGTGTCTGTGGTATCCCTGGGGATAACCGCCATCAATGCCGCCGTGGAACGCGCAGGCATAGACAAACAGATCGTGGAGCAGGTGATCATGGGCAACTGCTTTGATCCTGCCGATACAAATGTCACCCGAGTTGCCGCGGTAAAGGCCGGCATCCCGATAGAAGCTCCCGCCTATACGATCGTTGCAACCTGCGGATCAGGCATGCAGGCCATTATATCCGGGATCCACAGTATCAGGGAGGGAGATGCTGAGGTTGTTCTTGCTGGCGGGTTTGAGAGCATGAGCACGGCCCCGTACTTGCTCTACTCGGCACGCTGGGGACAGCGCCTTAATCATGGACAGATGGTAGATCTTCTGTGGCGGGCGATGCATGAGCACCCTATCGGAGGGGGAATGGGGATGACCGCAGAGAACCTTGCGGAGAAATACGGTATCACGAGGGAAGAGCAGGATAGATTCGCATTGTTGAGCCAGCAGAGGGCAGGCAAGGCAGTGAAGGAAGGTAGGTTCAGGGAAGAGATCGCCCCGGTGTTGATACCCACGAAAAAAGGGGAACCCAAGGTTATAGACACCGATGAATATCCGAAGCCCAACATAACGCTTGAAAAGCTTGCTCAACTGCAGCCGGCATTCAAAAAGAACGGGACCGTGACGGCGGGAAACGCCTGCGGCATAAACGATGCTGCTGCTGCCGTAGTTCTGATGAGCAAAGAAAAAGCAGATGAACTGGGACTAAAGCCTCTGTGCCGGATCGTCGGTGAAGCCTCTGTGGGGGTAGACCCGGCATATATGGGGATTGGCCCTGTCCCGTCGAGCAGGAAGGCATTGAAGAAAGCAGGACTTTCGCTGAGTGATATAGAGCTTTTTGAGGTAAACGAGGCCTTCGCCGCCCAGTACCTTTCATGTGAAAGGGAACTAGGCCTGGACAGGGAGATTGTAAACGTCAACGGCAGCGGGATATCTCTTGGCCATCCCGTGGGAGCAACAGGAACGAGGCTTGTGGTAACGCTTCTTTATGAGATGAAAAAAAGAGGCCTGAGATACGGATTGGCAAGCCTCTGTGCCGGCGGCGGACTCGGATATGCAGTTGTTGTTGAAGGTTATTAAAGAGGTGGTAAAAACAATTGAGGATTTCCGTACAACATTTTATTTTAAGCTGTTTTCACAATAACATAACAGGAGGGTGAAATGAAAAGAGTAAGATTGATTGGTATGCTGGCATTAGGATTTATATTGATATCTTCTGTCGTCATGTTGGGAATCAGCGCGGCACAGAGCCGGCAAATCGTGACGTGCGCATCAGGTTCAACGGGAGGAGGTTTTTACCTTCTGGGCTCCGGCTTGGCAACTATTCTTCAGAAGCACATTCCCGGTGTAATAGCAAACAACCAGGCAACTACCGGGGCAGCAGAAAATGTAAGGCTGGTTGGTCAGGGCCATGCAACGGTGGGGCTCGCCGGCGGCGACCATATGTATTTCGGTTATAGGGGCGGAAGAGAGTTTGATAAACCTCACAAGGACATCAGGCTGCTCATCGGCACATACACGCCCACACAGCATATCGTGGTGCACGCCGACCAGAAGGTGAACAGCATAGCGGACCTGAAGGGAAAACGGATCGGCACTACACCTGGTTTCAACGCCAACGAATGCGCCCCGGCAATCCTTGCGGCATACGGAATAAAGAAAGATGAGGTAAAGATCGTGCCTATGGCGGGTGCACAGGTTCTGGAGGCTTATCAGGATAAAAAGGTGGATGCGTTTATCCTTGCATTCGGCGCCCCCCATCCTTTGATAACGCAGGCACTCAAGATAACGAAATCAAAGTTCCTGTACATAGACGCCGACAAGATCAAATCTTTGCTGGAAAAATATCCTTATTGGATCGAGACTGTCGTCAAGAAGAGTGACTACCAAGGGCTTGATCGGGATTATCATGCGATCATGGACCCTGTGGCATGGATTGTCAACGCAAAGGTGCCTGACGAGCTGGCGTACCAGATGGTGAAAACGATCATCGAACATAACAGCGATTATCAGAAGATCTACAGGGAATCGGCGGAGTTCAGCAAAGAGAATGCCCTGAAACTGAAACACCTGATCCCTCTTCATCCGGGAGCAGAGAAATATTACAAAGAAAAGGGGCTGTTGAAGTAGGTAGCAATAGCAAAAAAAATGGTTCATTGATAGGTTGCGATGACTATCAAGTGGAAGGAGGCTGATTGATGGGTTTTTTCAAAAAGATTACCCTTGAGCTATTGATACAGGTTCTGGGAGCTGTCTGGATTCTCTACCATGTCCTTGCCGGACAGTTCCTGCTCCTTGGTGATGCCGAATCCTGCATCATACACATAAACGGAGCCGTCCTGTTCACATTCCTGATGAAGCCGATGTTCAAGGAGTACAGCAATAGATCCTTGCCGGCAAAGACACTCAACCTCGCGATGGCCGTTGCCATTATAGTCGCGGGTGTTTATATCTACGTCGTGATGCCTGAAATGCTGGCCGGCGCGATCGGAAAGGATTTCCCTATAGCCGTTGTCATGGGTTTTCTCACATTCTTCCTGATACTCGAAGGAAACAGAAGGCTTGAAGGGTGGATCATTCCGATCATTGTTGCAGTGGCTATGCTCTACGCCCGCTTCGGTGAGATTATGCCTACTCTGCTTGCCCATGCGGATTTTGACGCGAAACGGATCGTCAACCTGCTGTATCTTGGACCTGATGGTATCTACGGTATGATAGCGAGGGTCTCTTATACATATATCGGCTTATTCATTATTTATGCGCAATTTATAAGGATCTCGGGCGCCGGGGATTTCTTCCTCGACTTTGCACATGCCGTAGCGGGGCGCGTAAGAGGGGGCCCTGCGAAATCTGCTGTTGTTGCGAGCTCTTTATTCGGAATGATAAGCGGGAGCGCTGTTGCAAATGTGGCCGGCGTGGGAAGTATAACGATTCCCTTGATGAAAAGGAGCGGTTACCGCGCGCATATTGCTGGTGCCATAGAGGCGGCGGCATCAACAGGGGGTCAGATCATGCCGCCGGTTATGGGCGCCTCGGCGTTCCTGATGGCGGATTTTTTGAGAGTTTCATATTTTTATGTTGCCTGCTGCGCCGCAATTCCGGCGTTTCTTTATTATCTATCGCTTTTTGCCGCTGTTGATCTGGAGGCCGCAAAGCATGGCATATCGGGTATGAAGAAGGAAGATATCCCGAATCTCAGGAACGTTATGAAGAAAGGTTGGCACCATTGCATTTCCCTAGTGGTCCTGATCTACCTTATGGCCGTACCTCAATGGACTGCAACAAAGGCGGCATTCTGGGCATTGATAGCGTTGCTCGCGGTCAGTTTTGCGCAATGTTTCATAAAAAAGGATAAAAATTTTCTCAGGGATATAGTCTGGAAGGGGCTGGTAACGAGCATTGACGGTGTTGCCATGATGGGTACGATCAGCGGCGCCCTCGGTATAATCGTAGGCATTTTCGGTTTAACAGGACTCGCCCTTAAGCTATCGTCAATTATCATCGATCTTGCGGGTGGAAGCGTTCCGTTTCTTCTTATACTCACCATGATCACTTCCGTTATGTTCGGGATGGGGCTTCCGACCATAGCCGCTTATGTGCTGCTTGTCATAATGGTAGCGCCGGCGCTTGAACAGCTCGGCGTTCCCCTCATTGTGAGCCATATGTTCGTCTTTTATTTCGGATGTTTTTCGGTGCTGACCCCTCCCGTCGCGCTCGCCTCTATGGCTGCTTCATCGATTGCGAATGCCGATTTCTGGAAAACAGGATGGGCATCCGCGCGTATCGCCGTAGTGGGCTTTATTCTTCCTTTTGCCTTTGTATATAACCCGCAGCTTCTTTTACAGAATCCTTCTGTCGGCATGATCGTACCGATCATAGCCACAGTTGTCGGGGTCTATGCATTAGCCTCAGGGCTTACGGGGTTTTTCCTTTTTCCCCTCAATTGGCCCTTGAGGATACTTTCCATAGTGTCGGCGATTCTGCTCGTTGATCCCGGCCTTTACAGCAGTGTTGCGGGTATCGTGATGCTGTGCATGGTATATGTGCCGCAGATCATCCGGCGCGTGAAACACGGGAAGTTAAAGTCCTTTCAGCCGGCACAAACAAATTAACCGACAAGACCGGCGCGTTTAACAACAGTGAAGGTCAACACCGACAGGAAACACATGTGGCTGGCATTTGTATTCACCACGCTTGGATGGACCTTCGACGGTCTTGACCAGATGATATATTCGATGGCGGTGCCGTGGATAATGAAGGACTGGAGCCTCACCACCGTCGAACTCGGGCTGATCGGGAGCATGTTTGTCGCCGGCCACTGTGCAGGAAATATTGTATCTTCAGTTGCAGCGGATTACATAGGCAGAAAACCGCTGCTGTGGGTATCATCCATCGTATATTCAATTTTTACTGCGTCTGTGGGTTTTGCAAAAGGCGTCAATTCTTTGGGAATAGTGAGAGCACTTTCAGGCCTGGGGGTCGGAGGTCAGCATACAATCGCCATCGCCTTTCTCGGCGAGAACGTGCCGGCAAGGTCAAGGGGAAGGTTTATGTCCTTCATGAACACGGGGACGCCGCTTGGTCTGCTCCTGGGGATAGTTCTGACCAGCACGGTAGGCATCCATTATCGGAGCGCTGGATACGGGGAGTGGGGATGGAAGCTCTGCTTCATCGTCAGCGCCTTCCTCAGATTTATCTGCGCCTTGTGTATTATAAGATGGCTGAAGGAATCCCGGATGTGGCTGAGAAGCAAAACCAAGAAGAGGACAGAAGGAAAAAAACATTTCCCCATACTCGATCTCTTTAAAAAGAATCAGATCAGAAATTCACTGACCTGCATAATCCTGTATACCGGTTCTCTGATGTCTTACTGGGGCATCGCAATCTGGGCGCCTACCTATCTTGCGACAGAGAGGGGGCTTGGGGTGAAGAATATGACGGTCTTTATGGTCTTTTGGGTCCTTGGCGCATGGGTAGGACAGGCATCAGCAGGTCTGTTTATGGACAGGTTCGGCAGAAAACCGGTCCTTACCTTTTATCTTTCTGGTGTAGGTATTCTAAGTCTTTTTTACGGTTGGATAACCGATCCGACGGTCCTGTTTTGGATCGGCCCCTTAGTAGGTTTTTTTGTGCTTGGATGTTCAGGCCCTTTGGGCGCCTATGCCACGGAGCTTTTTCCTACGTCGATGAGGGCCACAGGGATAGGGTTGGCCGGAGGCATAGGAAGATTTTTTGCTATTATCACGCCTACGCTGGTAGGGGTCATAGCGGTGAGATTCGGAATTGGTGCGGGTTTTTACCTCTTTTTCGGAGTTATGTTCATTACGACTACCAGCTTTCTTATGCTTGGACCTGAAACAAAGGGCGCACAATTGAATTAACGGGGCGGATAATATGATCAAAATTGTATTAGGAATATCAGGAGCATCGGGGGTCATTTATGGTGTGAGGATGTTGGAGACCCTAAGCCGTATCGGTGTGGAAACGCATCTGGTGATCTCAGAATCGGCAGCGCGTAATCTAGCAATCGAGACTGAGTATACTATTGCAGATGTTGAATCAATGGCATCGTTTGTATACCAGCCAAAAGATATAGGCGGTGCTATTGCAAGCGGTTCCTTCAGAACCGACGGGATGATAATCACGCCGTGCTCAATTAAGAGCCTTTCGGCCATTGCAAATTCATACAACGATAACCTCCTTGTCCGTGCAGCCGATGTGACGCTGAAGGAAAGGAGGAGACTTGTCCTGGTGGTACGTGAAACCCCCTTGCACGAAGGGCACTTGGAACTGATGATGCGGGTAACCAGAACGGGCGGTATTATCATGCCTCCCATCCCGGCATTCTATCATTTACCCAAGACCATAGATGATCTGATAAACCAGACGGTAGGGAAGGTGCTGGATATATTCTCGATAGATGCGGGCCTCTTCAGGCGCTGGACTGGAAACGGCGAATGATATTGACAGGCCTTTTTCGTCCCTGAAAGACATCAAGCAAAACAGCTCTTAGTAAAACCCTTGCCCCTTTGCTGAAGCCGATAGCTTTACTTTTTTATAAAAGTATCATATAGTATCAAAAAGTCTCATAAAAAATCATGCAGTATTTATAAAGAGACAAAGTAAATTAATATGAGATAATATGAGAATTTACTTGACAATATGATACCATATTATATAATGGACTTTAGTGCATGGACAAATTGTATACTATCAAGGAGACGTTGGGGATATTGAAGATCTCAAAGGCCAACCTTTACCGGTTGATCGCGAGAGGAGATATTACGCCGGTAAAGCTCGTAGGCAGGACGCTCTTCACGGAGTCAGAACTGGACCGCTTCATAGAGAAACTGAAGAAAGGGTCGGGCTTGTGAAAAATAAGTTCAATTCCGATAATAAAAGATGTATAATGTTAAAAGGAAAGGGTGAATGGTATGCCTGTTAGCACTCATGCAGGAAGCGGTCATGGAAGCCTCCGGGTTACGGTCGATGAAGAATACAGGGGGATAAAGGACCTGGATTTTTTCGCCGACCATACCGAGATACAAAAAGAGATCAACCTTGCTCCGCGAAGATATTCTACCTCAGTTGATGAACTGTACCTGAGGACGGTGCTTACGTCTATCACCTGCCCGAAGTGCAAGCAGCCGGTGAGGCGAAGCTACCGCAAACACCCCAGGGAATGGCTGCTGAAGTTCGCCGGGCGCAAGGTGCTCTATTGTACGCATTGCGACTGGCACGAGATCGTGAAGGTGAACAGGTGGGAATGGGAGATAATTGCCACAGCCCTTGCCGTATTTCTCATCGTTTCTGTCGCATCCGTTCACTGGATTCTGCGATAAGCAGCGCTCAGGAAAGAATACGCAATAATTAGCGCTGCAGAAAATCACCAAACACCAATAACCAATCACCAAATAATAACCAATATTCAATAACCGAACAAAACCTGCGGAAGCGCTCCCCGTTTGGGTGTTCAGCCATTGGTTATCGGGTATTCTTTGTGGCCATTCTCATGAAAATATGGGTTTAAAAAATGGCATGTTATGGTATGATATTGTGTTTAACGCATAGTGGAAACCTTTGCAGGGCTTGAAGAGAGGGACCGGCAGGTCATGGAATTTTTAAAGGCAGTATCTTCGTCAGAAGCATTAGCGATGATCAATTCGTTCAGGGCAGATCCTGAAAAGGAAACGGTCGCTATAAACGATGCCCTTCACCGGATCCTTGCCGAGGACATTCTGTCGCCGGAGGATATACCGCCTTTTCCCAGGTCTCTCGTCGATGGATTTGCGCTGAAGGTAAAGGACATACAGGGGGCAAAAGAGACAGCTCCTTTATTCCTCTACGTACAGGGAGAGATCAGGATAGGCGAAGCGGCATCCGTTCAGCTTGAAGATGGAAAATGCGTTTATCTCACTACGGGCGCCATGATCCCGGAAGGCGCCGACGGCGTGGTAATGCAGGAATTTGTGAGGGCCGCAGGGGATGCTATCGAGGTGACAAAAACACTCCACAGGGGAGAGAATATCTGTTTTCGGGGTGAAGACATAGCAAAGGGAGCAGTTATCCTGAAAAAAGGAGGGAGGCTTTCTCCCTTTGATATCGGCGCCCTCTCCGGTATCGGCCGGCCGGCCGTACCTGTTTATAAACTTCCCGTTGCGGGCGTTATATCAACAGGCGATGAGATCGTGCCCGTTGAGGAGGCGCCGCCATTCGGGAAGATAAGGGACATAAACGGGCATACCATAGCAAATCTTTTAAAAGGCAACGGCGCGGCCTGTACTTTTTTCGGGATAGGAAAGGACTCAGTTGACAGCATTGCCGAAAAATTGCAGCTGGCGCGGGCGAGCGATCTGATAATCCTTTCCGGTGGCAGTTCCAAGGGGCAGAGGGATTACATGGCAGACGCGATCACGCGCCTCGGCGGGGAGATACTTTTTCATGGGATCAACATAAAGCCCGGGAAGCCGACGATCTTCGGAAAGCTATGGGGGAAGCCGGTTTTTGGACTGCCGGGGCATCCCAATTCCTGCGCGATGGTTATGATGCGATTTGTGCTCCCTCTGCTGCGGAAGCTGAAGGGCGAAGAAGGATACAGGGAAAAGAAGGCGGCGGGAATTCTAAGCACAAACATACCTTCAACAAGCGGCATCGAAGAATACGTAAAGGTTACGGTCAGAGAGGTGGACAGAGATCGTTATGTGTCGCCGGTATTTTCAAAGTCATCCGCTATATCCTCTTTTGTCGGCGCCTCAGGATACGTTATTGTCCCGGAGGGCAAGGACGGCTGTGAAAAAGACGAAAAGGTAGAAGTGCATCTTTTTGAGTAGCAAAAACAGCTCATGGCTCATGGCTGATAGAGCGAGAACGTACGGCTTGCAGGTTTGTTGCTGACGGCTGTGGGCTGATAGCTGAAAGCTGAAGTTAAAGTATGAGACGTTACCTGGAGACGATAAAAAGCGAAGAGGCTGTCCGGAAGATACTGGAACGCATCCTGCCCATTGAAGATGAAGAGGTGATCCCGACGTATCGGGGCAATGGGAGGATCACAACGAGGCCGGTGGCTGCGAAGTATTCCAACCCGCCCTTTGTGTGCTCCGCGATGGACGGCTACGCAACGACGTTTGAGAAGACCATTGAGGCCGATGTGACCCGCCCCGTTACCCTGAAGAAGGGCAGCGAGGCAGTGCGCGTGAATACCGGCGACGCCATGCCTGAAGGCATGAACGCTGTTGTGATCAGGGAAGAGGTAGAGGAGTCCGAGCGCTTTATTGTGATCAGAAGACCATTGTACCTCTGGCAGAATATACGGATGATCGGCGAGGACATCATAGAAGGCGACATGCTGGTGCCCACGAACCATGTGATGGGGATCTTTGACGTGAGCATGCTGATTTCTGCCGGCGTAGCCAATATCCACGTGAGAAGGATGCCGAGGATTCTCGTTATCCCCACAGGCAAAGAGCTGATCGATATCTATGAGAAGCAGCAGGGCACGAGAAACCAGGAAAAGAGGCTTATCGATTTTAACTCCCACCTCCTTGCAGAAATGGCGGAGGAAACCGGTTTCCAGGCGACAAGGCACCCGATCATTGCCGACAGAAAAGAGCTCCGCGACGTTGTCAATAGGTCTGTCAACGATTATGACGTATTGCTGATCAACGCGGGTTCAAGCGCAGGAGACGAAGATTATACAGAGGATATTATCCGCGATCTGGGGGCCCTCGTGTTCCACGGCGTGTCGATGATGCCGGGAAGGCCTGCAATCTTTGGCATCGTTCACGATAAGCCCGTGTTCGGTATTCCCGGCTACCCTGTGTCTGCAGCGATCAGCTTTCAGACCTTTATCGAGCCGGTCTATGAAAGGCTGACAACGAAAAGGATCCAGAGGCGCTCTGTGCCGTGCTTCACCCCTTACAAGATACCCTCAAGGATCGGCATGGAGGAGATTATCAGGGTCAACCTCCAGCAGCATCACGGCAGGTACTACGTGTTTCCATTGCCGAGAGGGGCAAGCATCTTCTCCTCCATGGCGCGTGCCGATGGTCTCATGCGGATACCGGAGAACATAGAAGGGTACGGCGAGGACGAGGAGATAGAGTGCCTGCTGCTGAAGGATGAAGCGGACATCGCAAACAGGGTCCATATCGTCGGCAGCCACGACCTGTCCCTTGACATCATGCGGGATCTCATGAAAAGAGCGTATCCGGAAGCAGATCTTTTGTCGACCCATACAGGGAGCCTGAGCGGCATCCTTGCAGTAAAAAAGGGCGTGGCGAACCTTTGCACCACGCACATCCTTGACGATCAGAAAAATGTCTATAATATACCGGTCATCGAGAAATATCTCCCTGATAGAGAGGTAGCCCTGGTACACATAGCGAAGAGGCAGCAGGGGCTTATTATCCGGAAGGGCAATCCAAAGAAGATAGCAGGGATTGAGGATCTGGGAAGGGAAGATGTCAAATTTATCAACAGGCAGTTCGGATCAGGGACGAGAATACTCGTTGATCTTTTATTAAAAGAAAAAGGCGTTAACAGGGAGTCGATACGCGGCTATGAGAGGGAGGAGTCTTCCCATACTGCTGTCGGCATCGCGGTGAGGGAGTCGGTAGCGGATGCGGGCGTGGCCATCTATGCCGTCGCAAAGATCTTTTCTCTGGATTTTATCCCGCTTGCAGAAGAAGAGTACGACCTTGTTGTTGCGGGCGAGTTTACGAAAGACCAGCGCTTTGCAAGGCTCATGGAGATCATCCGGTCTGACATCTTCAAAAAGAGGCTGGAAGAGATCGGCGGGTACAAAACAGAGCATACAGGGACGGTAAAATATGGTAAACTATAAAACAGCTCATGGCTGATAGCTCATAGCGAATCAGATGCTGGATACTCGATACTGGATGCTGGTCAGATATACTTCAAGGAACGAGGATCGAGGTGCGAGGAACAAAAAAGCTGATAGCTGTTTGCTGAAAGAAGGATTTGGAAATGTTAATTGATCAATTTAACCGCGTTATTGATTACGTCAGGATCTCCGTTACCGACAGGTGCAATCTGCGCTGCAGATATTGCGTTGACGGCGATTTCCCGTTCACCTCCCATGAAGAGATACTCCGGTATGAGGAGATCATACGGTTTGTGAAGATATGTTCTGAACTGGGCGTTACAAAGGTGCGCCTTACTGGCGGCGAGCCGCTTACGCGGAAAGGGATACCCTACCTTTTCAAAGAGATCTTTTCTATAGAAGGCATCAACGATGTAAGCCTTACGACAAACGGCGTGTTGCTTGGCCAGAAGATACTTGAGTTGAAGGAAGCAGGGTTGAAAAGGGTCAACATCAGCCTTGATTCATTGAAGCGTGAACGGTTTGCAGAGATCACCCGTGTCGATGCCTATGACGAAGTGCTGATGAGCATTGAAAAAGCGATCTATGCAGGGATCAGCCCTATCAAGATCAACACCGTCGTTATCAGGGATTTTAATGACGACGAGATCCTTGATTTTGCGAGGCTTGCACGAAAATGGGGGCTGGAAGTACGCTTCATAGAGTTTATGCCCTTTGGAGACTCCGGACTTTGGGACAAGTCGAGGATCGTTCCGTCACGCGAAATTGAAGAGAGGATAAGGGCAGCGTACCCCCTTGTGCCATTATTGAACACCACGAGAGGGCCGGCGAAGGTTTACGGAATTGAGGGCAGCGAAGGCAGGATAGGCCTTATCAGCCCCGTCTCTACCCATATCTGTTCAGAGTGCAACAGGATACGCCTCACGTCAACAGGCATGATCCGCCCCTGCCTTTTCTCCGATACGGAATATGATGTAAAGAGCCTGCTAAGAAAAGATGCGGGGAATGACGAGATAAGGAAATTCGTAAAGGATGTAGTGAAGGCTAAGCCTGCGAACAAGCATGAAATGGGGCAGATCAGGAAGTGCCAGCGGAACCTGCGGAATATAGGAGGGTAGATGAAGCTTAGCCACGTAGACGAAAAGGGCGATGCGAGGATGGTGGACGTTACAAAAAAGAAAAAGACCGAACGTGAGGCCGTCGGTTTCGGCAAGGTAACGATGTCGGCGGCAACATACAACTTTATTAAAAGCGGCTATGGCCCAAAAGGCGATATATTCACTGTCGCCAAGATCGCAGGGATCATGGGCGCCAAGAGGACCCACGAGATCGTCCCTCTTTGCCACCCGCTGGCGCTTACGCACGTGGATGTTCGCTATACCTTCCACGACAAAGAGCATGCGATCGATATTATATCGACGGTAAAAACGAAGGGCGAGACCGGCGTGGAGATGGAAGCGATCAATTGCGTGATGACGGCCGCCCTCACGATCTATGATATGTGCAAGGCGATCGATAAAGGCATCGAGCTTGGGCCGTTCTACCTCCTTGAAAAGAGCGGCGGCAAGAGCGGAAAATATACACGAAAATCAGTTCACAGCTCTTAGCTGACCCCACATGACTTACGCCTAACGGGTGTATAAGGAGTCACATTATGGTTGGTAAAGTAGTATCGGTGAACATCAGCAAGGATAAAGGCGAGAAGAAGCGCAATGTGGGGCAGTGTATGCTCATTCAGGACAAGGGTCTGAAAGACGATGCCCATGCCGGTTTTATGCACAGGCAGGTGAGCCTTCTCGCAACTGACAGCATCGCAAAGATCAAGGCAAAGGGGATAGAGGTGGGCTACGGGGATTTCGCGGAGAACCTTACGACTGAAGGCATCGAGCTGCACACGCTGCCCGTCGGCACGAAGCTGAAAGTGGGTGGGGGCGTCATCCTCCGCGTGTCTCAAATAGGGAAGGAATGCCATGCGGGGTGCGCGATCTTCCAGCAGGTCGGCGATTGCGTGATGCCGAGAGAAGGCGTCTTCGCAGAGGTGCTCACAGAAGGCGAAGTGAAGATAGGGGATGAAATCGAAGTGGTGCGATGAAATATAAGGCTGCGATCATAACGGTCAGCGATAAGGGTTCCAAAGGAGAGCGCGTGGATGCAAGCGGGCCGGCGCTGAAGGAGTTCCTGGGCGATGCATACGATGTGGGTGAGATCGTCATTGTGCCGGATGAGGCTCCTCTGATAGCCGGTGCGATAAAAAGGCTTATCGATAACGAGAAGGCCGACCTTGTTGTCACTACGGGCGGCACGGGGGTCACGAAACGGGACGTCACCCCGGAGGCGACGCGGTCGGTGATCGACAGGGATCTGCCGGGCTTCGCGGAAGCTATCCGGATGGAGAGCTATAAGATAACGCCCCACGGCATCATATCGAGGGGCATCTGCGGCATACGCGGCGAGAGCATGATCATCAACCTGCCGGGAAGCCCCAAGGGCGCCGTAGAATGCCTCGGCTTCGTCATCGACGCAATTCCCCACGCACTGGCGAAGATCAAGGGCGACCCCGCCGACTGCGCATAAATATAATCCGTTAGGCGTAAGTCGTAAGGGGGCAAAAAATCTGCCCGACGTTCAACGTTTGAAAAAAAGATACCGGCTGCTGGAGGGGGCGACGTGAGCCCGGATATTCTGTAGCGAGTTCGCGAGCCGGGTACCCGCTTGCGGGTGCGGGAGGCTCCGGCAGCTTTGCTGCTGGAGGGGGCGACGTGAGCCCGGATATTCTGTAGCGAGTTCGCGAGCGCGAGGGGGAGGCTCCGGCAGCTTTGCTGCTGGAGGGGGCGACGTGAGCCCCTTAATATAGAAACATCGGTTTGCCGAGGGTCTCACGCACCTTGGGGCGGTAGTTCTTCTCATCGTAGAGGGCGGTTACGTCGACGCGCTTTTTGGCGGTGATGACCATGTCCAGCGGTACCGTGGTGTAGACGGCTTGCTGAAGCGCTACCATACGGCCCGTGTTGCCCATGGCAATCTGGTCGAGCGCAAGGTTCCCGTAAGAGACTGCGACCATGCGGTCAAGGGAATCGGGGGTGCCTGAGCGCATGATATAGGCCAGTTGCTGGTAGATGATGTTGATGCCCGTCCTCTGTTTAATATCCTGGGCCACGAGATATCCTATCCCTCCGAGCTTTTTGTGCCCGTAGGCGTCTATGTCGCCGCTTTCAAGTATGTTTCCACCGATGGGGTGGGCGCCTTCGGAGATGGTCATGATCGCATAGTTGGAAGGATTCTTAGAGCGGTCATCCACAAGAAAACGGACGAGCCGATCCATATCAAAGGGGACTTCCGAGATCAAGGCGCGGTCGACATCGGCAAGGTAGGCTGCAAAAAGCGAGGTCTCGCCGGAGTTCCTTCCGAACAGCTCCACTACGCAGATCCTCTCATGCGAGCCGGCTGTTGTGCGAAGGGCATTGATGGCGTCTACCGAGCGTGTAACGGCCGTGGAAAAGCCAATGCAGAAATCGGTGCCGAAGACGTCGTTGTCCATCGTCTTGGGGATGGCGATGACCTGAACATCTTCTTTTTGAAGGCGGCAGGCATAGCTTAGCGTATCATCGCCGCCGATAGGGATGATCGACCCTATGGATAAAGATTTAAGCACGCGCATGACGTGGGGCGTGCAGTCAAAGGTGTCGTTCGGATTCGGCAGCCGGTCATCCTTTGATACAAAATCAGGTATCTCGTCAGGCTTCATGCTCCCGGGATTGGTGCGCGATGTGTGCAGCATGGTTCCGCCTGTGCGGTCGATCGTCCGCACATTATCCACGGTCAAAGGCATGGTGAGTTTTTCCACGGTTGCGGGGTCGTCAGGGTTAATGCACAAAAGGCCCATCCAGCCTCTCCTGACCCCCACCACTTCCATGTGGAGGGTGTGAGCGCGCGTCACCACCGCCTTTATGGCAACATTCAATCCCGGAACGTCGCCGCCGCCTGTAAGTATCGCAACCCGTTTTCTTTTTGTCATATAGCGCCCCCTTTCAGCTAATTATAGATATAGACTTACGCTTCGATATTGTCAAGCGTTCAGCGAGCAGCTATCAGGAAATACCGCGCCGGCAGGACTGATCGTCTATAACGGAGAGGCTGCGACCTTCAGTATTTCCCGCGTCGCTTCCGTTACCTTGTACCTCTCATCGATCCGGTGCCCGATGACCCAGATTATATCGTTGCCGGAGGTGAGAAGAGGGATGAACCTCCTCTCCTCTTTGGGAATCTTGCGGGAGATAAAGAAATCTTTCAGCTTGACATAATTTTTCATGCCAAGCGGGAAGAAGCGGTCGCCCGCACGAAAGGTTCTGACAGAGAGGGCCCCTGTTTTTTGCCTGTCAAAAAAGGCAACATCATGATCGTGAAGCTTTACGGCGGATAGTCTTTTTTGTGCCCTGACGGTGAGGGAGATATTGAAAGGCTCCAGGATGTTCTTGCCGGCCGCGAGGGGGATCTGATCTGTTACAGGCGGGCGTAGCGGCCTTTTCGTAAAGATAAGGGTTGTATAAGCCTTTTTTGCCTTCAGGCCATAGGGAAGAATAACGGTCAGATTCGGCTTCTTTGCCTTAATAATCTTTTCTATAGAAAGTATATGCTGCCTTAATGGGATGAATCGGGGCTCAATGGAGGCAAGCGTATCGGATAATATCCTGAACCTCGTCTCTTCATCAATATTCGCCAGCGCCGGTACGTTGAAGTGGCTTTCTCCTCCACGCTCCTGTTTTTCCTGAAGGAGAAACGTTTTTGACCGCTTATCGAATATGAGGTTGATTGCGGTTATGTCCTGAAGCAGCGAGAATATCTTTTCTTTCACGGCGGGGTTCAGCTTCTCCATAACAGGGATGATCTCCCTGCGGAGGAAGTTTCTCTCGTAGACGACCTTTTCGTTCGAAGAATCAGCAACAAACGATACCTCGTTCTGCCGCGCATATTCCTCGATCTCCGACTTGTAGGTAAAAAGGAACGGCCTTATGATAGGCCCCCGCCTGACCGGGATGGAAGAGAGCCCCCGGATGCCCGTTCCCTTGATGATCCTCAGAAGAAAAGTTTCTACCTGGTCATCGAGGGTATGCGCGATGGCAATTTTATTATAGTTATGTTTTTTTGCGATGTCGCTGAAGAAGGCATAGCGCAATTCCCTGCCTGCATGCTGCAAAGAAATGCCCGAAGCGGATGCGCGCTCTTTCACGTTGACCTTTTTGGCGTGCAAAGGAAGAGAAAGCCTGCGGGCAAGGTCCTTGACAAAATTCTCGTCTCTTTGAGATTCGCTGCCCCGCAGCCTGTGGTTTACATGGGCCAGGCCCAGCGAGAAGGGGGTCTGCCGCGAGATATTGAGCAGCACGTAGAGCAGGACGGTTGAATCTATCCCTCCTGATGCCCCGAGGAGCACGCTGTCGCCTTCCTCGATAAGGTTTGCCTTTGTGATGATCTTTTTGATTTTGCCGGCGAGGTCCATGAACACAAAATTCCGAACTCCGAACTAATCCTGCTCAAGGGATTACGAACAGCTTGAGCAGTTCGAGGAGTTGCAGCCTGCGCAGGAAGAGCCTGTGCCCGACGAAGATGACTTGAATTTGTAACCAACGGAGAATCCAAACGACGACATCTTCCTGACCGGGTCTTTTGCCCCGCAGGCAGGGCATTCAGGCTTATCGTCTTTAAAGACGATCATCTCAAAATCTTTACCGCATTTGCCGCATGTATATTCGTATATAGGCATTTGTTATCCCCTCCTTGAGCTTTGCTTTTTCTTCTTTTTCTTGATCTCTGCCCTGATGTCGGCCGAGAGTTTTTGCAAAGCATCTCTGTAGCGTCTTCTTGTTGCGTCGTCTATATCCATGGACAAGGCATCTTCTGCAAACATCATGGCCTTCGTGAACATGTTCTTAAAATAAAAATTAAACGCCGATGCATATTTGTATAAAAATAACGCCTCCCTGTTATTGCTGTCAAGCCTTGCAATCTTTTGAAACAGCTTTCGCGCTATATCGTAATACTCGCTTTCGAGGTAGCTGTGGGCTGCGTTAAGGTACAGGAGAGGCTTTCCGTCTGCGTAGAGTATATTGAGGAGATCCTTGAACCCCTTTTTTCCGTATATTTTGATAAGCGATCGTTCGTTTTCGAAGATGAAGCGCGGCAGCAGGTAGTTGCTGCGGTACACAATGATAAGCTCCCTGAGCTGCCCTACGAGCTCGTGGAGGAGCACCCTGGTTTCCTTGAGGCCTTCCCTGAGCCTTATCTCGGCCTTTTTGATCAGAAGGCTTATATCATGGACGATCTTTTTCTCCTTTTCGGTGAGGTCGTTGGCGGCAATATCGCAATGTGGTTTATAATACTCAAGCTGGTAAAGGTTTTCCCTCATCTTCATTGCTTCGTGGAAGATATAGCCGACCGTTATGTCATATAATTTTTCTTTATATCCGGCGTCGTCTGAGTTTCGAAAGAGCTCATGGCACATCTCCTTGAGGCGGTAGAGGCAGCTTTTTCCCCTATCGTCGACAAAGTCCTCAATGCTTGCGAAGCCAAGCTGCCCGTCTTTAAAGAGCGCCCTGCATTCCATGCATTTCTCGTACACGCAGATCGACTCCTTCACGAGGTCAATCTGTTTTTTCTCCAGGTTCGTTGGTTTCATTCGCTTTACCGTTTTCCTTTAACAATTCCCTCAGCTCTTCCCCGTCAATAGACTCTTTGTCGAGCAGCGTCCGGGCTACCTTTTCCAGGGCCGTCCGTTTTTCGGTAAGAAGGGCCCTCACCCTGGTGTAGGATTCTTCGATGATCCGCTTTACTTCCCCGTCTATCTCTTTTGCCGTTGCTTCGCTGTAATCCTTCCCCCCAAGGGATGGATTGATATCCAGAAAAAGGGGCCTCCTTTCTTTTTCGAAGGTCATATGCCCGAGTTTTTCGCTCATCCCGTATTCTTTTACCATTGATTTTGCGATATCTGTTGCACGCATAAGGTCGTTTTGAGCGCCTGTCGAGATCTCTTCGAAGACTATCTCTTCCGCCACCCTGCCCCCGAGGAGCACGCAGAGCCGATCAAGGAGCTCCTGCCGGGTCATAAGGTACCTGTCTTCTGTGGGAAGCTGCAGGGTATAGCCGAGGGCGGCAATGCCCCGGGGTATGATCGAGATCTTATGGACAGGGTCTGTTGTTTCGAGGAATTCCGCCATCAGGGCGTGGCCTGTCTCGTGATACGCAACGATCTCTTTTTCGCGCTTGCTCATGACCCTTTTCTTCTTTTCAAGCCCTGCCACTACCCTGTCGATAGCCTCTTCGAATTCCTCCATGGTTACCGAGGCTCTGCCTTTCCTTGCCGAAAGAAGCGCAGCTTCGTTTACCAGGTTTGCAAGATCGGCGCCCACGAAGCCGGGGGTGCGTGCGGCGATGACCTTGAGGTCTATGTTCTTTGCCATTTTTACGCCGCGGATGTGCACCTTCAGTATCTCTTCCCTGCCTTTGATGTCAGGCCTGTCAACGAGGACGTGCCGGTCAAACCTGCCGGGACGCAGAAGCGCCGGGTCAAGGATCTCGGGCCTGTTTGTCGCCCCTACTATGATAACGCCGGTCTTGGTATCGAAGCCGTCCATCTCCGAAAGGAGCTGGTTGAGCGTTTGCTCCCGTTCGTCGTGAGAGGAAAGGGGGTTCATGCCCCGCGCCTTTCCAAGGGCGTCAAGCTCGTCGATAAAGATGATGCAGGGCGCCTTTTGCTGTGCCTGCGCGAAGAGGTCCCTGACGCGTGAAGCGCCGACGCCTACGAACATCTCAACGAAATCAGAGCCGCTCATGCTGAAAAAAGGGACCCTCGCCTCGCCGGCAACGGCTTTGGCGAGAAGGGTTTTGCCTGTCCCCGGCGGTCCGACGAGGAGGATCCCTTTCGGGATCTTGCCGCCGATATCAAGGAATTTTTGCGGGTACTCAAGGTACTCAATGATCTCCTTAAGCTCTTCTTTTGCCTCGTCGACGCCTGCCACATCATCAAAGGTGATCTTGATCTCATCTTCGCCGTATATCTTGCCCCTGCTTTTGCCAAAGTTGAGAACGCTTGACGGCGCTCCTCCCATTCTTCTCATGAGCAGGTTCCAGACGAGTATAATGATGGCAAAGGGGAGGACCCAGGCGATGATCGCCTTCAGAAACTTGTTTTCATATTGGCCGGTGAACTTAATATTATTTTTCTGCAGGTCCTTGACGAGGTCGGGGTCTTCAACCCTGCTCGTAAGGAATTTCGTTTTTTTCCCGTCCTCGAGGGTGAGGGCGCCCTGTATCGTGTCGGTATCGATAACGAGGTCGCTTACCTTGCCCCTGGCGATCAGGTCCTTGAATTCGCTATACTGCACTGTCCTTACCTCTGCCTTGAAGAAGTAGCTGTTGATAGCGACGATGGCAATGAAAGCGATGATAAAATAGAGAAAGGTGAATCCCTTTGTCCTTTTATCCTTGTCTTTGTTTTGCCCTTTTATCTCAAGAAAGATATTTTTGCTTTTGCCTTTTTCCTTGCTTGTCTTACCTCTTGTCTTTCGCATAGTTACAGTGTATCAAAATTCCGTTTCTTTGGAAACATGTTTTTTGAATCCGGATAGTTCCCCGCAGCGTGCTGCGGGGTAGTGCATTTACAAAATCAGAACCGGTGCTATAATGTAGATTATACAGGGGGCGCCCGATGCAATTCAGGAGCAATGGACAAGAAGGGTCCGTTCAGGAACTGCTGAGCCTGCAAAGCCGGATATCGCAACTGGAACAATACAGCGACCTTTTGAACAGCGCGGTGGACGGATTCTGGATTACCGATGCCCATGGGCATTTCCTTGATGTTAACGATTCGCTGTGCAATCTCCTTGATTACAGCAGGGAGGAGCTTGCCGCGATGTCCCTTCATTACATTGACCAGGGGATGGCATCAGAAGCAACCAACAGGTATCTCAGTTATATCAACGAAAACGGCTCAGACCACTATGAGACGGTTTACATGCGCAGGGACGGCGGAAGGCTGGACGTAGAAGTAGATGTTCGCTACCAATATTTCCCCGATATCGGCCGCCGTTTTTTCGCATTTGTCCGCGACATTACATCGCGGAAAAGCCTTGCTGCGGAAGTTCATGAGAGCGAGCTGAAGTTCCGGCAGCTCTTCGAAAAAGCAGCTGACCCCGCGATCCTTATAGACGGAGAAAAGATCGTCGACTGCAATGACGCGGCAGTAAGGGCCTTGCACTGCAGTGAAAAAAAGGACCTGGCAGGGCTCGCATATGCGCGCGTGTTTCCCGAAAAACAGCCTGACCGCAAGCCGTCCGCTGTAAAGATGAGGGAGAATATTGCTTCTGTCCTTAAAACCGGTTCAGGCCGTTTTGAGTCGCTGTGCCGTGCAACGGACGGGTATGAGTTTTGGGTCGATATTTCGCTTACAGCCATAATGATAGGCAATAAGCAGTGCACGTATATGGTCTGGAGAGATATTACAGAGCGGAAGCGGTTGATGGAAAAACTGAAAGACAGCGAGGAAAAATTTCGCGTATTCAGCATGTCCGGCCAGGACGGCATTGTCCTTATGGATTACGAAGGCACCGTATATTACATCAATCCTGCCGCGGAAAAGATCCTCGGATATAAAGAAAAGGAAGTTTGCGGCAAATCCCTGGACGCGTACCTCCGCGGAGGCAATTTCTATGATGCCCAGCGATTGCAGATAGCCCTGGCAGAGGCCATGCCATATATGCAATCGGCAAAGGAAAGGGCGCAGCCAGGAAAAGCGCTTGAGCTGACAGTGGCGAGAAAAGACAGCAAAGAGATTGTTGTCGAGCTTTCGTTTCTCTCTGAAATGGTGGGAAGCCAGTGGCGTATAGTCGGCATCTTCAGAGATATTACGGACAGGAAGCAAGCCGCCGAAACCCTCAGGAAGTCCGAGGAAAAATACCGCAGGCTGTTCGAAGAATCAAAAGATGTTGTTTTTATTACCACCCAGGAGGGGAAGCTCGTCGATATCAACAAAGCGGGGGTGGAATTATTCGGATACGGCTCCAGGGAAGCGTTATTAAAAGTAAATATTGCCAGGGATATTTATTGCAGCGAGGAGGACAGGGAGCGTTATAAGGAAGAGATCGAGAGGAAAGGTTATGTGAATATGTTCGAGATCCCCTTGAAAAGAAAGGATGGGGAGAGGATCATCGTATCGATTACAGCAAACGCAATTCGGGACAGCGACGGCAACGTTGTCATGTACCAGGGTATCATGAGAGACCTTACCGGTATCAGGAGGCTTGAGCGGCAGCTCCTTGAATTACAGAAGCTCGAATCTGTCGGGAGGCTGATCGGAGATATTGCCCATAATTTCAACAACATTCTCGGTATCATCCTGGGAAACACGCAGCTTGCGAAAATGGATCCCGTTGCCGGGGAGAAGGCCCAGGCATATCTCTCTTCAATTGAGGATGCTGTTTTTCGCGCCGCCGATGTTGTTGAGCGGCTCCTTGTCTTTGGAAGACGCTATTCCCTTAACATAGCCGTTGTAAGCCTGAACAGCCTGGTCAATGACTTTATGAGGATCGCGCAGAAATTCGTCGGGAGGGAGATCGAAACGAAGGTCGTCCTTCCAGAAAAACTTCCCCTGGCGAAGGTTGACGTAGCCCAGATGAACCAGGTTTTACTGAATCTTGTTATGAACGCCCGTGAAGCTATGCCGGATAAAGGGGTGCTTGAGATCATGACAAGTAAAGAATCTGTTGATGAAGCGGATTGCCGTTTTCACATCGGCGTAAAACCGGGGCCCTATGTTGTGCTCACTGTTCGCGACAGCGGGACAGGTATCGACCAGGAGACAACAAGAAAGATATTCGAGCCTTTTTTTACTACGAAAAAGTCTGACGGCAGAAAAGGCCTCGGCCTTTCCGTGGTGTATGGCATCGTGAAGCAGCATGGCGGTTTTATTGATGTGCTGAGCGAAAAGGGCAAAGGCGCGACCTTTAAGGTCTACATACCGGTAACGCGCGAGAAGGCGGGAGAGATAAAGCCCGGGGAAAAGCCCGCAAAGGCAGGCGGCGAAACCATATTGGTTGCAGAAGATGAAAAATCGCTCAGGGACGTTGCGTCAGATATCCTGAGGAAGCTCGGCTACAAGGTCCTGGTTGCCCCTGATGGCTTGAAGGCAGTGGATATATTCAGGGAAAGGCAGAACGATATCGACTGCGCGATGCTTGATATTGTCATGCCCAGGTTGAACGGCCGCGAAACCTACAGGGAGATCGAGAAGATCAGGCCCGGAACGCCTGTCGTATTTGTTACGGGATACAGCTTAGAGGGTATACAGACAAGCTTTATCGTCGAAGAAGGCTTTGATGCGATCCAGAAACCTTATACCCTCGACGTCATCGGAAAAAAGATCAGAGAGGTTCTTGACCGGAAGAAAATCGGTTGACGGCGCAGATCGTTACAGGTCGATGGCCTTTGCCTCGATCATCCCGTCTATTCGCAGTATTTCGTCGAGCGCCTTTTGCCCGATCGGGTCATCGACAGAGACGAAGGCGACCTCTTCGCCGGTTTTCTGACGGGACAGGCCGAACCCCGCGATATTGATATGGTGGTCTCCGAGTATCGTAGCGACCTTGCCTATGATCCCGGGACGGTCAAAGATCCTGAAATGGAGAAAATTTCCTTCAGGCACGACGTCCAGGTGGAACCTGTCGAGAAGGACTATCCTCCCCAGCTTGTCGGGGAATACGGTGCCTGCGATGCTCGTTTCCTCCCTGTCTGTCTTGATGACAAATATTATGAGGTCGTTGAACTTATCGAACTGGTCGGTCTTCGATTCCTCGACGATGATATTTCTGTCTTTTGCAATGTAAGGTGCGTTGATATGGGTGACGGATTCCTTCAGGCTCACTTCAAGGAAGCCTTTCATGCCGGCGATGGTAAAGGGCTGATAGCTGAAGGGGACGTCGAATTTCCGTTCGCAGAGGTCTTCTTCAAAATTTTTCCCGACCATGACGATGGTGATCTTTTCCGGCCTTCCCTTGGTGACCTGGGCAGCGAGCTTCCCCATCTTTTCCGTCAGGTTGAAGTAGCGCTGCATATGTTCGGGAAGCTGGGATTTCATGAAGGGGATATTAACGGCATTGAGGTATGGACGGCCATGGAGGGCATTGAGGACCTGTTCGGCGATAATGACAGAAACAGCTTCCTGCCCTTCCATGGTGTTTGCCCCTATGTGCGGGGTTGCAAATGCGTTCTCAAGCCCCAGGAGCTTGTTGCTTTCAGGGGGTTCTTTTTCGAAGACGTCTACCCCTGCAGCAAAGACCTTGCCTGATTTCAAGGCGTCGTAAAGGTCATTTTCGTTGACGATCCCGCCCCTCGCGCAATTGACGAAGATGACATTGTCTTTCATGAGAGAGATCTCTTTTGCCGTGATCATATTTTTTGTAGTAGTAGTCAGGGGAGTGTGAAACGTTATAACATCGACCTCCTTCAGGAGATCTTCCAGGTTCTCGTAAAGCGTTACTCCTAATGAGTCGGCTTTGCTTTTCTTGATGTACGGGTCGTATGCGATCGCCTTCATGCCGAAGCTTTTTGCCCTGATGGCGACGTTGCTCCCTATCCTGCCCAGCCCCACGATGCCCAGGGTCTTGTTGTAGAGTTCTATGCCGAGAAAGCGCTTTCTATCCCATTTTCCCGCCTTCAGCGAGTCGTTCGCCAAAGGGATCTTGCGGGCGGCGGCGAGCATTATCCCGAGCGTAAGCTCTGTTGCAGCGAGGGTGTTGCCTGTCGGGGCGTTAAGCACAATGATGCCCTTTTTGCTTGCAGCTTCGATGTTGATATTGTCGACGCCGACGCCTGCGCGGCCAATGATCTTCAGCTTTCCCGGGTCTTCAACGAGGCTTGCAGGGATGCTTGTGCCGCTTCTTGTAATGATCGCGTCGTATTGGCCGATGATCTTTTTTAATTCGTCCTGTTTGATCCCGACCTTCATGTCTACCCTGACGGAGGGATCTTTTTTCAGTATGTCTATGCCCTCCGGGGCGACGTTTTCCGTGACCAGCACTTTAAACTCTTTCATGATGCACCTTTCATACCGTCATTTTTCATAATTGTAAAATCCTGAAGCGCTGCCTCTTTGTGCCTGACAAGGATACCATCGAAGGCCGCAAAAATCAATATCCGAAAAATTCCTTGACTGAATCAACACAATTCAATAGAGTTATGTCGAACCATCATGACAGAGAGCAAAGAAGAGAAGAAGCGCCCCCTCCTGAACAGAAGCAACCTGCGTGATATTACCATAATCGTTGCCCTTGCCTCTGCCCTTGTCTACAATCTCGATGTTGTCAGGCTTGTCCTCTCATTTTTGCTTTTGAGCTTCGGCTGCTTCTTCCATTACGTGACGAAAGGCGTCCTGATCCGCAACGTGGTCCTTTGCAAAGACGGCACTTACAACATTGTCAGGCACCCTTACTACATGGCGAATTATCTTATTGATTCCGGTTTCTGTCTTTTAAGCGGCAACGTCTACCTGCTCCTCGTGTACCCTTTTCTTTTCTATTGGTCCTATGGGCCGACGATCCGGAAAGAGGAGAGCGTTCTTGCCGAGATGCACGGCGAAGAGTTTCTGAGATACAGCCTGGATGTGCCGCAGATCTTTCCCGACGCCTTTTCCATCAAAAGCTGGCGGGCGATCATCAACGGATTTTCCAAGCACCGGATAACCGCGAACGAGATCTCGCGATTTGCCAGGTTCTGGGCGACAGCGCTCTTTATTATCTTTATTCATGTTGTAAAAGAAGACTATTTTGCACGGCTGAACCTTGCTTCGCTAAGAACCGACTACGGCAGCCTGACGCTATTATTGCTGGTCATCGTCCTCATGGCGATCAGCTTTGTTGTCCGGTCTAAAAGAAAGACGCCGGATATCGAATAGCATATTCCTTGTCTCTCGTTCCTTGATGCTTGTCCCTGGTTTGAACCAGTATCCAGTATCCAGTATCAAGTAGACGAGTATCCAGCATCAAACATCGAGCATCCAGCATCAAGCATCCAGCATCCAGCATCCGGTCACGCCTCACGGCGTTTATGGAATATCTGTTGACACCAAACATATGTTTGGTATAATAGGGCATGCTTACCAGGGTGGGCGAAAGGGTGGCGACCGGGGTTGTCTTCCGGAAGGAAGGGCGGAAGATGGAGCTCAAGTGGTTTTTATGGAAGGGGAGAAAGCTGGAAATAAAAGAGACCACTTATATGTGGCGAGAAAGGGACGGCAGGGAGCTGATACACAGGTTTGTGGTCACTGACGGAAAAGACCTTTATGAGCTCTCATACCGGCAGGAAGGGCTGATGTGGTTTCTTGAGGCAGTGGAGACGGATGGATAGAGTTGTCATGTATATCGATATGGATGCCTATTTCGCCTCCGTTGAACAGGCGTCGAGGCCATACCTTCGCGGAAAACCGGTCGCGGTCGTGGGGAGCGGCAAAAGAACGGTGATCGTGGCATCTTCTTATGAGGCCAAGAGGTTGGGGATAAAGACGGGTATGACAAGGGGAGAAGCCATAAGAAAGCTCCCGTCGCTCGTTTTTGTGGAAGGGAGGAACAACAAATATGTGGATACCTGCGTAAAGATACATGAGATCCTTTTGCGGTATACCCCGGAGGTGGAGATCTGTTCCATCGATGAGTTTTTTGCGGACCTGACCGGCTCCCTCCTCCTTTTCCCCTCGCCTGCAGATATCGCCGCAGCGGTGAAAAGGGAGATAGGGGAGCGATTCGGCATCACCTGCTCTGTCGGGATCGCGCCCAATAAGCTCGTTGCAAAGATAGCCGGAGAATTTGGCAAGCCCGACGGGCTGGTGGCCGTGGAGAAAGATGACGTGGAGCGCTTCATGGAGGGCCTCCCGGTGGAAAGCATACCCGGCATCGGCAAAAAGATGAAGGCGGCGCTGAACGCCCTCGGGATAAGGACCTGCGGGGAGCTCAGGGATTTCCCCGTCAGTGTGCTGCGAAGAAGGTTCGGGATATGGGGCGATTATCTCTCCTTCATGGCACGGGGGACAGACCCCTTCCGGGCCCGGGGCCAGGGAGGGCTGCCAAGGTCGATAGGGCACAGCATGACCTTCGAAAAGAATATCGGGGACAGGGTGGTGATCAGGGCCCGCTTGCTTGAGCTTTCAGGGATGGTGGCAAGAAGGCTAAGGAAGGAAAAGATCGTCGCAAAGGGATTTTCTCTTACCTTGAGGTACCCTGATTTTACAACCCTTACAAAGAGGATAACGCTCCCTTTCTACACGCCCAACGGCAGGATCATATATGAGACTGTCACGGCATTGCTCGATTCATTCCGGTTGAAAGACGCGGTGAGGCTTCTCGGCGTTTCTGCTTTCAATGTCCGGAGATTTGCAGCGAACCCTTCTTTGTTCGGAGGGCTGGACAGGGAAGAGCGGCTCTGGAAGGCCGTCGATGACGTCAACGACGCCTTCGGGGAATGTTCCCTGCGCCCGGCGACAACGCTTCTCTGCGTGCGCCACCACTGGGTCATTTCCCCGGCGTACAGACCGGGCTGTTTTTTTTCTTGACGGTTGTACTGACCTGTTACTATATTTTCACGTGCTTCCATCCGATCGTTCCGGTGCGTGGACATCCCGCGACCGGTTCATGCTGGTTGTCCTCATTATCATGGGCTGCGCACTTTTGTTCCCTGACCTGGCTGTACGGTCGCTGTGGGGGTCGGAAGGGCGCTGGGCAGTGGTTGCCAGGGAGATGATGCGATCAGGCAATTATTTCCTTCCCACGATCAACGGCGAGGTCTATTTTGACAAACCGCTTTTCAGCTACTGGGCCATCATACCCTTCGCCCTGAAAGGTGGCGTCACGGAAGCTGCGGCGCGCATGCCCGGTGTTCTGGCGGGCATTATGACGGTCATCCTTATTTTTGTGATGGGCAGGGCGCTTTTCGGGAGCGCCGCCGGCTTCCTGGCAGGCATGACCCTGCTTACATCGTTTATGTTCGCCTCGTGGGCAAGGACCGCCTCTGGCGAGATGCTCAACCTCCTGGGGATATGGTGCATGTTATGGATCTATCTGTCCGGCGGCCGTGACGGCCGCCCCTGGCACCTTGTCATGCTCTATTGCACCGGCGCCCTGGCTGCCTTTTGCAAGGGCCCCGTTGGGCCTGCGGTGGCCTTTTCGGTCATGGCTGCCGCCGGCGCCTGCAATATTTTTGGCGAAATGAAAAGAGAAGGGCTTGCGTGGGACAGGATCAGGAAAGGCATTCTGTATGAGTTCCGCTGGATATTGTCCCGGCAGGGTATGCTGGGGGCATGTGCGGGCGCCGCACTGTTTGCGGCAATCCTTTTCCTCCCCGTGATTGCAACCGGCTCCTGGGATTCCGTGATGTTAATGTGGAGGGAGAATTTCCTCAGGTTTGTAAGGCCCTTTGACCATATCGAACCTCCCTATGCCTATGTGAAGCATGGGCTGGTCTTTTTTCTCCCCTGGACCCTTCTTCTGATCGCCGCAGTATGGCAGATGCACGGCAAGGGGTACGATCCTCAGTACCGGTGGACCATTATATCGGCGGCGGCGATATTCCTGTTTTTTACCGCGTCAGGCTCCAGGAGAAGCTACTATATCCTGCCGCTTGTGCCCGCCCTCGCCCTTATTACAGGGCGCGCCCTCTCGCAATGGTTCGACGGCGACGGATTGACCCGGAAGAGGGTTATACAGGCAGCGGCCGGGATTACCGGAGCCGTCCCTGTCCTTGGCGGCGCGGCGATGGCCTACGCCTATTTTCAGGGTGATATGCCCAGGCATATTTCGCAGCTGGTCCTCGGCCCCGTGGCCTTTGCCGGAGGGATAGCAGCGGTTATATGGTGCTGGAAGGGAAAGTTCCGGAGCGGCATAGGGCTGCTTCTTGTGCTGATCTGGTGTATCGAGATATGGACCTTTACAGTTGGGATGGCTATTGCCGAAGAGAAGAGGACCTTGCGCCCCTTTTGTGCCGCCGTTGTGAAGGAATTAAGGTACGTGGACGACGGCAGCATAGCCTTTTTCAAGGTCAGGAACTCGTCCCTTGTTTTTTACCTGAACCGCCCCGGGCATTTGAAGAACCTCGATTCTGTCGAAGAAGCAAAGATCTTTTTAGGGGACCACGCCGGGGGCTTTATCATCACTGACGGGATTTTTCTGGAAGAGCTGCAGAAAGGACTTGAACCTGCGAGGGCCTCCATTGTGCGCATCGAGGATAAAGAAAGGGGAAGGAACAGGGAGAACAATCTGGTATTATTGGCGCTGCGCGATAACAACGGGATCGACGATGACGAGGGCAGCCCTGACGAGGACGGGGAATGAAAGTTTTCCTTGACTTAAACCCCTAAATATATTATCGTAAACAAATTTTTTCCAGGTGAGATAATGAAGACATATGTTCCAAAACCAGGTGATGTTAAAAGAGATTGGTATGTAATGAACGCGGAAGGGGAAGCCCTCGGCAGACTTGCTGCAAGGATCGCGGGTATTCTTAGAGGCAAAGAGAAACCGACATTCACGCCATACATGGACGTGGGAGATTTTATTGTCGTAATCAATGCCGAAAAGATAAAGTTGACCGGCAGAAAGCTTTTTCAGAAAACATACAATAAGCACAGCGGGTACCCCGGCGGCCTCAAAGTGGTAAACGCAAAGACGCTGCTCGAAAAGAAACCGGAAGACCTTATTGTGTACGCTGTGAAAGGCATGCTGCCCAAGAACAACCTGGGGAGACAACTGCTGAAGAAGCTCAAGGTGTACAAGGGGGGAGAGCACCCTCACAAGGCGCAAATGCCAAAGGAGATCACTTTAAAGGAGGTACGAGGTGCCTGAAAAAAGGTACTATGCAACAGGGAAACGGAAGACTGCAGTAGCAAGGGTATGGATCAAGCAAGGCGCCGGGGAGTTTAATGTCAACGGAAGAAAGCTTGATGAGTATTTTCCCCTCGAAGAGTGGCGGCTGATAGTCGCGAAGCCTTTTGTACTCACCGGCAATATCGGCAAATTCGATGTTACCGCGAACATATATGGCGGCGGTATTCCTGCCCAGGCGTGGGCATTGGGCCATGGAATCGCCAAGGCCCTGCTGGAATTCAACGTTAACCTCAGGGTCACCCTTAAGAAACAGGGGCTTATTACCAGGGACCCAAGAGTAAAAGAGAGAAAGAAGTACGGGAAGAAAGCGGCAAGGGCAAGCTTCCAATTCTCAAAGAGATAATCCTTCATGCAGAAGATCGGTATTGTTGGCGCTACTGGATATACGGGCCTTGTGCTTATATCCACGCTCCTAACCCATGCTGAAGCAAAGATTACCTTAATAACATCAAATACCTATAAGGGCAAAAAGATATCCGGGGTATTTCCTCTCCTTAAGGGGGTTTTCGAAGAGACGTTGGAGCCTACCGACGAAGACCACAAGGGGAAATGCGATGTCTACTTCCTGTGCCTGCCCCATGGGAGCTCGATGGAAATGGCGCGGAGGCTTTACGACGGCAGGGCCGTGATCGTCGACCTCAGCGCTGATTTCAGGTTTGAAGATGCCGCTTTATATGAAAAGGCTTATATCCCGCACGCCGTCAAGGAGCTGATCCCGAAAGCGGTCTATGGATTGCCTGAATTGTACCGTGACAGGATAAAAGGGGCAAAGCTCATCGGCAACCCCGGGTGTTATCCCACCTCCGCCATCCTCGCTGCGTACCCCCTGGTGAAGAACGGCCTGATCGCCGGCGACATCTTTGTTGATTCTAAATCCGGCGTAAGCGGCGCCGGACGGGAAACCAAGCTGGGGAGCATGTTCTGCGAGGTCTCGGAAGGCTTCAGGGCCTATAACGTGGGGGTCCACCGCCACGAGCCGGAGATACAGAAAGAAGTAAACAAGTTTGCCCCGATGAAGGTCACATTTGTTCCTCATCTTTTGCCGATGAACAGGGGAATCCTTACTACGGTCTACAGCAGGCTGAAAGAGCACGCCGCGACAAAGGACATCCTTGCGCTGTACAGAAAGACCTATGCCGGAGAGCCCTTCGTGCGCATTGTGGATGAAGGCGCATATCCCGACACACGTTTCACGCGGTTCTCAAACTACTGCGATATCGGCCTGAAGGTCTTCGAAGACGGCAGGATCGTTATTATCTCTGCCATCGACAACCTTGTAAAAGGGGCGTCGGGCCAGGCCGTCCAGAACATGAACATCGCCCTCGGCATAGATGAGACAGCAGGGCTTAAAAGCGTCCCGCAGTATCCGTAAACAAGAAACAAAGCCTAAACCCTAATATCGAAGCACTAAACAAATTCAAATGTTCGAAATATATCTTCAGGTCAAAGAAGACAATTTCTCTACCAGATGCTTGATTGAGGGTTGGTTACCGAGGTTATTCAACAACATTTCGATTAATCTTGCATTTCTTGTTTGTTTCGATAATTGCGTGTTGAGGGCATCTACATCCTTGAGGAGGTAATCGCGGGTCTCAGTGTCGATGGCGCCGTCGTTGATGAGAACGTGCATGATCTCCATGATGAGGCCATGGAACGCAGCCTCCGGCGGGGCGCCGGGTGCGGATGTTTCTTCCCGCAGCGGATGGTCCGGCGCGGGTCGTATCGCGCCCGCCTTTTCCCTGTAATCCCGGTATTCTTTGATGATGCCTGTTTCCCCGCCTTGCTCGGCGAAGAGGGATCCATCGTTGGTGATCATGATCCCTATATCGTCAGGGCTGCTTTGAGAAAGAAGGACAAGGCCTTTCGATTCAAGCGATTGTACCGCTTCGAACAGGTTTGTCATCTCGCCGGCCCCCAGCGTTGCCGCAACCTCCTTAAGGGAAAAAAAGACATACGGGTGGCCTATGGTCTCTGTTTCGCAATATACTGCCGCCAGCAACAGCTCGGCCAATTCATCACTATCCATCTCATCCATCGGTATATTTTTTTTACAGCATTATAGCATGTTTTTCATATAACTGCGAAAATACCGTGCCTGAACAACCGTAATTCGTGAACCGTAATTCGTAATTGGAGGAGCCGCTTGCCTTTCGCTGCCTTTATCCGGCGCGTTTGCGGGGAAGAGCGTGACACTGTGGTCATCCTAATGGAAAATCCTGGTTTATGACATTGCTGCCTTACAGGGATGGGGCATCCCGGTCGTCTTTGAACATGTCTTTGACGGACATGAGAAAGGACGCGATGAAGCTTGTGATGCCGCCGAGGACAAGGAATGTTTTCTGAAACGACCAGGCATTTGATATAGAGGTAACATCAAATTTTGAAAGAAGGATGTTTAGCGGATCTACGAAGAAGGGAAATACAAATATGCCGATAAAGAAAACGATAGAGAGCATGGCCGAGCAATGTTTCAAAAAATTGAAGAAGGCCCGGATCATATGCTGGAGTATCTCCAGCCTTTTTAATTTGGGTTCTATTGCATCCAATTCGCAGGCAGTTTCTTTGCACAGTGCATGGCATGCCTCAAACTGCCAGGGCGCGCAGAACTTTTCAGCGCCTTTTGTGTCATCCATTCTTATCTTGAGCACCATAAGGCGCTTGTAATAGGCATCAACGAGATGCCGGTAGCGGTATTTTTTTACGAAGCTGAACGCCTTCTGCAGGCGCTGCGATAACCTGTCGATGATATCCGAAAGGTCTTTTTTTTGTTCCTTTACCGTATTTTCACAGGCGGCGATTATCAGATCGCTATAGCGGACAGAATCGAGATAGCCGAAGTAGCTGTCGGCCTTCATCAGCTCTTCAACCTTTTCAAGCAGCGGCTCTATCTCGGCAAGTTTTTTCTGGCCGAGCAGCTCCGCCGTGTTTTTCAGCAGGGCATGTGCCTCCTCGAGGCGGGATTGCGCCATAGTTTTTATCTTATTGAGCATTCCCTGGAGCTGAGGCAAGACAAAAGCGTGGTATGGCTGCATATCGGGGTCGATAAGGGCTGCAACATAATAATCCCTGTTGTCCCGGACGAGATTTGCCAGGTGCTGTATTGCAATTTTTTCTTTTTTTTGCCGGAGCTTCATAATAATGTCCTGGTAGGTCGCCTCGGTGCAGCCGGGATCTATGGCGAGAATGCCATTTATTTTTTCCTGGGCCTTTTGCGGGTTGTCGAGCAGGGCATAGATGCGTGCAAGCTGGAACAATACAAATATTTTCTGCGGGTTTGTTTTTGTATAAGTATGCGCCCTTTTAAAATCTTCCTTAGCCGCCGGGAGGTTGTTCTCTTCGATATTGAGATACCCGGCCAGACAATAGACCTTGTAATCTTCGGGGAAGGTCTCCAGCTCCTGCTCCAGGAGCGATCGAGCCCTTGCGTGGTCGGAGACGCGGATAGAGTCCTGTATAAGCCATACGGTCCCGCCTTCATTCCGGCCGGCGGCCTGTTTAACCTTTTCCCAGCGGTTGGCGGGATTGTTCCAGATGGTCCTTAAAAATGGTAATTGGAAAACACCTTTCA